>Ga0114953_1000254_pt1 | contig 38968 bp, 25 predicted proteins | sample SidtaG_FD_87298 | JGI IMG/M metagenome (GOLD analysis project Ga0114953, IMG submission 87298) | Marine algal microbial communities from Sidmouth, United Kingdom - Sidmouth_Male2 metaG | ecosystem: Host-associated > Algae > Red algae > Unclassified | place: Sidmouth, United Kingdom | collected...
GGTGGTACCGGGAGCGCAATGCCGGCCGGCTGCTGGACGTCATCTCCGATGACGCCGTCAGCAGTGACGATGTAGCGCCTCCTGCACAACACGTGCCGTCTGCGTAATATTTGGCTCCTGCAGTATTGTTACTCCCCACCCGCTGACGAACCGAATGTCGAGGTCGGCGATCAGGTCGCCCCACCCCGCCGTGCGGTCGGTCTCATTGATACGGCGGTCGTCTGAACCTCGGACGACCATCGCTGGACCATCCCAAGGTTCATACTCGTAGGCGTTGAAGTGTTCGAGGCTTTCCTCGATGTACTGACGAATCCGCAGGCGATGGGGGAGTGGGCGGTTGGCTTTCTGAACCGCTTTGAGGGCCGCGATTTCGGCTTGGCGCTGCAGCCGCAGCCGAGGACCGCGCCACGAGAGGAGACGACGCAGACCGGTCCATCCTTGCTCTTTCAGTTCGGTGATTCGGCGCTGCGCCAGCACTGATCCGGTGTCGTTGTATTCGATGTGGGGAGCGTGCCAATCGGTGAGCATGACCAGGAGCGGGACCTCGCGCCCTTCTGCCTTCAGTTGCTGAGCGACCTCATAGGCGAAGAGCGCTCCCTGGCAGGTCCCGACTATGACCACCGGTCCGTCGGGGGCAATCCGCTGCACTTCGGCAACATAGGAGGCGGCAATCGAGGCCACGTTGTAGGTCTGAGAAAGGTCGTAATCTGCGGTCCCAAACGGTTCGAGAGGGAGCGGTGCGGCAAGCCCGTACAGGGGTTGGTTCGGACCAAGATGCTGAGACAACGGCCGGAAGAGATCGCCATTCTTTCCCAGGTGGTGAACGGCGAAGACCGGTGTCTGATCCCCGGCCGTCTGAATGGGAATGACAAGGCTGCGTAGCTGTCGCGATGCCGGACTTGCCGGATGGCGGTCGCCATCGGCGTCGGGGCTGGTGATGGCATGGGTGGCGATGAGATGGGCGGCCAGGTCTGCGGGCACGGGATATTCAAACAGTGCGGAGGTCGACATCTCGATACCAAAGGCGGGCTCAAGCTCATCCAACAGCTCAAGCGCCATCAGCGAATCCCCACCAACGTCGAAGAACGAGTCGGTGTCCCGAATGGCAGGGTTTGAGAGCACGCGGCCGTAGATGGCGGTGATCTGCTCGGTCACCGAAGCCGCAGACGGGCGTGCGGGAACCGGACCGGAGATTCTTGTAGCCAACTCCGACGATCCGACTGAGGTGGTCGAGTCAGGGGCGACCGTCAGCGCCAGGGTCGCGGCCCGATCCAGTTTGTTGTTCGGTGTTCTTGGCAACCGCAGATGTGCATACCAGCGCTGGGGTCGAACGGCGGGAGGGAACGCGGTGGCAACCAACGTTCGTACCTGGTCCAGTACTTCCCCGGCGTCTGTGGCCGGGTCGGCATCGATCTCACAATGGCCGACGATGATCAAGGTCGGATCACCATGAACCCGAAGGAGGTCGAGGAGCGCGACGGTGGGGTCAGCCGCACCGGCTGCCGCCCGCATGGCGCGACTGACGACCTCGGCGGGGGTGGATTGAAGCAGCTGCGTGAGGGTGCGGGTGTCGACCGCTCCGACAACAACCTCGTTGACCTGTGGGTGACCGCTGACCACGTCCTCAATCTCACCGGCTTCGACCCGGGCACCTCCCACATTGAGTTGGTCATCCAGGCGGCCGCCAAAATACACAATGCCATCGGTCATCGTTGCCGCATCGCCGCTGCGGAAGTACCGCCCCGACGGTACGTCGGGGTTTGCCGGTGCGTCGAGAACGAACCGGGCTGCGGTGCGGTCGGGGTCGTTGACATACCCGCCGGTCACGTTGGCTCCGCCGATAATCAGCTCGCCCTGGATTCCCTCAGCAACCGGCGCCCCGGCCTCATCAACGACCGCCACCCAGGTTCCCGGTACCGGAACGCCAATGGGCACACGGCCGGCCGATGCGTCCTGGTTGGTGCAGTGGTGGGCCGTGGCCCACACCGTGCACTCCGTTGGTCCGTACTCGTTGGTCAGGGCGGACGTGGTGGTCCCGAAGTGGTGCGCCACCAACCCTGACGAACACGCTTCGCCAGCCACGATCACATGATCTGGCCAGTCACGCTCGGGTCCAACATGTCGGTCCCGGCGTCGGAGAACGGCCCGGTAGAGCGAAGGGACGCACAATATGTGGCTGAGGTCCGCCGTGCTGAACAACTCGACCAGCCGGTCCACATCCTGGACGACGTCCTCGGCCGGGATGATCACGCTGCCGCCAGCGGCCAGGGTCCAGAACACGCCGACGACGCTGCTGTCAAAGGCAATGCTTGAGATGACGCCGAACCGCCGGGGAGCCTGGTCATAAAACGTGGCACGGGCATTGGTGCTGGCGGCCAGTTGACCATGGGTCACCGACACTCCGCTTGGCACGCCCGTGGAGCCGGAAGTGAAGATCACATACGCGTCGTCGTGCGCATCAACGATGACCGGGTTGGGGGTGCCAATCTCGCTCCATGGGGACCCGTTGATAGTGGTCGGCGTCAGCCCAATCACCGTTGGGACGTTGAGACCCGGAACATCTTCAGCAATCACCGCAACCGATGCACGGGCCGCCTTGGCAATCAGCTTGATGCGATCTTCGGGATAGCTCGGGTCAATCGGCACGTATGCCGCGCCGGCCCGGTGGACTCCCACGATCGCAGTAAGCACGTCGACATTTCGGCCGACGGCCACAATGACGCGGTCGCCCCGGGTGACGCCCGCCTCTTGCAGAACCGCGGCAAGCGCGCGGCTGCGCTGATTGAGTTCGGCCCAGGTCAGCGATTGGCCACCACACTCAACCGCGGTTCGATCGTCAGGTTTGGCCAGCCACCGCAGTGTCTGGTCGAGAATGAGTTCGGTGGAGGACAGCTCGGGACCCTCCGCCACGCTCAGCAGGTCCGCTGGCGTCATGTCGACGTTGGAGCCCGGGCCGACGTCGGCGACCGTTGTCGCCGGCGCGTGCACCAGGGATTGGAGTGCGTCTACGGCCCGCGCCAAAATCTGTTCGGCCTGATCCGTATTGATGGTTGCCGCACGGTACTCCAGGCTGAGGTCCACGTCCTGTTGGCGGACTTCAACAAAGAAGGCCAAATCGCCAACGGCTTCTCCGTTGAACAGAGCATGGTGGGTCACCGGGCCGCCGTCAAAGGTGGCGGTTGGTTCCTCATCCACCGAGACCAGTATTCGGGCGCCGTCGAGGTTGTGATCGGCGGTTCGGGCATCAGACACCATTCGAGCAAATGGATAATCCCGCCACCGCAGCGATGCGCCAAGGTCGGCGGCAGTGTGGTGGGCAAGGTCGGAGAGATCCCGTCCCGGGTCCGCGTGGATCTGCATCGGCAACGGGTTCAGCATGTACCCAACCAGATTGGCGGCGACCGGATGCGTGCGGGTCGACGACACCAGGCTCACGGGCACTCGTCCGTGGTCAAAGAACGGGCTGAGCGCTGCGCTGGCGGCGGTAAGGGCAGCGGCGGCGGGTGTGATCCCGGCCAGGGAGCGAAGTTCTGCGGCTTTGACGGTGGTCTTTGCGCTCAGCAGCTCATCACTGGTGCCCGCGGCACTCGGTGTGAAGTGGGCATTGGTTGGTTCGAAGCTGGCAAACCGGCCGGCCCAGAAGGACGCCTTTGCTTCGGTCTGATCGTCCAGTTGCCAGGCGGCGAAGGTGCGATAGCCGATCTTCGGCGTTGGTGCGGGCAATCCGCGGTAGACGGCGTCTATGGAGTCCCAGAGCGCGGCGAAGCTGTCGAGGTCACAGGCAACGTGATGCGCCGCGATGAGGATTGCGGTCGATCCGTCGTCGACGGGCTGTATTCGCACCCGCATGATCGGCCCGTTGGTAAGATCGAAAGGCGCCCGATGGGCGTCCTTGACCGCCTCTTCCACACGCGCCAGGGGCACCGAGGTCGGTGCCGTGGAGAACTCGATGGCTGCGGCCGACTTCAACGGTCGGCGTTGCGCGTCGTAGCTGGTTGAAAGCGGTGCATGCACCGCAGCCGCGCCGCGAACTGCGGTCTCGAATCGGGCGTGATCGACGTTTGCCTCCACTCGGAACACCCGGCCGAGGTTGTACATGCCCGCACCCGGACGGGTGCGTTGCTCAAAGAGGATGCTCGCTTCGCCCACCGCGAATGCGCTTGCGTCTGCGGGCGGGGTGTAGTCCAGCGGATCGGACCGTTCCGGGTCGTTCGGCGGATCATGGGATGGCGGCGCTGGATCTTCTTGGACCTCTTCGATGGCCGCCGCCAGGGAGCGAGGCGTGGTGTGCACGAAGGCCAACTCCTCGCCCAGGTGCACTCCGAGTTCGGCGCTGAGCGACACGATCATCGCCAGTGCGGCCAGGGAGTCGCCGCCGATGGCAAAGAAGTCGTCATCAACGCTGATGGGCTCGATACCGAGCGCGATCTCCCATGCGGCCACCACCTGTCGTTCAAGTTCAGAGCCCGGCGCCGTCATCGCAGTGACGCCCGAGCGATGGATGCGTTCGGGGTCTGGCAACGCCCGTTCATCAAGTTTTCCGTTGGCGGTCATGGGCAGGTGGTCAACGGCAACGAACGCGGCCGGAATGGCATAGGCGGGAAGTTCGCTGGCCAGGAAGCTCCGCAGGGCGGTGGGGGTGGGAGCTGCCACGCCGGGGCTCATCTGCATCCACCCGGTCAGGACCGATCGCGTCGTTGGTTGGTATCCAATTTCGCCCAGAATGTCGTTGACTTCCCCAAGATCAAGATCGTCTTCCAGCTCCGCGATCGCCTCGTCGCGGGTCTTGTGGCCAAGCCGGACATCCCACGCGTATGGCACGGCGTAATTGTGGAACCCCTGTTCGGTCAGGTGCGTGTGGATGCCGGCGACGTTGATGAGGCAGTTGGTGGAGCGCCCGGTATCGACGGGTCGCCGCCACGGCGTCTGGTTTTCCAGGTACCGAATCATTTCTTCAAGCTCGACATCGAGATAGCGGAAGATGTCGATGAACTGAATGCGCTCGAAGAGTTCGTCATCTTCGAAGGCTGCAGTGTCAAGCAGACGGTTGGGGAGGTCGGTGGCGCGGTGGTAGTGCTTGCGGGCCTGGAGCACGGCCCGGTCGATGGCGTCGGGGTCGAAGCGGTCGAGGCGGAACTGCTCAGGAACCAGTCGGGTTTCGAAGAGTTGCCCTCGTGAGAGCCCGGTGACGATCAACGGGATGTCAAGTTCGTTGGCCCGGTTGACCGCCAGCGTATAGATGGTCTTGTAGCAGCCGTTGCAGACGTTGGAGAAGGTTGCCAACGAGTCCCGGAAGATGGCGTCCATGGCGGGACTGGTGACGAAGTCGTGGTCAACGCCCAACGCCGCGGTGACCCGACGGACGTTGCTCTTTGCACCTTCGGAGATGTAGCCGTTGTCCAAGGTCATTGCGTAGGGACGGAAGCCATGATCGACCAGCTGATAGAGCGCGTAGGTCGAGTCTTTGCCCCCCGAAAGCAATGCCAGGCAGTCGTACTCTCCGGCTGATCGTTCACGAGCGGCGTTGCGCTCGGCAACCAGATCATCTGGAGTTCGGAACCAGCTCACCGTCGCCGCCTTGACGCGATCGAAGGTGTGGCAGGTGTCGCAAACGCCGTCGCTGTCGAAGCTCACCGACGGAACGGTGTCGGGCAGGCCGCAGCGAACACAGTGATGTTCGGGGTCTCGCTGCTCCGGCGCCCACAGTCGGACCACGGAGCGCTCGACGCCCGGGTAACGATCGAGGGCTTCTTCGACCTCCAACGGATCCAGGCGGACGCCACCCACCTTCACCTGCTCGTCGATGCGGCCGCGGTAAACGAGCGTATCTGAGCCGTCCAGTTGGACCAGGTCGCCCGAACGGTAGAAGCGGAGGCCGTCCCGGATGACAAACGGTGATGGCGTCTGGTCAGAAGCGTTCAGGTAGCCATTGGTGACGCCGTCGTGGGAGATCAGCAATTCGCCACGGGCGCCGGGGGGCACCCGTTCGCCAGATGGATTGACAACGCGAAGGGTGACGCCGGGAGCGGGTACGCCGATGGGCACGTCAACGACTGCGTCAAGCTCGGCCGGGTTGACCTGGTGAATCATGCAGCCGACGACGGCTTCGGTTGGGCCGTACTCGTTGAAGATGTGTGCAGTGGCGTTGAAAGCCAACAGCGCGGCCGCAAGGCGAGTCGTAAACGCTTCGCCGCCGACCACGAAAGTATTCAGCTGGTGGTCTGCGGGCAGAAGCCGAACGAGCCGTTCGAGGTGGGAGGGGGTGGCCTTGCACCACGTGACACTCTTGTGACGAGCAATGGCACTCAACGCGGCCGGGCCGGTATCGCCAATGGCCACGAGCGATCCACCAACAAGGATAGGAGCAAACAAGGTGGTGATGGTGAGGTCAAACGAAAGCGAACCAAACAACGGCGCCACCGGCGGGCTGGCCTTCGGATGGCCGAAGTACGACGCCTCGGCAAACGCGATGTAGTCGGCCAGGCCCTGGTGGGTGATGGGTACGCCTTTCGGTTCGCCCGTCGACCCGGAAGTGAAGATCAGATACGCCTCGTCCTGCGGGGTCGCAGCCAGCAGAGCTGACGTCTGGGTGGGCGTCTCCGGCGACCGGAAACCATCAATGTCTTCGCAGGCGCGAATCCGGCGGCTGACGCCAGCCAGACTGACCAGGTTGTCCCGTCGGTTCTCGGGGTGGGACGGATCAATGGGCACGAAGGGCACGCCGGCAATCATCGCCGCGTACGCGGCAACCACCGCATGCACTGACGGCGTCAACTCAATGCTCACTCGTTGTTCGTCAATCAGGTCATTGGCCAGTGCGCAAACCCAGTCCCACAGCTCCTGACCAGTCAGCTGGTGTTCGCCATCGACAACGACCACGTCAAGGTTGTGGGCAAGGGTGCTCTGCAGGCGCGGCGCAAGAAGCGGAGCCGCCGAAGTGAGTGCCGGCCCGGTCTCCCATGCCTGGAGCCGTTGGTGCTCGGCTTCGGTGATGAGAGATAGTGATGCCACGGGCGCATCGGGGTCCGAGACCATGTGATTGAGCGTTGCCGCAAAGTGGGCGGCCGCGTTTGGGCGGACTGCGGCCGGAACTGCGCCGTCGTTCAGGTCAAGTTCAAGGCGGGTGCCTGCTCCGAATCCGGTTGCCGGCGCCGGAGCGTCGGACGCGTATCCGGTGAGCTGTACTCGCATGACATGGTCGGCATCGATGGCGCCGCTGGGCAGCCATTCCAATTCCACCTCTTCATCGCCGAAGAGGACCCTCCCATTGTTGGGAATGACATTGACCACGACCGAATAGTCGGCATCCGGTGCGGTTCCGGCGATGGCGTGGCGAAGCGTGGTGCTGATGGCCCGCGCAACCTTCTTGTGCAACGAGCGAGCGGTGTCGGTGGGATTGATGACGATGTCGACCGGGAACAGCTCCACCAGCGGACCGATGATGGCGTTGTCGTCGGCGGATCGCCGGTTGTGGATGGGAATGCCAACCGACACCTCGGCCGCGCCGGTGAGGGCATGGGCATAGAGGGCCGCCGTGGACACCAGAAGGGTCGTGGTTGCCAGCTCGTCGGTGAACGCGCGGTAGCTGGAGGACAGGCGCTCCTTGACCAGGGCGGCCGTATCGCCTGACAGTGCGACAGGGACTCGGGTTGCATTGGCTTCCCGGCCGTGGTTGGTGCTGTAAAGGCCACCAAGCGGAGGAACCGAGGTCCGAGACCCCCAATGGTCCAGGGCTCGCTGCCGCAGGCTCTCCGGATCACCTGAATCGAGCGACTGTTGGTGGGCCCATTGGTAGTAGCGGCCGTTCGGAACGGCATCGAGCCGATGATAGTGAGCCGCTGTTGCGGCCATGATCAACTCGTTGCTGCGAGCATCGGTGAGGACATGATGCATATTCCAGAACCACGAAAGCGAGGAGTCTTCGTGCACGGCAATGGCGCTGTCATATCCGGCAACCGACAAATCGATTGGTTGACGGGCGCGTTCGGTTGCCCAGCTGCGCACTTCGCCAATCGGCAGCTCGATGATGTCGGTGTCGGCCGGTGCCGCTGACGCGACCTCCGCCCTGGTTGTGTTGTCCGCGTCGATGATGGAACGCAGAGCGTCGCTGCTGGCCACGACCTCGGCAAATGCGCTGGCGAGACGTTCAGGATCGGTGCCAGCCGGGAGTCGGACCAGCATCGCCATGTTCTGCACCGGACGGTGGGGGGATCGGAGCTGGGAGGCCAGCATGGCGCGTTGGGAAGGTGCCAGCGCTGCGCGGCGATGTAGTGCTACGGGGTGTTCTGCGTTCACGGTTCAAGTCTTCCTTGGCAATGCGGCTCGACCGGTCTTACGCTCACCGGTGTGACATGGGATGCGCGTGGTGAATGGAGCCCTGCCAATACAGTTGTGGTGTGGACGAAATGATTCTTACACTTCTCACGTCCGCGAACGAAATTGGGTGGCGAGGCGTTGAGTGAACCGGGCAGGCGGGTACGGAGCGGACTCGGACTTGGCCGTGCTCGCCGCACATTGGCGCCGTTTGTCGGTCCCGGATTCCAGCGGTTGCTCGTCGCCGTTGCGGCGGCCGGCGCCGCCATTGGACTGACCGAAGCCGGGATCCTTCGCATCATCGGGGCGCTGGTTGGGAGCTTGGAAACCGGTGATACCACAATCACGATTGGCCCCTTCGACCAGCTCGGCGTTGGAGCGCTGGTCACCGCCGGTTTGGTTGGCACGTTGGTCCTTGTTGCCTTTCGGGTCGGCGAGACAGCGCTCATAGCCCGGATTGGTGTTCTGCCCCTTACCGAGGCCCGCACCCAGCTTGCCGCTGCGTTTCTGCACGCCGATCACACCGCTCAACAGCGGATCACCGCCGGTGAGTATCAGGAGATGATCACGGCGCACACCATGCGCCTGTCCAGCATCGCAACGGCCACCGCAACGCTGGTATCGGCCGCGCTCATCGCGGTTGCCCTGGCCGTGGTGGCGGCCATCGTCGCTCTCCCCACGCTCGTGGTGCTGATGGTGGTCATGGGTCTGCTGTTCGTGCTGACGCTGCCGCTCCAGAAGCTGGCTCAACGTCTTGGTCGAAGCCAGGCATCGGCCAACACCGCTTTGGCAAACCACACTGCCGAAATGGTCCAGGCCGCAACCGATGCCCGCATCTTCGGTGTCACCGATGAATTTGCGCTGGACAATGACCGCCAGGTCGAGAAGACCTCTGATCTGGTGTTTCGGACAAAGGCGGTGGAGTTCTTTGGCTCCAGCCTTTTCCAAGCCCTGATGCTGGGGGTCATCGTCGCCATCGGGGGGTGGCTGGCGGCCCGCAACACCGGTGACTTCGGCACGGCCGGGACGGTGGCGTTGATTGCTCTTCGAGCCCAAATGGCGGGTCGACGGGCCCTGACCGCAAATCTGTCGATCGCCACCTCTGCGCCCTTCGCCGATGAGTTGTCCACCGCCATCGAAGCGCTGCGCTCGGCAACCGCAACATCGGGTACCCGGACCATCGGCCCAATTGAGCAGGTGGAACTGTCGGCGGTGGGTTTCGACCATGCAACCATCGCGCCGGAGCCCGCTGGCCCGGATCAAACCGCGACCCTGCCGGTCCTGCGCGGCCTCGACCTGACGGTGACCGCCGGCGAACACGTTGGCATCGTTGGCGCTTCCGGTTCGGGCAAGTCCACCCTGCTGGCCATCCTGTTGGGATTGCAGGCGCCCCATTCGGGCACGGTGCGGATGAACGGCGTGGACCGGGCCGACTGCTCTGCCGCGTCCCTCAGCTCCCAGGTGGCAAGTGTTGCTCAGCGCCCGGTGCTGATTTCGGGCACCGTCCAATCGAACATCGCCTTTCATCGCGCCATCGGTCGCACGGAAGTGGTCGTAGCCGCCCAGGCTGCCGGCGTGCATGATGAAATCGTTTCATGGCCCGACGGGTACGACACCGTGATCGGTGAACGTGGGGCCCGTCAGGTCTCGGGCGGACAAGCCCAGCGGATCTGCATCGCTCGAGCCCTGGCTGGCAAACCGTCGCTGCTCATCATGGATGAGCCCACGAGCGCCATCGATGACGCGGGCACTCGGCTGATCGCCGACACCATGGCGGCGCTGGACAGGTCGTGCGCCGCCATCATCGTGTCGCACCGGGCCGATGCGCTGACCTCGTGCGATCGGATCCTGAAAATGGACGGCGGCAAACTCGTCTATCCGGTGAGCTGACTGGCAATCAGCCGCTCGGCGACGCGGCGTTGCTCATAGGAGCCGAGGATCGCGCGCATACGGGCGAGGTTCTCCCGGATGGACTGGTTCTGAAGCAGCCGATCTATCACGCCATCGATCGCGTGGGCGGTGAGGTCGGCCTCGTCGATGCTGACCCCAAGTCCGTGGTGAGCCACCCGCGCCGCAGTTCCGGGTTGGTCAACAAAGCCCGATGAAGACGCGATACTCGGCACCTCAAACCAGACGCACTCATTCACCGTTCCGATACCGCCGTGATGAATGGCCGCTGACGCTTGACTCAGTACATCGAGCTGCGGCGCGTAATCGAGCGCAAGCACGTTGTCGGGTATCTGGCCCAATGCAGCCACGTCCGCCTGAGCGCCAAGGCCCATTACCAGCGCCCATTGTTGGCGCCGGGCGAAGACCGAAACCAGACGGCGGTAGAAGTCTGCCGTATTGGTTTGCATGGACCCCATGGACGCGTAGATCAGTGGTCGACCGTCGCCGGCCGTCCGGTCACGAAAGGTCCGCCAACGAGCATGGGTCTCCTCGCTCACCAGCGGCTCGGCTCGGTCTTCGTCAATGACCACACCAACCGAAGTCAAGGTGTCCGGCGTCGCATGGGGGAAGTCCATCTCCTGCGCAGTGAAGCTCATGAGTGGAAGACCCGGGTATATCAGCGGATCGATCCAATGCCGCCACGACGAGATCGCCTGCAGATCCACACGCTGGAACCGGGCGACTGCCCGAATGTTGCGAATGTTGGGCGTATTCAGTTGAAATGGCATGGTCCTCTGGCGCAGTCCTCTGGGGGAGAGGCCGCCTGCGTACCGGTCTCCAAAGCGGCGGAGGCGTTGCCATTCCCAAGCGGCTTCGATGCGCAGGTGGTCAAGCCGACTGGTCGGCGGTGCAAGGTCGGTGTGCATGGGCGGAAGGCCGCTCGTGCGGAACGGTGAGAACCATGGGATCGACAGCACCGTTGGGAGCCGGAGAGCCCGAGTCGCCAGGATTGCCGCATGCATCTCGGCATCGATGATCAACGCGTCTGGAGCCAGATCCTGTACTCGGTCCCGCACCTCGGTGGATCCCACCAGACCTGACCGCAGCCGAATCCCAGATGGAATGGCTCGAACGGGTCCACGTGCGGCAACCTCAGTGCGGAATTCGGCCGCAGCATAGGGCCCATCGGTAAGCGGGACCAGATCAAATCCGGCGGCCGCAACGTCCGCGCCGATGTCGCGGAAAGCCATGAAGGTGATTTCATGGCCGTCATCTTTGAGCCGTCGAGCCAGCGCCAGGCTTGCGTAGAGGCTGCCGCGCAGACCTTGAGCCACATACACCAACCGTGCCACGCGCACTACGGTACCTCCCGTGACACGCACGCGGAGCGAATTCCAAACGGCACCGGAACCAGCTCCCGGGATCTTGTTGGGAGCGCTGGCGCTGGTGGTAATCGGGGTCGCGTTGGTTGTGGCGACGGCCTTCATCATCGACGGCCGGGCAACGACACCGACCGCAGGCGATTTTGGGTCCCTCCAGGCGCCCGTGCTTTCGGCGGATCAGGATCGCGCCACCTGGGCAACCTCGGTTCGTGACGCGCTGGACCAGTTTGAAACCGGCCCGATACCAACCGACCGGGGTGGTTTTCGCAATTCAGGCCGCGGGTGGGTATCGAGGGGTGGCGAGCCCGGCTACACCGGGTCAATTTCGGCGGCGTTGATGTCCTCGGGTCTGCTGGTTGACTCCGCTCCGATCGATGACGATGGCAACCTCGCCGTGGCGCTGGTCCACCAGTGCGGGGATCGGTTTGGCGTTTTCATTGCCAGTAGCGTCCTTCCGTCGGAGGCCGACAAAACGTGGTGGGCGGAGAACGAATGCGGCACAATCCCTGACTGGATTCTGGGCGAGCCGCTGTTCTTTGTGCTCGGAGCGGTTGATGCCTGAGACTGTTGATCCGCAACCAAGGACCCGCTCGCCGGCGCTCTTCGCCCTGCCGCACCTGGGCGAGTCCGCGCGGTTGGCTCGCAACCTCTGGTTGTTTGGCGTTCTGGCGGTCATCATCGTGGTGCCTGCCGGCCGATTCCACGTTCTCGGACCGATGCTTGGGCTTTCGGTCGTGCTTGGCGCAATCACCATGCCCGGCGACATGAGACTCGGACGCTTTGATTCGCTTCGGCTGCTCACCCTTGGTTTCGCCGGCGTGGCACTGGTGCCGGTTGTCATTGGCGTGCTGAGGTCGAACCCCGGATGGCGAGATGTCGGAATCGCTCTGATTGCCGGTCCTGTCGCCTGGTTCTTCATTGGCAACCTCGCCGACCGGTGGCTGGTCGAACGCCTCCCAACCGCGATTTCGGTTGGCACCGTTGTCGTCACCGCGGCGATGTTCATGTTGTTGTCCGGCTTCGGTCGAGACTTTGTTCGAGCCATCACGCCGTTTGCGTTCGGAAGTCTCGCTTCGGGGACAGCCAGGGTCAGCTTCTCGGGAACGTCGTCGCTCATCGCCACCGTCCCCTTCCTGGCAACCGTGGTCTGGGATTCATTCCGTTATCGGCTGCAGCTCCGTCACCGTCCATTGCTTCTGGTTGGGTTTGGGCTGGGGCTGATGGCGGTGCTCATTTCCGGCCGTCAGGGCGTCATTGGCGCCGTGGCTCTCACGCCGATGCTGATATGGCTCACGGGCCGCGTCGGCTTCGCGCAGCTGGGTACGCCCAACCCCAGGAATATGCGCCAAGCCATGACGCTGATGGTTGCCGGTGTGAGCGTGGCGATTGCCGTGGTGATGCTGCTCGGTCTCAATCCGCTGCGCCTTCCGCAAGATCTGCTGGCTTCGGTCGGGGTGATGGAAAACCGAGGAAACATCCGTATCGAACGCACGACGGGGGTCCGATCGGCGCAGGCCCAATCGCTGCTCCGCGAATGGGGTGAACGACCCCTCATTGGCCACGGGGCTGGCGCGGTAACCGAGGACTTCTTTACGTGGCGGGGCTACGAGATCGGAACCGAATTCACCGATACGCCTCGGCCATGGCGCGCCGAGCTGTCCTATCACCTGCTGTTGTTTGAGGCGGGACTCCTGGGGATCGCCCTCTACCTGGGAGCTGTAGTGATTGCGTTCCGCCAGCTTCGCCGACGCTTCGTGTCGGTTCCGGATGCAACGGCTCGGATGATGGCCCGCGCCGCAATTGTGGCGTCGGTTGCCCTCGCCATCTCCACCGCCGCCAACCCCCTGGCGCGCACGATTGGTTTGCAGTGGGCATTCGTTCTGCCGGTAATCGTTCTGGCTGGCTGGTCCAGAAGGAGCTAAGGGTCCGGCGCGCTCAGCAACCGGAACAGATCCGCCCATGCATCAAGCGCAACCAATGAGTTGCGGCTGGTGGCGAGAGCTTCGGCTCGGCGGCCCATGGCGTCCAGCGTGGCCTGGTCGGCGGCCATGAACGACCGCAACGCGTTGTCCAAGGCGACGGTGTCGTCGGGGGCCACCGCCCAGCCCACGTCGTTGGTCACCACCAGCTGGCCCAGTTCGCTGTCCGGTTCGATGCGAACGAACAACGGCACGCCGCCTTGAAGATAGGCAAAGGTCTTGCTCGGGTACACGTAGCGAATCAGCCCGGCTCCAAGAGTGACCACCGCGGCGTCGGCAGATTCGATCCAGGCCTGGGCGACCCCTGGTGACGTGCGGCCCACGAAATGGGTGTGTGCGGAGGCCGCCTCCCGGCAACGATCAAGTGCGACGCCGTCGCCGACCACAAACAGTTCCAGCCGGTCGTCACCCAGACGAGCGACCGCATCAATCAGACCTTCCAGGTCCTGAAACCCGCCAACGTTGCCAGCAAAGACCAGCCGTCGCTGACCAGCGCCAACCGGCGGTACCTCAGCGGCGGCGGTTTCGTCGATGGCCGACGGATCGAAAAAGTTGTTGATGACCGCAATCCTGGTTTCGGGGGTGCCTCGATCTGTCCAGGTCTGGGCCATGTCCTGACTCAACACCACCACCCGATCTGCTCGCCGACCCGAACGGGTGTCAACCCATCGAGCAATCGTCTGCAGCCGGCGGGAAACGACGCCGCCCTTGCCGCCGAGCACCTCGGGGTAGATGTCCTGGCTGTGGTAGATGAACGCGGCGCCGCGCATCCGAGCTGCCATGCTCGTCATCGCGGCCACCAGTAGTGGCGGTGTCGTTGCCGCCATGACGACCTGAGGGCTGTCAGCACGAAGAATCTGGACACTGGCTTTGGCGGCAAACCCAAACAGGTTCACGACCCGTCGAAGAGTCTGGTTCTTCTGCTCAGGCAGAAGGCTCAGCCGGCGAATGGCGACGCGCCCCATGGTCTCGCGGCGCGGGGCACGATCATGGACCGCTGACCCGCCGTAACTCGGTTGGGCGGTCAACACCGAAACCCGGAATCCGTCTGCGTCCAGACGCTCGGCGATGCTTCGCAGCATCTGAGCGTAGGTGGGGGTGTCCGGCCAGAAGTAACGATGAACGAGGATGACGTGCGGGGCGTCGCTCACTGATCGGTGCGCCGCGGCGGTCAGTTTCACGTCATTTGACGGCGCGTGGCGTGGTGGGACGAGACGGCTCCAGAAGCGCCGCGGCCGCCGGAACCTTGGCGTCGACGAGTTGGTGGGCGGCAGTCCAGGTCTTCCCAAACGCCATCATGGAGACCAGTGACCAACAGATCGTCAGGTCCAGTCGAAGAGATGCATGATCGACGTACCACGCGTCGACCGCGACTTTGGCTGGAACCGCGATTTCCCGGTACCGGATTTCGGGGTCCGGCCCATGGAGCTGGGTCGCTTCCCACGGCGATGCAATCACCTGCGTCAGCCCGGCAATCCCCGGCCTGATCGACAGAACTTTCCGCCACGCAGGATCGTTGGTGTCAACAAAGGCCTCAACTTCGGGCCGCGGCCCAATCAGGGCAAGTTTGCCCGTCAAGACGCTGGCCACCTGCGGCAACTCGTCCAGACGAACGCGCCGAAGCACCGATCCCACGGGAGTGACCCGGTGGTCGACCGAGGCGGTGATGGCCGGACCATTGGTGCCGGTGACAACCGGACGCATGGTGCGAATCTTGACCAGCCGTAGTGACCGACCGTGCTGGCCCACCCGGTCCAGTCGAATCAACGGCTTCGCACGGTCACTGAGCACAACGGCCGCCATCGTGGCGGCCGCCAAAGGAACGGCGATGGGTGTGGTCACCAGCACGATCACCGAGTCAACCAATCGCCGAGCCCGAAGCCACCGCGCAGCTGCGGGGGACTGCACGCTGAGGGGCTCGGGGGCTTCGGTCAATGCCGCCGATGCCAGCTCCGGTTCGGGGTCCCCGGCCGCAACGTTGTAGCTACTGGTGCTCATCAGGCACAGGAGCATACACAGCAGACAGCGGCCACCCGCGAGTTCATCGGTCACCAATCACCAAGTTGACCACATGCGATGCTGGCTCAAATGCTTCGTCGTCGGCTTCGTCGTCTATATTTGTGCCAGTGTTCGAAAGTGCTCAACCGCCGATTCTGATCCTCGGCTCGCACCGGTCAGGAACCTCGGCGGTCGCATCTCGACTGGCGCGTATGGGGCTCTTTCTCGGTGCTCGCCAGGACAGTCATGCGGAGTCATCATTCTTCCAACGGCTCAACCGGCGGCTGTCCTATGAAGCCGGCGGCCACTGGACCAACCCAACGGCGGTGCAAGCGTCGCTGGCCCAGATCGAAGATCTTGCGGCGTTCGCATCCCCGGTCCGACGGCACCTTCACTCGCCAGCCGCGGCCGAGTACTGGGGGGTGGCTCCCAAACCGGACCGGCTCCTGGGCGCGTGGGGGTGGAAAGATCCTCGCAATACGTATCTGTTGCCGCTCTGGCACGCCATACACCCGGCGCTTCGCGTGGTTGCGATTCAGCGCGATCCTCGTGATGCCGCCCGAAGCCTGCGCCTTCGGGCCCACCAGATACGCCAAGCGCTCGAAGTCATGCCGATGGCGAAGGCCAGTCGACGATCGCTGCTTGGTCGACCGCTGTTGGCTGACGGCTGGCGGGTACTTTCGGCTGACGGCGCGCTGGAGGTGGCGCTTTCCTACCGCGAGATACAGGATGCAACGCTGCGTTTGCCCGGGGCCCCGGATGCCCACACCGTGGATTACCACCAATTTGTGAAAGATCCCAGGACGGTGCTCCAGCAGTGCGCAGCGTTCTGCGGTTTACACCCAACCGGTCAACAGCTGGAAGATGTGTCAAAAACGGTTCGGGATCCCGCCGGTGAGCGAGACTCGGTGGTGAGTGCATCCGACAACGCTTCGGTGAGCGTAGATCACCTGAGGCGCCTGAGCCTTCTTGGCTACAACGAGGTTGGCGACAACGACGTTGGCGACCAGGCATGAACCAGGCATGAACCACCAGGACCGACCACCGACCAACCCCGCTTTGTACGACGACCGACCCATTCTGGTGATCGCTGTCGCATACAAGACGCCAGCGCTCGTGGATGCGCTGGTGGCCGCGTTCCTCAGCGATCCTGTCATTGTGGGCGCGGGTGTCGCCCGATGCCCGGTGGAGCTGGTGATTGCGGACAACTCGCCGACCGCCCGGCCTCCGTCGGCCCTCAACTCAGCGCATGGTCAGGACGCGGTGCGCGGTGATGTGCGGTATCTGCACTTTGCCCACAACCCGGGCTTCAGCGGTGCTGCGCGCGCCAGTCTTGAGACGTTACGAGGCAGTGCGGAAACCGGGAGCGGGCAAGGCCTCGGGAGTGGGCAAGGCCTCGGGAGTGGGCAAGGGCTTCGGTATCGAGCAGTGGTGTTGTGCAACGTGGATCTTTCCTTCGCCTACGCCGACCTGGTGGCCGCAGTTGATGATGCACAACTGCGCACCGGTGACCTGAGCTGGATCCTGGCGCCCGACATTGTCGAGTCGGATCGGCAGTATCACGTCAACCCGCAGCTCATGCGGCGCCCTGCGGGGATGAACCGTCGGATTCGGGACCGGATCCGACGCAGCTCCCTGGCCGGAGACATTGCCTTTCGCCAGCTGTACAACCTTCGGCGGCGCTTCCGTCCAAACCCCAACTCGGGTCAGCCGGCATACACGCAGATCTACTCCGCCGCAGGCGCGTTCACGGTGTTCGGCGCCGGCTACTTTCTGGCTGGCGGTGTCTTTCATGACGGACCGCTGTTTGGCGAGGAGTTTGCGTTTGCCGAGCAGGCCCATGCCCTGGAGATACCGGTTTTCTGGGTTCCCGCAATGGTCGTTCGTCATCAGGGTGAAGCCAGCGTGTCGGTCAAACGAAACGGCTACCGCCAGCGCCACGAGTGGTATCTGGCCGCTGACGAGTTCTACCGCTCCTGGCGCCCGGAGTCGGTTATGGGAGAGATGGCCGACTGGTTTGAGCAAGCCCGAACACCGGACTCGGCCCGATGACCGATCAACCTTTGGTGAGCGAAAGTCCGGTGGTCATCATCGGGGCGGCGCGCTCGGGAACCCGCTTTTTGCGAGATGCGATCGCTCAATCGGCGTCACTGGTCCCGGTGAATCACGATGTCAGCTTTGTGTGGAGAGCCGGAAATCACCGGGTGGGGCATGACGAGCTCACCGTCGACCGTGCAACCCCGAAGACGGCGGCAACCATCCGCCGGCGAATGGACGCGTTTGCTCCCACGGGGCCAGATCAGCACATTGTGGAGAAGACGGTCGGTAACGCGCTTCGCATTCCCTTCGTTCAGAAGGTCTATCCGAACGCCCGTTTTCTGGTGATTACTCGCAACGGTGAGGACGTGATTCAGTCCAGCTACAAACAGTGGCATGGTGCGACGGAGTGGGGTCGCTGGCGATCCAAGGCGTCAATGTTCCGACCGGGTGACCTTCCGTACCTTGGGCTGGTGGGTCTGGGCCAGGCCCGCGGGCGGCTCGGCCCCCTGCTTGGGCGCCCAACCCCGCCTCCCACCTGGGGAATCAGGTACAACGGCATCGACACCGATGTCGCCACCCGCGGTGTTGCGTGGGTGGCCGCCCAGCAATGGCTGCGGTCGCTCGAAGGCGCCGCTGCCGCGGTCCGCTCCGGCGTCCCCGCGGTGGTCACCCGTTACGAAACGTTGTGCGGCAATGCCGATGAGCTGGAACGAATCTGTTCTGAGCTCAGCATCCCGGACCCGGGGCCATGCATCGAGTTTGTGGACGTCGCATCCAGATTTCCGGTGACCGGACCGTGGTCATCGTTTCTGACCGAGTCCGATCGTGCGGAACTTCAACCGCTGTTGCATCGCGGCAGCCAACTCCAGGAAGAATTGCAGAAATCGAGCGCATGACCGTACCGTTCTTTCGCCCCAGCCTGGGGCCTGACGAAACCGCCGCCGTCGCCGGTGTCCTTGAATCCGGATGGCTCACCAGCGGCCAGCACTGCAAAGCCTTTGAGGCCGAGTTCGCCGAGTATGTGGGCGCCGATCATGCGTTGGCCGTGAACTCATGCACCGCGGCGCTGCACCTGGCCCTGATTGGCCACAACATCGGTTCGGGCGATGAGGTGCTGGTGCCAACCATGACCTTTGCGGCAACCGCCGAGGTCTGTATCGCCGTCGGTGCGACGCCGGTCCTGGTCGACATTGATCCAGCCACCATGACCATTGATCTCGATGACGCCCGCCGCCGAGTCACCGGTAGGACCAAAGCCATCATGGTTATGCACTACGGCGGCGGCCCCGCAGACCTGGTTGGCGCCACCAAACTCGCTGACGAATTTGGCGGTGTTGTCATCGAAGACGCGGCGCATGCCCTCCCCACATCCATCGATGGTCGACGGGTGGGCTCGTTTGCATCAACCGCGTGTTTTTCGTTCTACGTCAACAAGAACATCACCACTGGCGAAGGTGGGATGTTGACAAGCCCGGACTCCGACCTGATCGATCGCGCTCGGTCGCTGTCGCTCCATGGGCTGAGCCGCGACGCGTGGAACCGTTACAAATCCGGCGCCCGATGGGAATACGACATTGCCATGGCGGGCTGGAAGTACAACCAGACCGACATCGCCGCGGCCATTGGACGCGTTCAGTTGACTCGGTGCGACGCGTTGGCCACCGCTCGGCGGGCGAAATACCAGCGCTATGTCGATGCCTTCTCGGCCAACTCCAGCGTCAACTCAATGTCGCAGGGAGCGTTGGCCAACACTGCAGCCCATCTCTTTGTGATACGGCTGGAATTGGAGACGTTGTCAATCGACCGCAACACCTTCATTGAGGAGTTGAACGCAGCCGGCATCGGCACCAGTGTCCACTACAAACCGCTGCACATGCACTCGCTCTACACCAACGACTATGGCTACGCCCCCGCCGACCTTCCCGTCGCCCGGGACCTGTTCAGCCGAATCGTTTCCCTGCCGCTCTTTCCCGACATGACTGATGACGAACAAACCCAGGTCATCACCGCGGTTGAATCGATCGTCGACCGTCACCAGCGCCCTTGATCTCGCGCGCTGGTCACGGTCACATTTCATCGCGGCGCCTCACGTAGTTTCCCATGACGTTCTCCGCCGAAATCAATCAGAAGGCACCGCCAGGTGGCCGGCCGCCAGTGGGGCCCCTGGTGGGGGCGGTAAACGAGTCCGATGCGGACCGAATGCCGACCTTCGCCGACCAGATCTCGCCGTCGCCCTTGGCACTGATCCCAAGTGGGATGGCCTGGTTGGCTGGTTGCGCTTCCATGTTCACTGCGGTTCGACCAACCGCCACGCCGATCTGGGACCCATTCCTGACCGCCGTATTTGTCGCTGCGGTCACGATTGCGGGAAGCAGGTCCGGTCGCTGGCCGCTGCTGGTCCTGGCGGTCGTTCCCGTCGCGTTTGGCCAGATTGGGCCCGCATGGGTGTTCTCAGCTGCGGTGCTGGGCGCCGCCGCATTCCAGGAGTGGAGGACGCTACCCCCGTTGGTCACCCGGGCCATTTCGGCGACCATCGCCGCCGCGTCCGCCGTTGGTCTGCTGTTCCTTCGAGATTTCGGCGTGACCAGATTGAGCGCAATCATTGCGGCCGCGACGGTGGCGGTGGTGGCGTGGTCGTACTGGCGGGAATCGTCGCCGTTCTGGCGGCGTGAGCTCCGAAACCTTGGTTTGGGTCTTTGCGTTCTCACTGCCTTGTGCGTGATGGTTGGCACGGTCAGCCTGTTGGTGGCGCGAGGTTCAGCCAACACGGGAATCGATCTCACGGTGGACGCCGTTGGCGAAGCCGTGGACGCACCCCAGGGAGCAGCTGAACGCCTCGACGATGCCGCGAGCCACCTGAAAAAAGCTCAGGACCGGGTGGGTGCGTTCTGGGCGAAACCGACTCGTTTGGTGCCCGTCATTGCGCAGAATCATCGAGCCGTTGAATCCGCTCTCGACCAGGCTGTGGACCTCAGCGCGGTGGCTCGCAGTGCCATCGGTGTCGTCGACGGCGACCCGTGGGTGGCAAGCCCCGGCGTGGTCGACTTGAACGTCATCAATTCGATCAGCGCGGAACTCAACGATACCGACGTGCGCCTACTCACATCGCAGGGGCAATTGCGCGGCATCGACCAGACCTGGCTTGTTGGTCCGGTGAAGAACCGACTGGTCACCGCGCAGGACGAGGTAAACGAGATTGGCCGAACCGTTCGTACGGCGAAGACCGCGGCGCAGGTGATGCCGTCAATCCTCGGCGCCGACCAATTGCGCACGTACCTGGTGATCTTCACCAATCCGGCCGAAGCGCGCGAGTTTGGCGGCTTCGGATCTGCCTATGCCCTCATCACCGCACAGAGCGGCGAAGTTAAAGTCAAAGAAGTGGGGCGCGGGGGTGATGTGGACAATCTTGTCGAGGGAACCATCGTGCCGCCGGGCTTCCCCGATGCCAGCGCGCTCCCGCCGTCATACCTGAACTACGGCGTCGGCGGACTGATCAACTATTTTGGCAACCTCACCGGAACCATCGACTTCCCGACCATCGCCTATGCGGCACGGGAGGCGGCCCCTCGGAAAGGGCTGGGCAACATTGATGGGGTCATGCTGCTTGACCCGTTCGCTCTGGCGGCGATGATGGATGCCGGGGACTTCGAGGTGGTCGTTCCGGACACGCTCGCCCAGGATCAGAACACCGAGATCGTGCTCAACGCAGACAACCTGGCCGACTTCGTACTGACGGGCCAATACGAAGGATTCAATCTCGAAGGTGAAACCGGCGCGTTCACCTCCTTCGAAGGCCGCACCGAAGTGCTGGCCGCAGTGGGCGCCGATGTATTTGGTCGGCTCTTCCGCCTGGATCGCTCCGATCTTTTCGAATTGGCTGAAGCACTGAGGCCGCTGGCTGGTCAGAATCGCATCCAATTCTCCACCTACGACGACTCCGAGAACCTGTTTCTTTCATCGGTCGGCCTACGGTCAGAGCTCCCCGCAATCGACTCCACAACGACCGACCATGTTCATGTGGCAACCGACGCCAGCCTGCCCAACAAACTGTCGCCCTACCTCGACCGCTCCATCGTCTACGACATCGACCTCGACCCGGCTACCGGCCGATTCTTCGGAACGGTCTCGGTCACCATTGCCAATCGAGCGCCCGACGGACTCGCCACCTATGTTCTCGGACGGTCGAACGAAGCGTATGGGTTTGACCTGGGTGATGCCGTTGAGCGCGTGTCGGTCTGGAGCAACCAGACTCTTCGCACCGCGCAAATTGATGGCCAACCGGCTGAGGAGGAATGGGTTTACGGAGAGTTTGGAATGCAACGGCGCGCCGCTCTTCTGGCGGTTCGTCCCGGTGAGGAAGGAACCGTGAGCATAAGCCTGGACGGAACAACCACCCCCGGCTCGTACCAGATCTACCTGGGAGCCCAACCGGTGCCCAACGTGGTGTTGGTCACCGTGCAGGTGACGGTGCCCGACGAGTGGGCAGAGACCAGCACGGGGGAGTCGGTATTCACCTCCACCTGGTCCCTCGACCAGGACAGTTTCCTGTCCCTCCAGTTCGATCAACGATGAGTTCTGAAGCGCCGCCGCCCAGGGCTTCGTACCCCGAGTCCGGGGTGACCCGGTCCGAGTCCCGCTCCCTGTCGATCCCTGCCCGGCTGGCAGTCGTTGGCGTCGTCGCCTGGGTGGGCATTGCGGTGATGGTTGGCGGTGGAAACGAGAACAATGCCGAGCGTGCGGCGACGATCACGGTTCCGACAGCAACGAGCACCGTGGTGCCCACGCCAACGGCAGTCGCGGACGCAGACGTGGAGGTGCAGCCGCCAACGGCGTTCGATGCCACCGTTTCCGAAGGGTCGGTTCCCGGGTCCACCATCGTCACCACCCAACGCTCGGACGCGGAGTACGCCGACCAGATTGTCACTGCGCTGGAGGAATGGTCCCTCAATGCGGGGTCGTACGTGGTCGAAGGAACGGGCTGGCTGGGCAGCGGTGCCGGATGGTCCAATCGGACCGACGGCCCCTATGAGAATTCGGTTGAAGAACGGCTGATTGTTGCCGGGCACCTGCAGGCCCGGCTCGCACCCGCTGAGTCCGACCCGCACGGGGTGTTGATTCAGATGTGCAAAGACCGGGTTGGGGTCTTTGCTCCGAGCGATCTGGAGGTATCCATCGACCTTGAGAGTCTCCGCTGGTGGAACGAGATGGACTGCGAAAGAGTGGCGCTGGATGAGTTTGGACTCACCTACCTGGCTCTCAGCGAACCGCTCCAATGAGTGATCGATGTGAGTAACCGATATGAGTAGTCGATCTTGCGCAGTGCTGCTTGGACCCGGACGGTCGGGCACGTCGCTGGCCATGAACCTGCTGGGGGGTGTGGGGCTTCGCGTTTCTCATGATCTGGTGGCGGCCTCCGCGCACAATCCCAGTGGCCACTTCGAAGATCGTGCCATCGTCAAGATTCAGCAACGATTGTTGGCCGGATTGGCCATGTCGCACTTCGAGCCCCGGCCCGCTCACTGGCGGGACGTCGCTGTTCAGCAGGGGACCGAAGCGTCGCTGCGCAACATTCTGACGACGGAGGTCCAACGGGATGTGGCGGTGTGGGGGTTCAAGGATCCTCGCACCTGTCTGACCTGGCCGTTGTGGCAGGACGTGTGCCGGGCAGTCGACGTTGAGCCCCGGCTCGTCTTCTGTTGCCGAAGCGCCACCGCCGTGGTGAGCTCGCTGATGCGGACCTACTCGATGCCCCAGGACATCGCGGAGGCCCTGTATCTGTTCCGGACGCTCCATGCGCTTGAGGACGTCGTAGAGCCCTGGTTCTTTGTGCAGTACGAGAAGTGGATAACCGAGCCAGTACGTCAGCTTTCGGCGCTGGCTGACCATTGCCACGTGCAATCCAATGCGACGTCGGTTGAAGGTGCCGTACGAGCAGGCTTCCGAGCGGATTTGAACCGCAGCGCCGCCGCAGAAGACCTGCCAGTCAGCGGTGTCATCAACGAGATTGACCAACTGCTCGGTTCGTTCTCCGGTTCGAGCTATGAACCGGATGCCATTGCGGGTTGGTGCGCCTCGGTTCGCCGCCGTCTCGATGACCTGGCGTTCATCGGCGCCGCAGTGCATCGAACAACAGAAGCGGACCGGAGACCGCCACGGGGTTGGCGAGCGGCGCGGCGCCAGGCAGCCCTGGGCGTCAGGTGGCTTCGCGCTCGAGAGTAGGCGCAGAGAGCACAGTGTGGTTCTCGTTCGCCCAGTTCACCCTTCGCGCTTTGCCCTACAAATTTGTAGGGTGAAGTCATGGATGAGTTTGACGACCTGATCAGCAACGGACCTGATGGCGACAATCCGGTGCACGCAGCGGCTCCAACAGGCGTTGAACTGACCGACGTAACGCCCACCGACGCACGGGCAGCACGATTGCGCGTCAAAGTTGGGTCGCTCACGAGCGCCTTTGGATCCAACACCGCCGCCGCAGAGTTTCTGGGCGTCACGCGTGGACAACCGGGTAAGTGGATGTCGGGCGCAGAGCGACCGAGTCCGGATGTGGAGCGGTTGATCCTGGACTTTGACTACGTCTGGGATCGGCTCACCGCAGTGCGCAGCGCTCGGTCGGCCAACGTCTGGTTGCAGTCGGCCAACAGCTTCCTTGGCGGTGCACGTCCGGTGGACGCCATCCGCTTTCGGGGTCCCGAGAGTGTCATCGGTGCATTGGATTCAGGAGAAGCCGGCTCCATCGCCTGATGCTCCTGTACCGGGTGACCTGGGTGGATGGCGCTTGGCACACGATGCAACCAGGCGATCTTGGCCATCCATCGTTTGTGCCGGCCAAACGGCAGCGGTATGGCCGCTTCGACAACAACCAGCACTACGCCGCGTTGTATCTGGCATCGTCTTCTGTGGCGGCGGTCGCCGAGACGCTGAAGGACGACGAGGTCTGGCTGCACGAGGAGATCAGTCGGCCGTCGCCCGACGGTGCGCCCCGTTCACTGGTCACCTACGAGGTGCCGGAGGCGACCACCTTCTTCAACTTCGATGATGCGGAGTCTCTGGTCGCTCTTGGATTGCGGCCCAGTGAGATCATTGGCCAGAACCGTGATCGAACCCAGTCCATCGCCCGCGACCTCTGGCTGCGCCGTGAAGAGTTGGGCGTGGCGGGTTTGCAATGGTGGAGCCACGTTCGCCCACAGTGGACCATCACCATGGCGTGGTCACCGCTTCATCCTCGCCAGTTCGCCGTGGAGCCCGTTGAGGTCGAGCCACTGACCCCGGACCACTCGGCGGTGATGGCGGCCGCCACGGAGTTGATGCGCCGGATCGTTGACTAGCGCTTTCACTGTTTTGCGCATCTCAGCTTGTGGTCTTTCGATTCCACTTCGGTGAGCCACTCGTCGGTGGTGGTGTGGTGCCGCGCCGGGCGGCGTTCCAGCGGTCGGCGGCAGCGTGACCGTGCCGGCCAGGTGTTGAGGTCGCTTGGTTCCTGCCGAATGGCAGAAGGTCAGAGAATGAAGCCGCCGTCGATAACGAACTCGTGGCCGGTGCAGTAGCTGCTGTCATCTGAAGCCAGAAAGCGGACCAGCGCTGCCACCTCGTCGGCTTCGGCCAGGCGGCCAATCGGCACCTGGGCCGCCAGCTCATTCCGGTCGCCGCCGAACTCGTCCATCATCGCCGTCTCAATCAACCCCGGATGCACCGAATTCACCCGCACCCCGCTGCCGGCCAGGTCCTGGGCTGCGGACTTGGTCATACCCCGCACCGCCCACTTCGTGGCGCCATAGGCAAAGCACGCCTGCGTACCCCGTAACCCGGCAATCGACGAAATGTTGATGATGCTCCCGCCGCCCTGACGCTTCATCACCGGCGCCACCGCCCGCATGCCTTTGAACACCCCGGTCTGATTGATTGCGATCATCGTGTCCCACGCCTCATCAGTGGTCTCCAGCAGCGGCGTGATCCGGAAGATGCCGGCATTATTCACCAGGACATCCATCCGACCATGCTCCTGCACGATGGCGTCCACCACTGCGGTCCACTCATCGGTGGACGTCACATCCTGATGCAGATAGGTGCACGTCGGTCCCACGTCCGCCGCCGTCGCTGCGCCCTCCTCATCCAGTACGTCGGTGATCACGACCGTGGCCCCCGCTTCGGCGAACAATTTCGCTTCGGCGGCGCCCTGCCCCCTGGCACCGCCGGTGATCAGCGCCACTTTGTCATCAAGTCGATTCATCTCGCTCACGTTATGACAAGCACACGACCCAGCAGACGGCCCGCCAATCGAGTCGACCAGAGTGCGCCGAAAGACTACGATCGAGGAGACAATGATCTGGGTCTACATAGCGAGTGCGGTATTTGGATGCGCTTTCGTTGTGCCCATGCTGCTGGGGGCCCTGGACCTCGAAGCCGAAGTCGAAGCGGACTTCGACGCCGACGTTGATCTGGACGCAGACGCCAGCATCGGAGGCGCGGCCGATGGCCTCATGGGGTCAGTCGGCGACTTTGTAGGTTCCCTGCTCTCCTTCCGCTCGCTGGTCATGGCCTCGGCCTTCTTCGGCCTGGCCGGCATCGTCTTTTCGCTCATCTCCAGCGACCTCGTGGCATTCGTCACCGCGGTCGCCCTCGGTCTCGTTGCCGCGGCCGTGAACGGCCAACTGGTGCAGTTCGTCAACCGCAACGAGGCGTCCTCGCACCTCACCGACCGCGATGTCCGCGGTTCAAGCGGCACCGTCGTGCTGCCACTGGGTCCCGGTCGCAAAGGTCGCATCCGGGCGGAGATGGCCGGTCAGACCGAGTACTTCGTCGCATTGCCCTACAAGGAAGACGGCGCTCCCTCCTTCGACGTGGGCGACCCCGTCGTGATCGTGGACATCGTGGGCGGAACCGCTCGGGTCGCACCCCTGCCGGCGTTGGACGCCCAGTAGCAAGTCGTTCAAAAAAGAACAGATCGAAACCAGAGAGAGAAATAAGGAGAAAGCATGGAATGGCTTGTATTTGTGGCGGCGTTCTTGGTGGTGATTGTGCTGGTGGCAGTCCTGGCCATCAAGAGTCTGGTCATCATCTGTCCGCCCAATGAGGTGGCGGTCATCTCCGGTCGCACTCGGGGTCTCAACGACGGCCGAACGGTCGGGTATCGGGTGATCAAAGGCGGACGCACCATTCGGATCCCCATTCTTGAATCGGTTGAGTACATGAGCCTCAACACAATCCCCATCGATGTGTCGGTCAACAACGCCTACTCAAAGGGCGCCATCCCCCTGGACGTGCAAGGCGTGGCCAACATCAAAGTCAGCAGTCGTGAGGGCGTGCTCGAGAACAGCGTTGAGCGTTTCCTTGGAGCCGACCCGGCCTACATCCAACAGATCGCCAAAGAAAACCTCGAAGCCAACCTTCGCGGTGTGCTCTCCACGCTGACGCCCGAAGAGGTCAACGAGGACCGGCTGAAGTTTGCCCAGACCCTCATTGACGAGGCCGACGATGACATTCGCACCCTTGGCCTGGAACTGGACGTGCTCAAGATTCAGAACGTGACCGACCAGGTCGGCTACCTCGAAGCTGTTGGTCGTCGTCGTACCGCGCAGGTTCTCACCGAAGCTCGTGAGTCCGAAGCATCACAGGCCGCTGACGCCGAAGAGGCTGAAGCCGAAGCCCGCCGTCGGTCGGAACTGGCCCGCGTGCACGCGGAGCTTGAGATTGCCGAAGAACAGAACAGGTTGCGGGTGCGCAACGCTGAACTGGACGCCTTGGCGGTAGCCAGCGAGAAGGAAGCAATCGTGGCCGGTGAGAAGGCCAAGGTCACCGCAGAGCAGTCTCTCGAATCCGAGCGGATCGAGCTGCAGCGGCGCCGTCTTGAAGCCGACATCATTGCGCCGGCCGAGGCGGAGAAGCAGGCGGCCGAACTTCGAGCCGAAGGCGAAGCGGCGTCGATCCTGGCCGACGGTCACGCCAATGTCGCGGTGCTTCAGGCCCTGACCCAGCAGTACCAGTCGGCCGGTCCGGACGCGCAGAACATCTTCCTGCTCAACATTTTGCCGGAGCTGGTGGAGCGCATCACCGCCACTGTCGAAGGCATCGACGTTGACAAGATCACCGTCATCGACAACGGCAGCGGTGCGGGCGGCGGAGGGGCGATCCCCAACGTGGCGTCGCAAATGCCCGCCGCCGTCATTTCGATAACGGAACAGATTGAGGCGGCCACTGGTGTCAATATTTTGTCCGCACTGGACAAGACCAAGAGCGATCCGGTCATCGAGGCAACTGAGTCTCAGGACCTGTAGTTCCTCCAATCTGGATTGGGGCGCGCTAGCTTTGGCCCCGTGCAAGATTCTGGGGCGAACGAGTCCACGGACGCCAGCGGCTCCACCTACTGGGTGGAGACGCTCGGCTGTCCGAAGAACGAGGTCGATTCGCACAAGCTGATCGGCACACTGATGGCCGACGGCATGGTGGCTGCCGACTCTCCCGAACACGCCGATCTGGTGGTGGTCAACACCTGCGCCTTCATTGAAGAAGCTCGGCAGGAATCCATCGACACGGTGCTCGCTTTGGAAGAGTCGATGCGGGTCGACGCCGAGATCGTGGTGACCGGCTGCATGGCCGAGCGTTATGGCTCCGAACTCGCCGAAGCGCTTCCGGAGGTGGACGCCGTCGCCGGGTTTGGTGTTCCCGTCACCTTGGGAACCAAGGGCATTCGATCCGACGAGCCACCCGCCTTTGACCTGCTTCGGTTGCCGCGGCCACCGTCGGAGTCGCCGTGGGCCTATGTCAAGATCGCCGAAGGCTGCGATCGCAACTGCGGCTTCTGTGCGATCCCCACGTTTCGGGGCCCGCAGCGATCACGAACCATTGATGACATCTGTAACGAGGTCGATGATCTGGGCGCTCAGGAAATCGTGCTGGTTGCGCAGGACCTGGCTGCCTTTGGGCGCGATCAGGGACAGGGAGCGCGCTCGATCATTCCGCTGGTCCAACAGGTTGCTGAGCGAGTGCCGTGGGTCCGCCTCCTGTACCTCTATCCGTCGGATCTCACCGACGCGTTGATTGACACCATCGCCGGTACCGGCGTGCCGTACTACGACCTTTCTCTGCAGCATGTGAGTCCGCCGCTCATGCGCCGCATGCGGCGGTGGGGGAACGGCGAGAAGTTCATGGACCGCATTGATGCGATTCGGACCCGGCATGAGACCGCGGCATTTCGCAGCAACTTCATTGTCGGCTATCCGGGCGAGACCGAAGCGGACCATGACGCGCTGTTGGATTTCGTGGGAAGCGCCCGTCTGGACTGGTGCGGCTTCTTTGCCTACAGCGCCGAAACAGGCACCTACGCCTTCGACCTGGACGGTCAGGTGCCGCGGGAACTCATGAACGAACGGCTGGCCGAACTCTCCGAACTCCAGGATGCAATCACCCAGGAGAAGCGGGACGAATTGATCGGCACCGACGTGCGGGTTCTGGTGGACAAGCCCGGCGTGGCACGCAGCCATCGGGAGGCGCCCGAGATCGATGGCATCATCGCGGTTCCGCACGACCTCACCGTTGGCGAGTTCGCCACGGTCACCATCACCGGTGCCATTGGCCCCGATCTTTCCGCAGATCTCTCTGACTCGTGAGAGAATGGAGCCGCAATGACTGAGGCTCCCCCCGACCTGACCGCTTCGGAGCTCACCACGCGGCAGTATCCGATGTACGGCGTGTTCTCGCCAGCCAACATGGTGACCACCGCCCGGATTCTGGCGTCGCCGTATCTCTTCTGGCTGATCGTCAGCCGGGAGGAGCAGGGAGGCACCAGCTGGCGTCTGTTCGTGCTGGCCATCATCTTTGGGTCGAGTGACTACCTGGACGGGTGGCTGGCCCGCAGGACCAACAGCATCGGCCGGCTCGGCGCGTTCCTGGATCCGTTCGCCGACAAGGTGGTGGTCATTGGTTCGCTGGTGTCGTTCTGGTCCATCGGCCGTTTCCACTGGTTGCCCGTGGTGCTGATAGCGGCCCGCGAGGCCGTGATCATGTTGGTGCGCGTTCGGTTCGCGGCTGAAGGCCTGGCGATGCCGGCGCGGCAATTGGCCAAGTGGAAGGCAACCGTTCAAGGTCTGGCCCTGCTGCTGGCCGCGGCGCCTGCATTGTTGGACCATGACTGGGTGGTGCAGATCATGTTGTGGGCGTCGGTGACCCTCACCCTCTGGACCGGCGCCCAGTACATCCTCGATGGTCGAGCCGCCACGCGTACCACCGGCAAACGCTGAAGAAATCTCAGGTTTTTGGAAGGATTTGGGTGGTCGCGTCAACTGAAGAGCATGACCATCACCAAACAGTCACCAACAGCAAGTCCGCTCGGCCATACTGGGGGGTCGTGCAGGCCAACTCATTCAAGTGCGAAGTCGTGGCGGTGGGCTCGGAGCTCCTCCTCGGACAAATCGTGGACACCAACAGTTCGTGGATTGGCGAGCAACTGGCGACCGCCGGTATCGACTCGTACTACCAGACCAAAGTTGGGGACAACTTCGACCGCATGAAAGAGGTGTTCTCCACCGCGCTTGACCGAAGCGACGCGGTCATTGTCACCGGCGGTCTCGGTCCCACTCAGGATGACATCACCCGCAACGTCATTGCTGACCTCATGGGCGCCAAACTGGTTCGAAACCAGGAGATCGTGGACCGCATTGCCGCCATGTTCGGGAATCGCGGCCGGCAGATGCCGCAGAACAATCTACTCCAAGCCGATGTTCCCGCCGGTGGTCAACCCATCCCGGTCCAGCCCGGCACCGCCGCTGGACTCGTATGCCCGGTGAAAGACAGCACGGGAGCCGAGAAGGTCATCTATGCGGTGCCCGGCGTTCCGTGGGAGATGAAGAAAATGGTCGCCCACTTTGTCCTCGGCGATCTTAAGGAGCGGGCGGGGATCACATCGGTAATCAAGAGCCGGACCCTCCGCACGTGGGGGATGAGCGAGTCCGGCCTTGCCGAGCGACTGGCCGAAGAAATCGAACGGATTGACGTGGCGGGGAGCGGTGCGACCATCGCCTTCAACGCCAGTGGCATAGAGGGACTGAAACTGCGCCTCACCGCCAAAGGCGAATCCGAAGCAGACGCCGACCGCCAACTGGCCGACGAAGAGTCGCGCATTCGGGCCATCATCGGTAATGCCGTGATCTTTGGAACCGATGAGCAGACCATGGAACATGCCGTGCTCAAGCTGTGCCGTGAGCAAGGTCTGACTTTGGGACTGGCCGAGTCGCTCACCGGCGGACTGATCGGCGCCCGCATCACGGCGGTCCCGGGCAGCAGTGATGTCTTCCGAGGTTCCATCGTTTCTTACGCCAGTGAAGTCAAGGCGAAGGTCCTTGGGGTTCCTGATCTTCCCGACGTGAGTCAGGAAGCCGTCGAGGCCATGGCGCTGGGAGCCTGCGAGTCGCTTGGAAGCGACTGCGCGGTCGCGGTGACCGGCGTGGCCGGTCCCGAGCCGTGGCAGGGCGTCAAACCCGGGACGGTCTGGATGGCGTCGGCGATTGATGGCGATGTGCAGTCCTCCATGGTGACCTGGCCCTTTGACCGGGAGCGCACTCGTCATTTCACGGTGATCAACGCACTCAACGGACTCCGTCTCCGATTGCTGGACGGCGCATGAACGCTTCAGAAGTTTCAGAATCACCGCCGGTCTCGATGAACGGCCGGAACGGTGGCACCGAGCGAGTGGCCGCCATTGATATCGGTACCAATTCGTTTCACATGGTCGTGGCCGAGGTTGATGCCCATGGTGGGTTCACCGTCGTGTCCAGTGACAAGGAACCGGTGCGGTTGGGCGCTGGCATGGGTGACGGAGGCGAGCTCAACCTTGAAGCCATGGAGCGCGGCGTTGCCTGCCTGGACCGGTTCCGTCAGGTTGCAGACGCGTACGGAGCCAGCCTGCGTGCCGTCGCCACCAGTGCGGTCCGCGAGGCGCCCAACGGTGCGGACTTCATCGCCGAGGCCCGCAAACGCGCCAGTGTGAACATCGACGTCATCTCGGGAACCGAAGAGGCCCGCCTGATTCACCTGGGTGTGCTTCAAGCTCTGCCGATCTTCGCGGAGCGAAGCGTAGTGGTGGACATCGGCGGTGGCAGTACCGAACTGATCGTCGGTCACGAGGGGGAGATGCTGGCGGCGCGCAGCATGCGGATCGGTCACCTCCGGCTGACCAGCCGGTTCTTCCCCGACGGCGTGGTCGAACCTGGATCGGTCGATGCGTGCCGCGCCTACACCCGCGCCTTCCTGGTGCCGGCCACCCGGGCGGTCCGCTCGGTGGGATTTGAGATTGCTGCGGGCTCTTCCGGCACCATCACGACGGTGGCATCGTTGCTCAAGACTCAGGACTCGTCACTCGACGGCCGAACCATCACCCGGGAAGGACTGGATCGGCTGACATGCCAACTCGTGGCGTTCCGCACACCAACCCAGCGCGTGGCGGCCATCCAAGGTCTGGAGACGACTCGAGCCGACGTGATTGTTGGCGGTGCCATCCTCTTGCAGGAGGTGTTCACCCAGTTGGGCGTGGATCAGATGACGGCGTCGCCCTATGCGCTGCGCGAAGGGGTGCTGCTGGATCGGATCCATCCGGATCTCGAAGTTGACGACGCTGGTATCTCCCACCTCAACAATATTCGGCGCACCAGCGTTCTGCGGTTTGTGGACGCCTTTGAAGAGGACCGAAGTCACGTGCAGCACGCCACCGAGCTGGCGCTGCAGCTCTTTGATGCCCTGGCCGGAAATCACGACCTGGGCATCTTTGAACGAGACCTGTTGGAAGCTGCCGGCCTTCTCCACAACGTCGGGCTGTTCGTGTCCCACGCCGCGCACCACAAACACAGCTACTACCTGATTCGCAACAGCGACCGGCTCAACGGCTTCACCAACAACGAGGTCGAACTCATTGCCCAGGTCGCCCGCTACCACCGCCGCAGCGCGCCCAAAGGCTCGCACTACAGCTTCATGGCTTTGACCGAGCGCGATCAATACCGGGTGCGCACGCTGGCGGGGATCCTTCGCGTGGCCATCGCCCTGGATCGGACCCGATCCCGGGCCGTTGCTGATGTGTCCACCTGCATGGAAGCTGACCCGCCGGCTGGCGTTGACGGGCCCCTTCGCATTCGGGTGGGCGTGTTGGCTGGCGCGGATGCGAGTTTGGAGCTCTACACCGCTCGGAACCGATCGGCGCTGCTGGCCCACACCCTCAATCGCGAGGTCACGATCGAAGCCGTCACCATCCCATCTCGTTGACGACCCCCGCAGCCTGAGCTGGGGCGTCAGCTGGATGCTTCGTCAGCCTCAACCTCGCCGTCGGCGTTCAGTCGGAGTGAGGCCGAGTTCATGCAGAACCGCTCGCCGGTTGGCTTTGGGCCGTCGGGGAACACATGGCCCAGGTGAGCATTGCACGCACCGCAGAGTGCTTCGACGCGGGCCATGCCATGGCTGTTGTCGGTCTTGCGAATGACGCTGTTCTCAGAGACCGGCTCCCAGAAGCTCGGCCAGCCGGAGCCGGACTCAAACTTGGTGTCAGAGGTGAACAACGCCGCATCGCAGACGATGCAGTGGTAGGTGCCGTCGTCGTGGCAGTCCCAGTACTCGCCGGTGAAGGCTCGTTCGGTGCCGGCGTTCTGGGTGACTTGATACTGGGCGGGCGTCAGGCGCTCGCGGAGTTCTTCGTCGCTGAAGGTCCTGGTACTGGAGGTTTGTTCGGTCATGACTCAAATAGTAGAAGAACCCGGCTGCGTAACGCGGCGGCAACGGATTTCCATCGGATACGAACCCGACGACGCGGCTCAGGCGACCTCTACCGGAGTGTGGGCTTCGTTGCTCACCACCAGACCGACGTCATGGCCGGGCCAACCGCAGCATGACGGGCAGTTTCCCGCGAAAATTGGGAAACCGAACAATTGTTCGCCCGAGAGGTTGACCGAACAGGTGTTCTGTAATTACACTGCTGTTGTTCTCGCCTGGCCTTCAGTACTATCGGCCGGACAGGAATCGGACAGGAATCCAGTGGGATGGAGCAATACAGCGCAAGTGAGCGGTGTCGGCCAGTTTCAAAACGAAGTTCAAATCGAAGTTCAAAACGAAGTTCAAATCGAAGTTCAAATCGAAGTTCAAATCGAAACTGTCAGACCCTGTTCCTAGGTTGATCGTCACTTCCCCGACATCCACCACACCCCATCGGCGAAGGCCGGTGGTTGACAGAAAGAGAGCACGCCGTGGAACGCGAAAAAGCACTCGAGATGGCGCTCAAGCAGATCGAAAAGAGTCATGGCCAGGGGGCTGTGATGAAGATGGGCGAAAAGAGCTCGATGGCCATCGACACCGTGCCCACCGGCGCGCTGGCGTTGGACGTTGCGCTCGGCATAGGCGGCCTGCCTCGTGGTCGAATCGCCGAAATTTTTGGTCCGGAGTCCTCCGGTAAGACCACGCTGGCCCTCCACGTGGTGGCCGAAGCCCAGCGCAACGGCGGCATCTGTGCCTTCATCGACGCTGAGCACGCCATGGATCCGGTCTACGCCCGAGCCATCGGCGTGGACGTGGACGAACTCCTCATCTCGCAGCCGGACACCGGTGAGCAGGCGTTGGAGATCACTGACACCCTCATCCGGTCCGGCGCCATTGATGTTCTGGTCATTGACTCGGTGGCCGCGCTGACCCCTCGGGCCGAAATCGAAGGGGAGATGGGCCAGTCTCATGTGGGCTTGCAAGCTCGTCTGATGTCTCAGGCCCTCCGTAAGTTGACCGGTAATCTCAGCAAGACCGGCACCATCTGCATCTTCATCAACCAGCTGCGCGAGAAGATCGGCGTGATGTTCGGTTCGCCGGAGACCACCCCGGGCGGCCGGGCGCTCAAGTTCTACTCCTCCACCCGGTTGGACATTCGACGTATCGAGTCGTTGAAGGACGGTGCCGAAGTTGTTGGTAACCGCACGCGGGTCAAAGTGGTCAAGAACAAGTGCGCCCCTCCCTTCCGGCAGGCCGAGTTCGACATCATGTACGGCTTGGGTATCAGTCGTGAAGGTTCGGTCCTGGACATGTCGGTCGAGCACGAGATCGTCAAGAAATCGGGCGCCTGGTACACCTACGAAGGTGAACAACTCGGCCAAGGTCGAGAGAACGCCAAGCGATTCCTTCGGGAGAACCCCGAAGTCATGGTGGAGATGACCGACCGCATCGTCAGTCTCGTCATGCCATCGGACGAAGAGCTTGCCGCCGCCGAAGATGCCGAAGGCGACGAGTTCACCGACGCCGACGACGAACCCATCGTGCTCGAAGACGCCGAGTAGGGCGATTCCGACAATCACCAACGACTGACCCACCAACGATCGACCGGCGCTGTCGGTCAACCATCTGGTCTCAACGCATTCCGACTCTGTTGAGGTCACCTGCCACCAGCTTTCTCGCCGGTTCGCAGGCCAACGAACCCGGTTGCTGCCACTCCATCCCAGGTGGCAACCGGGTTCTGTTGTTTTTCGGTCACTATCGATGGTCGGCCGATGACTGGGCGAATGCGCCCGGAACCCGTGCCAGCCGTAATCGGGCTACTACACTGCCACTGGTCGTGCCGCAAGGCGAAAACCCCCGGTATTCCGGAGGTTTATGGGGACTGTCTCGTCCCAACGATCACCCGTCGTCCAGCACGCGCTGTCCGACGCCAGACAACTGAAAATCCTTGGGGATGCACGGATCCGCAGACTGCAACTGGTCACTAGGTCTGCGAGGAGCAACGTGAAACCGGCCCCTCTGGTGCAATGCGGTGAGCGTTTCAGCCGTTGGCATCGAGATCATGTGAGGGAGGAGCCAGAGTGACCAATCGGGCCAGCAAGCCGTTTTCGGTGCGTGCAATCGCAGTATCTGTAATGGCCACTCTGCTCATTGGCTCGTTGCTGATTCTGAGCTTGTCCAGCCCCGCCAATGCCCAGACCGCCGCAGGCGTTCCTGACAACACCGCTGGAGTCAACCTTTTCAGCTTCGGCGTCAATGGCCCGTCATGCAACGGCGCACCCGGCGGTTCAAACGCGGATGATCTTCTCATCGCCGCCATCGCCGCGGGGGATCTGGGCTACGCAGGCACCACCGCCGCATCGATCGCCGACTACTCCGCCGGTACGTCGGTTGAAACCCCGGTCATTGGCGAGGTCGACTCCACGATCGCCGAGGTCAACCTGGGTTTGGCCAGCCTCAACGACTCGGTCGGCCTTTTCAACGCAATCGATGACGATCAGAACGCTGATATTGGTCGCTCGGGCAAGATCGTGATCAGCCTGGCTGATGGCACGCTGAGCGTCCGCCCCGATGGTCAGGTAGCCACGGGCACGCTCCGGACCGGAACGAGCTTGTCCCGCACCGACGGCCATGAGATCTTCATTGTCGAGGACGGGGAACTCAGCGGCCAGACCGTGAGTCTGCGAGGGCCGGAGGCAACATCCACCTTTGGTATCGCTGATTACCAGGTCAACCCGTCCACGCAATTCGGTGCCGACGATGTGGTCATCGCCATTGACCTGGATTCGCTGCCAGGTTGGTCCGGTCCTGTCGACACGATGACCCTCCTCGACGATGGGGTCAATCAGGGGTCGGTCGAGTCCTGCACTGACAAGGGCCTGATGGATACGTCGGTTGAGCTTGACGCCATCCTGGTTCGCCGGGTCGAAGCGCCGCTTCCAGTTTTGGACGTGAGCATCAGCAAGACCGTCAACGGCATCGAGGCGGACACCGCTCCAGGTCCTGATCTCGAGGTTGGAAGTCCCATCATCTGGCGACTGATTGTCAGCAACACTGGCGAAACATCGGTGGCCAACGTGGTGGTCACCGACAGCCGTCGCACGGGTATTGATTGCGGCAACGAGACAAACGAAATTGATCTTTTGACCGTTGGTGAGAGCGTCACCTGCATCCTGGCCGGCACCGCGGTGGAAGGCCCGTTCGTCAACGTTGGCACGGTGGTAGCCGAGCGCAGCGGTGACCCAACCGACACCGTCACCGACACCGACGAAGCCCACTATGTGGGTTTCGCGTCCACCGATGCCGAAATTGGTGACCTGGTCTACGCCGACGTGAACGGCAACGGCGTCCAGGACAGTGGTGAGGTTGGCGTTCCGAATGTGACCGTCGAACTCAGTGGTCCGGCCTCGGGCTCGTCCACCACCAACGGCGCCGGCAACTACCTCTTCACCGGCTTGCCGGTTGGCACCTATGCCGTTCGGGTACTGCCGGCCAGCCTTCCGTCGGGCTGGGTGTTCACCGCTGATCTCAACGGCGCCGTCGACGGGCGGTCAACGGAAACGCTCACCGCGTCGGAGTCCACTCGACTCCACGACTTCGGCGTCATCCCTCCATCGTTGATCGAAATCGAGGTGTCCACCAACGGAGACGACGCGGACCTTTCGCCCGGCCCCACGCTCACCGAAGGCACACCGATCACCTGGACCTACAGCGTGTCCAATAAAGGCCTGACGGCTCTCGCTGATGTGACCGTCGTCGACACCAACGGCGTCGCCGTCAGCTGCCCTGCCACCACCATTGCGGCCGGCGAGTCCATTGTGTGCACCGGTACGGGCACCGCCGACCTTGGGCCCTACAGAACCACCGGTCGGGCCACCGCGGTCTCGCCGCTCGGGACCAGCATTCAGGCCATTGACCCATCCAACTACACCGGAACCCCCGTGCCGGTTGGGTCCATTGGCAGTTTCGTGTGGGTCGACCTCAACGGCGATCGAGTCCGGCAGGCCAACGAGCCGAACCTGGCCGGCATCCCCATCACCTTGACCGGTCCGCGCGGCCCGGCCAGTGCCGTGACCGACTCCAGCGGCAACTATCTGCTGAGTGGCCTTGCCGCTGGCACCTACACCGTCACCGTCGACCAGAGCGCCCTGCCGGTCGGCTTCGTTGCGTCCTCTGATCCGGACAGCACTCCCAACGGTGCAACCTCGGTGACCTTGTCGCCGGGAGAAGACCTCACGTCGATCAACTTCTCGTTCACACCGGACGCCGACCTGGAGCTGGTCAAAGAGACCAATGGCACCCCGGCCAACTCGGCTCCCGGCCCCGAACTGGTTGAGAACAGCGTTGTGAGCTGGACCTACGAGGTCACCAACACGGGGTCGACCGATCTGCTCAACGTGGTGGTCACCGATAATCGCGAAGTCGGCATCCTCTGCGGTGCTGGATCGTTGAACGTCATCCCGGCGCTGGCACCTGGTGCGTCTGCCACCTGCTCGGTCTCGGGGGTGGCGAGCATTGGTGCGTATCGCAACGAAGGAACCGCCGTCGCCACCATCGTGGGGGCCGAAGCTCTGCAGGTCCGTGATCGCAACCTCTCGCACTACCAGGGCATCGACGGTGCGACCGCATCCATCAGTGGCGACGCGTGGATTGACGCCGACCGCAACGGACTACGGGACGCAAACGAGCTGGGTGCGTCCGGCGCCGTCGTTCGACTTTGGACCGCCGTGGGTGGAGCGCCCGGAGTGACCGTCGGTGAGCTGACAACCGGAGCGGACGGCAGCTACGCCTTTGGTGGACTCGAGCCGGGTGACTACGTCATTCAGGTCATACCCCAAGGCACATTGATTCTCACCGACGCCAACCAGGGTTCCAATGATGGCATCGACAGCGACATTGATCCTGTACTCGGGACCAGCACGGTGATCACGCTGATTCGGGACCAGCAAGTGACCAACCTGGACGCGGGCATCACCTCGGCGCCGGCTGGCGTGCAAGGTTTGGTCTGGGAAGACACCAATCGCAACGGCGTCCGCGATGGTGCGGAGTCGGGTCGTTCTGGAGTGGCAGTTCAGCTTTACACCGTCGACGCATCTGGTCAGCCGGGATCCCAGGTTGACTCCACGATGACCACCGCCAGCGGCGCCTACAGCTTCGGTGATCTGGATCCGAGTCTCAACTGGATCGTTCAGGTCGTCGGCCCGGCGCAGCGCACATTTACCGCCGCCAATGTCGGGTCGGACGACACGATCGACAGCGATGTGACCTCCCAGGGACGGGTCACCCTGACGCTGACCACAGGTGAGGTCGAGACTTCGGTGGACGCCGGATTACTGAGTCCCCAGGTGCCGACGGAGGTGCCGACCGAAGTTCCGACCGACGTTCCCACCACCGTTCCGACTGACGTGCCGACCGAAGTCCCCACCACCGTTTCGACGGAGGTGCCGACCGAAGTTCCGACGACCGTTTCGACGGAGGTGCCGACCGAAGTTCCGACGACCGTTTCGACGGAGGTGCCGACCGAAGTGCCCACCACCGTTTCGACGGAGGTGCCGACCGAAGTGCCCACCACCGTTTCGACGGAGGTGCCGACCGAAGTCCCCACCACCGTTTCGACGGAGGTGCCGACCGAAGTCCCCACCA
>Ga0114953_1000265_pt1 | contig 37925 bp, 32 predicted proteins | sample SidtaG_FD_87298 | JGI IMG/M metagenome (GOLD analysis project Ga0114953, IMG submission 87298) | Marine algal microbial communities from Sidmouth, United Kingdom - Sidmouth_Male2 metaG | ecosystem: Host-associated > Algae > Red algae > Unclassified | place: Sidmouth, United Kingdom | collected...
TGGCGCTCATACCATGTTCAAGCACAAGTTTAGTGGCCTGTTTTTTAAATTCAATAGTATATGTTTTGCTCATATGGACTCCTTATAACACATAGTGTTAGTTTTTCAGTGTGTCCACTTTTTAGAGCCAGTCCAAAGCAATGTTTCTAAACTTGCGACTACTGCTAAAACTATAGCAACGCTGTAGACTCTTGGATTTGCAAGAGCTGTGAAGTCCGGCAATGTAAATAGCGCAACAAACGCATCAAAAGACGAGGCCACCGGAATTTGAACAAGATGTTTGGCACCAAGCGCAATAGTTGGGAATAGGTTGGCAAATACCATGTTAAGAACGATCCCTGCAGAAACGGCAACAAGAGGCCCCTGCAACCATTTACCAATGAAAGATTGCTTCACCCAAGGTTTTTCCCAAGAGATAAGTATCGCCAACGATACAGCTGTAACACATAACGCGCCAAGCTCAATTGCGCCAAGCAAGTTAAAGAGTGTCGAGAAAGTGTTTTGAGAGTCCGGCTGTGAGAAAGCAAGCAATCCCTCTGGTACCTTGTCATAACCAAAAGCATGCGGAATCTGTTTCAATATAATGATCAGTCCAATACCTGCCAACATGCCTTTGATTACTGAAGAAGGGAAATAATAGCGCACAATTCCTGCTCGAACAAACCCAAGAATCACCTGAAAAACCCCTGACAAAACAACAGCCATGAGAAAAATTTCCCACGTACCTAAACTTGATATGGCGTTGAAAACAATAACTGCAAGCCCTGCTGCTGGACCGCTGACACCCACCTGGGACTTACTCAGAGATCCAACAATGATGCCGCCAACAATGCCTGCGATAATCCCTGAAAAAAGGGGCGCTCCCGACGCCATTGCAATCCCAAGACACAGTGGTGTCGCAACCAAAAAAACCACAATACTTGCGGGCAAGTCATACTTTAGATTGGCGGCGTAAAATGAAAAGTTTTTGGGAATTGTGTCAGATGGTTTTGAATCCACACGTGTTTTTTCCATACCAAACATTATGCACGTGGCTCATGATTTCAACAAATATAATATTATTATTCTTTAAGTCTGGTAAATTTTGTTGCTCACCGGCTAAATGACTAACCTGAATTGGGCACATTATTAAAGCTTGTCCAGGTACCCTCATACCTTGCTATCTTTATGAGCACGTTATTTCAGAGAAGTACTCTGCTAATGCATTTAAGTGCCAAGAGCCAACAAAGTAAGCGTTTTTTTGAGCGTTTCCGGAAATTGTTTTGAGCACGTTATAACCAAATGGGACTTCTTGTTGAGACTCTGATGGGCTTTGTGTATCAAGAAAAACAGAAAAAATTTCCCAATTGTGCTTTTCCTTCATATCCTTTGCAAATTTAAATGCAGAAAAGGGCATATATTGGTTCCCGTCACTGAGCAGGATAATGATCTTTCTCTTGTGTAGGCTTATCATTTTTGTTCTTTGGTCCAGGTCTTTTTGCATACGGTCCACAGCCTTTAGGGTTTCAAACATATCCTCAAACCCCAGCGCTGTAAGTTCTGTTTGATCAATGCGATTGATCAATTTGCTTTGTTCTGAGATTGGCTGCTGTATAACCTCTTGGTATTGCAGTTCATTGTTTTTATTATATCTTTTAGAAAATGCCACATACCCTACCCTTGTATGGGCATTACGCCACATGATGCTTTTTGTGATTTGCATGACCAGTTCCTTGATAGAAGGCTCATGGCCTTTCATGCTTCCAGAGTGGTCGGCTAAAATCCAAACATCAGCTTCTAAGCAATTTCCCCAAGGCCTATCTACCTCCGCGTAGGAAAAATTAGCCATCAACAAAATAAAACCAAAACAAAGATACGCCTTCAACATAAGGGCATCATGACTAAACTCGTCAAATAAAGTGCATCAATAATATTAATGAGATGATAGGTTTTTTACAACCTGAGGCTACCTAACCAGTCCAAATTAAATAACGCCGGCACATTGGGGTCAGGTCAGGTGGACCCAGAATGCATTTCTTGCTTTTAAACGCTGATTTATGCATACTCCTCGATCATGAATCAGCAAAGTCTTAAAAAACGCCTGCATGAGATTATTTTTGAAGCAGAAACCAAAAGCGGCAAGACCTTTGATGTTTTTTTGTTGTGGGCTATAGTTTTTTCAGTCCTTGCAGTATTGCTCGAGAGCGTTAGAGGCATCCAGCAGTCCTATGGAACAATTCTACGCTATTTTGAATGGACTTTTACTGTTCTGTTTACGGTAGAATATTTTATTCGTCTATACTGCGTAAAGAAACCCTTAAAGTATGCTTTGAGTTTTTTTGGGGTCATTGATTTATTGGCCCTTATTCCCACTTATCTAAGCTTTATTTTTGCTGGAGCGCATTCTTTACTGGTTATACGTGCTTTGCGTTTACTGCGGGTGTTTCGAGTTTTGAAACTTGGTCGATTCGTTGATGAATCTCGAGTTCTGGTACTAGCCCTTAAAAAAAGTAGAGAGAAAATCACTATTTTTTTTGGGTTTGTAATTTGTTTAGCTCTTATTGTTGGATCACTGATGTACCTGATTGAAGGTGAAGCACATGGCTTTACAAGCATTCCAAAAAGTATTTATTGGGCCATAGTCACCATGACAACAGTAGGTTTTGGAGACATCACACCCAATACGACTCTTGGTCAAATACTATCTAGTCTTGTTATGATTATGGGATATGCCATCATTGCGGTACCAACAGGCATTATTTCAGCTACCATGGCGCATGCTGATCGCGAACTCAACACAACCATCACTTGCCCCTCTTGCACCAAAGAAGGTCACGCCAAAAATGCGGACTTTTGCTACACCTGCGGGGAAAAGCTCTAAGCATTGGGAAATGCTACCCAGGGCCTATCACGGTAAACAAACTTATGTAGCTTAGGGCCTGTTGACATGTAGGTCATTCGGACTTTAAGAAACCCTTCACAAAACATAAAAAAAAAGGCCCTCATCAAGAGGGCCTTTTAAGGTTAAAATACAAATGCTAAAGTGACTACTCAGCTGTGTATTCTTCAATTTTTTCTGCAGCTTTGGCAGCTTGCTTTTCGGCTTTGGCAGTTTGCTTCTCAGCTTTTGCTTTTGCTTTGACAGCGCGCTCTTCAGCTTTTTTTGCTCTAGCTGTTTCTCGCTCGGCTTTCTTAGCTTTCTTAGCTTGTTTTTTAGCTTTACGAGCTTCTTTCTTAGCTTCCTTAGCTTCTCGTCTAATTTCTTTTTCAGTTTTTTTAGCTTCACGCTCTTTTGCTTTAAGCTCTTTTATCTCTTGACGATCTTCAACAGCTTTTTTCTTAGCGTCACATTTTTCGCAATCACTACAATCAGCACCGCATTGCTTCTTGTCAGCTTTTTTATCGGCTCCGCCACACTCACCACAGCACTGCTCTTTTGCAGAATGTTGGTGCATAACATTGGAACAATTCCAACCGTCTAACGTACGCTGTTTAACAATTTCTGAAACTTTCAGATTACATTTAGCTGCGTCCTTGCCAGGACCGAAAAGATCGGTTTTGGTATCACCTACTTTAGAGACAACCCTACAATCAGCACCTGTGACAGCGTTCGTACTTTTAATATGGATGGCTTCTTTTTGGTCACCCTTCATACAAACAGTATGATCGGCCCAAGCATTGTTAATTAGAAATATACCTACAAATAATAAAGTTATAATTTTTAAATGTTTCATAATTGAGAGTAGTATCAAAAAACTTTAAGAAGACAAGGCCTTTCAATCTTTTATGATTCAGCTTGCGTTCATGTTAAAGCATTGATTTCCCGCTATGAAAACACTCATCAAACGTGCATCAAAGATTTCCGGACTAACCATGCTCAGCAGAGTATTCGGGTTGATTCGAGATCAAATATTTGCAGCTACCCTCGGAGCTGGATTCTTTGCAGATTGCTTTATTATTGCATTTCGGATTCCCAATCTTTTTCGAGACTTGTTTGCTGAAGGGGCTTTGTCCAATGCTTTTGTACCAACCCTGACCAAAACCTTAAATCAAGATGGCCAAGCACAAAGCAAAGTATTGATCGCAAAACTTATGGGGCTGCTTACAATCATTGTGGGATTGGTTGTGCTTTTAGGCATTGTGTTCTCTGGCCACCTGGCTGCAGCGATTGCACCTGGCTTTGCCAGCGTGCCTGGCAAGTTGGAACAAACCCGTCAACTCACACAAATTCTTTTTCCATTTTTATTTTTTATCAGCTTTGCCTCAGTCATGATGGGGGTCCATCACGTACACCGGTCTTTCACCCGCCCCGCTCTAGCACCATTTATGTTTAACGTCTGTTCTATCGGAGGAGGGCTCGTTATTTATATGGGTCAATTTAAAAACAGCACGGCAGTTATTATATGGTCAGTAGGGACGCTTGTGGGCGGGGTTAGTCAGTGCATGATTCAAATCCCATGGCTTGTGAAAAACAAACACTTAATGTGGCCAAGCTTTCGAAACATCTGGAAGCATAAACGCCTAAGAGAAATGCTTTACCTGATGGTTCCGGCCATCATTGCTCTGTCTGGTGTGCAAGTCAATATCCTGATTAATACCATATTGGCATCTTTACTCCAGGAGGGAGCCCCTTCCTGGCTGAACTATGGCTTTCGCTTGACCCAGCTCCCCATTGGTATCTTTGCCGTAGCCATTGGCGTTGTGACGCTCGCACAAACCTCCAAAGATGCCGCCGACAAAAACCCACAACGTCTGCGCGACAACACCTCTGCAGCCATGACACTGAACTGGGCGCTAAGCTTGCCATGCGCGGTTGGCCTTTGGATTATGGCAAAGCCTATTGTCTCTTTGATTTTTGAGCGAGGGGCGTTTACGCCATTTGACACAGAAATGACCGCCCTGGCCATCCAATGGTACGCGATAGGCATTCCCCTTTATGCCGGTGTGAAAGTCAAGGGGCCTGTGTTCTTCACCCAAAACTTTGCCAAAATCCCTATGGTGGCGTCGTTGGTTGGTATCATGGGCAACATTTCGTTTAACCTTGCCACGTATCGGCAGCTGGGCCACGGCGGTTTGGCTCTAGGAACCTCTATAGGCTTACTCATTAATTTTTCAATTCTGACATGGTACTTTCAAAAAAAGTTTCAAGTCACATGGTCCCTACGCACGTTGATGATCTTGCTTAAAATTATTTTGAGCACCGTCTTGATGGGTATCTTTGCATATGTACTTTCAAGCTATTTTATTAAAAACATGGGGCCCATTTCATCTTTTACAAGCAAATTGTTCCATGTTGGCACGGTGATCATTGGCTCTATACTTATCTACGCCTTGTCGCTTAAACTGTGTCGCCTTTGGGATGTCTTTGCACCACAAAAAAAATGAACGCCCATGCTACCCTGCAAAGCTTTGCAGTGGCATGACCAGAAGGTCCTAATTCTGCTTTAAACCAATGTGTTTGGTACGGATCCGGGCCATCAAATTTTGAATGGATTCGGGCTCTTGGCTTGAAGCTCCGTTTCTCCTTGAGAACTTATGGTCCGTAGCCGGCTTTTTCAAAAAAGATACCTCTTTGGGAATGTCCATGGTTTGCAGAAACTGGATGTCTTTAATCTCAATGTCTGTGTTTTTTTGCAGCTTAGACAAAATGTCCGCTTTGAGCAGGGTCAGCTGATAAGCCCAACCACCATGCTCAACCATCACAAAAAGCTTACCCTTGATGACTTTTTGAACAAAGGTCACCTTCGCTAAGGCATCACCCACAGTTGAACGCCATAAATGGCGAATATGAACAGTCTTAAAAATCTCAGACCCCAAACCATGCGCATGCTGGCTATCAGAAAGCGGCATGAGCCCTTTGTTTCGTTGAAATGTTTTTTTACTTCGGCCCATGGGTTCCCCTTAGACTTACTTTTTTGAGCTGACCTTGACAAGAAAGAACTTCGAAACCTATAATCAAGTGTAAGGCCAGGCGGATCTACTGCCAACCTGCTCTATTTTATGAATCAAAAATGCCCCATTTGCGGCCTCCAAGCCTTTGGTTTCGAAGTTCATTTTGAATTACGAAACAATCCGGCTATTGCTAATTTTATCAAGCTTCGTCACGAGGAATGGAACCAGCATGAAAAAATTTGTCGTGACTGCTTTGAGCTTTATAAACGAGAATTCAATGAGTACCAGGAAGATGAGCATATTACCGATGATGAACCCACTGTTGTCAAACACAAAAAAGACATTCAAATATCAGATTCAGAGTCAGATGAATTTGGTTCCATCATTGTTTTGCATGGCAACAATCTTGGCAAACGCTTTGAGGTAAAGGGCAACCAAATCCTCATCATGGGCAGATCATCACGGTGTGATATCCCTATTGACGAGGACAACGTGTCTCGACAGCACGCCAAAGTGTACAAACGCCAACAAAAATTTGTGATCGAAGACCTTGGCTCTACCAATGGCACATTTGTCAACACCAAGCGCATTGAAATTCAGGCACTCAATGATGGTGACATTGTCCTGATTGGTAATAGTATTTTGAAGTTTATCAGCGGGTCAAACTTTGAACACAAGTACCACAAAGAACTCTACCGGCTTGCAACTATCGATGGCCTCACACAAATTTTAAACAAAAGCTTCTTTCAATCTAAACTCATTGAAGAGTTTAGTCGTGCAAAACGCTATAAGCGCGAGCTTTCCTTTATTCTTATGGATTTAGACCATTTTCACAAGCTCAACAATACATATGGTCACTTAGCGGGGGATTTTGTTTTGCGCAATGTGGCTTCCCTGATCTCAAGAAATCTGCGCAAAGAAGATTTTTTTGGCCGTTATGGTGGCGAAGAGTTTGCCATTCTTCTGCCAGAGATCGCAATTGACAATGCCATGGTTTTAGCAGAAAAACTGCGCTCTATTGTAGAACACACCAACTTTACATTTGAGACTGAAAAAATATCTGTCACCACAAGCGTGGGCGTTTCCACCATGACAACAGAGGTCGCCACAGAAACAGAGTTGATCAAAAAAGCCGATGAGGCCTTGTACCGGGCCAAGGCAGATGGCCGCAATACTGTCTGCGCATAATGCCCCTTGACCGGCGGGTCATATTCTTTCATAACGGGTACCTATGGATACCACACACCGAATCAAGAAACTGTCCCAAGAAACCATCGGACAAATTGCTGCCGGAGAGGTCATTGAACGCCCTTTTTCCATCGTCAAAGAACTCGTGGAAAATGCGGTAGATGCTCTGGCAACACATATTGAAGTCAGCATCGAAGACGGCGGCCTAAAAAAAATAATCATAAAAGACAACGGCGTTGGTTTCTTTGAACAAGACCTGCCACTGGCTATCATCAAAAACGCAACATCCAAAATTGATTCCGCCCATGACCTTCAAAATATTCGCACCAAGGGATTTCGAGGCGAAGCGCTTAATAGCATTGCCAGCGTTTCAGAGTTTGAAATTCTTACCAAAAGAAAAGAAGATGCCCAAGGGCACAAGCTGGCCACACGCGGCACACTTAACCCTGAGCTCACCCCTGCCGCTACTATTGATGGCACCATTGTATCGGTCAAAGAGCTTTTTTTTAATGTTCCAGCGCGCAAAAAGTTTCTTAAATCCCCTGCATCAGAGTACAGTCATATTCTGCGCACCTTTAAAAAGATTGCGTTGGCCCACCCCAATACCGGCTTTGTACTGAAAAAAGATGGCAAGCCTGTATTGCAACTTAAGTCCACACAAGACCTCCTTGTTCGCATCCAAGATATCTTTGGTCTGGAGCGAAAGGAAACGCTCATACCTTTTGAAGGTCAAGACGGTGACACCCACATCCATGGGTTTGCTTCCAATACCCATCAGAATTTTTCAAGACCCAATGAAATATGGATTTTTGTAAACCAACGCTGGATTTCAGATCGAGCGCTTAACAAAGCTGTTTTGAATGGCTATCAATCTATTTTGATGGAGCGTCAATACCCTTGTGTGTTCCTGTATATGACGATGCCCGGTCACACGTATGATGTCAATGTCCACCCTACCAAGAGTGAAGTCAGGTTTGAAAAGACTTCAGCTCTCTTCCGGCTTGTCCAAGACAGCATCACCCAAGCTCTGCGAAGCCATCATCCCAAACAAACCATGTCGTTTCGCCCGTCCAAACCACCTTATCATCCCACAAGACAAGAAATAAACATGCTTCTACGACCTGCTTTGAGCGCATCTGAATCATCTTCCGCAGAAGCTTCCCAACCACAAGCACGCCCCCTGCCTTTTGAACAACAGGCACCCGTGTCAACAACTTTTGATAAAGACGTATCTGAAATAACAGATAAAGATCGCTTCTTCTCCAGTCTGGAGGTTTTAGGTGTCCTTGATGGCACCTACATCATTACAAAAAGCCCAACGCAGCTCATCCTGATTGATCAACACGCCGCCCACGAACGTGTGCTGTATGAGCAGCTTTTCAATCAATACACCACACATCAAATGCCTTCCGAGCAACCATTGATTCCTATCACCCTGACCCTTGATCCTGCCCAAATTGCCACGCTCGACGGCATCCAAGGCCACCTTGAGCGGGTGGGCCTAGCAGTAGAGAGGTTTGATGAGCAAAGCGTGATTGTACGGAGCCACCCTGAGCACATGAAAGCTGTCCACGTGGCGCCATTTATCCACACACTCTTGGCAGACGCAGATGCGGGGTTGGCCCCGGTTCAAGAAGATGATTTTATTTCACACCTGTTAAGCACAACGGCTTGCCATAGCGCAGTTCGCGCTCATGACCGTTTGGAGGATGCAGAAATCAAACACCTTCTAGCTCAAATGGATCGCGTGCGCCACAGTGGTTACTGCCCACATGGTCGCCCTGCGTTTATTGAGATGGACCTGGGTGGGCTTGAAAAAATGTTTAAACGCAAAGTATAGGCGGTTGCGTGCCTCCCCAGATCTTCATACTCTTGTCGCCTACAGCTTCAGGCAAGACCCAACTGGCCATTGACCTTGCCAATGACTTTGACCTGGAAATCATCAATGCCGATGCCTACCAGGTCTTCAAAGCGATGGACATTGGAACAGCCAAACCAAGCTTGGCGCAGAGACACCTTGCACCACATCACATGTTTGACATTGCAACGCCAGACCAGACCTACAGCGCACATGAATTTGCGCGTGATGCGCATGCCTGTGTGAAAGACATTCTTTCAAGAGGCAAACGCCCACTGTTGGTAGGTGGCTCTGGCTTTTATATGCGGGCCTTCCTAACACCAACATCAGATTTACCCAAAGGCACTGCAGACATTAAAAACCATGACCAAGCCTACCAGCAGATTGTCTCTCAAGATCCAGATTTGGCCCTACACATTCACGCCAATGATCACTACCGGATTGAGCGTGCGAGTTTTTTACTCTCTCGCAACATTCTGCCCAGCCAAGCCTGGCAGGCTGAAAAAGACCAACAAATTGATCACCCTCACACTGTCTTTTCCATTCAAGTGGATCGCGCCCTCCTGTATGAGCGCATCAACCAGAGAGTCTTAGAGATGTTTGACCACGGCTTGGTCAAGGAAACCCAAGCCATCCTAAAAACCTATCCCACAGCACATGCGCGGCTTTCAAAAACCATAGGTTACGCGCAAGTCATCGCCTACCTGGGGCATCAAATCACCCATGACGACTTGGTGTCTTTGGTCCAGCAAAAAACCCGCAACTATGCCAAGCGTCAGCTTACCTGGATACGCAATCAGCTAGACCCTGTGGTCATAGATTTCAAACATGCATTGAAGGATATTTCCTGCTATATTGCTGAGCAATCATTATGATGTATTTGGAATTTGAAAAACCTATTGTCGAGCTGGAAACCAAAATTGCGGAGTTACGCACACTTTCGGACCACAAGAGCATGAACCTGCGAGAAGAGCTTGCTCGGCTTGAAAAAAAAGTTGATACCGTCACCCAAGATGTCTTTGCCAAGCTCACCATATGGGAGCGCACCCAATTGTCTCGCCATCCGCAGCGGCCTTATACTTTAGATTACCTTGAGCATAGCTTTGATGCATTTGAAGAGCTTCACGGTGACCGTAACTTTAGCGATGATCCTTCTATGATTTGTGGCATCGCCACATTGGATGACCTTTCGGTCATGGTCTTGGGACAACAAAAAGGGCGTTCAACCAAAGAAAAAGTTTATCGAAACTTTGGCATGCCCCGACCCGAAGGCTACCGGAAGGCATTACGCATCATGCGGATGGCTGCACGTTTTAATATGCCCATCGTTACACTCATTGACACCCCGGGGGCTTACCCAGGGTTAGGCGCTGAAGAACGTGGCCAAGCTGAAGCCATTGCCAAAAACATCATGATCATGTCGGAGCTTCAAGTCCCGATTGTGTCTGTGGTTATCGGTGAAGGGGGTTCGGGAGGGGCTTTAGCTATTGGCGTAGCAGATCATCTGATCATGTTAGAGTACGCCATTTACTCGGTCATCTCACCTGAATCATGTGCGGCAATCCTTTGGCGCAGCGCTGACAAAGCCAAAGATGCTGCCAAGAGCTTAAAGCTGATTGCGCCTGAGGTGCAAAAACTAGGCATTGCTGACCACATCATCAAGGAACCCCAAGGGGCAGCCCACCGAGATCCCAAAGCTGTTTTTCAAAATGTGCGACGGGCCATCAAACAAAAGCTTGTCGAACTCAAAACGCTTCCTCCAGAAGAACTGCTCGAAAAACGCCGCGACAAATACCGCAGTATCGGCGAGTTCGCGATTTAAGCCTTGCGCCCTCCTTTGGTATATTCCTTACCCATCGCAGACTACCTCGATCACGTCACCCAAGAGCATATAGACTTTGACTTCTCTCGGAGCCAAAGCTTTGCAGATCATCTCAAAAAACACTTTCCTTTGCCTCCTTCTATTCTCATTGGAGGCACCAATGGCAAAGGCTCAACGCTTGCCTTTTTAAAAAACATTCTCATAGCCCATAACATCCGGGTTGGTGGATTTACCTCACCCCACCTCATAGACGTCAAAGAGCGCATTCAAATCAACCATGCCCCTATCTCACACAAAGATTTTGAGATGATTGGCGCAGAGGTTTTAGCCATTTTTAAAAACCTCGATCTTACCTGCACCTATTTTGAAACCATGACGTTTTTGGCTTGGATGTATTTTTCAAAACAAAAACCCGATGTCTGTCTTTTTGAGGTTGGGCTTGGTGGGCGCCTAGATACAACCAACACGATTGACCGCTTCGGGTCCATCATCACCAAAATTGACATGGATCATATGGATCTTTTAGGGCCAACCTTGAGCCACATTGCCCAAGAAAAACTTCCTATTTTATCTCCGTCTGGATTTAATGTGATGGCCAAACAAGATGTTTCAATTAAATCGCAGATACGCAACCACCTTAAGACATTAGCTGTTTGTAAGACTGAGCACGATGATTTTTCGCACTCGCACAACGATATGGATTATTCATTCCACTCAAAAGACTTCCAAATAAACAGTATAGAACTTGGCCTTAGGGGCAAGCACCAAGCCACCAATGCATCCCTTGCCCTGTCAATGGCTTTGGAAGTTTTTAAAGAAAAAAAAATACTACCCAATCCCAAAAAGATAGAAGCGGGGCTTGCAAGTACGCGCATCGCAGGAAGATTTGATCAGCACCTGTATCATGACAGGACCATGATTTTAGACATTGCCCACAACCCTGCCAGCGTCAAGGGGCTTGTTCAAACCATGCGTGAGACTTATCCGAATCAACCTCTAGCTGTTTTGCTTGGATGCTCAGGCAACAAGGCGCACGACAATATGCATCGCCAATTAGCCACGTTAACAGGCACCATCTACACAACAGCCTTCAAGCACCCACGCAGCTGGAAACAATTTCAAAACCAAAAGTTAGATTTTACCGATCTAAAGACCGCCCTATCAACTATTTTAATCAAGACCACACAAGAGACATTGATTCTTTGCACCGGATCTATTTTTTTAATCGGAAACATCAAGGCCCTTCTGGACAAAGGCAATCCAGGCTAGGGCTTGTTGGGCATTCAAATGCCCCTACTTTCAAAGGGCTCTAGTTTGGTCTGACGTTGGCGAAGGGGTTGGCGGTGTCTTGGCCTGTGTCAGTTGAGGCTGTATCAACGCCGTCGTCGCTTGGATTGTTTTGATTCTGGTTAGCCACTGCGCCAGACTCAATGGGACGCGCGTATCGATCCCGAACCACTTGCGGGGTATCGCTTTGTGTTTCACTGATATCGGAGGCTTGTGCCTTGGCATCATCCTGCATAAAATCAAAGTACTTCTTGGGTTGCGCAGGGATAGGTGCTTTTTGGGTTTTGGGCTTTGCTGTTTGCTCCTGCGTGTTCACTGGCGCAAGGTTAAGTGTTTCATTAAACCCATAATCATAAAGCGCGTCTTGCTCATCAAGGTTATTGACTTCATTAAACTTCTGGCGTTGCTTGTTTTTAGCAATAGAAATTCTGCTCATATCTTTGGCATCTCTTAAAATAGAAGGGGTTAAGAAAATCAAGAGGTTTACTTTATCAACTTTCTTTTCTTTTCTTTTGAACAAAGCACCTATGATAGGGACCTCCCCTAAAACTGGAACTTTGCTGCTGGTATCAATTTCTTTATCCTTAATCAGCCCACCGATCACAACTGTTTGACCGTTTTGTGCAATGATCGTCGTTTTGGCTTTTCTACTGCTTAGCTCTTTAAACTTACTTCCTCCGCTGGGAACAACTTCCTTAATCGTTTGTTCTACCTGTAACGTAACCTCATCACCATCATTGATCTGTGGTGTGACTTTGAGTTCTAAGTCCGCATTTTCTCTCTTGGGTGTTTCAATGATTGACCCTGCTGCATTTGTTGTTGTTTCAGTATTTGTCACAGTTTGACCTACAGAGATAAGAGCCTCTTGATTGTCTGAGGTTAAAATTGTAGGGGAAGATAGTACGTTGTAGTTATCATCAGTCCTAACTGCCTCCAAAATACCGCCAATACCTGGTATTTCTAAGCCGTTAAAATTAATTGACCCAGACATTAAGCCAAGCCCTAATCCTCCACTAGACAACAATGACTTAAATGCTCCTGCACCATCCCCCTCAAAATCGCTAATCATCGTGGACCCTGCAGGGCTAGTGGCAATACCTGCTGCTCCCCCTCCTTTGACTGGGGAACCACCGTGCATCGATACTCCAAAAGTATTGCTTGTACCTATCTTGGCTTCCATGATCAATGCCTCAACAAAGACCTGGGGGCGGCGGCGATCAAGCTCATCAATAACCGGTCTAAGAGATTGGTAGTCACTGTACGAAGCTGTGATCACGAGTGCGTTGGTGTCTACGTCTGCGCCAATTTTGACTTCATTTTCAAACAAACCTGAAGACACAGCCGCTGTCCCCGTATCAATGGTTCGGGCTGGGATGGCTGCTGTTTTTTTGTCACCTGTAGCTGGGCTGCTTTGAATCTTGCTGCGAGACTTAGATTTGGTTTGGTTTTTCTTAGCATTTCCTGATCCGCTCAAAATACCTGAAAGCAGTGTCGCGACATCTTCTGCCTTGGCATGTTTTAAGCGATGCACATGCATGACGCTGCTGCTCATCTGCGAAGCATTTTCAGTATCAAGCTTGGCAATCAAGTCCAAAGATTCCTCCAGCCCTTTTCTATTGGCTGTGATGATCAAGCAGTTGGTGCGGCCATCAGGCATGATGCTGCTTACATCTGGGCCTTGGGCTACACTTGTAGAAAAGCTTGAGCTTTTAGAGCTGGAGCTTTTTTTGCTACTTTGAAAAATTTGATCAAGTTTTTGAGCGATATCTTCTGCTTGAGAGTGTTTTAAACACACAACTTCCACTGTCGATGCAAATCCTGGTTTATCAAGCTTTTGCACAATTTTGCGAAGCCGTTGAATATTCGAAGTCATGTCTGTCACAATAAGTGAGTTGGTAGGACCATAGGCCACCATGCGTCCCTTGGACCGAGAAAACATCCCCCGCAAGGCTTTTTGAATCTCCGTGGCACGGATGTTCTCAATGGGAATGATTTGCGTGGCCATGATGTTGTCGTCAATGGAGTCATTTTCTCCCAAGACCTGATGACTAACGCGAATGGCGTCCGCCTTTTTCATAATCTGATAGACCACACCTGTTTTGACAATCGTAAATCCCTTTCGGCTCAGCGTATGTTCAAACACAGCATAGGCCTCATCGACCGTGACCGCTTGGGTAGAGATGATGCTGACCTTGCCGCTGACACTGTCATCAAGTAAAAAATTCTTATTTACAATTTGGGACATTGACCGCGCCATGTCCTTGAGGGACACATTGTCAAAATTGAGTGTCACCATGCCGTCTTGAGACCACGCCGTCCCTAATATACACATGATACAAAGGCTTAGGGCTAGAGCTTGGCGTGCATACTTTTTGATCTGGAATACTGACATAATAGGGACGTTATACTTCATTTTGATTCTCACATCTATAAGAAGAGCAAGGATAATGCCAGCGCCTATGCGCCTAAGGTGTTGATTTTATTTTACTTTATATTCTTGCCCTTTGCCAGGTGCTGACTTTTCGCCACACTTGGGGCACCAAGGGGTACCATTACTCATTTTGGCCCATGCCGCTTGATTGAATAGATCCCACCATATTGACCACCTGACGGGTCTCCAAGACGTCATGCACACGCAGAATCTGACAGCCCTTATCCGCTGCCAGCGCAGCAACCGCAAGGCTGGGGATCAAACGCTCATGGACATCCAAGTCTAAGCACTTGCCTATGAAAGACTTTCTCGAGGCCCCCAGCAAAAGTGGCATCTGGAGCTGGTGAAACTGGTCAAGCTCATCAATCAACCTTAGGTTATGGGCTACACTTTTGCCAAACCCAATACCTGGATCCAAAATAACATTGTCTTCTAGGCCATACTGATCGATGCGTTCTTGAAAATAGGTCAACAGGTCGCTGACCACGTCGTCGTAGGCATAATCCTCCTGCATCTTTTGTGGGTTGCCAAACATATGCATGACCACAACAGGGATGCGCGCTCCACGGATAACCTCGATCATCTGAAGGTTTCTCAAACCTGTAATATCATTGGCCATCTGAATGCTTTGCGTTTCAAGAAAATGCGCCAATACTTCAGGCTTGTAGGTATCAAGGGAGATAGGTAGCGGAAATTGATCTTCTTGGAGTTGCTTGATGATGGGCTCAAGGCGCTTAATTTCTTCATCAGCTGGCACCGGTTCGGCACCAGGCCTGGAGCTCTCGGCACCTATGTCTAGGATGTCAGCTCCCTGGTCAACCATCTCCCAGGCTCTTGTGACAGCTGCGTCCACATCCTCAAACGCGCCACCATCGGAAAAGGAATCAGGTGTCACATTCAAAATACCCATGATGCGACATCGGTGCAATGAGAGCTCTCCGCCCGGATAGGTCAACACAAATTCTTTTTTCATGCCCCAGATCTACCGATTTTATTTTCTCTCGACAACGAAAACATCAACATATGGTATAGAATCTGCTAAATTAAAAATCTCATTGTGAAGCTGTTAGAAAAAATCGTTGAAAAACACATGACCATCATCAATTGGGTGGGCGTGATTGTTGCCAGTTGGATTCTGTCTATGATTGTGGCTGAATTGATTGGTTCGTTCCTGCCCTCACAACAGCTTGGTCCTGCTGGACCGTCTTCAGAAAATGTACTGACTGAATTGGCAGGCTTTCAAAACAAGAATGCCCAACATTATATGCCTATTTGTGAGCGCAATATTTTTGACTCTCAAAAACGTTCTGCATGCGAAAAAAAACGCGCGCCAATGCCTACAAGCAACAACACTCCAAGAGAACCTGCGCCTGACCCAGATGCAGCGCCTGTTAAAAGCAACATTAACGCCACACTCAAAGGCACCACAGTTTTTGGTGACCCTAACCGCTCGTTTGCAACCATTGCTGTCAACGGCAAGTCCGAAACTGAAAATTTTAAAGTTGATGACCAGATCATCGAACAGACCAAGGTCTATAAAATTGAGCGCAATATTGTTTATTTTACCCATAAGGGTCGTAAGGAATTTCTTGAAATCCAAGACACTGCAGTCGCCGATAAAAGAACGCCCGCCAGCACCAAACCCAAACCACCAGCAACCGGGGCCATCAAGCGCAATGGGAATGAGGTTACGTTAACACGACAAAAGGTTGACTCACTTTTAAAAGACATGAACAAAATCATACAGGACGCGCGCATGGTCCCCAACTATTCCAATGGCGTGGTTGATGGTTTTAAAATCTTTGCCATCAAATCTGGCAGTTTTTTCCAAGAAATGGGCTTGCGCAACGGAGACAAGATCAATCAAATCAATGGCACAGTTGTGGATAGTTTAGAGAAAGTGCTTCCCATGATGCAGCTTTTGAAAACAGAAAGCAATTTTGAAGTCGGCATTACGCGAAGAGGCTCAAAAGAAGTCATAAAAATAAATATTCAATAACGCATAACCCATATTTAAAAAACCTGTTATTTCTTGAAGTTCTGAGCCTAGAGCGTAAAATACTAAATTGGGGAATTTTTAGAATGTATCAAAAATTCCATACCTATTTGACGTAAAGCTTTTTGGGGAGCTATTTTCTATGAAACAATTGATCTCTTTTTTGACCGTGTGGGCCATGTGTTTGGTATCAAACATGCCAGCATTTGCACAAAACAACACCACCAAACCAAACGCTGCTACTTCTCAAAACAAAAACATTAAAATTGATGACAAAGGCTTGGTCAACCTTGACTTTGTCAACACTGAAATTGCTGAGATTGCCAAAACCATGGGAGAGCTGACACAACGCAACTTTATCATCGATGACAAAGTTCGAGGCAAAGTCACCATTATTTCCCCCAGAGCTGTGTCTGTTGCTGAGGCCTACCAGGCATTCATCTCGGCCTTAGAGGTGAAAGGCTTCACAGTGGTGAAGGTCAACAAAATGCATAAGATCTTGCAGCTTAAAAATGTCAAAAAACTCCCTATCGAAGTGGACGTGCGCTACCCACAAGGTGGCGGGGATGCCTTTGTGACCCGCTTGATTCCCATCAAATACACGCAGGCCTCGAGCCTTCAAAAAAGTTTGAGAAATCTGCTTTCAACCAATGGAGACATCTTCTCGTACGATCCTACAAATACATTGATTGTCACAGATTCGGTAGTCAATATCCGTCGCTTGCTCCGGATCATTCAAAAACTCGACCAGCAGGGTTTTCAGGAATCTATTCATGTGCTTGAACTCAAATATGCGACTGCAGCCGATACGGCGCAAAAAATCCGAGAGCTTTTTAATCTCAAAGAATCCAAAGGGGGCGCCAAACCACCTGTAAATCTGCCCGGTGGGGTGGCTGACGATGCCAGCAATTTTATTTCTAAAATCATCCCTGATGAGCGAACCAATTCTCTGATCATCTCAGCCAATGAGGAGGGCATGGTCCGCATACGGTCATTTGTTGATCAGATTGATAAAACCCTTGAAGACCAAATCAACTCAGGTCGTATTCACGTTCATTACCTACAATATGCCGACGCTGTTGAGTTGGCTGCCACCTTGGGTGGGGTTTCAAGTTCCTTGGCGTCTAAAAGCAAACGAAGCTCTTCGCCAACCGGCTCTGCAAGCAGCAAAGCATCTATGCTCGGTGGAGATGTCGAAATTGTGGCGGACGAGCATACCAACTCTTTGATCATCACAGCCTCACCGTCGGACTATCAGTCTCTTGTGCCTGTGATTGGGCGCTTGGATATTCGCCGACCACAAGCTTTTGTTGAAGCCATGATTATGGAAGTCAACCTCAGTAAAGTGTCTGAGATTGGTGTAGGCACCAATGCCATCACAAACACAGGCATCAAAGGCTATGATACAAATGTTTTTGGGGGTACGTCGCTTGGTGACGTCAGCTCCATTGGATTCCCCACGACCTTAAGTGGCTTGCTGCTAGGCGTCCAAGGAAAAACCGTTTCTGTGCCTATAGGCAATGGTAGCAATATAGACATTCCTATATTTGGAGGTATGTTTCGGGCGCTTCAAACCGATGGCACCATCAATGTCCTGTCCACGCCCAACATCCTGACCCAAGACAATACCGAGGCTGAAATTGTGGTGGGTAAGGTAATCCCCTTTATCAGCAGCTCAGGGCGAGATGTGAACAACCAACCCATCAACCAAATCCAACGGGAAAACGTTGCACTTACCCTAAGGGTTACACCTCAAATCAACTCCTCCGACGAGCTGACCATGGATATTTTTCAAGAAATTCAAGATGTTGATCAAAACGGGGCGACAGATTTTGGTCCGACCACATCAACCCGATCAGCTAAAACAACTGTTCTGATCAAAGATGGTCAAACGGTGACCATTGGAGGGTTGATCTCAGACAAGGTGGAGGTCACCAATAGCAAAGTTCCTATTTTAGGGGATGCGCCTCTGATCGGATGGCTGTTTAGAAACCGCAGCAAGACCAAGACCAAACAAAGCCTTGTGATGTTTCTTACCCCTCACATCATCCGCACGCCTCAAGACTTGGAGGACATGACCATTGAGAAAAACCTGCAGCGCCAAAGATTCCTGGAAAGCAACCGCATCAAAGAGCACCCTGGGATTAAAAAATATAAACTTAACAAGGACCTAAGGTCTAAGCGCAAGAACAAACGCAGCGCTGTTCCCCAAGATTCACCGTCCGCTGGTTTTTTGCCTGAGACGCCGTACGAAAAGGCCCAACAAAGTCAGTGAGTTTGCTATAATCAATACAAGAGTGATCACCAACATGGACACAGTGTTATTTCAAAATACGGTGCGTTGCGATTTCATACGTTTTGAGGTATTTCAAGGGGGTGGACCGCATGAGTAACCCCTGGGAAAAATCCAGCAAAACTGTTGTCATCCATAAAGATGCCATCAGCCCTGGCAAGACATCCAAAAACATAGCTGTAGCTCCTACACAAAAACCGGCTTCGCTGGCTTCTGTGCCATTTGATGAATTAGATATTGACCGCGAAGTCACTGAGGTCATTGAACGCACCATCTCCCGCCTGAATGTCATTCAGAGCGATGACTTCATTCAAGCGGTTGAACAAGAATACGCCATGAAGTCCCCTTCTGACAATACCATCAGCAATATTTTGCTGGGTATCAGCAGCGTCACGCCTGAGCAGCTTCAAGATGCAATTGAACAAACAGGCGCAGACCCTTCCCAAATAATTGTGCTGGGTGAGTACCTGATTAAAAAGAAGAGCATCACTCAAGAAGAGCTACTCCACGCCTTAAGTTTGCAAACTGGTATTCCCATTACTGACCAGCTCTCGGACACCGATATCGACCCTGACTTGCTCAAGGACATCCCCATATCATTTGCCAAAAAACACCATATGGTGCCCTTTCTCAGGCGTGGCAACTCTATTTATGTCGCTATTTTTAACCCATTGGATTTGTCCCCCATTGATGATTTGCGTGTGATCACCCAGACCAATATCAAACCTATGTTGGCCACCAAGTCCTCGATCATATCTGCCATCAACAAGGTCTTTGACAAAACCTCTGGTGCCGGTGAGGAACTTGACCAAGACCTGATGGACGACTTAGAAAACCAGGGGCTTGACAATGTTAACCTCAACGAAACTCAAGATCTCCTGGACGCCTCTGATGATGAAGCCCCTATTATTCGGCTGATCAACACGCTTTTGTTTCGAGCTGTCAAAGAGCGGGCCAGTGATATTCACATTGAGCCTTTGGAAAAAGACATTGCGGTTCGCTTTCGCATCGATGGCGTGCTTTATGAAATCATGAAGCTCCCCAAAAAAGCTCAAGCCTCGATCACCTCCAGAATCAAAATCATGGCGGACTTAGATATTGCTGAAAAACGCATTCCTCAAGATGGTCGCATCAAAATTAAAATCGGTGGACGTGGCGTGGACATTCGTTTGTCGACTCTCCCAGCCTCTTTTGGTGAAAGCATTGTCATGCGTCTTTTGGTGACAAGCACAGAAGTGCCTCAGCTTGAGGACATGGGCTTTGATGATCAGCAATTGCAAATCATCAGGCGCGTAACCAAGCTTAGCCATGGTATCTTCCTGGTCACCGGCCCTACGGGTTCGGGTAAATCAACAACTCTATATACATGTCTCTCGAGTATGAATTCCAAAGACCGCAAGATCATCACGGTTGAAAATCCTGTAGAGCGCCAGCTCAACAACGTGATGCAGGTCCAAGTCAATGACAAGGTCAACCTTACCTTTGCCAGTGGGCTACGCTCGATCTTGCGTCAGGATCCTGATGTTATTATGATCGGGGAGATTCGAGATTTAGAGACTGCCGAGATTGCCATTCAAGCCTCCCTCACTGGTCACTTGGTCTTCTCTACACTGCACACCAATGATTCGGCAGGTTCGATCACACGGCTCATTGACATGGGTGTTGAGCCTTTTTTGGTTGCCTCTTCTCTGGTGGGTTCAATGGCACAACGCCTGGTTCGACGTCTTTGCAACGATTGCAAGCAGCCCTATATGCCATCGGACTTTGAGCTCAAAGAAGTGGGCATGACCAAAGAGCTTGTTTCCGAGCATCAGGTTTATAAACCCAACGGCTGCGAAGTCTGTGGCAATACAGGCTACACGGGTCGAATGGGTATTTATGAAATCATGCCGGTGGACGATCGCATTCGCGCTTTGGTCTCCAAAAATGTTGATGCCGGCCAAATTCGTAAAGAAGCTAAACGCCAAGGCGTTCGATTTTTGCGCTCTGACGGATCCCTTCGTGTTCTCCAAGGCATGACCTCCATTGAAGAAGTCTTGAGGGTCACCCAAGACGAAACCCTCACAGATTAGACTTTTGTGCCTGTCCTTAAACAGCTGAGATAAGATGCCTGTCTTTGCATACAGAGGGGTCAATGCCCAAGGCAAAAACATCAAAGGGGTGGTAGATGCCAGCAGCATTTCCGATGCGCGCTCGCGCTTAAAGTCTGACAAAATTTTTGTCACCCAAATCACCGAATCATCAAAGTTGGCCGCTGCCACTGGTGCCGATCGATCCATCACACGCAAAGGCAAGGTCGGCAGTCAAGATCTGGCGTTGATGACACAACAACTCTCTACACTTTTAAGCAGTGGTATTCCATTGGTTGATTCCTTGAGCGCGCTGATTGACCAAACTGAGAATGTGCGTCTCAAAGAAACCTTGTCTGACATTAGAGGCCGGGTCAACGAAGGCTCCTCTCTGGCTGACGCCCTGGGCCGACACCCAAAGGTCTTTAACAACCTCTACATCAACATGATCCGTGCAGGTGAGGCCTCTGGAACATTGGATTTGGTTTTGGACAAGCTCACGTTTTTTACCGAAAACCAAAACAAACTCCGCGGCAAAGTCACCTCTGCCATGGCCTACCCCATCTTTATGCTTTTTGCAGGGATGTTGGCTATGGGCGTAATCTTTACGGTCGTTATTCCCAAACTCACTGCCATGTACGAAGACATGGACCAAGCACTTCCCTGGCCCACACAATTGATGATTGGGTTGAGCGATGGTTTAAGAAACTACTGGTATTTGATTTTGGCCCTTGTTTTGATTGTGTTTTTTACCTTTCGCTCTTTTGTCCGTACGGATGCCGGCCGCTGGAAGCTGCATCAGTTCATACTGACCATGCCACTTTTTGGCCCCCTGTTTAGGATGGTTGCCATTGCTCGGTTTTCCAATACATTGGCCACGCTGCTCAGCTCAGGGGTGCCCATCCTCAATGCCATGGACATTGTTAAAAAAGTCTTAACCAATGTCGTCCTCAAAGACGTGGTTGACAAGGTCCGAACCAATCTATCTGAAGGGGACTCTATTGCTGAACCCCTGCGCCGCTCGGGACAATTCCCGCCGCTGGTCACACATATGATTTCGGTTGGCGAAAAGTCTGGAGAATTAGAAGCAATGTTGTATAAAGTGTCCCAAACCTATGACAATCAGGTAGAGAACAAAATCTCAACGCTGACCTCGCTGTTGGAACCGATGATGATTTTGCTCATGACCGGTGCAGTTGGGTTTGTGGTCTTTAGTGTCATGTTGCCTTTGATCAACATGAATAATGCGTTTTAACAGGAGATACTTTCAGTGATACAATTTGCAATAACAAATAAACAAAAAGGTTTTTCACTTCTTGAAATCATGGCGGTTGTCATCATCATGGCCATTTTAGGTACTGTGGCTGCAGTTGGTGTGGTTGGACAAATTGAAAAATCAAGACTGCGAACGACCAAGACACAGATTTCGGTTCTTGAAAGCGCCATCTCACTTTTTGAAATGGAGTGCGGCTTTACCCCCACAACACTCGATGACCTTATCCAAGCCCCCACAAGTCGCAAGTGCAAAGGCTATCCCAAGGCAGGTTATCTTAAGAAAAAAGCTGTCCCTCAAGATGCGTGGAACAATGACTTTAGTTACGACCCTTCAGGCAGCAAGAGCGGAATGAGCTATGACATCTGGTCCAATGGCAAAGATGGAGATGAAGGCACTGGCGATGATGTCACAAGCTGGGATGCCGAAAGTGGCGAAGATGAAGATCTTGATGAAGACATCTAAAAATTGCCATCTGACCATACAACACTAAACTCTGGACATTGATCCTAACACCCCAATATCAGTCCCAACGCGCCTTCACCATGATTGAGCTGATGTTTGTCATGGTTTTGATGGGACTTCTAGGCGGGCTGGTCGTACCCAGGGTGGCCAATATCACCGGCATGAACCAAAAGTCCAATATGTCTAAGTTTGCAGGCTTTTTTCAACGCGCGCATCAACTGGCAGTACTCCAAGGCAAAAACATCCGGATTGTCATTGACCCCAGCACGCAAAAGGCTTGGATTGAAGAACAAACCAAGCCTGAGCTCAAACCCTTACTGCCTGACACCTTTGAGGTTGATGAAATTTTGCAAGAATTTCGCAAAGAGGCCGAGACGTTTCTTGATGATGAAGAGGTAGCAAAACGCAAGCAAGCCCAATACAAAGCCTTTGAGGCTTCGGGCAAGACCAAAGCCCGCATCCCTACCCCCTTGACTGTCTCATCGGTCTATGTCTCCACCCTTGATGAAGCGGTCAAGGAAGGCAACGTGTTTATTCCCATCAGTGCTTCAGGTTATCACCCTACAGCCATTGTGTATGTCGCGGAAAAAGGCGAGATCAAATACAGCGTGGTCTTCCCCGCCATAAGCCCGCGTGCTTATGTCAAAGAGGAAGAACTAAAACCGGCGGATCTAAAATGGTAAGCATGGGTATACAATCGCGCAAAGCCTGTGGTGGTTTCTCACTGATGGAAGTCTTGGCAGCTGTGCTCATTCTATCGACCAGCGTGATCGCCTTGTCTCAAAACCAAACCCAGTCACTGCGCCTGATCCAATCGGCTCAATTTCATGATAAAGCCCTCTTTTTAGCCCAATCCAAAATGGCCGAAATCGATCGCGCCATTCAAGACAAAGGCTTGTCTGCCCTCAAAGATGAAGAGCGGGGGGAATTTGATCAAGAAAAATACCCCACCTACACCTTTGTCATCGTTAAAGAAAAAATACCCGTACCTGACTTTGGCAAGCTGGTTTCCATGGCTACTGGCGCCGAAGCTTCCGAAGAAGACCAGGAATCGTCTGCGTTTGAAGGCCCCCTCAAAATGATCACTGATGTATGGGGCAAGGCCATTCGCCAAGTCACCGTTGAAGTTAAATGGAAAATCATAAACAATGAACAAAGCTATAGCTTGGTCACCCATTATGTTGAAAAAGATGCCTTTGGTCAGGTTCAAGGCCTGATCCAAGGCTTAACTGGCGGGGGAGCAACCCCACCATGATCCGCGGCCTTAGAAAAAAAAAGGGCGGCTTCACACTCATGGAGCTCTTGGCCTCAAGTGTTATTATGGCGATGCTCGGCACATATACTTGGATGACCATGCGGGCATCCTTTCAAACACGCGAAACAGTAGAGCAGTTTGCAGACCTTTATGATCAGGCCAGCAGTGTCACCAGCAAAGTATCTCAGGATTTACAGCAGGCATTTTTGGTTCCCTCTCACCAGAACCTGACTTATTTCATTGGCAAAAGTGATGATATTCAATTCACATCATTAGCCCACTCTCCTTTAACCCCTCAAAGCAGAGAGTCAGAGCAAACTGAAATCACCTACAAGACACAAAGCAATACCAACCGCAAAGGCTTAAATCTACTTCTTCGCAAAGAGACCCGCTTTATTGATGGACCCAAGGAGGAGAAAGAAACCCTCGAGTTTGAGACCCTCACCGGGCACTTAGACGCGATTGTTTTTGAATACAGCAAGGATGGCGTCTCCTATGTTAAACAATGGGACAGCACGGGGACCGAGCATAAAAACCAATTGCCCAAGATCATGAAGCTCTCGATCACGATGAAAGAAGACCCTGACGATCAGAGAGGACGCGATCCCAAGGAGGTCATCCTGGAGACCTATATTGATATTCCGATGTCGGCATTTTATACGCCGCCTAAACCAAAAGAGGCGTCAGATAAAAAAAGTGAAGAAAAAAGCAGCGGCCCTCAACCATCCCAAGGCATAGGACCAGGACTATGAGCATGTATAATAACGTGAGCCGTCAAGCATCCAAAAAAGGCATTGCCCTATTGATGGTCATGGGCGCGCTCATGATCATTGCCATTGTTGGTATTGAGCTGACCCAACGCTCTCAGCTGGCCAAACATGCTGTGGTTGGCCGCCGGGACTCTGCCAAAGCTTTAGAGCTGGCCAAGGCAGCCGTGCGCTGGTCACTCTTTCGGTTGCAGCTGGATCAGCAACTTGATGCCATACCTGTCATTCCCGGAACAAACTTTGGTGGCGCAAAAGACGACCTCTCTGAGGTCCAATGGACTTTTCCGATGACCTATCCCCTTCCCGTAGGCTTAACTACTGCGCGAGAAGACGACCTTAAAGACGATATGAGCCGCGAAGAAGTGGCTTCGGCCGATAGCTTGGGAGGCTCCTTTGTAACCTCGATTACTGATGTAAGCGCCAAAATTAATTTGAATGATGTTGGCGTTGCTGGCCCTCAGGGCAGCAAAGTTATATCAGGTCCGGCCAAAGTGCTTTTGTACCTTTTGTCTTCCCCCAGATTCAAAAAATACTTCCAATACGATGCTGCCCAAAACATCAACCAGATTGTTTTTAACATCGATGACTGGACTGATTCTGACACGCAGGTCAACAACCTAGGTGGCGGCGCTGAGGACCAAGAATACCCTTTGGAAGATTCGGCTTACGGCATCAAAAATGGAAAATTTTATACGCTTTCGGAAGCCAAGATGATCAGTAAAATGGGTCTAGAATTATTTGAGGAGCTTAAACCCTTTATTACGGTCTATCCTTTTGACGCATCTTTGCCGCGGGTATCCTCAACCCCCCTAAACCCAAAGGGCAAGATCAATATCAACACAGCCCCGGTTGAAATCCTTGCAGCTTTGATATCTCCCCAAGCCCTTACCAGCAACCGCGAACGCCTGAGCTGTGCCCAAAAAATCGCCCAGGCTCGAGGCGGCCTAGCCTTTAGATCCATCTCAGCTGGTGGCACAGAGCCCAATTTTTATACGTTCTTACAGCAGCAATGCGCTGCCCCACCCCCCAATGAAAAACCGCCCTTTATTGAACCCCAGGTCATGCGGGTCTTAAGCGTATCATCCGATGTTTTTGAGATTGAAGCTGTTGGCATCTCAGGCAATATTGAAAAGACAATTTCTGCCGTTGTGTTAAGATCCAGTGATGGTGTTAAAATTTTGTACTGGAAAATATAGGCCTTGCCCTACCAGCCCACACTTAACATGGTGGCATTTTAACAGCATCCAAGGTAGCAAAAACACATGGCTCCCAAAGCTTAACTTGGGATTGTTTTTGCAGTTTTTTAATCAGATCATTCATAGGAAACGCTCGTGGCACACCAAGTCGTTGGATTAGACATAGGAACCTATAGCATCAAGGCTGCAGTATTTGAGACCACGTTTCGCTCAATGACCTTGCGCAATTTGATTGAGTCCTCACCCATTCAAACCCAAGACATTGACCCGGACCAATACCGTCAACGGCTCTCGCAAGCCATTGCGCAATTTATCAAGCAGTACAAACTAGAAGGGGCTACGTTTTGTTCTACGCTCTCTGGCAAAGATATTATTTTGCGTATCAAGGAGTACCCCTTTGCGGCCAAACAGGTTCAAAAAGTCTTGCCCAACGACATTGCCGACGAAATCCCTATTCCCGTTGAAGAACTGATGATTGAACAACACCACTTTTTAAAAGAAAAAACCCGAACCGTTACACATGCGGTCTGTGCCCAAAATCAAGTGATTCAAAACCACCTCGATATTATTCAAGAGGCCGGTATTGAGCCCTCAATGATTTCTGTGGACTCGATTGCATTGTTCAACATTCAGCAATTTTTGCAACACCACCCATTTAACACCTATGCCATTGTAGACATTGGCCATACCAAAACATCTATTTGTGTGATCTGCAATCAAGAGCTCGCCTTTGTCCGAACAATTTACTCTGCCGGCTTTGACATCAGCGAAAGCATTCGAGAGCAGCTTGACTTGACCGAAGACCAAGCAAATGAAGTCAAAGAGCAGCATGGCATCATCGAAACAGACTTTCACCCTGTCAAAAACGCTGACCTTAAAAAACTTTCTAAAGCGATCGTCAACGTAGTGGACCCTCTGTTTAGAGAAATACTCCAATCGTTTCATATGTATCGATCCCAGAAGTTCTTGGAAAAGGAACAAAAAAAAATAGAACATGTTTTCTTCTGCGGTGGCAGTTCCTTGATCAAAAACCTGCCAGAGCACTTTGCATCTATCGTAAACATGCCCGCCTCTATTATTGATCTTGAAAAAACAGGCGTCAACATGAATATCAAATCCAGCGCAAGGTTTACGCCAGCCATTAGCTCTGCTTTGAAATTTGCTTCTAGATCCAAACATCAACTTCCCAAAGACACGATCAACTATCGCAAAGGGCCATACTCGTTGGTCCAAGATTATGGAAAACATAAAGATAAATTTTTATTTTATGCCAAATGGTTTCTGGCCTTTTTTGTCTTGCTGCTGACCTTGTTTATGTTCAAAAACCAGAGCACCAAAGCTCGTTTTAAGACCTCCGAAAAAAATGCGCTTAGGGCTTATAAAAACTATATCCCGGATGCCAAGAAAGCAAAAAACTCTAAGGCCGCTATCAAAAGTCTTAAAAGTCAGGTCCAAAAACTACAGGACAAAAAAGCACTCCTCACCTCTGGCCTTGATCAACTCACCGCATTAGGTCTTCTAAGGGAGATTTCGCTGCGCATCCCCCCTGAGGTGAAACTCGATACACAAGAAGTCTCTATTGACCAAAACAAAGTAACGCTCAGAGCCCAGACCACCTCGTTTGCAGCAGTGGATCAAATCATTGGATATCTGGAAGAGGTTGCTTTTTTCGACCGTATAGAAAAAGGCAAAATGTCTGAAAAAGAAAACAAGCTGATTCAATTTCAACTCACCATCATCATCGGGGAAAGCAAAGTCAATGATGAAGATACGTCTGATCAAGAGGAGGAGTAAAAAATGTGGGAAACCTTTAAGGACAAGCTCAACCCATTGATTGAACCTGTACAAACCCAATTTAACCGCCTATCACCTCGCGAGCGTTGGATTGTAAACTTGAGCGTGATGGTTGGTGTTTTGGTGATTGCCCTCATTATCTTGCTTACCATTGGTGCAAAAGCCGCATCGTATCAAAGCAAAATTACCAAAAGTCAAAAAAACACAAGAGAGATTCACAGCTTAGGCAAAGCATTTCAAAGCACGCAGTCTCAAGTTGCGCAACTCGAAGCGGCTATTTCTCAGGCCCCAAAGGACTTTAAACTCGCAACAGAAATTGAAAAGATTGCCCAACGCAATGAGATCAAAATTGACTCGTTTAAAGAACGGGCTGGTCCCAAACATGAGTTTTACGAAGAAAAGCAAGTCATTCTGTCGATTAAAGATGTTGAGATTCGAGCATTGATTGATTTTCTGCAAGCCATAGAAGGCTCCAAACGCTTCATGCTGATCACCAACCTCAACGTTAAACCAGCGTTTAAAGACCCCACCAAGCTCTCTGTCCAAGCGGTGATTTCTACGTTCTCAACCCTTGAAGAGGTTTGACCTTTTTTCTGACACTGACATAAGATGGGATAGATCATGTTAAAGAAATTTTCATTTAAAGCATTTCGAAAGAAGTACGGACGTTTCATTTTAATTGGGTGGCTTGTCTTTTCTGTCGGACTGATCATTAACTTCCCTGTTGCGCGGATTGCGCCCATGCTCTTGAACATCATTGAAAAAAACACGGGTTACCAAATCACTGCCAATGACATTTCAATTGTGCTGCCCTTGGGCCTTGCCATGAAAGACGTGCATGTCCAAGGTCCCCCTGTTATGGATATTCCGGTGGACGAAGACCTTGCGTTTCTCAATATCTACCCTTCGATCAAATCTCTTTTAACCTATCTTACCAAAAAATCGTTGGGCTTGAGTTTCAAAGCCCAACGGCAAAACGAAAAATGGTCCGGAAGCGCTGCATATGGTCCCAAGTATACAGACATTACTCTGCGTGCTAAAAACCTTTCTTTCAAAGATACTATCGCATTGGATCAGTTTAATGCGATGCTCGCAGGGCAAGTCTTGGAGGTGGATACGGTATTTGATATTGATATTGACCTAGATGCGCCCACACCAGACATTCAAAAACACAACTGGACCAAAGCCAAAGGCGCTCTGAATGTTCTTTCTAAAAACACCCAACTTAATAATGCCATGCTCGGGGACCTGATGTTTGATGACAGCCTGATCAAAGCCAACCTCAACAAAGGATCTTTGACCTTAGATGACATTCATTTTCACAGTTATCAACTCAAGCTTGATATTGATGGCTCGCTTAAAATCAACAAAAACCCTTCAGCATCCAAACTTGAAAGGGCTGATATCTCTCTGTTTATTGACCCTGAACTTGCCCAGTTGGTTAGTATGGTTGAAATGGTGGGGAATTTAAACCAGCTTTCTTTTAAAGATTCTGTTATGAAATTTCGTGTCAGTGGACCAATCAACAATGTCAGCAAATGGAGAGTAACAGACCTATGAATGCGCAAAACCGTCGAAAAGAAAATCGTGTTGAATTTGATGCGTTGGCGTTCATTGAAAAAGAGCAATTTGGAGGTGCCGACCAGGCTAGGATTATCAATATTTCACCCAACGGCATGAGCATTCAAACCTCATTGCCTGTCTTGCCTCAAGAATACCTAAGTGTTCAGCTTCAAAACCCCATCACCGAAGAACACATTCGCTTGATGGCCGACGTGCTATGGGTAGAACCTGTAGGCCAGGACCTTTCTCAAATTGGTTTGAGATTTCACCCCCTTAATCATGAACTAAAAGCAAAAGTCACCCAATTGATGACCACCTTAGATTTTGGCTATGAGCCGAGCAATGCACATGGACGTTTCTCCCTGGAGGATAACATCCAAGCTGAAATTGAAAAAATCATTCACACACCAGATGATTTGACCACAGACCAAACGGACCTATCTGGAACCCAAGCTTCGATTAACCTTGACCAAGAAGCAATCGCAACCCTTGAGCCTGAGCCAACCCCTACGACCACACTCAACCCTATTGAATTTAAGGCATCGCCTGCCCTGCCGAAACGAAAAAGTGGTCCTTCAGTTTCACTGATTGTATTTTTGATGGGGCTTATTGGTGCCGGCCTGTATTTCTTTAAAAACCCTACAGTCCTCCAGAACTGGACATCACAGTTTAAGCCAAAAGCAAAACAAACATCCCAACCTGCAAGCCCTTCTGGAGCTGTTGAGGTTGCCAACGACAACATGGTGACAGATCAAGCGCCGACGTCCCCTTCTGAATCGATGAGCACATCTCCTACAGTCTCATACCCCTACAATGGCGGTATGACTATGCCATCACAAAAGTGGCTCGAAACAGTCTTATGGAACGGTGATGCTCAAATCCTTATGGTCGACTGGTCATTTGCACAAAACATTGCGTTTGAAGATATTCAGGTGGAAAAAATAACTTTTGACAATACCAACAAACGTTATTTGGTGAAAATACCTGCCCAACCTGAGATTCTAAGTCAAAAGGAAATTTTATTTGATCACCCACTTGTCCAGAAAGCCCGCTTGGGCATGCATCAACAAGATGGCAGGATTTCGCTTCATATTGTATTTGGTGTAGAGGGCTTTGATACCACACTGGAAATCAAGCGCTTAGAAGGAAACCTCATACAAACAGTATTTACAAAGTAAGTCCAAGATATGGAGGCGGCGGTCGGATTTGAACCGACGAATAACAGTTTTGCAAACTGGTCCCTTAGCCACTTGGGTACGCCGCCAAGTATGAGAAATTTTTTACGTTCTCTCACAAACACTTCTAAGATGCAAGATATAGAGTCCCCGAATGGATAATCAGCTTATGTCACATCAATCTACCAGGCTAAGTCCAGCTATCCCAAATAAAACCATTTTGCTTAACTCGCTGCCCATTGCGTTGAGTTATATTTTTCTTGGTCTTGGGTTTGGCACCCTTTTTGTTCAAAAAGGGGGGACCCCCGTAACCTCTTTTATATTCAGTTTAACGACTTTCTCTGGAGCTGCGCAATTTGCATCCATTGAATACATCCAAAGCGCGCCACGCATTTCAGGGGCTGGTCATGATGGTTGTGTTGCTTAATATGCGACACCTTGCGTATGGCATGAGTTTGGTTAGACAAATGGGGTCCTGGAACATCATCAAACTCTATAATATTCTCACCTTAACAGATGAAAACTATGGCATGTTTCAAAAATACAAACGTGAGTACGGCAAACTTAGCCAATGGGACACATTCAAAGTTTTTTCTCTTAGCCATATCTATTGGACTTTTGGCTGCACTTTTGGCGCCATACTAGGGTCTGGCCTATTATCAAATTTAAAGGGACTAGAGTTCTCACTTTTGGCATTGTTTTTATGCATCGTCATTGACGGACTCAAACAGTTATACAACTCATGATACGTATTGACTTTATATTTCTGTTTATATTAGCACTGATCACACTGACTTCGCGTTTGATCCCTTTTGTTTTTGAAAGCAAGCTAAGCTTTATTCAAAAATTTCAAAAAACGCAGATCCTGCTCCCCACACTATTTATGTTGTGGTTGGTGTATTTAGGGCTAAAGCAGACCCCCCTAGACCCGCAAGGCATTTTAAAATACGCCTGTGTTCTTTTGGTTGGTTTTACTCACCTTTGGAAAAATAATTTTTTGCTTAGCATTCTCATCCCCACCCTAGTCTACTGTTTTTTTCTGAACATTATCTTTAGCTAAAATCAAAGGCCTAATTGCGCAGCAGCGTTCTTGTATTGTTTTTGTGAAGCCCCAGGAAGAGGGCACAAAATATACAGCTTAAGTCCCACATAAAAACTAAAGATCTATATTTGGAGCGGGAGAAGGGATTCGAACCCTCGACCCTCACGTTGGCAACGTGATGCTCTACCACTGAGCTACTCCCGCCCTTGAGAAGACGTCAAAGAAGATGACGGTCTAAACAGTGTGGGAGATATTTGAAGTCGTAGGCGTTGTCAAGTTTGTGCATGTTTTGTTTGATCTTTTGTCTATTGCAATTCTGAGGTCTCTTCTTGACTTACAGCACAAAGCATAGCACACTGACACTTAGATAACTTACTAATATTAAAGGATTGTCTCATGAAATGGATCACCTCTTTGTTCATCAAACCCACTGTTTTAATGATTATTACGCCGTTGATTTTTTGTGGGAGCAGCCAACAAGAGGCACGCTCGCCTGCAAAAATGTTCCAAAAGCTTCTTAACAAAACCATGGGAAGCCGCCTTGAAGAAACTCTAAAGATCGTTGACAATGAATACGTTGATCCCAGTCGTGTAGATATGCAAAAAATGTTCGTTCAGGCTGTAAAAGAGCTTTCACTTTATATTACAGAGCTTTCCTATCAACGTGATGACCTGCAAATGAACATTCAGCTTGATGGTCAGCGAAGAACCTTTTCAACCCAAATTGGGGATATGAAAGAGCTCAAAATAAAATTAAATGAACTTCTAGATTTTGGAGACGCGCACCACAAAGGCAAATACGATCGGGACAAGCTTGAAGAGTTTATTATTGCCGGGGTCTTAGGAACATTAGATCCCCACTCTATTTTTCTATCAGCTGAAATGCTCACTGAAACCAATGTGGACATTGAAGGCAAATTTGGTGGGCTTGGGATCGTGATTGGTTTTAGAGATGGTCATTTGACAGTTATTTCGCCCTTGGATGGAACGCCAGCTGACCGTGCGCGCATTAAAGCAGGCGACCGTATAACAAAAATTGAAGGCACCCCAACTGGCGGCATGACGCTCTTTGATGCTGTCTCAAAAATGCGGGGCTTGCGGGGAACGCCTGTAAACATTTCTATTTTAAGCGAAGGGGCAAAGAAGGAAGTGGATCATCGCATCGTCCGGGACATTATTGAAATCATCAATACCGAAGCAGCTCTGCTGAGCAATAATATTGGATACATAAAGCTTAAACGCTTTGATAACTCCGCTGCCAAAGACGTTGCTTACGGCATTCAAAACCTACAAGCCCAAGCAGGGAAAGATCTACAAGGCTTCATCCTTGATCTGAGAAACAATCCAGGAGGGTTGCTTGACCAGGCCATTAAGGTCAGTGATCTTTTTCTAGAAGATGGCGCCATTGTTAGCACAGTGGAACGAAACAATAAATTCAGCAGTCGCACCCAAGCTCGGCGCGCCCTCAAGGACTACCTTCTGCCCATGACTGTACTGATTAACCAAGGAAGTGCTAGCGCTTCAGAAATTGTAGCCGGCGCATTACAAAAAAACAACCGTGCACTCTTGATTGGTCAAAAAACTTTTGGCAAGGGCACCGTTCAAAAAATATTTAAATTCCCAAAATTCTCAGCCGTAAAGCTGACTGTTTCAAAGTACCTGACTGTTGATGATATCTCTATACAGTCAGTCGGCGTACGCCCGGACATTGAAATCAACCCTGTTTGGGTTCAAGAGGACTTTATTCGTTTCTTTCAGTACCTCACCTTTAGAAGCGAGTCAGAAATAGATGGCAGTTTTTCCAACTCTCAAAAAAGCAATGCAGCGCTCATTTCCCTGCCCTATCTCATGCCCTCGGAAGAAAAAGATGAAGACGCGGACCTGGCTGGAGAATATCAACTCTCAAAGTTAAAGAACCTTGAAAAAGAAAAGAAACTATTTGAAACTTTTGAAATCAAACTTGCCCACCAAATTTTGTCCGTTAAAAACCTTAAGGCAAAAGCCAAGCGTGATGAGATCTACCAGGCCGCACAGCCTTTGTTTAAAAAAATTGAACGCAACAACCAAAAAGACATTCAACTGGCCTTAAAAGAAAAAAACATCAACTGGACCTACCCCCCTCAGCCCACAACTTTTTGTGATCCTAAAAACTTAATCGTTAAGAGCACAGTGAAACATCCGCTTAAAAAAATTCGAGACGGCGAAAAAATCGATCTTCAAACCCAGGTCACCAATCAAGGTGCGTGTGCTTTTTATCAAGTCAAAGGTATTTCGAATTCAAAAAATCAATCCCTAGACCAACACTTTGTTTATGTCGGATATGTAGGGCCAAAGCAAAAGCTCACTCTTAATACTGACATTGAAGTTTCAGAGTCACAGCCCATGGGCATGGAAAAGATGGACCTTGTTTTTTCTGACACGGATGATCGGATACTTAACAAAACATCTTTAAACCTTGCATTTGATCAGCCACGGCTTCCAAAGTTTCATATCGATTATGAATATGTTTCAAACGCCAAGCAGCCGGAGCTCCGACTTAAAATCAAAAACGTTGGCAATCAACTAAGCGAGGAGGTGCTCGTTGTGATTAAAAATGAACACGAGTCTCCCATGATGCGTTTAACCGAATCTAGAAAAACCATTGATGAACTCAAACCAGCACAAACGCAGGCTTTAAGTTTCCCCATTCAAGCCTCTGGCATCCCCAACGAGGATGAAGTTTTAAAAGTCCAATGCGCCGATGTTGACAACCGCGTGGTGATGGAAACCTCATGGCACCCTCAAAAAGAAGCTAAAGGAACCTGGCAATCGCCAACAGTTCGTATTGACGCAACGTCTATTTATAAGCAGGTTACCTCAGAGATGTTTACCCTCAAGGGCAATGTTCAAGATGACGGATTTATTAAAGACCTCTACATCATTGTCAATGATGAGAAAGTCTACTACGAGGCCTTTACCGGCAAGCAAAAGCTTGAAAGCTTTTCAGTCCCTGTATTGCTCAAAGAAGAGGCAAATACCATCCAAATTGTCAGCCGAGATTCACAGGGCATCCAAGGCTTTGAAGAAATTCATATTTCAAAAAGTGCGGCAAACAACCCTGTAAAACCCACACTCGCACTGGGCAAATAAGCCAAAGTGTTGTAAGGGTATAGGTTGGAGGAGACTAATACTTTGGTTATACGATCTATTTTTTCAAGCTTTTTGTCAGACCTTGCAGTTGATTTGGGAACTGCCAATATACTTGTATTTCACCAAGACAAAGGCATTATTGTCAACGAGCCCTCTGTCGTTGCTGTGACCCAAGCGGCTGAAATTGAAGACCGCGAGGTCTTGGCCATTGGCAATAGCGCAAAGGAGATGGCTGGCCGCGCACCTCAAAGCATCCAAGTCATTCGTCCTATAAAAGATGGCGTCATTGCGGATTTTTCAACCACCGAAGCCATGCTCAAACATTTTTTAAAAAAGGCAACCTCAAACAGAAGTCCCTTTCGTCCAAGAGTTGCTATATGCATCCCATCGGGTGTCACAGAAGTTGAAAAGCGCGCTGTAGAAGAATCAGTTTTATCAGCTGGTGCACGTGAAGTTTTTCTGGTTGAGGAACCTGTTGCCGCTGCCATTGGTGCAGACCTTCCCATTATGGACCCATCAGGCAACATGATTGTTGATATCGGAGGCGGAACAACCGAGGTGGCTGTTATTTCTCTTGGCGGTGTGGTGGTTGCCAATGCGATTCGCAGCGCTGGTGACGTGATGGACATCGCGATTGTCAGCTATATAAAGCGAAAATACTCCCTTTTGATCGGGCAGAATACAGCGGAGACCATTAAAATAAATTTTGGTGAAGCAATGTCTTCAGGCGATCCTAAAAAGTTCCCTCTCAAAGGCCGAGACTTAATCAAGGGCATTCCGCGAACCGTTATGATTACGCGAGATGAAATACGTGAAGCACTTGATGAACCCATTAGAGGTATCATTGAAACAATCCGGAAAACCCTGGAGCGAACACCTCCAGAGTTGGCATCTGATATTTATGACAGAGGTATTGTCATGACTGGGGGTGTGGCTCAACTGAAAAACTTAGACAAACTTATCCAAAAGGAAACAGGGCTCCACGTAAATATGGCGGAGAACCCTCTTCTGAGCGTCGTCCGCGGCACCGGCAAAATCCTAAGCGACCTCGACACCTACCGCAAACTCCTCATAAGCAGACAATTTTAGTGTTTGTTTCTTGCTTATTGGCAAGAACATCCAAAAACCTAAATCCTCTCACCAACACAGGGACCTCTCAAACTCTCGATACAAACACTTGTTAGGTGCCAGGCTACTTTTGCGGATGCATTTTGTCAAAATATGTAGGCCTTCTTCCATTAGACCGATTTTGGCTGAAAGAGAACTCCGTTTTTCGGAGTGCTCTTCGTACATGATCTGAATATGCTTCATCTTCTTCTTGATTATGCCAGTCCAATTGTTCTCTTCTGGTCCTCGGAATATGTTCATCAAAGTTGTTTCAAGAACATTTGCATAGAGCCCGCATACATACTCTAACGGAAGAGCAAACCATTCTCTATTATTCACCCTAGCTGAAATAAAAAAAGGAAAGTAGTCACTAGGAATTGGATGTCTTCTAGGCATGCATCTACGTGTTCAACTCCCATGCCATTTTCAACATCCATGCCACTGCGCTTTTCGCAAAAGCAGCCTTGCACCCTGACAAGAAATTATCCCCATTAGGGATAATTGTTGTAAGTTCGTATTATATGCATTATGATGTGATTATGGACTTTGTCAATCGCATCAAAGAATTTGAAACGCTCAATACTGCCCTAAAAAAAGGGCGACTGGTCGTTGTATTTGGGCGCCGCCGCATTGGAAAAACGAGAATGCTCAAACGTTGGCTTTCTGATGTGGGTGGTTCTTATACCCAAGCTATTGAAGCCGCTCCCCCCATACAAATCAGACAAATTTATAGAGATATTCGACATCATTTAGAAACAAATATTGAACCCAAAAACTGGGAAGACATGTTTGAATTGCTTAATAGCATCAAAAAGCCAATTGTGTTGTGCATCGATGAATTTCCGTATCTGGTTGCTTCTGATGCTTCGCTTCCAAGCAGGCTACAAGCTTGGTTAGACCACCGAAAGCAAACTAAGTTGTCTCTGGTTTTATGTGGATCGAGCTTCCACATGATGCATGATACTTTTTTATATCATGGTTCACCTCTTTATGGGCGTGCACATAAAATCATGCACGTTCAACCTATGACTTACGCAGATTTTTGCAAAGCGTCTAAACGCAAACTTTCAGACCCAAATAGTTTTAATATATTTGCATTGCTGGGGGGTATCCCCAAGTATTGGGAGTTGGCACAAGATTTTACTGAAGCAACAGCCTGTGTCCAAGATTTATTTTTTAGCCACGCGCCCTATATGCAAAATGAACCACTCAAAATATTTAAAGATGAAAACATCAAGGGCAACCAAGCCTTTAGTGTTATGGAAGCGGTTGGACGAGGCGCGCATCGGCCTTCTGAAATTGCATCCAGACTGGGCATTCCCCAAACGCAAGTATCTAAAATGATCTACCGTCTAAAAGATGCGTCGGTCATTCAAAGAGACCTTGCCTTTGGAGAACCTGAGCGCCATCCCAAGCGCGTCTTGTACCAGATATCTGACCCTGCATTTCGATTTTGGTATTCGGTTTTCTCCCCCCATCGCTCTCGGTGGTCGACATATACTAAGCAGACCCAAAAAAAATACGTTTATGATTTTGCTTCAACAGTGTTTGAAAACTTATGCCGCAAGCAACATCAACCCAGCTGGCGGTATTGGGAAAAAGATATTGAAATTGATTTCGTTCAAAAACTTGACCAAAAAAACATCATACTCGGTGAAGTCAAATATACAAAACTGACCAAACAAGAAAAAAAATCTATTGAAGAACAACTAATCCAAAAATGGCACGCCACCCGATGGGCAAATAAGTACCACATCAAAGGGTGCAAAGTCATTGACCAAAACTATCTTAAACAGCTTTAAACCCTTTCATAAACTCTGCAAAACTTTTTAAAGAAGGGGGAAATTGATTTTATACCATTTACAGGAACTAATTACGGTTTTTAGTGCATGACATAAAACTATGATGTGGTGGCATGATTGCTTCCCTTAAAGGAAAGTCAAGCGCAGTTGGTGTGTCGCCATGACACTCCAACGAGCCATTTCCTGGAGGGAAATAATCATGCTTAAATTTCCGTCATTATTTAATGGGATTGGTATTAGACTCTGCCTTGAAAAACTTTATTTTGTTAAAAATATCTTATCAACCCTAATAAATACAATATGTTATAATTAAATAAGATATTTTTTCTTAATAAAAAATACTTTTAGTCACTACTGTCCCAACAATTAGGCATTGATTTTTAGGAAGCCTTTTATTTTAAGGGGTTTGGTGGATTTTGCGACTGTATGCGTCTTGAAAATAAGAAATAGATAAATGCCGGTTAAGATTCTTATATGCTTGCTGGATGTACACTGGAAAATACGTATTTGCTCAAATCGCTAACTTTATACCAACAAGACAA
>Ga0114953_1000273_pt1 | contig 37571 bp, 33 predicted proteins | sample SidtaG_FD_87298 | JGI IMG/M metagenome (GOLD analysis project Ga0114953, IMG submission 87298) | Marine algal microbial communities from Sidmouth, United Kingdom - Sidmouth_Male2 metaG | ecosystem: Host-associated > Algae > Red algae > Unclassified | place: Sidmouth, United Kingdom | collected...
CTCATTTTTCCTGGATCTCACCTAGAGTGACTAGGCTCAATCCAGTAAAAATTCCGTGCAGCGCCTTATATACAGCTCTAGAGGCTTCTGGACTCGAAATTTTTTGCAACACTAGGGTAAAGGTATCAGCGCAAAAAGAAATACACATTGCCACGAGTGGTTAATCCGAAAAAACGGGTTTTTTGTGAATCTGCGAATCGATCCATGCTTATCACTTATACAAAACCCATGTATGACAAGTGTGTATTTATATCGCTGGCGGTATTAGTGCCGTAACAATTGTTTGAGTACTGCTTAATGAACTAACTTTTTTTCTCCTATACTTGCGTTTCGGGTTGTCATAATCTTATTTCACGATTTCGATTGGTGAATAGCGTCGGTCCACACTATGAAAGGTTACATTTTAACGCCTGCACGCATTGCGCTGGCCCTATGCGCGGGGGCGATATTGGTTTCTGGTTGTTCCAGTTCTAGTGATAATCAGTTGCCAGACGTGATTCAAGCTCCTGTGGCGTCTAATCCTGTAACTCAAGATCCTGCTGCTCCAGATCTCTCCCAATCTGATCCCGTAGCATCAGACCCTGCAACACCCCAGCAAACACCACAGCAAACGCCACAGCAAACGCCACAGCAAACGCCACAGCAAACGCCACAGCAAACGCCACAGCAAACACCTACCACTCCGACGGTCTCCGATCCATTAGTGCAAAATTCAACGCGCGTGGACTTTGACATCGAAGTGCCTGCCTATCAATCCGATTCTTTACTAGTTCGAGTGTTGTGGGGCGAGAAAGACTTGTCAGTAAGCTGGGTCGGTGATGAATTCTGGTCAGCTTCTGATGATTTTCCGACCAATACAGAAAGTCTATTGACCGTAACATTCTATGACGACAATGGCGATACCACTCTTGGCAGCTTCGAAGAATCCTTTACAACAGGTGCAAACGCTGGTGAGTCATACCAGATAAACCCGGATCAATTCGATACCGACAGATGGGATGACGATGCCGACGGAATCAGCAATCTTGACGAATTGAACGCAGGTACAGCGTCCGACGATGCTCCGCGAATATTGCTTTTCAGCGAAACCAAAGCTTTTCGGCACGAATCAATTGCCGATGCGGTTGTGGCACTTGAGGAATTGGCGACATCGGCAGGTATTCAAACGGATCTTGCGGCTGATTCTTCAGGTGTGTTCACCAACACTAATCTTGCCAAGTACGATGCTGTGGTTTGGGTATTGACGTCGGGCGATGTCCTGAATACAGCCGAGCAAATATCGTTCGAACAGTACATACGTGCTGGTGGCGGTTACGCCGGGATACACGCCGCGAGTGATACCGAGTATTTCTGGCCCTGGTACGGGAAGCTGGTGGGTGCCTATTTCGAGCGTCATCCGGTTATACAATCAGCGACTCAAATCGTCGAAAATCGATCCCACCCGTCAACCTCTCATTTAAGTTCTACATGGACGCGCGTCGATGAGTGGTATGACTACAGCAGTAACCCCCGTGCGCGGGTCAATGTTCTACTTAACCTCGACGAAAGCTCTTACTTGGATGGAGGCATGGGTGAAGACCATCCAAGCGCCTGGTATCACGACTATGACGGTGGTCGATCGTGGTACACCGGCGGTGGCCACACCTCTAGCAGTTATTCTGAGCCGGATTTTCGTGCCCATCTACTCGGTGGCCTTGGTTATGCAGCAGGTCTCGAGTGAATTTCACAAAAAAATAATAGTTGACCCCAGTGTTGATTTAATAAACATTAACTTGGTATAGCTGCTCTGCAATAGGTATCACCAAAAAGCCTGTACCACGACTAACTGACGCTGGCTATCATCACGCCGATACTGATAAAGACGATCCACATGCCTTGCCATTTACCGATAGGCTCTTTCAACACCAGCCAGGCGATTAGCGTGGTGGCTGCTGCAAACGTAGAAAAGCCTATTGTTGCCGCGACGCGCCCAGCGCCCTCTGATCCGTTGAGAAATGCTGCTAGCGCCAACATCTCCAGAGTGGCTTGCAACAAGACAAGCCATTTTAATTTACCGACAGGCCACCTATTTGTTGTTTCAGCTGATGACCCAGCGCCCCGGTGGTTTACCAGCGGTATCGCGAGCAATACTATTGAACAGCTGATCAAGGCAAACAGGCGGTTTAGATAAAGTGCAGATGTGGCGCCCAACACAGCAGTAGCTTCCTGAGCGAAAAACATCCGGCAGGCAATAGCAATGGCTGCGCCCAATGCAAGAAGGCTGGTTCTTTTCAACCAGTGTCCTGTGTAGTGATGAGCCTGATCGAGACTTTCGTCAGACTTGATTGACAGCATCGCGACGCCTACAAATACCATGATAACCGCCAGCACCTGAAATCCGGTCCACGGTTCACCTGCCAGAACGTTAAGTACCACAAGAAAGATGGCAAAACTTGAGGCTACGGGAGAAGCAACCGCCACTGGCCCGTAAGACAACGCTTTGTAGAGAAGGTACAGCGCAACGATGTTCAGCGCTCCACTGATCGCTGATGCTAACCAGGCTCTGGTATGCCAAATGGGAAGCTGATCACCGAGGAACAGGGTGATGGACAAAACAAGTGTTGAAATCGCCATGACACAGAAAATCAACGGAATCAGTGATACCCGTTGGCTGGTGACTCGGGCCGTACAATCAGAGGCGCCAATGAGCATCGCACCTAACAAGCCCCATCCTAAACCGCTCACAGTGTATTCATCTTCCTATAGGCTTTACAGATTTTGTGATGCATAAGTTTAAATCTGAGTTCTTGCAATAGTTTACTTACAGGATGCCTCTTAACACTTGTCTACAGGGGGCTGGAGCCATACTGACTATACTGCTTAAAGTCGGTATCTGCTCCAGAATCGCAGATCTACTATCTACTAGTGAATAACAGTTATTGCCGGAGGGCGAATTTATGGGTTTCGGAATGGGGAACATGGGATACATGCTAATGGTAATGCTGCCGGGCATGGTGATTTCAGGTGCAGCCTCCTGGATGGTCAAGAATACCTTCAAGAAGTACGAATCTGTAGGGACCTCCAGGAATATGACAGGCGCCGAAGCTGCCAAGCTCATGCTTGAACGCGCAGGAGTCACAGACTGCACAATCGAACCAATTAGTGGTCGCCTTAGCGATCACTACGATCCTCGCGACAAAACACTGCGTCTATCAGAACCTGTGTACAACGCCCGCTCAATATCCGCTATTGGTGTTGCTTGTCATGAGGCCGGGCACGCACTGCAACACTCCACGGGCTACAAGTTTTTGCAAATGCGGTCGAAGCTGGTGCCGGTAACCAATATATCCAGCAAGATGTCGATGCCTGTTCTGATGGTCGGTATGCTGTTGTCGTCTCTAGCGCCTGCTTTGGGTCAATGGGTTGTCATGGTCGGTGTAATTCTTTTTGCAGCGGCCGTCGTGTTTGCTGTCGTAACACTGCCTGTAGAGTGGGATGCCAGTGCCAGAGCTAAAACGGCCATGGTGCATGCCGGCATTGTCACCGAGCAAGAGGTGGGTGGAGCCGGTCGTGTTCTGAATGCAGCGTTTTTAACTTATCTGGCAGCAGCGATTACCTCTATAATGACTCTTATATACTATCTACATCGGTCCGGTATGCTGCGCAGATTGATGAGCCGTCGCTAGAGCCACAACTATCAGTTTACAGTTTACGGTTTACGGTTTACGTCGACAATAGCCGCAGAGCGTTGGCAGATGCTCAAATTACCGCTCAGGTGTGATCGGTGATGCTCGAACGTTTGCAGATTGCCAACTCGACCTAATCTATTCAAGGGGAAATTTTACATCGCTATCTGCGAAAAAGCCTTTCCACCCTCCCCGACCAGAGCTTTACAGACAAATTTCATTGTCTACTGGAAGGCTGGTAGGAGCAGTTTTGTAGACTAGTATTCATTGACCTGCGGCACTATGCTGCCTACAATCTGCCTCGTCTCGCCCTCCGGGGCATTCCTTGCACAAAATTGACATTGAATGTTAAAGACGACTCGCATCAGAAGTAACTTCCACGTATATTTGTCAAGGTAGAAACGCGAAACCGATAAAGCCCGCGGCTTCGCTGTGAGATACGCCAAAGGGCACCAACTATTTTTTGGAAATATTGATGAGAAAACTATTTAAACTTTTCACAGGTATAGCGACGCTTGCCGCTATGTCCTTGACATCGCCAGCGCATGCTGAATGCGGCGAAGTCTCGATTACTGAAATGGACTGGGCCTCGTCTCAGATCGTTACAGAGGTTTCAAAATTCTTGATGGAACAGGGTTATGGCTGTACCGTTGAAAAGGTACCTTCAGCCACCACCACGGCCGTTGCATCCTTGGCTGAAAACGGCAAGCCCGATATCGTAACAGAACTTTGGTTGAACTCCACTGGCGATGTTTACTCAAAAATGGAAGCCGACGGCAAAGTCGAGCGGTTGGGTGATGTCGTAAGTCCGGGTGGAGTTGAAGGCTGGTGGATCCCTGACTATCTGGCCGAGTCGAATCCGGAGCTATTAACGATAGAGGGCATTATGGCAAATCCAGAACTGGTTGGTGGACAATTCAATAATTGTCCAGATGGTTGGGGCTGCCGAATCGTAAACGACAACCTGATCAAGGCACTAAATTTACGTGGCGCTATCGAAATTTTTGATCATGGCTCAGGTGAAACACTGGGCGCCTCAATTGCCGCTGCATTCGAAGATAAAAAACCATGGTTTGGTTACTACTGGGCACCGACAGCTGTTCTAGGTAAGTATCCGATGGTTCAGGTTAAGATCGGTGACATCAATGAAGAGGCTCATGCAGACAATAGCAATGCCGATAACGCAGATCCAAAGGTATCGGATTTCCCACCAGCGCCGGTGCTGACAGTTGTCAACACCGAACTTACTGAACGTGAGCCTGGCGTTACCGAGCTAATGAGTAAAGTCACATTTGACGTTGACTTGCTCAATAGCTTGCTGGCTTGGCAGGAAACCGAAAATGCCTCGGCGCAAGAAGCTGCTGTATATTTTCTGAGCAATCATTCTGACGTCTGGTCATCATGGGTTGATGACACTGCGCGTGAAAAACTGTCAGCTCTGATCAAGTAAGCTGCTTTGCGTAACGGGTGCATATCTTTGCGCCCGTTACTCTGTTGTAAGAATTATGTGGCGTCACCGAAAACCATACGTTTTCGTATCCCTCAAATACCTGGATCAAGCATACATCTGGTGAATCTGCCCAGAGAAAATCAAGGGTAGCCCAATTTCCTCACTTATTTCCGATTGCAGATGCCTTGCCTGTAATCGATGAAACACCGTTAGTAGAAGTCAGTCGATACAGCAATCCAATCTGGTACAGGGGCTCCACCGGGCGGTGGTCATCAAAAAAATGCAGAATGGTGTATACCCGGGAAGACATGACACACGCCTGGTATGACGAAACCGGAGAGATGCACCCGTTTGACGGAAGCACCAGCCCAATTTACAAAAAAGAGTTCAGACTCAACGATCCGTGGTACATAAAACTTGCAGAGAAAGACGGTCAGGGTTGGGGCGCCACTGAAGCATCTCGTGGTGCTCTATGTCACCGGATTGATGTCAAGGATGGCAAGATAAAAAACTACCAGATCATTGCGCCAACCACCTGGAATATCGGCCCACGCGCCGGTGATGGTGAGCGAGGCCCTGTTGAAGAGGTCCTGATTGGCACACCCGTTGCCGACAGCGCAGATCCTGTAGAGGTGGGACATGTCTGCCGTTCGTACGACAGTTGTCCGGTGTGTACCGTCCATGCACACGATGCCAGGACAGGTAGAGAGCTATCGCGCTTTCGTACAGCCTAGTCAAAGCAATGGCCAACCAGGGTTAGACCAAAACTCCGACAACGTTTACGTAACCGTAGCTTGTGCAAAAGGCTTTGTGTTGCCTGTACTCTGCTTGTCATCGTGTCATTGCATAAGGCGTTACATCAAGATGGCAACAGTTGAAGTTGAATACCTGTCGCGTTACAAGGTAACACCTGCGGATGCTGATCATGAAACATTGCGTCTCATGATCATCGACCTCATGAACGAAGGCTTGCAAACCAAGACAGAACCGTTTCCCGAGAACGATCGCGTATTTGCCAGCATACTCGATGAACTCAGGCCCCTGAACAAGAATCAGCTTCGGGCGAAACTGGTGATCTCGGGTTGGTTTCTGACACCGTATGGAGAAGATGAGCTGCGCTGCAAGGAATACACGTACTACCTTGGCAATAAACGATGGTGTGATCTACCCGAGCTGGATCTGCCAGCCGAACCGCAGTGGTGGTGCCGCCTGTGGCGAATCTGATACCAGACAGCATGGCCATTATTGGCTGCGGCAATACCAATAGAAGTGACGATATAGTCGGGCCTGCGGTGATCAATCTGTTGCAATCCTGCGCTTTGCCTGCAAAGGTCTCTCTCTACGATGCAGGAACCGATGGCATGTCAGTCATGTATCGGGCTAAAGGTGTTACACGGCTCATCATGCAGCAGTGATGCTCTATTGCAAATCTCTGAGTCTGTGCAGTGATGGGCCAGAATTGCTGGTTGCGAGAATTACAGCACGCATGGCAACTGCCCTTATGGCCATCCCGTCCGACGATGCCGACTCTCTAATGCAGGCTCGTGATGCCTTGCAGTCGTCGCTAACGATCTTTGTGCAGCAAGGTACGGCGGAGGAAACAGCAGAAGCGGAGTTGAATCTTGGTCTGGTCTTGCAACATCTGGCAGGCATGCAGAAAGCGCGAATTCAGGATTCAATCAGTGCATATCAGCGCGCACGGCTCTTGCTCACACATCCGGCGTGTCGAAAATAGGCAAATTTCATCTCAATAGGAACCCTGACTCAATGATCGAATTTCTTACTGATATCATGTCACAAAAAGGATTCATGCCGCACGGAATGTGTTTCCAATGGCGGCCTGAGATTCTTTGGATGCACGTTATCGCCGACTTGGTGGTCGCGATCGCCTACTTTTCAATTCCACTGGCACTGGCCGCCGTGCTCTACCGTCAAAAGCGTATGCCTTTCCGCGGGCTGATCTTGCTGTTCGCATTGTTCATTCTCCTGTGCGGAATATCCCACATCGTCAGCATGATCGTGCTCTGGGAACCTGTCTATCGCCTGCAAGGATTGATCAAGCTTGCAACCGCTGCAGTCTCGATTGCGACCGCCGTAGTTCTGTTTCCATTACTCCCAAAGCTCATGGTCAAGGCCGAGTGTGTGGAGCGAAAGCTCTACGAGTAATAGGCGGATGACCGTGTACGATTCGTCCATTGTCGCAGAGTTGCGCAAGTATCGTGCTCTCGCCTGGTCTCTGGTCGCATCCCTGATCGTTTCGGTGTTCCTGTTCGTACAATTCATGCGAATGGATAGTGCGCTTAAGGAACACGCCATTTTGTCGAACACGGAACATGCGTTAACGATTGGCTCTATGCGGATCGAGCAATTTTTGGAAAAAATCGAGTGGTTAGGCAGAGAGCACCTGGTATTGGGTGCGAGCAATACGCAATTGCTTGATCTGGCGCGTACTCTCAAGGTCGAGAAGATACTCGATGCCCTATGCGCTCGAGATGGCGACGCGATACGTGTTCTCCCTATGTTAAAGGAGGATACAACCACGACAGGCGCGAGCTGCGCGGCAGATTTTTCCCCGCCGCAAACTCTGGTATCACTCAACGGTAGCAACAGCGTTGCAACAGATCTCAGGGTCAATTTATCGCCGACTGGTAATTCACCCTCATTTGATATACGTGTCCGAAACGGTGGCAATCTCGAGCTACTTGTGACGATAAGTTCATCGGCCTTACTCGATATGCTTCTTTTAAACAATGTCGGCCTGATCGAGGAGAGTGAGTCCGTTTGTCTTTCGCTGCAAATCGAAGGTAGCTTTCACGAACTGACCTGTCGCGTCGCAGAGAACTGTACCGCAGTTCCAGAAGCTTTTACTGCATCGAACGCTAATGTGGCACGCCTGTTTCAGACAGGCGATCTGCAATGGCGCATTGACATTGCTCCTAAAATTCAATCCTTGGCTGTAAAGATCAGCACGCTGCCGTTCATCATGTTTGCTCTGGCACTGATGATCGGTGCCGTTGCCTGCCGTTTCGCCTACCAGAGCACCGACAAGAATATTCGAATAGAGGCACACGCAGATGAGCTGCGAGAACGCCTTGAACAGCTCGAGCAGCTCAAACAGCAGAACAACTTACTCGATCAGTTTGCCGCAATGGCCGCACACGATCTACAGGCGCCGCTCAGATTCATCGTCTCGAATGCGCACCTTCTCATTGATGAACTTAACGAATTCGATCAGCCTGACTTGCTGCAAATGGCCGAGCAACAAGTCGAACATGGTATGCGCATGAGAGCCCTCGTGGTCGATCTACTTGCATTCTGCCGTGCCGGACAGTGTGAGCTGAACATGAGCTCTGTCGACGTTCATGAATTGGTTAATGCAGAAGTCAAGCTACTGGAAGCGCACGACGAGTACGCTGGTACGAAAATTATTGTTGGCTCTCTACCGAACTTACTGGTATGCGATGCGGACATACTTGCACATGTCGTCCGCAACCTTCTTGGTAATGCAGTCAAATTCTCTCAAGTGAATCCTGCTCCTAAAGTTTTGATCAGTGCTAGCCGAAACCGACTGTACGGCCAGTGGACTTTTCGGATTACGGACAACGGTCCCGGAGTGAGCGAGGAATACCGTGAAATCATATTCCGTCCGTTTGCTCGTCTCGATGTGAATGCAAGTGGAACGGGAATGGGTCTTGCGATCGTCAAAGTTATGCTTGAGCAGCATGGTGGGACGATCTTTATCGAAGATAACGACATGGGCGGCAGCATCTTTTGCTTCACCATGCCTGGGGCTATGACGGTGGGAGTATCTGGATGAATGATGTGTTGGAGATGCCAATACCCGTCGACCTCGGTGACGGCACAATACCAATCGTGATTGTCGATGACGACGAAGCCGACCGTGTGCTAGTCAAGCGTTTTTACAAACGCGCAGGCCTTGTCAATCCACTCTTGCAATTTCCTGGCGGTGCGGCATACCTCGACTACCTTGAAATCGTGCAGAAAGACAAGACACCGCTGCCAGCGATAGTGCTGATGGACATAAACATGCCTCGAATGAACGGCCTCGATACGGTAAAGACCATGCGGCTTAATGAATACTTCAGCAATTCGCCGACAGTCGTAATGCTGACAAGCTCCGACGATCCACGAGATCGTGAGCAGGCGACTGCGGTCGGTGCCAATGGCTATATGCTCAAACCGTATAACCCGTCAAACTACCTTGATCTTTTCAAGCGGCTGAATCGTGACTGCTCACTGCCCTGAAACACCGATAAGTAGCAGCCATTGGTACGTCCCACGCGGTCGCTTAACAAGCAGGTGTCAGACAACCGAACTGACTTTTCAGCCCCCGGGATAATGTGCAAAATATGTGTGCCTGGATAGGGACCGGTGCCTTTTAAGTCTGTAACCCTCTTTTTTAGGCCTCTGATGAAGGTTCGAGCAGTTGTCTGGTAAATGTGCTCAGTAGTTTTTGCTTCAGTACCTTGCCTGTCGCGGCCGCAGGCAGTTCAGAACACATTATGATGCGAGAGGGGCGCTTGTAGCTGACAAGACGCTTGGCCACGAAGTCTTTCAAAGCGGCAGGAGCAAGAGCATCAGGATCGACACACTGGACAAAGGCAAGAATTTCCTCGTCTCCGGCATCAAGCCTACGACCGATTACCGCGGATTGCACCACATCAGGATGATCATTCAGCGCCGCCTCAACTTCAGGTGGATAGACGTTGAGTCCACCACGGATAATCAGCTCCTTGCATCGACCGACGACATGAAGATTGCCCTGTGTATCGATCTTGCCCAGATCCCCGGTACGCAGCCAACCGTCAGCATCAATCACTCTGGCCGTCTCTTGCGGGCTTTTGAAATAGCCTTTCATCACCTGTGGGCCACGGGCCAATATTTCGCCAGTGTCTGTGTTGCCAGCTGATCCAATCGCCAGGTCGAGCCGAATGTCGATGCCGGGCAATGCAGGCCCTACGCTGGTATCTGCTGTACCGATCGGATTTTTAGTGGCACAAATACCAGCGGTGCTTTCGGTCATACCGTAGCCGTTTTGCAATGCCAGGCCATAGAAAGCTTCGGCCTTGCGCTTCCAGGCAGGATCCAGCGGGGCGGCGCCCGAGGAAACATACCGCAGGCTGCTATTCTCCAGTCGTGCAACGCCCTGCGAGCTTACGTATTGCATGACCAGCGCGTGCATTTGCGGAACGGCGGGGAATACCGTCACGCCATTCATCAACGCTGCGTGAACGCGATCAGGTTTAAAACGGACCTCTAACTGCACTGAGGCACCGGCATAAGAGGATGCCATCAACACCGAGGCGAGCCCAAACACATGGGTCAATGGCAACACACCATAGACGCGATCCCCTGGCGCAATATCGCGCAACCGGGCTGACGCCTGAGCCGCAAAATATAAATTAGCGTGGGTCAGCATCACCCCTTTCGGTGCACCAGTGGTCCCGGTGGTATATAAGATAACCGCAGTCCCCTCTGCCTCGACGAGTGTCGGGCTACTGGGTGCAGTAACGGCAATTGCAAAGCGACCAAAATCTGTTTCATGGTTTGTAGCTTGCGCTGTAGCAGCATGTCTGGCTGCGTCGTCCGAAACGCCCGTTGTATAGAGTGTAATGCGAGGAGTAGCATGTTCGACAACCAGGCTCATCTCCTTTGCTGTCATACGCGCATTCACAGGAATAGCGTAGGCAGCGATTGAGCTGGCGGCGAAGATGAAAGCCGCAGTCACCAGGCAGTTCTCTGCGGCAAGAATGACGCGGTCACCTGAACGGGTGCCATATTCTTGCAAAATACTGGCGGCTACGTCGATAGCAGCCTGAAATTGTGCATAGGTATACGCTTTATCATCTGTATCAACAATGGCAATTGCGCCAGGATTTTTAATTGAATGTCCTTCGACAAGATGGTGAATGCGAAAGTGCTGTTCTGCTGTCATGCCGACACCGCTCGCTTCGCGCCTCACTTGTCAAGCTACCGCAATATCGATGAATCGTTCAAGGTGAAACTCTGCATCACCCAAACGGTGATCCACCATGATGAGGCGTTTTGCCAGATGACCCAGTTCGTATTCTTCAGTCATGCCGATACCGCCATGCATCTGTATGCTCTCTTCCGCTATCATCTTGCCTATATTACCAATCAGATTCTTGGTAGCACTGACATGCTTTTCGCGTTCATCTCGCTCACCATCAACGTGCCCAGCGAGATTGATGACCGCCGAACGCGCCTGTTCAATCTCGATAAGTACATCTGCCATACGATGCTGCAGCACCTGGAATTTTCCGATCGGCTTGCCGAATTGCTTGCGCATTTTCAGGTAATCGGTAGTCAGAGCACGAATCGTCTCCATTAACCCCAACGCATCAGCACAGATGGCCACGGTGGCCCTGGCGTGCGCCAGTTCCAGCGCATCGAAGGCTTCGCCTTCTTCGCCCAGCAGTGAACTTGCATCAACGCGTACATTGTCCAGTTGAACTTCGGCTGCACGACCACCGGACACCAATGCAAAGTCCTGAAGTGTCAGTCCTTCTGTTTTAGCAGAAATAAGAAACAGGCTGATACCAGTCTGTGATGCAAGCTCACCGTCTGATCGTGCGCTGACTATTAACTGATCAGCCGCACCAGCATTGACGACGACTGCCTTGTGCCCGTTGAGTACGAAGTCGGGTCCATCGCCTCGGACAGTAGTGTTTACACGAGCCAGCTCGTAACGACTCTGCGGCTCGGCATGCGCCAGAGCCATTTGTAACGAACCCTCGATGATGGATTCGATCAATGCCTTCTGCTGCTCGTTGCCAATGGCTGCGAGGATGCCACCACCCAGTATCGCTGTATCCAGTAACGGATCAGGCGCACCAACTCGGCCAAGCTCCTCGAATACCAGCGCAAGGTCAAATCCGGCACCACCGTATCCGCCATCTTGTTCGCTGAACAATGCACCGATTACGCCCAATTGCGCAAGTCCGGTCCAGGTTTCGCTGGAGTAGCCATTGCTGCTCTGCGCCAATGCCTTTATCTGTTCGTTGGAATAGTGCTCCTTCAGAAATCTGCGTAGTGTGTCCTGAAGCATCTGGCGCTCATCGGTCAAATCAAAATTCATGGCGATTTCCCTTTACAGTTCGAGTATGGCTTTGCTGATGATGGTGCGTTGGATCTCATTGGATCCGCCGTAGATAGACAACTTGCGATTGTTCAGATACGTGCCAGTGACTGAGGCGGCATAATCTGGTCCGACGGGCAATGTGTTGCTACCCCGTTCGAGCTCTTCAGAGACGAATGGCATGGCGTAGCACCCTACCGCCGAACGAGTCAAGGCATTGATCTGCTGTCGAACCTCGGAGCCCTTTATTTTTAACATCGAACTTTCAGCGCCGGGTGCTTGTCCCGCTGCTGCCCGGGAAATTACGCGCAAGTTCGTGGTAATCATTGCCATCAGGTCAATTTCTACACGCGCTATTTTCGCAGCAAAATGCGGGTTCTCAATTAGTGGTCGACCTTTCGACTGTTCGGTCCGTGCGATGCGCTTGAGGCTTTCCAGCCCAGCTGCAGCGAAGCCGACGCCAGCAATATTTGTTCGCTCGTGGGTCAGCAGAAACTTGGCGTAGGTCCAGCCCTTGTTCTCCTCACCAACCAGATTGGCTACCGGAACTTTAACGTTGTCGAAGAAAACCTCGTTAACCTCGGGCTCGCCATCGATAAGCACGATCGGTTCAACGCTGACGCCTTCGCTTTGCATGTCGATGAGCAAGAAGGAGATGCCTTCCTGCGGCTTGCCTTCCCTGGCGGTGCGCACCAGGCAGAAAATCATGTTGGCGTACTGACCCAACGTGGTCCAGGTCTTTTGTCCATTGACGATATAATGATCGCCTTCACGCTCAGCACGGGTTTTCAGTGAGGCGAGATCCGAGCCTGCTCCGGGTTCAGAATAGCCCTGGCACCACCAGTGCTCGCCATTGAGAATCTTTGGCAAATAATAGTCCTTCTGTTTGGCCGAACCAAACTCCTGCAAAACCGGACCAAACATAGCCAGACCGAACGGTACTATGCGTGGCGCATAGGCACTGGTCATTTCATCTTCGAAAAGATGTCGATGAACCGCATCCCAGCCAGTTCCACCATAGGCTTTTGGCCAGTTTCCTGCCAGCCAGCCCTTTTGGTTGAGGATAGCGTGCCACTGTTCGTGGTCGGACTTGCTCAGTGTCTTGCCGAGCTTCACCTTACTTGACAATGATTCAGGCAGGTTCGCCTGGAAAAATGCACGCACCTCTTGGCGGAATGTACTTTGTTCTTCAGTGTAATTCAGGTCCATGATCGGCTCCAGGTATCAATAAATCTCGAACAGGCCAGCGGCACCTTGCCCACCTCCTATGCACATGGTGACCACGCTGAGCTTCACACCGCGGCGGTGTCCTTCGACCAGCAAATGCCCGCTCATTCGCGCCCCAGTCATGCCGAAGGGATGACCGACCGAAATGGAGCCGCCATCGACATTGCAATTGGCTGGATCGATTTCCAACGTATCACGACAGTACAAGGCCTGACTGGCAAATGCCTCGTTGAGCTCCCACAGGCCGATGTCGCTGACCGAAAGAGCTTGCCGTTCAAGTAGTCGCGGTACGGCTAATACAGGCCCGATACCCATCTCGTCTGGCTCACAGCCAGCGACGGCATAGCCTCTGAAAGCGCCGAGTGGTTCCACCCCGAGACGCTCTGCCTCGTCGGATGCCATCAACATCAGCGCCGCCGCTCCATCACTGAGCTGGGAGGCGTTGCCTGCCGTGACAAACGTGTCAGCCCCCCTGACAGGTTCTAGTCTGGCCAGTGCTTCACGTGTGGTTGAAGGCCGGTTGCATTCGTCGCGTTCGATTGTATGAAGTTGCTCGCTCAGCTCACCGCTCTGCTTGTCCTTTATTGCCGTGGTCACCTCCATGGACGTTATCTCGGCATCAAACCGTCCCGCTTGCTGAGCGGCTGCCGTACGTTGTTGACTCTCAAACGCCAGGGCATCCTGTGAATCCCGACAGATCCCGTAGCGAGCAGCAACAATATCGGCCGTCTCAATCATGGGCAGGTAGAGTTCGGGCTTGTGCGCTTCGATCCATGCCTCGCGGGAATGCCGACTGGGTGGCTGCACCATGGAAATACTTTCCACCCCACCCACTAATACAGCTTTGGCACCCTCCATGGAAATCATATGGGCTCCCGTGGCGATGGCCTGCAAGCCGCTGGCGCAGAAACGATTGACAGTAGTACCGGCGATGTTGACGGGAAGTTGCGCTCGAATAACTGCCTGGCGCGCTATATTGCCACCGGTAACGTATTCGGGATAACCGCAACCCCAAACGCTATCTTCGATAAGTGCGGGGTCAATGCCAGCTCGGCGCACACACTCAGCTGCTGCGTGACCGGCCATGGTGGCACCGTGTGTCATATTGAATGAGCCTCGATGTGCCTTGCCAATAGGGGTTCGGGCAACGGAGACGATAACGGCATTTGACATGGACATGATCCGGTTCAGGCGCTGTTGAGACTGGCGAAATTGCGACCTTGCTCAACCAGTTTTTTCAGTAAAGGGGCGGCCTGCCAGAAGTGATCATCTTCCTCGGCAAACCGGTGGATGTCGGCGAGTACGGATTCCAGTCCACGTTGATCTGCAGCGTGCATCGGCCCTCCCCGCCAACGCGGAAAACCATAGCCGTAAAGCAGTACCACATCAATGTCCAGCGGCCTGTTCGCTATACCTTCCTCGAGTACCCGTGCACCCTCGTTCACCATCGCAGCCATATAGCGACAGACAATCTCCTCATCGGTGAATGTCCGTGGCCTGATACCAGCCTGTTCTCGTATCCTGGCAATCAAGGCCTCGACCTCTGGATCTTCCACGCCTTTGCGAGTGCCTTCCGGATACAGGTAATAACCCCTCCCGCTCTTCTGGCCCAACCTTCCAAGATGATGTAGCTCATCAGCCCAGAGGGGATAGCGATCACGTGGATGGCGATCTGCAGCCCTGCGTTGGCGAGTGGCATAGCCGATGTCAAGACCCGCAAGATCTGCTACCGCGTAGGGACCCATGGCGAATCCGTAGCTCACCAAGGCCTTGTCTATCTGATAGGGGCTGGCACCGTCAAGCAGGATGTGATCCGCAGCGGTGCGATAGTGACTAAGCATACGGTTGCCGATAAAGCCGTCGCACACACTCGCGCGTACTGCAGTCTTACCTAGTCGCTTCGCCAAGGCAAAGGCGGTGGCTATCACCTCGGGAGCCGTCTTGTCTGTAATCACCACCTCCAGTAGTTTCATGACGTGAGCCGGAGAGAAAAAATGCAAGCCGAGCACCGCCTCCGGGCGTGCAGTGACCGCGGCGATGGCGTTGATATCCAGATAGGAGGTGTTGGTGGCGAGAATCGCACCTGGTTTTGCCACTTTATCAAGCGTGCCGAAGACCGATTGTTTTACCTCCATACTTTCAAACACAGCCTCGATGATCAGGTTAACGTCAGAGATGGCATCGAAATCGGATACAGTGGACAAGCGATTCTCCAGAATCACATCACGCTGCTTTGAGTCCAGCTTGCCGCGTTTGATAGCGGCTGCCAGATTGGTTGCGATGGTGCTGCGTGCCTTGTCCGCTGCGATCTGTTCCCGCTCTACGAGCGTCACACTCAAACCGCTCAAAAGGGCTGATGTAGCGATTCCCGCCCCCATTGTGCCGCCACCGATGACACCGATCTGCTCGATCGGCATGGTCGCAGTGTTTGCAAGTTCCGGTAGTTTTGCAACTTTTCGTTCTGCAAAGAACGCATGGATCAGTCCCGCACGTTGCTCAGTTTCCATGAGTGCCAGAAACAGGCGACGTTCTTCTGCAAGCCCTTCGGCAAGATCCATGCGAGTTGCCGCCTCTACAGCATTCAGTGCTGATAATGCCGCGACTTCACCGCGGGCTGAGCGCTCAAGCTTGCTGCGCCATTGTTGCAGCAGATCGGTATCGGCTGCTGGACTTGGCAATTCTCCACTACGACGGACAGAGGCACCAGATTGTTGCAGCTCCCGGGCGAATTCAATACCGGCTTGCCGGATATCCGCGCCCGCATCGATGCGATCTATCAGGGAATGTTCAAGCGCCTGCGCAGCGCTTATGGGGTTCCCGCCGGTAATCATCATCAGAGCTTGATCAATGCCTATCAGCCTGGTTAAACGTTGCGTGCCACCCGCACCTGGTAACAGACCAAGCTTGACTTCGGGCAGGCCCAGTTTTGCATCGATATGGGCGATACGGTAGTGCGCACCGAGCGCCACTTCCAGCCCGCCCCCGAGCGCTGTGCCATGTATAGCAGCTACCACCGGTTTGTCACACCGCTCCACTGCAGCAATGACTTCCGGTAAGCCTGGTGCTATGGGTGGGCTACCAAACTCGGAAATGTCAGCTCCGCCAATGAACAATCGACCGCTGCCGAGAATCACGGCGACACTGGCGGAGTCATCGTCAGCAAAACGCTGCACGGCCGCGAGCAAGCCGGCACGTACCTTGTGCGACAGCGCATTGACCGGTGGATTGGCGATCGTGATCAAAACAACGCCATCATCATCCTGGTAAGAGTGTTCGTAAGATATGGGATCACACATTTTGCCTGCCTGCCTTTTTGTCGATGCTCACTAACGTTCTCATCATTGCCCTCCGGTATCCACTACTACAGCGTTCTGACCCATCAATCGTTCCAGTTCGATGACGCTCGCCTTTAACTCTGGACCCACCGACTGGTTAAGCCGTTCAAGTGAAAGATCTTGCGGAATCGCCCCACAGCTAAATACGACAGGCTCGCCCAGATCGCGCGGTTGAAACGGCACTGAAGCGGCGTGTATGTTAGGGGTGAAATATTCGGCTGGATCGGCTACCGCGAAACCGCTTGTCAGTAGCTGGTTGGCAGCCAACTCACGAATCTGCTTTGCGCGTTCGAGCTTCAACTGGCTATCCCCCCACAACTGATTGACGACATCCTGAAAGCGCCTGGCAGACAGGGATGCCAACAGAGCATGCCCCGACGACGATCCATCAAATGGCACTCTATGCCCTACTTCGAGCCACAGCGAGGCAACACCGACCGGTCGCCATGTCTTGACAAGTAGCATCTTGTTACCATCGCGGACCGCCAGCACACACAGGGTGCCAGTTTCATTGGACAGCCGTTGCATGACAGGCGACGAGAGATCGACGAACGACATAGACGCACCGGCAACATTGCTCAAGGCCAGCAAGGCCGGTCCTGGACGATAGCGATCACGTCGACCCAGATGATTGAGATAACCGAGTGATTGCAAAGTGAAAGTCAATCTGGATACAGTAGATTTTGGCAATCCCGTGCGTTCTGCAATTTCGGCATTGCCAAGCCCGTCGTCCATAGGACGGAATGCACGCAGCACACTGAGCCCTCGCGCCAGGGTACTAGCGAAACGACGATCTTTCTCTGGTGCGATACCGCTGTTCATTTCATGGATCCGGGGATCAGCAGCGAAATAACCGGAAAGGCGATAATCAGAATTAACACGATCACATCGATTGTCAGAAAGCGAATGATACCGGCGAAGATTGTTTCGCTGGATACTTGCTTGCCAACAACGTTGGCTATCACGAAGACGTTCAGACCCACTGGTGGCGTAATCAGGCCAATCTCCAGCAACTTGATGATGACAACACCAAACCAGATCAGATCGAAACCATAGGTCTCGACCAGTGGAATCATTAGCGGTAGTGTCAGCACCATGATGCCAATGGGATCGAGAAACATACCGAGAATAAGATAGATAATCGATATGGCCAAGAGCAGGTAGAAGCTGGATAAATCCGCAGCGGTAACGAACTCGACGATGGCGGGTGCTACTCCTGTCAGAGCGATGAAAGCGACGAAGATCTTGGCGGCTGCCGCGATTAGAAAGATACTGGCAGTCTGAATACAGGTTTCTCGTAACGAGTCGAATAATCCCTTTATACCAAGCTTGCGTTGCGCGAAACCTATGAATACGGCCGCTGAAACACAGACTGCCGCAGCCTCGGTAGCCGTAAAAAAACCGCCATAGATTCCACCGACGATGATGACGAACAGTGTGATGGCTGGCCACGCATGCACAGCAGCCTTCAGACGATCAGCGCGGGTAATTTCACCATCAAACGGTGGCGCTGAAGCCGGGTCATGTCGTACCCACAGGTAGATCACCAGCAAAAAACCTGAAAGAGAAAGAATACCGGGCAGGATCCCGGCAAGAAACAGCTTGCTGATAGATGTTTCAGTGAAGATACCGTAAATGATGAACAATACCGACGGTGGAATCAAAGATCCCAGAGTGCCGCCCGCAGCAACACTGGCCGTAGCCAGTCGCTTGTCGTATCCCATACGCAGCATTTCAGGCGAACAGATTCGCCCCATGGTAGAGGCACAAGCGATGGACGAACCGGTAATGGCCGAAAAACCACCACAACCGACAACCGACGCCATCGCCACGCCACCCGGTATGCGTACCAGCCAGACTTTGGCTGCATAGTAGATGCGAGTAGTAATGTCCGCGCGATAAGCAATATGCCCCAACGCGATAAACAGGGGAATCATTGATAAATCGTAGGAATGGATCAGATCGAACGAGTTGGAAAAAACCAGAGAGGTGGTGGCGCGAATGGCACGTTCACCCATGAAGGTACCGGTGCGAAAGGCAAACATCATGAAGGTGCCCACCGTAGCAACTCCTGCCAGTGCGAACGCTATGGGTACGCGTATGGCCAACAGGCCGATAACAGAGCCAAAGGCAATCAAACCTACAACCGTGCCGTCCATCAGCGCTGGCTTCGTGTTTCAACGTCGGGTTCTGGATTACCAGGTCCGATACCGTCAATTGGAAGGCCCGCACGTATTCTCTGCACATCCTCTATAAGCAACAGCAGCAGTCGCAGCCAACAGAAAGACAATCCAATGAGGAAGATCAGATGCCCTGGCCACTTCGGCAGATTCAATTGACCAAAATAGAATCCGCCACTTTGCAGTGAGTGAAGGGTCTCGTTCCAGCTGGCGTAGACCAAAGGCGTCAAAGCCACTACACCGAAGCCCGTGCCGAAAACGACAAGCCAACCCTGGATTCGCAAAGGTAGCCGGTTTGTCAGAAACTCAACAACGATGTGGGCACGGGCTGCACTGGTAGCGGCCAAGGGCAGCACGATTGCTGCCACCATCAGCTCTCGCACCATGACAACTGAATCGGGTACTCCAGAGTTGAAAAAAACTCTCAATAGTACACTGGCAGTTATCAGTGCGCCGAGCAGCAGCACGGCAAACACCGCAAGCTCCAGCAACAGTTTTTCGATTCTGTTTAGCACAGGTAGATGTTTTGCTATGACTCAGGTCGGCAAAGTTTGGCTAAGTGTCACGCATGGTTCTTGCGTGGGTCACGCATGGCTCCGGGGGGCGAGCGGGCAGCTACGCCATGCTAATCAATTGCGCTTCCAGGGATAGTCCTTCTCATCGCGCTCAGCTGTGTACTTTTTTATCAGTGCACGGTACTCACCAAGCAAGGCTGCGCCGTCGAAACCTGTCGCATCCGCCCGTTCGACCCACTCATCGATGTAGGAGTGGCCCTTCTCAACCAGCTTGCTGCGTTCAGTGGCTTCCATTTCCACAACTTCCACGCCAGTATCATGCAATGTCTCGATCGCCTTTTCGTTATCTGCGCTTATGAGTTCACCCAGGGTGTCGGCCATGGCTTTGCCAGATTCCTCTAGTATCTTGCGTACCTCCGGCTCCAGCGAATCGAAAATCTCCTTGTTCATGAATATACCCAATGCCCCAACCTGCCCCCAGTTCAGCATGGTGTAGCTACTCATGACTTCCTGTTGCTTCAGCGCCGCGACGGCATAAGAGTAGCCTTGCGAACAGTCTATAAGGCCTGAGTCCAGAGCCTGGTAGGCATCGTAGATTGATACGCTGACCATGTTAGCGCCAAAGTCTCGAAAGACATCCCCGTAGGCCCCGACACCACGCTCCTTAAGTCCCTTGATGTCATCCACGGTGTTGATGGTGGTTCCCTGACAACCGATATTCACTGCTGATGTGGTGAAAGTGCCGATATATACAAGGTTGCTGGCTGCCAAATTGTCCTGCAGGGAACCGGAGCTACGCATGAGTTCATCGGTGGCGCGCATGCCAACCCACGCATCGGGGTTTTCCAGTGGCAGGTCAGCGATTCCATAGCCAATCATCTCTTGCGGAAAATACACACTGATTATGGTGCCAAGATCGGCAACACCATTAGAAATTGATTGCAACGCCGCTCCCGACTTGAAAAGTGCGCCGCCCCATTGAATATCGATAGTTACCTCACCGCCAGAGCGCTCAGCGACGTCATCGGCGAACGATTGAAGCGATGCAGCCCGTGCGCCTCGATTTGGTCCTGCCTCACCGGCGATCAGCGTGACCTGTGCGCTGGCAACATTCGCTGACGCGACCAGCGCTGCTAAGCTGGCTCCCTGGATGCCGCGCGTGACGCGGTATGCAAATTTAGCGCTTACACTCATATTAAATCCTCTTAATTCTATTATGCGGAATTAGATTCCGCTATGAGGATTGTATGTAAAGTGACGTTAAAGAACAAGCCTTGTGAATCAGGGCTTACTTACAGTATGCAGCTGCGTGCGGCATGCCGCTGCTTATGAAGCCAGTTGTTGTGATGCATTACCATTGAAAATTAGTGCAATAGCCTGCCCCTATAGGATAGACAGAGATTTCCGTACAAATAGCAGCGCCTCATCGACCACAAATTCAATCGTCTTATCGATATCCACAACCACACCCCGCTCATCATCTTGCAGGGGTTCGAGAAGCTCTATTTGACTGTCCAGCAAACTAAGTGGCATGAAATGCCCTTTTCTATTTGACATGCGCTCGGCAATTACATCACGGTGTGTATGCAGATGTATGAACCCGATGGGGACTTGCGCAACGTCTGACAGGCATTGACGGTACGAGCGTCGTAGTGCCGAGCAACTGACTATCAGTGGCGTCTCTGATTCCTGCATTGCAGTGGCTACACGTGCTAACCAAGGCCATCGATCGTCGTCCGTCAGGGGATCACCCCGACGCATTTTTTCAATATTTGCAGCACTATGTAAGGCATCCGCCTCAATCATCGCCGTGTTCAGGCGTTTTGCCAGTAAGTCAGCGACCGTGCTTTTTCCACAGCCGCTGACACCCATTATAACGAAGTGATTCATCAATCGAGCCCTCAGATGAAGCGGATATAGTTGGGTGCCGGAATTTCGTATTCACCACAACTGGCACTTATCATTCCCGAATCCACATCGCGTTGAAATATATTTAATCTGGAGGAATCCTGGTTGGCAACAATGACAGCCTTTCCACACGGCGTAATGGAGAAGTGGCGTGGAAATTTGCCAGCTGTTGGGGCATAGGGCTGATGTGCTAATACATCCAGATTTGTATAAGTACCCACGATAAGTGCGTAATCATTATCGAGCTTTAGTCCTCCTGTTGTCACGTCTTTCTCCTAAAAGCTAACCTCTCGGGCAGGGGTTGTGGAAATCCGCAGCCAGCTACTTGCTCGCAGAGTAAAACAGAAGAGACAGGCGATTTAGCAAGTGTCTGGTTTTATAGATATGAAATAAGTTTTCTGTTTGTAAACCGTGCCTGGAAAAAATCTTGTATGCCAAACCGGCAATCAATAAACCTCATCGTTTTCGAGCGACAATCTGTAAATAGCGGGCCGTTTGTTTATATGGCAAACGCTCTCCCATAGCGGTTTCCAGTGTCTGAAGTTTTTCGAGCAATATCTGCTCACCGCCAGCGCTATCTGGTAATGATGCCTCGTCAGGTCGACACAATAGTCCGTAGTCGCCCAGAACTTCAAAATCCTGTTTTTGCAACCACTCCTGTAAAAAGGCTGCTGAGAAAAACAGGACATCGGCATCAAACACACGCGATGGTCCGCGTGTTCGCTCAAGCAAGGCTGGCAACTCTTGCGCTGTGTGCGTCTCAACATTAATCCGGTAAGGCTCCGCATACCAGTTTCTGACAACCAGTGATAGCAGTCCACCTGTCTTGAGCGGAGCACTCATCGAGACAAGTAATTCCTGCCAGGCCGGATTGTACTGAATGACGTTGTGACATATCAGTAGATCGAAGGTATCTGGCGCGAACAGCTCATGTATGCTGCGAATATCCTGCGCATGCCCGGTAACACGGTGTTGCAACTCACGCTCGATAGCCGTCGTTTCAAGATCGTGAAGCATGGCCATCGAACGATCCACCACATCGATGGAAGCACCTGCTGCTGCCATAGGCAGGCTTGCAAGACCGTTACCGCCGCCCGCATCAAGCACTCTTAGCCCATCAAACTCTGAACAGTGGCGCATCAAGTATGCCCCCGAGAGTCTGCGGCGCAAAAGTACGCGCAAGCTATTCTGTTCTTCTTTCCATCGTGGAATGCCAGATTCAAATGCAAGCGTTGCGCGGGTCTCAAGCAATGCCTCTCCCAGACCTAACTTGCCGCTCTGCAAGGCCTTGCCAATAAGAACACCGGTAATTCCCGGATGGTTGTAACAGGTAACCACATCCTGCAAATTACGAATTTCACCACCCACAATGACATCCATACCTGAAAGTTCAGCCAGCTCGCAGGAATTATCCAGATCAGTCCCGCTCATTGTGCCATCAGGTTCGAGGCGCGTGTGCACCAGGGTCGTAATTCCTAGCTGATGCATTTGCACTGCAAGAGTCAGCGCGTCCAGCCCACCGACGGCGTCCCAATCCTGACCCACAACAACGCCTTCAGAGCTTGCCGTGATCGCCAAGGCAAAGCGTTCTCGCCCGTGTTTTATAATGGCGGCGGAAACAACTTCAGGGGATTTGATGACCAGTGTATTAAGCAGCACTCGACTAACGCCTGTACTGATAGCCTTGTCGATGTTAGCCGCGCTGCCAATACCACCCCCGTACTGTACCTTTACCGGAAGTTGACACAGTTGCTCCAGTAACGCCCAATCATGTGATGCTGAGGGGTCAAAGCTAGTGTCTACATTGACTACGTGTAGCCATTGCGCACCATGCTCGATAGCATCACGGGCGGCAGATAACTGATCGCCGTCACCGACGAGTACCGGTTCATCGCCGGAGGTATCAACGGTTAAATCAACCAGGCGGCCTTGCGACAGATGTAACGCAGGCAGGATGTCGAAGTTGCGAGCCGGTTGTGTCACGTTTGGGTTACTCTGATGGAGGAATGCCGTAATCCTATCCTATTTCATGAGCGGCTTCCCCCTTCAGGGGACAGGCGGCGCTGCATTCAGGTAACGATTAACGATGTCTGGCTTGTTGCATGGAAACCTGCACAAATCTTGCAAATGGTTCCGATCACGCTGCTTTTTTTCAGTGACACTCTGCTCCTACGCATGCATGCACGCACATACCTTGATGAACCTGCGGTCGGAAAAATGCAGGTGTAGCGTAGATGGTCAGGTAATGACATTTTTGCTGGTAGTAATAAGGGTTGCCCGCTTTGTAAAAGCTACGCTTGTCATGATCGCTCTCGAATTAGCTGTTGCGATATCTCATCCAGCCTATGGAGCCACGCAGGATAATAAAACTGCAGAATCTGCCCTGGAGATAGCGATTGTCAGCACGTTGGAGCACCACCCTGCCCTGGCAGCTCAGCACGCTCGAATAGAAGCCAAAGCTCATACGATGGCTGAAGCACGAGCACCTCAGAGCATATAACACTCAAGCAGACAACGCTGGAGGGCTATCACACTCGTCGGCATACAGCTCTGAGCGTCGATTATCATAGAGATGGGTACCCCCCTAATAGTTCCTTGCACCTGAATCTGAAGCCACTCGTGGCACCAGGGATTTCAGGACCGCTGTCATGTCAATGGTACCCACCGGTACACCGTCCTTGATAACCACATAGGCATGTGCGATGTCGCCGTCAGATCGCGCAATAATACTTTCAAGAGTATCGTCATGATCGACATGGTCGTTGGTGCTGGCAGGTAAGTCATCTCGCAGGGGCTGCATGATGGAACGCACTCGTAGAACGCGCGCTCTGTTGATATCACCAACAAAGTCTTCAATGTAAGGATCTTTGGGATTGAGCAGAATATCTTGTGGCTCGCCCTGTTGAACAGTGTGCCCATCTTTGAGAATGACCAGATGATCGGCAATCTTCAGTGCCTCGTCCAGATCGTGGGTAATAAAGACAATGGTCTTGTGCAAGTCTTTCTGCAACTCCAGCAACAGGTTCTGCATATCGGTTCTGATTAGTGGATCGAGCGCCGAAAACGCCTCATCCATCAACATGATAGGTGCATTTGACGTCAGCGCTCGTGCAATACCGACACGTTGCTGCATGCCACCTGATAGCTGGTGTGGGTACTGATTTTCCACACCTTGTAAACCAACCCGCTCAAGCCACTTGTACGCCTCCACCTCGATGGCATCTTCCTCCTCTCCGCGAATACGCATCGCCATCCCTGCGTTTTGCAGGACGGTACGGTGTGGAAGCAAAGCAAACTTTTGAAAGACCATTGACATCTGTGATTGACGTAAATGACGCAATTGCTTTTTCGAATACGACATGACATCTATGCCGTCAACAAGAATCTCTCCTGCAGTGGGTTCGATCAATCGATTCAGGTGACGAATCAGCGTGGACTTGCCCGATCCGGATAAACCCATGATGACAGTAATGTGTCCCTCACCAATCTCTACATTGATATCGCGAAGACCCAGCACCTGCCCGTAGTTCTCAAGCAAGTCGGATTTATCCACGCCATTTATGACTTGTTGAAGTCCCTTTTTCGGATTGCTGCCAAAAATCTTGAACAGATCTCGAATAACTACTTTTGCAGGCGCTTTAGCTATCTGCGACGTATTATCTTGAGCCACGTTAATATCCCTTAGTCTAGTGGCTGTGAGCCGTGTTGATTCTCGCTAACGAGGCTTTACTCACCCGATCAAGAACAACCGCCAGTAAAACAATCGCGAAACCCGAGACGAGTCCGACACCCAGTTCCAGATTTCGGATACCACGCAAGACTAGTGTTCCCAGACCCGGCGCCGACACCAGTGATGCTATGACTACCATCGCAAGCGCCATCATGATGGTCTGATTGACACCGGCCATGATGTTCGGCAAAGCCAAAGGTATCTCCACGCCGAACAGTTTTTGTCGTGAGGTCATACCAAAAGCGTTTGCAGCTTCAATAACATCCTTGTCCACAAGCCGTATACCCAGATCTGTAAGACGCACGACGGGAACAATGGCGTACATAATGATGGCAATACCGTAGAGTTTGGATTCGGTAACGCTGAACAGAAAAATCAGTGGAATCAGATACACGAACGATGGCAGCGTTTGCAGCATATCCAGTATGGGAATTGTAAACCGCTGAAACGCATTACTTTTTGACATGGCAATGCCAATGGGCACTCCGATAATTACACTGAGTATCGTACACACGAAAATGATGGACAGAGTTTGTACGGCATAGGTGTAGTGATCGATAAACGCTAACAGGAAGAATGACAATGCAACAAAAATGGTGACCAGCACATTGCGAGATGCAAAAAAAGTTCCTATCAGTAACAAAGAGATAAGCAACCACCATGGAGTATTGACAAACAGCGACAATGCACCGTCGAGCATCCAGCTTAGTGGTTGTGTAAGAGGGTCCAGAACCACTTTTAATTTGTCCTTGACACCGATAAACGCTTGTTCGATAGAGGCGGTGAAGTCGCGCGTCCGAATCACGGCATCGCAGGATTTGTTGAGTGTATCAAGAGAGGGGAATGGTATCTCCCACCAACTGGTCTCCAACGCGCCACCTTGTGCTTTGGCAAGAAGATCGGCCATACTCAAGGTGCCTTCTGATTTCTCTGCGTTGCACCATTCTCTTAATCCCGCCAGATCAAAAAACCAGTCGTAAGCTGCCAATGACATACCCTCTGTGGAAAAAGTGGTGAATCCGGAATGGCTCACCACTAGAAAACAATATTAAAAAACTACTTATTCAATCAAGGCTGAAAGCTTGCCTTTAGCATCGTCACCCAACCAGTCTGGCCAAACGTCTTTGTATTCAGTCAGAAACTGGACAGCTGCTTCATCCGCTGACGCTTTGTTGTCCTCTTTCCATGCCAGCAACTCCCCCATCTGATCATTGGTAAAGGCCAGGTTACGCATCATGTCGGTTACTTCGGGATTGCCAGCGGCGAAGGTATCCGACACCACTGTTGTAACGATGCTCTTTGGATAAGCCGCAGCCTTGGGTGTAGCGCATTCTTCGGTGCTGTTACATTCATGAGTGGCCGCATCGTGAGGGCCTATATCAACCATTGTCATCGGGTACTTGCCCAGGATTGATGTAGGTGCCCAGTAATAGCCGAACCAGGGCTCTTCGTTTTCGAATGCAGCGCCAATGCTGGCGGCCAGGGTTTCTCCAGAACCATGGATGAAATCTTCCATGCCACTGTCGGCGAATGACGCCTTTGCAATGTTCGTGTTGATGATCTGACAGGTCCAGCCTACCGGACAATTATGAAATCTGCCACCAACAAGTTCCGGGTTGGCGAGCACCCCTTCAAGTGTTGCCAGTTCTGGATGCTTGTCAACCAGGTAAGTCGGAACCCACCATGCCTCAACACCACCGTCAGACAGCACTTCGGTGAGTGGTTCGATTTTTCCGGACTCCACCAACCCGTTATATGCCGGTGCACCGTTGGTCCAGACCTCTGTAAGAATATCGGGCTTTCCCGTCTCTGCAAGCGAAGCCAATGCAGGCGTTGATGCCGAAGGTACGATGGTTACAGTACAGCCGTAGCCTTGTTCCATTAAAAACTTGGATACCGCAGTGACAACTCGTGCAGAGTCCCAATCCATTTCGGTAATGGATACTTCACCGCACTCAGCTGCTTGAGAGTTGCCAGAGAACGCGGCGATCAGCGCCAAAGTGCCGGTTAATTTCTTCAGGTGTTTGACTTTCATACTAAGTAATTCCCCATGTGAAAATATATCTTTCGAATGATACGTCAAATACAATAACAAACAACTGCCCGCCAAATACAGTTATATATTGCGTTTAGGGTCAGGCTTGTATTATCATTAATGCTTGCGCTACAGTATTTTGATGGTGACATTCTATTTTTATTCATCAAAATGTGCGCCAGTTCCGATGTGGTGACTGCCAGGCAGGCTCCAGGGCACTAACACAAGCCCGGGTATCGAGCTAATTACCCTTGATGATGTCTTGGCGAAGGTGCTCTTTATATGACAATATCTTCGCAGTCAGTCCGGAAGTCACCGTTCAAGCACCATCGTTGGCTAGTTGGATGGGCTAGTCGGATCCGAAAAGCATTTTTTTCGAAATCGAGTTACCGTAACGCACCAGAATCTCTGGGAAGTACTTCGCAGACCAGCCTGAGATATCGATCTTTACATTTGACTTGCGCTGTGCTAAGGCCACTTTCCGACATGCGAACGACGGACGAGCAAGGATTTTCCATCAGATCCGGAAAATCAACCCTTACATCGTCCATACACATGGGAATGTCAGGGTCACGATAATGGAAGGCGGTTCTCTCAGCCGTCGGAGGATGGTGCTGAAAACGATTTTTGCTATTCTTGAGGAACGATAGCACCTCGATGCCCCACCACTCTTGATGCACAAGCATGTGCTGCAGATAAGCACTCGGCTTCTGTTTTTCCAGATAGATAGCACGCAAGGTAGGCACCATTGAAACTGTCACCCGCCGCTGTTGTATCGACAACACTCTGCGCTGCCCTGAATTGAGGATGTTCCTGTAAAGGCAAACCAGGAGAGACAGGGCCTCGCACACCACGTTTGATGGCACAGGCTGACCATTGTTGCTGTGAAAACCGTGTTATCGCAACGTCTTCATTTTCCTCATCAAACAGTGCCATTTCGTCATCAATTGAAGGCAGCGCGATGTCTGCTATCGACCACATGTCGCTTATTACTTGTTGCGCCATTTCCCGGCTCTCCCACAGCCGTGGGCGGTAGTTCGAATCGAACGCGATCAGGCTCTTGCCGTTTTTGGACAAATGACTCAGATGTACCATGAGGCGCTGTCGAGCTGCCGGGGACAGAATAGCCAGTGTAATGCCGGATAGATAAATGACAGTAGCCGCGGGAATGCTACTGATCTGGTCATCTGTCATGAACATGTTTCTGGCTGCAGAGCTATTACGCCAGTAATGGAAACTTCGCTCACCGTCACTATCGGTCGACACGGAATATATGCCGATATGTAGGTCAGGATCACGTGTGATATGTGCAGTGTTCAATGTCTGTTTTGCAGCCAATTCTTTAAAAGAGGTGGACAAAGGGTCCATCCCTATCTGGCTCATGAAACTCACTGAATTGTCGAATGAATTGTCTGACCTTGTGTCAGACGTCTTGTCAGACGATAGGGTTCTCGCACAATAAACAGCGGTATTGAACGTATCCCCTGCAAACCCGACGTCATAACCGCCATTATCAGATTCCCGTAATTCGGCCATCGCCTCACCAATGGCTAGCAGCTTTATTTTCATTTGTAATTTGTCAACTGTGCCCGCCCGTCGAATACTGCATGCCGAGAGGCTATTGTTTGCTTTGGCGACAAAAAGGTCAATATCAATCAGCACAGATTTGTGGTTTCGACAGTGCTGAAAAGAAATTTCAGGAAGTCGTGTACTGAACCCTGGAAATTATGTAGTGACCTGCCCATCTCAAGAGCGTGGATTATCATTGAGATGGGAAACCCCAATCACAGAGCATGAATTCCGGCCGAGGGCGGCCCCGCTCAGAATCGCTTCGCTGCTTATATACAGCTCTGGATGCTTCTGGATTCAAATTTTTTGCAACACTAGGGTAAATGTTTATCCATTTTTTCTTTGTATCGCTAACCAGGTATCAAATGAGTGTTTTTCAAGGGGGAAATCCAGTGTATTCACGGTGTTTAACAATGAATCATGCTATATATTAGGTCTATATCCCGGCGTTTTGATGCATAGCACACGAAGCATAGTCATAGTCGACTATTCGACAGATCAACAAGTCGACTGATGGGAGTGATGCAAGCTTCGAATACCTAGAGATTTCACAATTATGTGTTACCCAACAAAATATCAACGTTATCTTGTTGAACTAGCAGTGTTCTGCCTTCTGGTCTTTTTCGGAATTGCCGTAAACAGTCAGGCGATGATTGCGCTTGGAATTCTGGTGTTGGTGCATTGCCTGCCAACTCTTGTGCTGACGTCGATAAGACTATTTGCAAAAACTGGCAAACAGGATATTTCAACTTGCTACATCAACGGCTCGTGCAGTTTTCGCGAAAAGGAAATTGTCGAGCTCATCAGCTGCGCACTGATCATCGGTGTTGCGGTTGGACTTCTCGTCTTGTCGATACAGAAAATAAGCTTTCTACCTCTTGGCAGTGTTTCGGGAATCACAATTCTTGGCTTAAGCTACATTGCCATAGAGCTGTCCATGTACGTGGTTTTCAACGTGATATCCAAAACGCAGAGCATGAAAAAACCGCCCAGAGCTAAAATCATAAGAATTCTTGTTGCTTTACTTGTTATAGCAACGGCGCACATTCAGCACGAATTACTGCAAGAGCTTGCCGATACCATTACGGGACTCGGGGTGCTTATCTACATCACCTGTATTTCTGTTGTCAATCTTATTGGTGTTGCCCATAAAATTATCGACTATACGCCACGAGGAATAGCCATTGACGATGTTAAAGCCTTTTTGTTGGGTCTGCCGGGGGTGGTCAGTATCGATAAAATATACTTTCGCAGAGTCAATGAGCTTGAACACGAGATAGGTTTGCATATAAAACTTGAACGCTACCTTTTAGAAAACTCAGCCATCCTGAAGGAGAAAATCAAGCGCGAGGTGGAAGCACAGTTTGGCGTATCCGGTGTTACCGTCGAGTTTTTATGGCAAGAGGCTCCGATTGCACCGCTCGTCGAACCGGATATCATCGTGCTGGGACACCAGCAGTAAAAATAAAGGCCGACCTGCATGGAAAAATGTAACAACATGAAAAAACTATTCGGTCATCCTGATTCTGGTCATGCTTTTAAAATCCGTTTTTTTCTAATCATCGCAGGTATAGAACATACCTATGAAAAAGTCGACATCTGGATTCCCAGAGAACAACGCTCGGCAGAATTTCAATCTGTAGCCCGCTTCGGAGAAGTACCGGTATTACTCGACAATGGTCAGACGTATGTCCAGTCGAACGCTATCTTGCTACATCTGGCGCAACAGACCAAGGCTTGGGGCGGTGAGAGCCCCGAGACCTTAAGCCGCTGCACTGAATGGCTTATGTGGGAAGCCAATAAAATTGGTATGTGTTTGCCACAACTAAGAAATCATGCAAAATTCGGAGCAGACTCCGATCTTGATGCTGCCCGGGATTGGCTTATCGCGCGTTATAAGAACGATATCAGCACCCTGAGCAGTATTTTGGCAGACGGTCGCACCTGGATAATAGGTACAGAAGATCCATCAATCGCAGACTTCTCTATCTGCGGGTATCTGTTTTTTGCCGCTGAGGCTAATGTTCACGTTCCGGCGTTGGTACAAACATGGCTAGACAACCTGGCCGCTTTGCCCGGCTGGAAGCACCCCTATGAGTTATTGGCCTGAAAACCCGGTAAATCCATAGAGCTTTTTTTATGCATGATGAGTGTGCTCATCTGCATAGGCTTCCATAGGTGGGCATGTGCAAACCAGATGACGATCGCCATAAACATTATCGACCCGGTTTACAGGCGGCCAATACTTGTCCACGCCCAGTGCGCCCGGTGGGTAGCAGGCCTGTTGACGAGAATAAGGCCTATCCCACTCACCCACCAGATCGGCAACCGTATGAGGTGCATTTTTCAGTGGATTATTGTTTGCATCCATTCGACCCTCCTCTATGGCTTTGGCTTCTTGAGCCACTGAAAGCATGGCGTCGATGAAACGGTCGAGTTCTGCCTTTGGTTCTGATTCGGTTGGTTCTACCATCAATGTGCCCGCCACAGGCCAACTCATCGTTGGTGCATGAAAACCACTGTCCATCAACCTCTTGGCAATATCATCCACCGTCACATTGGCACTTTCAGCCAGTGGACGAGTATCCAGAATGCACTCATGCGCCACTAGCCCTTTGTCTGAGCTGAAGAGCACGTTGTAAGAGCCTTTTAGCTGAGCTGCTATGTAGTTTGCGTTCAGGATGGCTATCCTTGTAGCTTGTGTGAGTCCAGCGCCGCCCATTAGCAATATGTACGCCCAACTGACCGGCAGTATTGATGGTGAGCCAAAAGGTGCTGCGGATACCGGGCCTATCGCCTCATCATGCTCGGGATGCCCAGGTAAATAGGCAGCAAGGTGTTCCTTTACGCCTATAGGACCCATACCCGGACCACCGCCGCCGTGCGGAATGCAAAACGTCTTGTGTAAATTCAGGTGGCTGACATCACCGCCAATTTTCCCAGGCTGTGACAAACCGACCATGGCATTCAGGTTGGCGCCGTCGATATAAACCTGCCCACCGTGCTGATGGGTAATGGCACATACCTCGGTCACCGTCTCTTCAAACACACCATGCGTGGATGGGTAGGTAATCATGCAGCCGGCAAGCTGATCACTATATTTTTCAGCTTTCTCTTTAAAATCTGCCACGTCGATATTGCCATGTTTGTCAGCATGAATAGGCACCACCTTCCAGCCCACCATTTGTGCTGAGGCAGGGTTGGTCCCATGTGCAGAGGTCGGTATCAGGCACACATTGCGGTTATGCTCACCATTGGCAATGTGGTAATTGCGTATCGTCAACAAACCTGCATACTCGCCTTGCGCGCCGGAGTTAGGTTGCTGAGAGATAGCGTCATACCCTGTTATCTGACATAACTTGTCGTTCAGATCATCAATCATCTGCGTATAGCCTGTCGCCTGATTAGCTGGCACAAATGGATGCAGCTGACCAAACTCCGGCCAGGTAACAGGAATCATTTCGACCGTGGCATTGAGCTTCATTGTGCAAGAGCCCAATGGAATCATTGAGCGATCAAGTGCCAGATCCCGATCAGCCAATCGACGCATATAACGGGTGAACTGGGCTTCGGATCTATTTTGATGAAAGATGGGATGTGTCAGAATTTCACTTGAACGAAGCATTGTATTGGGCAGGCGATACTCACGGTTAACCCGGCTATCATCCTGAAGGTCTATGCCAAAGGAGCGCCATACCGATTCGATGGTTTCAGGTCGTGTTTGTTCATCAACACTGATACCCACCTTCGTCTCACCCACCTTGCGTAAGTTGATGCCATTAGCAACTGCCGCGTTCATGACGGTGCGCTGCAACTGCCCTACTTCTACGGTAATGGTATCGAAGTACACAGCAGGCTCACTGACAAAGCCGTGTTGTGCAAGTCCTTTCGCCAGACGAGCCGCTTTTCGATGTACTGACTCTGCGATGGCTCTAATACCGCTAGGACCATGATACACGGCATACATGGATGCCATGACGGCAAGCAAGGCTTGTGCAGTACACACATTGGAGTTGGCCTTTTCCCGGCGTATGTGTTGCTCGCGGGTTTGCAATGCCAGACGGTAGGCAGGGTTACCCCTGGAATCAATTGACGCGCCAACAATACGCCCTGGCATGGCTCGCTTGTAGGCATCCTTCACAGCCATATAGGCCGCATGCGGCCCACCATATCCCATAGGTACACCAAATCTCTGGGTTGAACCAACCGCTATGTCAGCATCCATCTCGCCGGGTGACTTGATGAGCGACAATGCCAACAGGTCGGCAATGACAATAGCCAGAGCACCGTGTTCATGTAGCTCATTGATGGTGTCTGTAAAATCACGAACGTGTCCGTAAGTACCCGGGTATTGGAAAATGGCACCAAACACCTCACTGGCATCAAGCTCATCAGGTGAGCCGACGATTATCTTTATATCCAGTGGCTCTGCTCGCGTCTTTATGACCGCGATGTTTTGCGGGTGGCAGTTCTCATCAACGAAAAAGCTCATCTTTTTTGATTTACCGGATCGCTTTGCCATGGTCATGGCCTCGGCAGCGGCTGTTGCTTCATCGAGCAAGGATGCATTGGCGACGTCCAGGCTAGTCAGGTCGCTGACCATCGTCTGAAAATTGAGTAAGGCCTCAAGGCGACCTTGTGATATTTCTGGCTGATAGGGCGTATAGGCTGTGTACCAGGCAGGGTTTTCCATGATGTTACGCAGTATGGGCGCTGGTGTTGTCGTACCGTAATAGCCTTGCCCGATGAGGGATGTGTGCAAGGTATTCTTGCTGGCAACCTGCCGCATGTAGTGCAAGGCATCGCGCTCTGTCATGGCATCTCCCCAGTCCAATGGCTCGGACTGCCGAATAGCTGCAGGTACGGTTGCATCAATCAACTCATCAAGACTCTGGTAGCCGATGGCCTCTAGCATGGTGTCAATTTCCGGCGTTGAGGGACCGATGTGTCGGCGGTTGGCAAAGTCGTAGGCAAAGTAGTCGGTAGGTTTGAATGACATGCTGATATCTCTGAAACAGTTTTAAATTAATGCGCTTTTTCGAACGTTGCACTCTTTGAATTTTTATAAATTAGCGGAAAATGGCATATTTATATCTGTTTACTCTAGACATTATGTAGCGACCTGTCCATGCCAATGATAATCTACATGCTTGAGGTGGACACGTCACTACATGATGTTTAGTCGTCCGTCAACTTGATAGTGAAGCTGACTTACCTTCTGTTGCCGTCATTGCCGATGCTCACTGCCTTGATATACACAGTGATTATGACTCGACCGGAACAACCCTCGGCGGACAAACGCTGATGTTAACCCCTGGTGTTATATAAGATTTCGGCCGAAGGCGGCCCCGTCCAGTACCGCTCCGGTACTTATGTACAGCTTTACAAGCTTCTGGACTGGTAATTTTGCGCAACACCAGGGTTAAGAAACCGGGCAGATACAGGACGCGCCTTTCGTGTTTTTAACGAAAGCTGTGCAGCTTTGAAATTGGCTTTGGACGATATTGGGATTTACTACGGTTACTGGCGATCTGAAGGGTGCAGCTATCGAGCCCGTAGAGAGATTGTGGCTACTAATGATTGATGGCAATGTGTTCGAACCACGCAACGGTTAATCGTCAACCTCTTTGATTTTGAAAACCGCGACAGCCTCCAGCATTTGTTGAGATTGAGTGTTCAGGTCTATCGACGCCGTTGCATTTTTTTCGACCATCGAGGCATTTTGCTGCGTAGCCCTATCAATATCACCAATAGTAATTGCAGTTTGAGCAACGCCCAGACTCTGCTCTGAGCTAGCCGTGCTGATATCATCCATGATCTCATTGACCCGGGTAATCGAGTCTACGATATCACTCATAGTCTTGCCCGCTTCGTCGACAAGTTTGCTACCAAGATCCACACGACTGACGCTGTTGGTGATATGACTCTTGACCTCTTCTGCAGCTCCCGCACTACGTTGAGCCAACGTGCGGACTTCGCTGGCTACAACAGCAAAACCTCTACCCTGCTCCCCGGCACGAGCAGACTCAACGGCGGCGTTCAAAGCAAGCAGGTTCGTCTGAAAAGCGATATCGTCAATAACATTGATGATATTCGCTATTGTTTGTGAACTGGCATTGATTTCTTTCATGGTTTCAATGACTTCCCCAACCACTTTCCCACCTTTCAAAGCAACATCACGCGCATCTCTGGTCAGTTGATTTGCTTCACTAGCGTTAGTCGCGTTGTGCTTTACCGTAGTATCCATCTGCTCCATGGACGAGACGGTATTTTCAATGGAACGCGCCTGTTTCTCGGTTCGTTGGCGTAGTTCAACGTTACCGTCGGATATTCTGGCGCTGCCAGCGGCAACGGCTTGTGCGTTCAAGCGCACCTGGCTAACTGAGCCGGACATCTGATAGACCATGTCATTTAAAGCGTTCATCACGCTGTTTTTGTTTTTACTGCAGCTAACAAGTGTACGACGCATATCACCGCTGGCAATTTCCCTGACAATTTCCACCAGCACGTGTGCCTCACTACCCAGACGATTGTTGATCCATCGATAAATAAGCCATAGTGATGCAATGGCTGCGATCATCATAAGTGCAGATGAAAGGAGCAGAAATTTTTGCCATATCAAGCGCTGCTGCATCGCCTCGTCTACTTGACGCTGGGTTCTCTCATCAAGACTGTACAGAAAATCGTTGACAGGCTTCATTATCTTTGCTTTGTACAGATGGTAATCTGCGTCGTGCAGCATCATACGCGCTGTTTCCAGATCGGGCGCCTTTTTAAGCGTGTATCCCCCCTGGGCGTCCTGGTACAAACCCTTGACCATATTCATCGCGACAGTTTCAGTTCGGACCAGATCGTCTGAATTGTTGCTAGCTTCTTCTAACAAGCCTAGCTCCTTCTCAGTAAAACCCGCATTTTTCATCATATCCAGCAAACTGATTTCGGTCGCACCATCGGAACGCTTCTCAGGCTGAATACCAGCTGCCAGGAAATCCCAGTAGACTTTTTCGTAGCCTTCAGGACGGGGCGTTTTACCGTTGCGAATATTTAAAACATCAAAATATTGTTGCTCCCACATCGGATCGACACTGATTACGTATAGACGGGCAAGACGCGTCAGATCATCTGAGCTCTGACGCAGCTCATCTGCTAACTGAGCCGAAAGGTATCGCGATGATTGAATGGCTGTCAGATCGGAACTGACTTTGTCAAGTCTGGTAACAGAAAACGCCAGACAAGCACTGATGATTACAACTAACGTCAATATGACACCAATAAGTTGTTTGAGTGTATTCATATACAACCTCGTGCAGTGGGCCACTTTGGAGAGCCAGTTAAATGACTGGAGCTTGATACCTGGGAGTACCGTAAAAGCTACATGCTTTATCGTCTGTCAAAATGGAGACTTGATAGATGAGTTATAGACCTCTGTTTATTTTTCTCCCATAGTGCGAATCCTGTGCATTGAGCCGTCGCAATACCTTTAACAACACCTGAAAGCGTTAAGCAATAATAGGTGCGACTCGCATCACAGAATCCGACTCACCTGCCTAAATTGCAAGGCCATAGTTAGTTTGAACTAACCTGTCCATGAATAAAAATAGAGGCCGAAGGCGCCCCGCCCGGATCCGCTTCGCTGCTTCTATATTAGCATCCAAGTACCGGAGGCAGCCCCCGATATACTCATTTTTCCTCGGTCCCTTTTGGAATGATTGAATTTGAATAATAGATTTCTGCAACGCTTTATATACAGCTTAAGAAGCTTCTGTATTCAAATTTTTGTAACTCTGGTATTTTAAAAAAGATATAGTAACGCCTTCGCCGTTTCAGACGCGCTGCGTGATTGAGAGCGTTAACGCGTTTGCAGTTGCTTACCATTGTATTCATCTTTAATTGTGAAAAAATCCAGTTTATAGGACAAAGAGTGAGCTTGATCTGCCATTGACCTGCCTGCCTTACTTGTCAATTCCACAATACTCATGTTCTCATTGGCAAGTTTATTGATTTGCGCCATGGAGTCGTTAATCATATCGATACCCGCAGCCTGTTCTTCGCTGGCGTTTGCGATATCCAGTATTATATTGTTCACTTCGTTACGCCGAGTAGGCCGACGGAACTTCCCCGCCGGCCCCTCAAGAAACGGTACGTGAACCTCTCGATTCATACCGCTTGAGTCAAACAAACGCACCTCTTATACCCATGTGCCAATGCACAAACAACTCCGGACGGGCTTCGGCGATCCTCGCCAGATATTGCCCTGCACGGGTTTTCTTATTACGAAAACGGCGATACTTGGCCATCACCCAGCTAACCAAGGCACGGTTGAACAGACGAAACAACGCATGCAGCGCTGACGGTCTATAGCGACCGTAGTAGTTGATCCAGCCACGAAGCACTGGATTAAACCGCTTCCCTATATCGTCGATCGTACAGTGTGTCCAGTTTCTCAATTGGGATTTACGCAAGGTACTCGCCATCGACTTCAATGCCAAACGACTTAGCGCAAGGGGAAAAGCTAAGAAATAGCTGACCATTGCGGTTTCGAGTCGAACGAGGCCGAAACGTGTAACCCAGAAAATCAAAAGAGCGTACTGGATACTGACCTTTGCGGTTGGCGTCTTTGCAGTAGACAATCTGAGTCTTGGCAGGATGCAGCTCAAGACCGCACTCCTCAAAACGCTGAGTCAGCACTCGCAGCATATCTTTCGCACTCTCGTACGATTTACAATGCGTCAGCCGGAGAGTAGGCCGAGGGAATCACACCCTCAGCCTCTCGCAGAACGTAGCGTGAACCTCTCAGCTCACTACGCTCCCATTACCCAACCGCTGGCAATAGCCCC
>Ga0114953_1000289_pt1 | contig 36839 bp, 56 predicted proteins | sample SidtaG_FD_87298 | JGI IMG/M metagenome (GOLD analysis project Ga0114953, IMG submission 87298) | Marine algal microbial communities from Sidmouth, United Kingdom - Sidmouth_Male2 metaG | ecosystem: Host-associated > Algae > Red algae > Unclassified | place: Sidmouth, United Kingdom | collected...
AAATGGTCTGGGCGGTGTTTTTGCTTTTCTAACTTTGATATATCTGAACCTTCTAGTTCCTTTCTTTAAAGATTTTTGTATTACTGAACTTCTTCTGAAACTGGTTAATGCTGTGTGCAAACTGGTTCTGATCTGATAAATTCTTGGTAAACCAATCTTATCAAATAAATCATTTACTTTTATATCTTTAATTCCAATATAAATCTGTCTAGCAACTTGGCTTGATACTGATATATTAATTCCTTGTAATACCCCAATAACTGTAGCAACTTCATTTACTATTAAATTATTAATCATAGCAACTTCTGAACTTTCAAATTCAAAGTCGTGCTGTAACACTTCCAGTTCATATAGAAACATTTCAGTAACATTTTCAACCCTATCTGTTACTTCCGAAGGTAAACCAGAACGCATTTCAGCCAGAAGGCTAAACTGTTCTTCTTCTGATCTGGCGTTAGTAATTAAGGTAATCTGTTCAGTTAAGTATAACCTATAATAACCTTCTAATTCAGCTATAAAGCTATTTACTAACCGTACCCGATTTTTGTACACCGCTTCTGGATTTACTTTCACTTGTAGCCTTTTTATTACTATTTATTGCTGATTCTATTTCCATTAACCTTGATTCTTCCTTTTCTTCATTTAATAAATCATCAGAAGTATTTTCTATTTCGTCTAATATCTCTGATTCTTCCGCAAATGATTGTGATTGAACTAACTTCTTATGAACCGCTTTAGTAAGTGTTGGATATCTAGCAATTACATCTGAAAGCCTAGTAACATAATTAATGAACTTATCAATATCATCTTCGTCAATGTCTTCCTTCCAAGCTAATTTCCCTTCAAAGTCAATACTGTTCTGGAACTGGGCAAAATGCTGAACCGAAGTATTTAGTACATCTAAAAATTCTTGTCTAATCATTTTAATATATGTAAACAAGTCTTCTTTTTGCTCTTTAAGTGTATCTGCTGATTCGCCAGTTCTTGAATTTTGGTTTACTGTTCGCTTCTGCAAGAAGGCAATTCTGAAAAAGTCTTGAATATCATTTGATATTGATTCACTTAATGCAATTGGATTTGTCGGATCTAGTTTAATCACTTTATCGTCTTGGGCTAATTTAGTAATAGAACTTGCCCCCAGATAAACTTCTGTATCTTTATCTTTTCCAGTCGGTGCCTTTAGATCAGTCATTATAAAAATTCTGTCGTAGGCTTGATAATAAAGAATATTGTCATAACTGGATTGTTTGTTATAGATCTTTAATGCTATTGGTATTAAATCCTTAATATAGCTTTCTGACTGCCTAGAACTGGCAATTGGTATAAATGGTAATTCTAAATTACTAATCTCTTTATCCAGAACCCAATGTTCTGATAAGTTAGTATCTTTTCTAAGATTTGTATTCACATTTAATGATCTTACAGTTTCTTTAGTGATATTAGATTTATAAAACTGAATATTGTATTTATCATCTTTTAAATAATTCAGCCTACAATATAAAACTTCTTTAGGTTGTTGGGTTAAATCCCCGCCCCTAGCTTCTTCATTATAAAATTCATATCTACTTGCAATAAGTTCATACCCACGCATTGAATTTTCTTCTTTATACTGATATTCCCAATCTTTATGATCTAACGGGGCAATTCTAGTAAAGTATGGCAATAATCCCATTTCCTTTTCTTCTTTGATTGAATTAGGCTTTGTATCTGATTTATCTGTTAAGTTATAACAAATTCCATAAACTAAAATGTCTTCAACTAACTTTCTGGAATACTCATCAATTGTAGAATTGAAACCATCTATATTATTTAATGCTTCGCCCATTATCTCATCTACTTCGTCTGTATCAAATCCACCTTTTAAAATTAAACTGACTAATCTGTTCACAATCATTTTAATATAATTTATATATTCGGTTCGTTCTTCTCGATTGTTTCTTATTCTGGTAGCAATTTCTTGAAGTCTGGAATCACAACCTTCTGCTAAATTTTCCATTTCGTGCAAATAAAGATACTTAGGCTGTGTCATAGTAGATTTTTTTCCTTCCAGAATATCCCTATATTTTTTCCAGTCTTCCAATAATTCGTTGTATTTTGGATTGTTAAATAATTCAACGCCTTCTTTATTTCTATTCTTATCGTCCATAATTTCCTATAAAATGGTTTTTATTGTCATATACCGCACAAACATAATATTTCAATGAATCCATTGGGTGCGTCCAAGTATCATTGGAAGGTTTATCTAGCTTCTGCCGTTGCCCATTTTTCCATACCGTATTTGTTACCGATCTAATTACATTTGGGCAATTATCACAAATAAATAATTCGTCTTGAAAAAATAGCTTCTGGACTAAATCAACTGAGACCCTTTCAAGCGGATTTGATTTAATTGCCCGTAAACTAATTTTATTGTACCCCGCTTCTTTTAATATACCTATAATATTATCGTAATCAGAAGCCCCATTTCCTTTATGACTTCTGGCACGCCCAGAAGAATCGCCATATATATATATTGGGGTGTCTTGGAAGTCTTTCAGCGGGAACTTAACTATAAATTCAACAACGGCGTCTTCTAAAGTTTCGCCATTGCTATTTGCTTCGTCAATTACATAATTAAATCTTTTTCTTTTTCCCGTATGCTCGTCGCTTTCATAATAAGTTTGAACCACTACCCATTGCGGGCAAATGTTAAAATCCCAACTTAAATGAATATCAAAATATGGTTCAGCGGGCATTGGTTTCTTGATATGAATTCCATATTTGAAATTAGAATAAGCCATACCAGAAGTGAACGGTCTAAAAAAACCATATACATAAGAATCAACTTTATTTGCATTGTGCTGATAAGCCTTTAATAAACTTGGTATATAGGTCTGGGCTAAATTCTGTTTATTTGAAAAGGTTGTAGCTCTGAACCTTCTCTTTTTAATCTCTATCTGTTCGCCTTCCAGTTCTATCATATCAGTTTTAGTATGATCTTTATCTTCGGATTTATCCCAACCAGATTGTGCATCTGAATCAGCTTCTTCACTGAACCAGTTTAAACCTTCTGGCGTTGAACTCATTAACATCTGGGGCTTTGTATTTGAACCAACAAATCTGCAACGGGCAACCGCATTATCATAAACTTGTCTAACCATTAACGCTGATTCGTCTAGCCACGCAAAAGCTACTCTGTTAAAACCAACAATCTTTTCTGGCTTTTCCCCAGTTAGGAAGTGAATTACATTACCATTGCCCAGATCTATTTTTAATTCTGATTTATTAATTGTATAATGTTTTCCTTCAATCCTTCCAAATATATTTAAAACATCTCTATATGTGGGAATCAGTACATCTTGGATCAAAGAATATTTAGGCATTATATTCAGAATTTCAGTATTAGGGTTTTTCTTAGCTCGGTCTAAACTCCATAATACACCAGAAAAGGTTTTCCCTATTCCATAACCACCAGTTACAAATAAATAATCAGATAAATAGTCTTCTATACACTCTGACGCCCACCATTGTAAATCTATGGTCTTTTTAACTGGCATTAAATAAATACATTAATTTCTAATATAAATTCTATTACTTCCCACGCTAACCTACCTAAGAAAACAAGCCAAACTGATTGAATTGCAATAGTAATTGAAGATATTAATGTAATTGCTAATATTTCCAAACACGCTTTTCTATTTATCATTTTTAAAACCTTCTAATAATTTATTTTCTTCAATCTCTTTTCTTGTTGGTATGATAGTTTTCCCGCCAACTTCTCGGTTACAAGGGCACATCTCATCTGTTAATAAGCCGTCTAAAACTCTTAATGTTTCGTGGGTGCTTCTGCCTACCCCCCAATCATTAAAGGTTCTATGTACAACTTTTCTGTCTGGGATTGAAATTATTAGCGTGGTTCTGGTCGGAACTATCTCATCAAATTGCGGATTGAAATCTATTGCCCCAAATGAATCGGAATATTCTAAAGTAGCATCTGGAATATAAGTATGTTGAGTTTTGTTTAATATACCTTCAAAATACTTTGATTCTCTGATCCAGTTGAACCAGTGTTTGTATTTAGATTTGGATATAAACATCAAGCCACCTTCTCGCATCTCTACTTCTGGAAGTATTTTTAAATACTCTGCTACTTCCGTTGGGCAAACAAATGTTTCTGCCTTTGGTATAAATACTATTATTAAAAACTGCATATCTAAAGTTTCTAATTCGTTATCTACTCTATATGATTCTATTAAGTGATCTATTGCTAAATTTCTCTTTAATCCCATTTTATTTGTCTTCCGATTCTTTAGGTAATTTATTTATTATTATATCTGGAAGTTCAGTTACTTCAATAGTATTTTTTTCACGCCAACCATATTGAGTTTTTAAAACAAAAAAGCACGCTGATAAATTACCACCTAAAGCCTTGCCGTAAACTGTATCTGCCAACTTCTTTAGCATATCTGACTTCCCAAATTCTAATTCTTTTGGATAAAACTTATTTAATGTCGGAAGGCTGATTTGTAATACATTGGCAATCTGGTCGTTGGTCATACCGTATGACTTCATTGTTTTGATCAAATTCTTTTTTCTTCCAGTTACTCTATGAGTAGTTGAAACGCCTTTATTAACTTTTGTATCGGTCATCTGTTTATAGCTTAAATTAAATTAACATTTGTATCAATATTTATTATCAAAAATATAATCAACTGCATAATCAATTATAAATTGCGGTCGGTCAAAAATTGCGTTGCAACACCAGATAAAATTGAAAGGTCTTTTTTCACAATCTGATTCTGGGTGTATGATCCAATCCCTTGCATCTCTGAATTTCAAATATAAAGTTCTTTCATACTTAGTTAGTTTAAATCCAAACTTTACTTTGTCTGCTGTATCTCTGATCGTTGTGCTTGAAGCTGTTGGTCTGTCTTGGTTTATTGAATTTTTAATTAATCCTACATCAAAAAAACCATAATAGACTGTTGCCATTATTAAATTTTCTTCTGGGCTTCCTTCTTCTTGGGCTAAATTGAAGCAATCGCTGGGTATAGAAAAATATTCCTTTGAATTGGAATTAACATTAAACAAACTTCTAGCGGTTCTTTTTTTTTGCCCCAAATTGGTATCTTTTCTGTAATTTTTACAAATATTACCCTATTTTTTCTATTCTGTAAATATTACAAATTCAGTTGTTGATAAACTGTTAATAACTAGATTTTTTCTTATATCAATACACTATAGCAAACGCCACCAGTGTCGGGGGGGGTTGCCACCAGTGTCTGGGGGGGCTGACACCAGTGTCATAATATATATAAACTTATATATAAATATATAATACACAATGATTTTTTTAATATTTACATTTGTATTTTTATAATATAAGATCTTAAAAAAATAAAACTTAGTGGGGGTTATGGAATCAAATTATTATATTTATGTTCAGCAATGGCAATATTCAAAAATTACTACAGCTGAAACTTGTTTACTTGGTATAATTCAAGCGTTTTCAAGTAAATCTGGGGTATGCTTTGCGGGAAATCTTACTTTATCGAACGCTATGCCCTTAAATCAATCTGGATCAAACTATTCTACCCGTTCAATTCAGCGTATGTTGAAAATGTTATCTGAAAAAGATTTAATAAATATTGATTTTAATGATAACAAAAGGCAAATTTTTATTAAAGCAATAGCTAGCCCAATGGGATCAGTTGCCCCAGTAAAATCAGATGATTACTTTGATCAAAATTTTAAAGACTTACTTCCAGAACTTGAAATTGAAAATTCTAAAGAACTATCTGAAATTATAAATCTGTACTGTAAAAAATTAAAAAGGCTTAAAAAATTAGATCTGGAATCAATGAAGTTAAGTTTTGAAAAATATAAAGGTAATTCAGCTTGGTTGATTGAAGACATTGAAGTTGCATATTTTGGTGGATATTCTACTTTTTATTATTCTGATAGGTTCGCCAGAAGGGAAAAAGGGGAATCTGCTCTGGATCGTAATCAAGAAAATGAAAACACTTGGCAAAATCTTCTCAAATTTGCTTCTAAAGGATATAATTATGATATTCTATCCAATCGCATAGAAGTTTCAAAATCACTTCCAGAACCTATAAAATTGAAACTTCTAGAAGGTATTAAATCAATAGGTTGGAATAATATTAGAAAAGCTGATCCGTACCACCAGAAGCAATATAAAAAAACATTATTCACTTATCTAAACAAATAACTTGGTTTGCGTTACACTTTAAGGCTTAACCGTAACACAAATTAAATCCACGCCCACTGATTGGTTTTATTTTGGTCTGTAATATTTACAGTAATTTAAGTTAGAATCTGCTGACTATCTGCTGACTTTTTTATTTGGAAGGGCTAAATACTTTTTTAAATGGTCTATTGCTTCCAGTGAACTATAACAAACTGAACACGCATAACCAACGCCAGACGCATATTTCATAAACTCAATTTGTTTTTCAGAAGGTTTGTTTGGTCTGATTTTCATTTCAATATATAAACCAGAATATCGCCCTTTAGGGCAAGGCAAGAATAAATCAGATATTCCCGCCTTGACGCCTTCGGCTTTTAACTCTCTGGCAATCTTTGGGTGTCTTTTGCCACCGTTCGGTATAGCGTGCAACCAGATTAAAGCGGGGTGTCTGGGGGACATTAACCTTGCCCAATCGATTACAGCAACTTGTTCTCTATGCTCTCTGTTGAACATATTAAGTTACTCTTGCTGTTCCAAGTCGGTAGCTACTTTGTTTAATTTTAATGAAATAGCCCTAATTACATTTGATAACTTCTCATTGAAGTCATAATCTGAATTAAGATTATCTAGAAGTTTACACCTAAAAGCATTTCTGGATAAACCCATACGCCTAGCCAATTCAGATGAATTTAAGCCTACTTCACTAAAAATTTTATGATATTCTTTTAATCTACCTTTTCTGTCTATTTCTTCCATTTTTTACTTTTGTTAATTATTTTGAAACTTATTATTTACATTTGTATCATAAGTATATATTGTAATGATACAATTGTAAATAAAAAGGACATAAAATTATGAACACAAAAAAAGAACTTAAATTAAACCTAAGCCATTTAAACAATGATGCTTTTAAAATTGTTGATGCTGAACTTAATTCTTTAAAAGAATTAGTTTTTGTATTTAGTGATAAAAGTTTAGATTGGAAGAACTGGCAAACTATAGCGGTTTACAACTTAGCAAACTCTATATCGTTAAAAACTGAAAATACTAATAATGATTTTTATATTGATAAATTAGAATTAGAAGAATTTAGATTAAACTATACAGAAGAAGAAATTAGTTTTGCTGTATGGGATTTATACCAGAACTGGGCGTTAGATACTTTAAAAGAAAGTGCTAATGAATTAGATTTAGATTATCATTATGACGGTTCAGAATTACCTTCTGTATTAAAAGTTCTTAAATCACTTGACGGAAATGATGAGCAATATTTATTAAATACTTTAGATGGGGCTTTAAATGACTAATAGAATATTTACAGAAAAAGAAAGACTGGAAATAATTGCAAGGAATCGTTCGGTTCCTTCCAGAAGAATAGCAACTACATTTTTAATTAAAGATGTTAATAAGCTAATTCGCAAACAAAATCGAAGAAACTTAATTAAAAAATTAAAGTTTTGGAACTAAATAAAATTAAACTCTTTACATTTGTATCAATTAAAGATACAAATGTATTTATAAATTATTAAGGACTATATTATGAAATTATATGAAATAACCCAAGAAATCTGGGAAATAACAAAAAACTACCAGTGGGACGAAAAGGGAAACACTATTAACCCAGAAACTGGGGAAGTAGATATCAAGTTAAAAGATCAATTGTTTTCTGAACTATCTGAATTAAAGATTGATTTAGATGATAAAGTTGAATCTATTTATAAATGGATTAGAAATCTGGAATCAGAAGCTAAAATGATTAAAGAAGAAAAAGATAGATTAGCAAAAGCTGAAAAGATTAGAAATAATAAAATCCAATCAATGAAAAACTATCTGGCTATGAACATTAAAAAAGGTTGGAATATTTCAACTTCAATTGGAACTGTTTATACAAAAACAACTGAATCGGTTCAGCTGATAAATGAAGAAGCTATTCCAGAACAATTTGTTACTGTTAGAACTGAAAGAAAAATTAGCAAAAAGGATTTAAAGCCATATTTAAAATTAGCAATGTTAATTGAAAATAAAGAACATTTGGAAGGGGAACTGGAAGACTGGAAGCAAGGGGCTAAAGATTCAACTAATGAAATGATTGAAAAAACAATTAAGGATTTAGAAGCTGAACTGGAAGAAGTAAATAAATCTTATTTAACTTATTCAGAAGAAGAAGTTTTAATTGCTATCAATTTGCAAAGAACAAATTCAGCATATTTAAGATCAAACAGAAGCGTAAGCATTAAATAAAGGTATATTATGACAAAAGAAAATAAAGAAGTATTAGTAAAAAAAGATTCAACTTTTGAAGGTTTAATTACCTTTGAAACTACACTAGAAAAAATCAACAAATTAAAAGAAGAAGGTTTGAGCATAGAAGTTTCTGATTTTAATGATATTGAAAACTATAAGAAAGCTAAAGATTTTAAAAAAGATTTAACTTCATTAAGGGTTTCAATAGAAAAAAGGCGTAAAGAATTAAAAAAAGACGCTTTGGAATATGGGCGTCTGGTTGATAAAAAAGCTAAAGGATTATCTAATCCAGTTGTAGAAGCTGAAAGGCATTTGGCTGAACAGATTTTAAAAGTAGATGCTGAAAAAACAAGAATTGAGCAAGAGAAGTTACGCCAGAAGCAAGAAGCTGAACAAAAAGCCCAACGCATTTATGCTGATAGAATTAAGGAATTAACTCAACTGGGTTATCAGTTTGACATTGTAGCCCTAAAAGAAGTTTCTGATGATGATTATACTGTAATGCTTTCAGAAGCTAAAGTTCAATTTGAAGAAGTTGAAAAACAGCGTAAAGAAGAAGCTAAACTAGAAGCCGAAGAAAAAGCTAAAAGAGAAGCTGAACTGGAAGAACAGCGTAAAATTAACGCTGAAAAGGAAGCTGAACTGGAAGAAACCAGAAAAAAGAACGCTAAACTGGAATATGAAAAGCAAGTTAAACTGGAAGCTGAAAGAAAAGAAGCTGAATTAAAAGCTGAAAAAGATAGATTAGAAAAAGCTGAAAAAGAAAAGCAAGAAGCGGAAGCGTTGAAAAAAACCCGTTCTGCTACTTATAGAAAAAAAGTTTCAAAGTATATAAAAACTAGATTTGATACGCTTGAAAAAGCACAAGAAGAACTGGTTGATTTATATTTTGAAAATCAAATTAATGTTGAAGAATCATTTTAATTAAAAGGGAAATTATGACAGAAGAAGTAAGAACAATGACAATTAAAGAAGTAAAAACTTTAAGGGTTGCAATTAGTAAAATAGAACAAGAATTAATTTGTTCAAGTAGAGAAACAAGTCTTAGTAAGACTAAATTACAAGAAGCTAAAATGTGGTTAGGTATGGAATTATCTAGATTAGGGGCATTAAACCCATATCCAGAATCATACAATCCAGAAAATGATAAGGTTGAACCAACTGCTGATGTTTATAATCCAGAACCAGTTGAAACTAATAATTCTGAATTTTAACTATGAATAATCTAGATAAAAAAGTAATGCAAATTCTAGAAAAGAACGGTTTAACTATTGGTATTTCACTGATAGTTACCGTTTTTATACCTATATTGATATTTATGATCTTACAGTTAAATAAAGAACTTGGAAAACTGGATCAGATAAGGTTTCAAAAGTATCAAGAAATGATTAACACTTGTAATGCTGATCCAGAACTTTATCAATGCAAACTGTATTTTAAGAATAATTAATAAAAAGGAAATTATGTCAAGAGAAGATATTTACGATTCAATTCAAGAAGCAATTGTGGAAATGGTTAAAGATAGTTTATCAAGTCATTTTGATTTAAAGGAAGTTATAGAAAAAGAAGTAAGTAAGTTAGTTTCTAACTTAATTTCTGAATTTATTGCAACAGACGGATCAGTAAGGCTTAATATTCAACAAATAATAAAAGAAACATTTGATGAAAATGGTTTGGACGAACTAATCGCTGACACTGTTAATAATATGAAAGTTCGGGGTCTTTAAATGACAACGGATAAAAAGAAAATATTAAATTTACTATTGAGTTTAAAGGTTATAGATAAGAATTTGAAAATGGATTATAAATTTCCAAAAGATAGTTCTTTAACTAAAGCAAAAGTAATTGCTAATCTAAAAGAAGCCAGATTAAATGTTAAATCTAAATTAAAATATCTAAGAGTTTCAGAAGCGGATCAAGAAAAACAAATTAAAACACTAAAGGTTTAATATGAAAAAACTAAATAAAAGATTAGCTGAATTAGTTTGTAAGATTCTATTAAAACACCCAGAAGCAAGGGATTCAGATCAAAAGTTATACGCTTATGTTTTAGCTTACAATCAAAGAATAGATCCAGAAGCAACATATACTGGGGCTGAAATATTAAAAGCGGTATCTAAAGAATTTGATAATTTTGAATCAATGCGTCGTTCTAGATGTAAAATGCAATCAGAAGGGTTTATATTATCTAAGCCTTTTAAACATAGTAGCGGGGTTGTTTATAAAGGTTTGATAGTTCCAAGTCTATTATGGGGCAACCGTAGAAGAAAACTAGAAGACGCTAAACAGTTTAAAGAAAATTTACTGGAAGGAAATCTTTATGAATAAAAAAATAACAAACTTAACAGTTGAACAAGTTGATGTAATAATTAACTGTTTAAACTTCGCAAAAGAAAATGGGGATAGTCTGGATAATTGTTTAAATGAAATAATCCAGATATTTAAAAATAATTTTTACGAACCTAAAAAAACTACTAAAGAATTATCAGATCAAGAATTAATACCTAAAGAAAAAAAATGTTTGGAAATGTTAGATTAAATCAGATAGTGTAAGAATATGAAAATAGAATTAAGAATAAACGGTAAAAAACACTTCCAAATGAAAAGTAAAGACGGATCGGTTCCCGATTTAATTAGGGTTCCAGTAGTTTATAAAGCGGGCAAAAGTGATTTTATATTTGCTTTTAACTCAACTTCCAGTACAAAAAAACTGGCGGTATATGATTTTTTTGATTTTGAAATTACTTCTGCTGACTTTTTCACTAGATTACAACACTTTGCAAAAAATTCTAATAACTGGAAGATAATCAAACAATTGCATATTCAAGTTAAAAAATTAAAAAAAGAAAAATTATTAAATAAATAATCTTTTTTGAAACCTTAATAATTTACTGGCATCAAAGTAAGTAAATAAAGACAATGATGTCTATTTTATTAAGGTAAAAAATGAAAACAACAATAATTAAATTAACAACAATAGGATTAATCCTTTCACTTTCAGCTTGTACTTCACAAGTTGGTCAAGGTATGTTCAGCAAGGAAGCGGGAAGAATACAAATTTCTGCTGATGCACAAGGTATGGACGCATTTTGGGACGGTGTTCAAGGTGCAATTACTAATGGAAAAGCCAGTCCAGATATAGAAACAGATTGGTATAGTACCAGAAGAAGTAAAATACAAGCCAGATTTAGTAGGTTTGGGCAATCTGCCAGAAGTAAAGCACAACAACCGCAATCAAGAAAATAATTAACAAGAAGTTGGATCAAATGAAGTGGGTTTGTTTGGTTCAGCTTCCTATTTAGGATAATAAAATGAAATCAATATTTAATAAAATAACAACTTTTTTTGCCAGTATCGGGGTTTTCTTACTCGCTGATACAGTTGGCATAATTGAAACGCTTAGGTTTTTAGTAATGGGGGCTTAAATGGAAATTGTAAATCTTACAAGTTTTGGATTGTATGAAATTGGGGCTATGGTTTTGGGGGGTTGTCTGGTTCTATGTTCTCAATTATAATACAAATGTAAAGAAAAAGGATACTGATAAGAAGTGGGTTCTTATCAGTTTAAAAATAAAAAAATAAAAAAAACAATAATATGAATAAAATAATAATAATAATAATCACATCAATATTTGCTTCTAATTTTAGCATAATGCACGCCCAGTCGCAATGGAATAAAAACTACTCTAAAGAATATATAGATAAATTAATATTCCAATTGTCGCCTAAATACGGAATACCTTCTGAAATATTTAGGGCTTTAGTTTTTACTGAATCCAGATATAAACCAGAAGCTGAAAGGTTTGAAGCTAAACTGTTTAAGAAAATGCAATTGAAAGCTAACTGGAAGGAAAAGAATTTAGCTACTAGCTATGGATTAACGCAAGTAATTTATGGGTTTCATAAAGACAAGTGTAATTTAAAATCACATAGGCAATTATTAATTCCCAGAACCAGTATTAAATGCGGTTTGATAGTATTAAGAAATTGCTATGATAGATTTAAAACTTTAGATGGTGCATTGGGTTGCTACAACGGGGATCGCAAATTATATCCAAAAAGAGTTAAAGGAAATTTATATAGAAATATAAATTAAGGTCTTTACATTTGTATTGCGTCTGTGATACAAATGTATTTATAAATTATTAAGGACTATATTATGACAAATGAAATAATGACAACTTCAACTGGTGGATTAGATTTTACCAGTAAAGATATGATTAAAACACTAAAGCAAACAGTTGCTGTTGGAACTAATGACGCTGAATTTGCAATGTTCAGTGAAGTTTGCAAGGCTTCTGGATTAAATCCATTTTTGAAGCAAATCTGGTGTATCGTAACGGGAAAAGATAGCTATAGAAAAGTTCAAATTATGACTGGAATAGATGGTTTCTATGAAATAGCAAATCGCCACCCACAATATGACGGATCTGAAATTATACTATCAGAAGAAATAATTGAAATTCCTATTAAAATAACTAAATGGGAAAACGGATCATCAACTTATGTAGATCATATTGTTGAAGCCCCAGTTTCAGCAACTTGTAAAGTTTACAGAAAAGATAGAAAAATGCCTACTTCAATAACTGTATATTGGAAGGAATACGCCCAAGATTTAGTTTCTTCAAAAGGTAAACTTATGATTTGGGGGCGTATGCCTAGAGTATTACTTTCAAAGTGTGCTGAATCAACTGCTTTAAGAAAAGCATTTCCACAACAAATGAGCGGTATTTATACACAAGAAGAAATGCCAGAAGGTTCAATTCGTAATGTAAAACAAAATGAGCCAGATATTGATGTTGAGCCTATTAATTATGATTTAACTGGTTGTGAAAACATAATGCCAGAAGAAGCATATTTGAATATGAAAAAGTTTCTTGAAGAAAACCAATGTAGCTTGATTAGAAAAGGCGGAAAGCTGATAGCTTCTTGCCCAGTTCCGCTTTTAAAAATAGAATCAACTGTAAATAAGTATAACAAATTGCATCAAACTGCTTTAAAAAATGAAATGGAAGCGGAAGCTGAAATAGTTCCAGAAGCGGAAGCGGAAGCTGAAACACAAGGTATTCCAAACCCAGAAGTTGAAGTTAAGCTAGAAACTGCTGATTCCCTAGAAGAAAAAAAACTAGAAGAAGAAGAATTAGTAGCTAAAGATTTTCAAGATTGATATGTCCTTGATACTTGATTGTGTCGTTGCCAGTAAGACAAAAAATAACTGGCTAATTCAATAAAAGGTAAGTAAATGATAAAAAAAGATAAGTTAAAACTAAATTTAAAGGTATATTTAATTTATGCTAGAAAAATGCAAGTTGGTAAAATAGAAGAATTTTCACATAGACAATTCAAATCAAGAAACAAAATAGTTAAAAAGACTGAAATAAAATTAAAAAACTGTAATAAAACTTTTGACGGGGCTGAAATATTTTTAACCCAATCAGAACTTTTTGCTTATTTAAAAGAAAATGTAATAAATTTATAAAGGTAAATTATGAAAAAAATAATATTAAATACAATAATGGGCTTCTTGGTATTCTTACTAATGATTAGTTTGGTTCTTCTGGGCTTATTTGTTAGAGTTCTTCCGTTAGTTATTGCTATAGTTGGGGCGGTCTGGATAATAAAGGCTTTTATAGTATGAGTTCACAAACTGAAAGTTTAACAAAATACAAACCAGAAGGTTCAAAATCTAACAACCTTCCAGAAGAATATCTTCATAGTGCAATTCTGGAAACTATATTTATAGATTTGAAGTTTATGATTCCATTTGTTAAATGTAGCTTCTGGAAGGGAAAAACAGTAAAAATTGAGAAACTTTTAATCAATACTTCTACTTGTATATTCTGCTATAATAAAGGTTATAAAGTTGATGAAATGAGAAACAGAAGAAATTCTTTAGTTTCTGATTTAGAAATAAAAAATCTTAATAGAATATGTAAATTTGCGGGTATTTCCACCAGTTGGTTTATTAAGGTTTTAAGAAGTGATTTTCAAAATAAAACTGGATATGATTTATTTATTGAAGGTGTCTAACCATAACTTGAAATTTAAAAAGTAGCGGACGCCCTTCTGTACACTCAACAAAAAGAATCCCTTTATATATTTTACTTTCAAAATATTCAGCATCAATTTTAAAATTAACTGTATAGTTAATAATATCAAAATCAATTTTAAAATCATCAGTTACTAATCTGTTTCTATAAGTATCGTTCATTGTGAACTTTACATTTCCAGTTAGTTTTCTATTGCTTCTTTTATTAGATCTTATAAAATCAACTTGCCCTTCCAAGCCCGCATCTACTCGCAAATCAATGATTAATTTTTTTAGGTTACACTCGCAACCACCAACCATTTGTTTGAATTTTTTATATGATTTATTCACACTTCTTACTTATTTTGAAGTTTAAGCAAATTTTCAATTTAGTTGGTAAACCGTCGTCCCCAATTACCACTAATTCAATTTTATAATTCTTATTTAAAACACCTTCATTTCCGCAAATTGGCAAATTAACAAGTAAATCGTCGCCATCTAAATTAGGCTGAATAGTTCCAACAACTGTTGTAAATACAGTTGTTACATCAGTTCCTTCTAAAATATCAATTATTTTAATTGATCCAACTGAACTTAAAAATATACCTTCTGGAAGTTTTCCTTCAAAATCAACAACTATATTAAAACACTCATCTGGATCTATCTCAAAATTAAAATCAGATCCACAAGAACAATCATCTGCCTTGAAATCAAAAACTATATGAGCTGTATCAATCATAATATATTCCTTCTTCTGGTATTTTAGTTCTAATTATTACTTTTTTGCGTTTTCTTCAACCACCACTTTTGGTTGTTTATCTACTTTTCCAACTATGTATTGCACAAATGCCAATGCTACAATTACAATTCCTTGTATTGCGTCTTGCATTTCTATTGTTGAAATATATCCAGATAATGGGGCAAGAATTAATATTGCCATTTTTTCAATAACACCTTTTCCAAATCCTAGTTTAATTAAAACTTTGTATATGTAATTCATTTTATATTCCTATTAAAATATTTATTATAAACACTTTTCACAATCCAAGTTAAATCTATATAAAATCTATCTTTATTTAATTGTAATATGCTTTTAATATTATTCCTAATTGCTTTTATTAAATTCATTATTGTTGGTTTATTATACCACAATCTACAACTATTCCTTCTGGGCTTTCTATGGTTCTGGCTTTGAAGGTTCCATAGTTTGTAGTTGTAATAGTATAACCACTTTCAATTAAAAAAACTTTAGTTACTTCATTTCCGCTGTCATCAACTGTTACAGTAGATTCACTTTCGTTTGTTTCAGTTACACTTGAATCACTTGAACAATCAACGCTTTGTGAAATCTTTCCAGATCCGCAACCAAAACTAAAAATTATCAATAATATTAAAAAACACTTCTTCATATTTTACCTTTTTATTGTTTAAAACTTTTGATGTATAATTAGGATCGCCCCCGCCGTTATATCTTAATATGCCCGCATATAAATCGCCTTTTTCTTGATTAATTTTAGATCTTAAACACTTTGCACCATAATATAAATTAGTCTTAGGATCGTTCAATTCAGAACAGAAATCGCCCTTAAACCCAAGTTCCCTTGCTGTCTGCCCCATTATCTGACATAGCCCCCAACTCATTGATCTACTATGCTTTTCAGTTTTATATGAGCAAACACCCTTGCTGTGATGTCCAATTAATGGTCTTTGATTTCTAACATACCTAACATAAAAACCTTCTTCATATCTTATTGCGTCTGGATTACCTTTTGATTCAGTCCATACTATAGCTTTCAGTATCTCTGGATCTATATTAAATTCGGAACAAACTTTATTTATGTAAAATTTAAGACTTGTTAATTTATAATAGTTTTGCAATTTATTTATCATTTTGGCACTTATTTAATTCAATTTTACAATTTTCAAGGTTTTCTTCCAACTTTGTAATCCGACTATTTAAGTCAAGAATCTTACCGTCTTGAATATCCTTCTTAAATTGCATTGTTATTTCAAATTCCTTATGTCTATACTGCATTTCTTGACTTTGTCGATCGTGTGAATTTCTAACTAAGTCTTCTATCTCTGGCTTGATTATTAAATAAAAAGTTCCTAATGCACCAAAAAAAGCAATAACTAGATAAGCCGTACTTGCTGACATTATTGAAACTTTTTCTTCTGGAACTGCTTTTAGCTTTTCTTCACTCTTATCAACCATTGTTACTTTTTATTTTTGTCTTTTTCTTTATTTTTTTTTCTTTCTTCCATTTCGACATACTTCTTTTCTTTGATGTCATCTGGTATTCCACCAGTTGCTAAGATTAAATCCCTTGAAGTAAATTTACCACTATCAATAACTTTCATTGATTTAGCTTTTTCAGCTTCTACTTCTTCGATTATCTCGTTGTTTGTCGTATTCAATTCTTCGTCTGTTTCTGGAATTGTATTATTTGTTAAAACTTCTTCTGCTTCTTTCTCGCTTAACTCTATATAGTCATCTAAGTTAATTCTAAGTTTTAACTGTTCTTCTGTAATTTCAGAACTAAAAACCTTTAGTTCGCTACCTTCTTTACTTTTATAATATAACATTTAATTACTTTCCCTTAAAAAATATGTAAACAGATTAGCACCCCACGCCCCAGTATTGGCAGTAGTTCTCATACCATAAAAATTTGAACAGAACGCCCTTAAAACAACTGGTAAAGTTGCCCCCGCATTTAGTTGCCTAATATGAATCATACGACTGTGAAGTTGAAGTTCTTGAACTAAATTTGAAACCCCCCCTTGATCGTGTCTTTCAGTTTTCAAATCAACACTTGGTTGAAGTCCATTATATCTCAATGTTGAATAATTCCCGACGCCACCAGTATAGGTTCTTTGGGTAATATGAGCCACCATTAAAACATATACGGGGCAAGAATATGGATTTACTACTGTCTGGTCGCACATTACAACACTTAAACCAGCGGAAGGCGTAAAATTTCCACTGTCTGTTGTTAATTCATTAAAAGCTATATTATCCATTAAAGAAACTTCTGTAGCTAAATCTTGAATTGCTGTTTTTATATCTTCGCAAGAAGTACCCCCGCAAGAGTTACATAAATCATCAATACTTGTTGGTATTTGAAAACAGTTTAAAGTCATAGTTTCTTCCTTAAATTGGATCGTTTATATGTATTAGTAAACGCCCAGTTATTTTAATTGTTGGTAAGCCTTTAAAAGGCAAATCATATGTTAAATTGTTTATCTGCACCCGAACTTGTTGAGCTGAATAGTTTGTTAATCCGCTTACCGAATCACAATTATTTTCAATATCAACAAAATAATCTGGATTAGATCCCGAACAACTCGGTGTTAAAGTAGAATTTATTAATAAAACATCTAATGGTTTTAATGATAAAAACTTATGTAAAACAATTCTAAAAGTGATATATTCATTTGGTAGATCGTGCTGACTTAACATTAACCTAGCAACTGAATTTGCTGATATATCATCAGCTAACCACTTATATTTATCTTCCTTTAACTCTTTTGTTCCGAATAGCTTATAGCTATCTAATGCTAAAGTTTGTCCTATTCCACTATCATTATAATTCATATTAAGGATTTTACCAAACCCCCTATATTCTTTTTGTTGCTCGTCTTCAAAGTCTTCAACAACATCATAACGCCGATCATAAGCCATAGAAACTTTGTTAATAATACTTTTCAAATCATTGATAGTAAACTTTTCAAAGGTTACTAAATCGTCATCAGTTAAAGTAAATAAATCAGTTTCTGGAACTCCGTCTGCATAAAGTCCCAACTTCTGATTTCCAACCCCTACATATGCAAGCCTAGAATAAGAATCTCTCGCTAATTGCTTTATCAATTCTGTATTAAATACCCTTCCTTCGGTTGAACCACTCGTAGTTCTTCCAAAAGCCCACCCACCACTTATATTGTATTGGCTATGCGTATGTAAAAAACAATTCTTTTCAAAATAACCACCTTCCCAATTGTTAGTTAAGGGATTGAATCGGTGTAATAATGTATCAACTTGGTTATGCGTTTGATCTATTAATTGCCCAGTAGTTCCAGTAACAGAACCCGTTGAATCAATTAAACCGTCCACTTCTAATATTATATCTAAATTTGAATCTTCTGGTTGAGTTCCAGTTCCTAAAGCGTTATATCTCAATTGAAAAAGCCTAGCACCTAAACCGTCGGTATTAACTTGTTCAATGCCTAATTCGTCAAAATAACAAGCGTAAAAACCAAAATGAGCTGATCTCTGCCCCCTTAATTTTAAATGGTCTGGGTGTGAATCTTCTGGATCTTCAACGGTTCTATATCTGTTTAAATGGGTTCCTTGCGTATTCCAAGTTGGCACCTTTATTCTGTTTGGGCTGTCTGGTTTCTGCCCAGTAGAAGTGAAGGATAAAAAATACCCCCTATGTTGCCCGTCATTAACTTCACGGCTATTTATTGGAACTAATCTATCAAAATAAAATTGAACTGGGTATTGTTGATCGCCCATAATCCAACTTGGGGCATATCCTTGCCCTAGATCAAATAATGGAACTTTTGCTTCTGCAATATGACTTGATTCCCAATCTGGGGAACCGTCGGCTTTCATTGGATAAACTCTAAATATTAATTCGTCGCCGTCATCAACTGCAACTTCGCCAGATCCATTTCCTTGAATTAAGAACTGCCCGCCGTAAATAACTTTAGGATTATCAATATTATTTGGATCAAAATTAATTGGATAATACCAACGCTGATTGTTTCTTGATTGCGTTCCAACATTTGGAACTCTTGGAAATCCTAGAATTGTAGAATTACCATTTCCCATTATATCGCCTTGCACAAAATTAACTGGCTGAACTTCTGATAAGGCTCTGGAAGTTACTTTGTAATATTTGCGTTCTTCGTCCGTTTCCCCTTCTAGTTGCCTAACTAGAACTTCTTTAACACCGCCACCGTCGAACCAGTTAGCGTATGTATTATCGCCAAAAGTAGTCTGATATGCCCACTTCTGCCCATACTGAAAGGAATTACCGTTAATGTTATCTTTATGAGTTTTAACAACAATTGGTTTCACTTGGCGGTCTGAACCTAATACTAATGGAACAAACTTACCTAAACTTGAATCTGGGGCGTCTGGATAAAGTTCAGTTGTTATTTCTTGTTCTGCAATGTATTTTTTATCTTCCCAGTCATACCGCATAGATATTTCAAAACTTTCAGAACTGGCATTAAATGATACACTTTCAACTATTCCACCCCATAAATTATCAAACTGGGGTTCACAATCCGAATCTTCGCAAGTTTCTGTTTGTCCAAATGCTAAAGTAATTGGTTGTGCTGAAATAGTGTATTCACATAATAAATCGCTAAATCTTTTATTATGAGCAAAAGAACTTATAGAATTATCAATACTGGCTTTAGCTGATATTTTACTTGGGAAGTAATCATTTAGTTTTAAACCAAATCCAGATATAGACTTTAAAAGCGGAATAAACTTACAATTTGGATCATTTTTAATTGGTCTGTTGGTCAAATGAATCTGCATAGTATTAGAAGGATCATACTTGCCCATTAAATTTAGGGTTAAACAGTAGTATAAATCGTTTCCGCAAGCCATTAAATCAATTCTTCCAAGTTTAAAGTTAAATCATAAGTAGATGGTTTCTGGATATTGTATTTAAAAGAATAGTTTTTTATATCTACATAAACCACAAAATCGCCACAAAACGCATAATCTAACTTGTCTATTACAAATAAGTTTGTAATATCTCTATTCCTTCCAATTATACACTCAAACTTGGATTTTGTATCAGCATCAATATTTTTGTATTGCAAATTAAAACTTCTTACATTTCTTGAAATTTGCGGTCTTTTTAAATCTGTAAAATTTACAGTCATTGGATAGATCGGGTTTCTGTGAAATAAACCTTCACTTAAACAAAATCTTTTAAATTTTAGAGTTGCGGGAACTGGAAGTATAATTTCTATATTGTAATATTGATAAGGATTAGAAAAAACTAATCCAGAAGCTATAGTTTGAAAGTTTACCCCAATTAAATCAGTTGCATCAAATGTAATTGTTTGTGATTCACTTGCAACGGCGGGCGTAGTTCCCGCATATATATTTACAGTTACCGTTCCCAGTGAAGCAATTTCAGAAACACCATCTATTACAAAACAATCTACTTGTTGCCAACTATTAGGATCAGCACCAAAATCAAATGCAAATTCAAAATCAGTTTGTTGAATTGTTGAAATATACCCCTTTGGATTAGATCCAGTTGCTAAATATGTTTCAGATCCGCTTATTCCTTGCACTATCTCGCAACACTCTGGGCATTTATTCGGAACACAACCAGTTACTTTAACGCAAGGGTTTGTGTAACATAGTTTAATATCTGGTGTGCAATCTTTGAAACAAGTCATTATTGTAAATCTTCCAAAATATCAAATGTTAAGTTGTAATAGTCTTCTGCTGTCTTAGTATATCGGAAGTTAGAAACCCGCCCATAAATTAATTCTTTTTCATTTATAAAATGCGTTCTATTAGTATTCCAGACATAAGCCCATTGAGTTTGCCAATTTAGAAAAAAACGCCTTTTAAATTGCCTAATAGCTACATCATCAAGCCCGTTATAAGTGAATTTATATCTTAATAGCGGTAATCCCGTTCTAACTTTATATTTGTACCCAGAAGTTGCGTACCTACTGGCTTTTCTTTGATCTATAAATTCTTCTGTAAAATTAGTTAAGCTGTAAATAGGATCTAAGAAGTTACCAAAAAATATTTTTCCAAAATTAAAATCAGTATTAACAATTGAGTTAAAACAAACACGCCAATATTGATGATTACCAGTGTCCGCAAAAGTTTCAAAATAAGTATCATTTCTATTTCCAGTAATTTGAAAAGGTGTATTTACCGTTGTTACATTTACCCAAGTGATATTATCATCTGAATATTCTAATGTTACCGAAGTTGCCCCAGACAATTTAAGTAAATCAGCCCTTCCAATTATAAAATATTCCGCTGACTTCCCAGTAATTCCACAATTATATGTAATACAATTAGTTGTTGAACTGGAATTAAATTTGGTTCTTAAATAGCCATTTCCAGTGATAGAATTACAAACTGTTTCAGAATCAGCTTTAACAGTTGAATTAAACGGTATATCTGGAACTGCAAAAAGAAAACAAGAATCATACATTTACCCGTTCCCTTCTGGTAGATCAACCCCACCGTCCAGTACATCTTGGGCGGTTGCATCTGTTACATTTGAACTAACATTGATTTGATAATCTGTTGAAATACTATCTGGTATTCCGTCAATACTTTTTCTTAATAATTCAATTTTATCTTGCGTGGATAGTGTAGCGTCGCCAAACCCCGCCATTGAATCTTGTAATTTATCAAATTCAACTTCGCCTATTTGTAATAATTGCCCTTCTGTCAAAAGCCCTTGCCCTTGCATCTCTTGAAGTTTAAAAGTAAGTTCTTCTGAACTACCACCAGTAAAATCAATCATTGTTGCCAATTGGCTAAATGCTTCTGGCATCTGCTCGCCTACAACCCCGTTCAGTTCAACAAAACCTTGCGTTGCTTCAACGGTATCTAATTTCAAAGTATCAAATATTCCTAGTTTCTTTTGCAAGTCTTCTGGAATCATTGTTGCCAATTGTTGCTTCAATCCAGTTGATGCACTTGCTAAACCTTCAAAACTTGTTATTCCTTCTGCCCCTATAGAATTTAAGGCTTCACTTATAGCACCAATTCCGCCTTCGCCTAGATTTAATTCTTCTAAATTAACACCTTCAAAAATAGTTCCAAAAACACCAGATAAATCAGTTTCCGCTGATACTGATTCTAATTGAACTTTTAATTCTTCTACTGTAAGCCCAACTGCATTTGCTAAACCATCTAATTGAGTTGGATCAAAATCTTGTAAATTAAACAACTGCCCAATACCAAAATCAACGCCTTGTTGCCCCAGTATTGATTGAACATCATCAATTGCTAAACCTAAAGAACTAGCTAGTCCGCCAACACTGGTTTCAACATCTAAGTTTTCAAAGTTTAAACCTTCGCCAATCGTTCCTTGTATTCGATTTATTGCTTCGCCAATTTCCCCTTCTGATAATCCAAGTTCAGCACCAATACTTCTAATTCCTTCAATTACTTTACTGGCATCTAGTCCAGAAAAATCAAATGATTCAAAATCATTTGCTTCGTCAAGGTTGGTAATAAATTGTAATATATCTGAATTAGTTTCAGCCAATCCCGCTATGTTAAAATCTTGTCCTTCAAATATTCCATTTAGATTTTGTTGTAGTGATCCAATCTTAGTAAGTGTACCGTCTATAAATGTATCAACGCCATTTGTATTAATTAACTCATCTGCTTGAATATCTAAACCACCTAAAATAGAAGTATCAAAATCGCCAAATTGTTTTTTTAGTTCTTCAATTGTAGATAAGAATTCAAATGCTGTTGCGTCGCCCGATTCAAATTGTGTTGCCACGCTTTGAAGTAATCCGTCAAACCCTAAGCCCGCACCTTCCATTAATTGTTTTAATTGCTCGGTATCGCCTTTTAAGTTTACAAATAAAGAATTAATTACATTACTAGCACCCGCTACATCATCTGGATCAAGAACTTTTGCAAATGTTTTTCCTAGTGTATCAAATGTTGAAAAACTTTCTTCCCCTAAGCCTCCTAATGAATTTTTAATTTTATCAATCTCTGCTGTTATTCCACCAGTATTTGAAATGTCGCCGAACGCATCTTTGGTTAATTCAAAACTTCCTTTTAAGAAGTCAAGCGTTCCGTCGCCTTTGAAAGTATCTAAATCTAAACTTGCATCTTTAATAATTTGATTTAAACCTTTAGTAATTCCTTCCCTTGCTTGTCCACCAACATTTTTAGAACCAAAAGCATCATTAATAAATGTTGTTGCCAATCCCGCCAATGCACCGCCTAATGGTCCAAAAAACACCGAACCTAATGTTGATGCAATAGTTGTTACACTAGCACCAGTAGAAGCAAAAGAATCTTCTAAATCACCAGTAAGTGTATTAACTAAAATATCGCCCGCTGGGATAAACTGGCTTGCTAATTGTCCCGCACCCGCTACCGCTATATTCTTAATTGAACTACTACTAAAACCGTCGGTTATTAATTCCGCTGTTGCTTCCCCAACTTTACCAAATGAACTTCCCGCAACTTTTAATATTGAATCTGAATTGATACCGTCTTGTAATAAAGTTCCCACTGAATTGGCTATTGCGTTGCTAGTTCCACCGCTGAAATTAAAAGATTTTATTAAGTCTGGGGCAAATGTTTTTCCAATATCAGTTAAGCCACCTTTTAAATCGCCGTCTAAAATATTAACAATTCCTTTTACTGATCCTTTTAACTTACTTGAATCTAATGATCCTAAATCTAAATTATCTAATAAACCATCTAAGCCTAATTTATCTGATAGGTTAAAATCAAATGAACTTTCAAGCGTACTATCTAATGAATTAAATGTACTGGATAATTTATCTAAACTAAAATCATCAAATAAACCTTTAACATCACTAAAAGTTCCTAATATATTTTTTCCACCTTCTACAACTGAATCTAAATTTATATTTTCAAAAATCCCGCCCAGTAGATCGCCACCACCACCAGAAAAAGCATCTTTAATTCCACCAAATACATTTCCTAAATCAACATCTTTAAATATCTTTCCAATTCCACCAAAAGCACTTTCTAAATCGAACCCTTCGCCTACAACTGATTTTAAAATACTTCCTAAATCGCCAACTGAACTTCCTACATCTGAAAAATCTTTATCTGCAACGCAACTTAACTTCTCGCATAAGTTACCCATATCAATTGAACCACCTTTGGTTTTAGCAAATAGTGAACTTAATGATCCAGTTAGATTTGATACTGAACTTGATGCTGAACTTGTATCAGCTGTAATATTTCCAGTATTAGCAACACCACCAGTTGATATTGCACCAGAACTTGCACCAACTGAACTAATACTTTGTTGTGTTTGTTGTAATTGCTGATTTAAACTTTGTACTGCTTTTTGTGTCGAACTTATAGCTGATTTACTTTGCTCTTGCCCAGTAGCTATGGCGTCGCCTACATTTAAACCTTCTGTTTTTAACTTCTCTAATTCTGCCAGTCCTTTTTGCGTAACATCTGGCAACCTTTCCAATTGCTTAACCGCATCATCTGTATTAACTGAAACATCAATTTCTGGTATTTTTATTCCGTCTGAAATGATTCCCGCAACTCTGTTATATTGCCTAATAATAAAATTTAATGCTTCACTTAAACTTTGCTTTAATGAAGTAAAAACTTGTATTATTGCGGATCTTAAACCTATATATGCTGACTTAATTAAATCAGCACTTTTTATAATATATTTATTTATAAAATCTGATACTGCCACAACTACATTTCTAATTGTTTCAGTTACGCTTCTTATTACGGTTAGAATCCCGCCAGTTGTATCAGTAGTTGTAGATAAAGCACCACCTAATAAAGCGTTAAATATTGTAAAAAATGGCTTAACAACTGCAATTGCTATATCAAAAACATCTTTAAATATTCCCGCTATTGGGCTGATTGCTGTACCGATTGAACTTGAAAGGAAGTTAAAACCATCTATCATTATAGATACTGCATTTATTGCATATCCACTTATAGTTGCTAAAGCTGAAATGAATCCAGATACATCAAAGTTGCCTAATGATTCAGCTAAATTTCCAACTGCTTCACTTAATACATCATTGTCATTTATAACTTGTCCAATGCTTATTTTTATTGATTCAAATGTATTTCCTAGAACTTGAAAACCTTGAGCAACATTATTTGTTATGTCTGGTAATCTACTGGCTTTTTCTGATATCTGGGCAAATGCTTCGGCTTGAAATGCCAGTTTCTTTTCTGAATCAGTTAAGGTTCTTCCAACTATATTATTAGCTTCTGCAAAATTTTCATAGGCTGTTTTTGCATCAACAATTACCCCCAAGTTATCAAGTACCAGTTTTGACTGCCTACCAATACCAATAACTAATGAATCAACCGCATCTTTTGCCGTGATTCCCATAGCTCGCCCAAGCCTAATTGCATCTTCTGATAATTGGTTCATTTTTCCAGAACCGTCATCAACGCCCAATAATAACGCTTGGTTTGAACTTCTTAATAAGTCCATATCAGAAATTAAACCTTTAGTTGCTGACTTTAAGCTATTAAAAGCTGTAGCACCGTCTTCGCCTACGGAAGCCTTTAAACCTTCAAATGCACTGTTTAATCCTTCAAATTCATTTGCTAAATTCGCCAATCCAATACCACCAGATACAATTGAACCAACTGAACCTACTAATTTATTAAATAATTCTAAACCTTGATTTGCTACTATTAAAGGAAGTCCAATTTTACCAAATGCACCACCTAGTTTTGATATTACGCCCGCTGATTTATTACTAGCTTCTGATAGTTTTTGAACTTTTGTTGATGCTTTATCAAAGTTAGCTGAAACATTTTTAGTTGAATTGGATATTGTATCTGACGCTTTTTTAAAATTTGCGGAAGCATTGTTTGAAACTTTACCGATTCCGTCCAGTTTATCAGCTACTGCATTAAGTTTCTTTATGGCTTCTTGGGAATTAACATCAATAAGAATATCAACTTTGTTATCTCTTGCGTCAAATACCATAATTAGTTCTTATATTTTTTAGCCTTTTTTTTCATTTCGTCTTGCCACTTCTTCTGTTCGGCTTTAGCGTCTTCTTCGGCTTTTTTCTTAGCCCTAAGTTCCGCAACTACTTCTTCCAGTCCAAGAATTAAATCATAACCCAATCTAGACGCCCCAGAATCGTCTAAGATTTGATTAATCAACCTATCTGGCACACCCAAATTCATTGCCTTCTTGTAGTTTAAAAACCCGTTGATTACTTTCGTAATCTCTGAATTAGTAGCTAATTCTTCTATAGGGCACCCAGAAGCTGTTAAACATCTGGGCTTGATGCCCTTTTCTAAATATTTATTCTGACAACTGCCACACTCTAAGTCTGGATCAATTATCAATAAATACTTAAACCTTTTCTTAACTCTTTGGACTATTGCTTTTTTGCTGTTTTCTCATTTGATATATTTGAATTGTTTATACCTTCAATAAACGCTTCTGATATAAATTGAAAAATTTCCAAGCTATAATCTTTTAAGTTGTTAATCTTAACCTTCTTACCATCTACCGTTAAACCGTCTGCTTTAACTAGATTTTCAGCATAAAAATCACATTGAGCATCTAATCCCAATTTGCTTGCTTCTTGTAGTTGCATTGTAGTTTTTGGTGTTACTGGTTTAAACTCAAAGTTTACCCCTTTGTGCTTAATTTTGATGTTTTTTGTTTTAAAGTCCATAGCCATATATCCTATAAAGTTAATAAGTAGGAAACAAAATATTTCCTACTTACATATTATTACAAGAATTAGGTTATACCTATTACCTAAACTAAATAATCTGTTGATCTCTGGTTACAGATCACAATTTCAAACCCATTTGAAGTGAAGTTTGGTATTGTATTATTAGAATCAAGAACTTTAAAAGCTACTTGATAAGAGTTTAATCCCGCATCAGCTAAACCGTAAGTTGGTGTTTCAACCATACATAACTTCGGAAATCTAATTCTAATTTCTTTATTAACACCACCGTTTATCTGCTCGCCTAATATTACTAATTCAGCTTGATAAGTGATATTATCTTTCCAATCACAAAATGATAAGAAACTATTTGAAACTAATTCTTTAATTCCAATTGTAAATGTACCACTTGGTTTTCCCGCTTGGGAAGGCTCGTTACATACATCACCAGTCATTTCAGCAATAACTTCGTGCGGTTTTTCAACTGACAATTCAAAGTTTGTAATTGCAAACTTATCTAATAATGGATCTAATGCTGTATCAGTACCGTCATCAAGAACTGGCTTAATTAAAAAGTATGATTCACATCTAGCAATTACTGATTCGTCATCTGTAAATGCTAAAGCATCTAAATCTGTTAGATCATTTGTTTCTGTCCCGTCGCAAACCATATCATTTGCAACCATTTTTGCGTTCCAAGTAATATAACTATCTAATGAATCCATTGATATTGAGAAACTTTCAACAAATGTTGAAGGTAATTCAATAATATCATTTTTAGTTATTTGAAATGAAAGGGTTCCAAAGTGTCTGTCCCAATCGCCGTTCCAACTAAATATATGGCAAAAGTCCCCTTGTCCCGCTGTTACTTCCCCAGAATTAACTACTGTTCCCATTGCTTGGGCTAAAATTCTATCAAATCCAGTTTGAAAACCTAAGTCCCCAGTTAAATTTACTCTATATTCTCTTTTACCCGCATCACATTTTGTACCAAAACCAGTAGTTCCACCACAACCAATAGTTCTTCCTTCGATTTCTTCCGAACTGAACTCTGGTGTAATTTCACAACAAATTTTTGCTTCTGTGAATACATTAAAATCAACCGCCGTTCCGTAAACATCTGGTGTTAAACCACCGTTTGTTACATCACAACTGGAATTTTCAAATCCCATTAAGGCTTGGTCGCCCCTAATTGCACTACTATCATTATTTCCACAAGTCATAATATCCCCCTAAATTAACATTGTTTATTTAATATTGCGTAATATGAAGTCTGTCCAATATAAATTGGCTGTCCTTCATTTATCGGCTGTCCTTGAACTATACTTGGATATTCTCTATTCGGTAGCGTATGAGTTACCGAAGAATCCCAGTTACTTTTCATAGGTTCGTCTTCCATTAAGCAATTTAAAATATCGAAGAACCTTTGAAGTTTTCTTTGGTTCTTACAAGTATCTTCTAATATGTATTCTATCAGAATTCTGAATTCGTACCTATAGCAACAACCCATATCAGCGGGTATTGATCTTCTTTGTATGAAGTATTGAATAAAATTGATTTCGCCTTTACAAGTTACCTTCTTCATATCGCAAGAAGTATCTAATGTATTTAGAACATTGCACCCGTGAATAAGGCTAGTAAACTCACGCATACATTTATGATTAAAAAGTTTTTCAAATACTGGATAGATATTATCGGAAGTACAGCAATTTTGAAGGCAATCACTCATACCCGAACCACCATACGCCTACTGTCAAAACCTATTGAAGTTTCTGGAACTCCGTCTGAATCGTTATCAAATTTAACATATAAGTTCTTTAATAGTTTAATTGCTTGATCTTCGTATCTCATACCCAGAACCCAATATTATCGTCTGGAACTCTGCTATGGTGTAAATAAACTTCTGCTAGTGTCTTTCTAATCACTACTTCTTTTAATGCTTTAGAATCCCAAATTCTGCAAGATTTATTGCAACAAGAAGAAATTTCAGCTTTTAAACTACTAATTGATCTTTTTATAAATGGTTCTATATCGCCAACGCACGCACAAATTTCATTTTCTAAAGTAGGATCATAATCAATAACATCTGAAACATTAATATTGTCCAAAATACTATGGTGTCCATATAGTCTAGTTAATGTAATTTCCCTAATTATTATATGCTCGTCTGTTGAACCAGTTAGTAAACATTTAATTGCTAAATAGTATTTTTTATCTATATTATGATCGCTTGAAGGATCTGGATCTGATATTGCGGGAACATCAAAACATTTACCTTTAAAATCATTTGTATCAACCCAAGTAGTTATTGCGGTTGGTAATATGAAATTGTTATTAGTCCCAGATACTGAATTAATAATATCATCACGGTTTGGATAACTTTCATAGATTTGAATCCATAACGGGGTAATTTCCAATTGTTCATAATCACAACAATCTGCCGTTACTGGATAGAAGTAATATTTAAACGGTTTCCCAAAATTCTTAATCATTTAATTTTTTATATATAATCGTTACTAAATCTTTTTCAGTTATAGACTTCTTAAAACTAATTCCTAATGAACTGGCAAATGCCATATTCTCTGCCTTAGTGAAGTTTTTTCTTATCTCTTTAATTGATAATCCTTTTAGCTTTTCTTCTACTGAAACTATCTTTTTAACCTTTTTAGGCACTTCTACTGGGGTTTCTTCTTCTTCTTTATTCTCGCTGTCCGCAAGTTCGCCCATTTTTTTATCTAATTCTTCAAGTTCTAAATTTTTCTTTTCTTGGAACTTTTCTAACTTTTCAAGTAGCTTGTCGTTCTTCTTGTCGATTTTTTCCAGTTCTTTTATATCAGATATTACATTTCCCTTTTTGTCTAAAGGTAGTTTTGAAACTTCTTCAATTACTCGCTGTTCTTCTTTTATAAGTTCGTCCAGAACTTGGTTCATTTGTTCAGTTACTTTTTCTATTGTCATTATATATTCCTAAATGCTGTTCCAGTTAAATTTGCTGAAAGTGTTGGTTGATAAGTTTGTCTGCCGTATGCCATAACGCCTTGTACTGTAGAAGTTCCCGCAAATACGATAAATAAATAAAAATATGCTGATATTTGGCTTCTATAAACCCTTCCAACGGCTGTGCTATTTCTTACATAAAGAAGCCCGTAAGAATTACAATTATTCCAATAAGCCCTAACATCAGATCCACCGTTATTATAATAATAAATCCTTCCGCCAGAACTAACTGTATTGTAATAAAAATAATTAGCCGAAGTATTATTTGCACACCATAAATAACCATTATCAGAAATAGAATTTTGATATGCTCTAATATTTGTAGAATTTTGGAATCTTACATATCCATTGGTCATTACATTACCATAGTAAAAATATGGATTAGTATTTGTACCTAAGAAGTAAAGTAAGCCCCTACTTTGATTATTTGAATAATAAACCCTAGCCCCAGTAGTTCCATTTTGGAATAAAGTTCTACTGTTTGAACTTAGCGTTGATTGTGAAACTATGTTTGTTAAACTTGTAGATTGTTGCTGTAAGTAAGCATTTGTTTGAATAGTAGAATAACTAATTCTTAATCTACCTTGCGTTACTTGAACATACCCCCTACTTTGAACAGTTGAATATGAACAGTTAATTCTAGCACCACTAGATACAACTATATATCCTTGACTTATAATTGAACTTCTATAAAAATTAACTTCCGTTGCACCGTTCGCAATAATATAAGCAAATGCGTGAAAATTAGTGTCTTGAATTGCAACGCCAGTTGCCCCAGTTAAAGCAATTGATGCCCTTTTAAATGAACTTCTATAAACCAACCCTACTGCATCAGTTCCATTAAAACTTGTCTGATTTTCAAAACTACAAGCTATAATAGTTAAGTTGCCATTGATAACTGTATTGTTATCTAAAACCCTACTTTGGTTAATCGTTCCCGTTCCTTGTTGAGTATATGCTGATTCTTGGCTAAAAGTATTTTCAGTATTAGATCCACCAATAATTGTAACACTAGCTTGCGTATCAATTACATTTCTAATAAAACTACCACCACTATAAATTAACCTTCCGCCTTGCTTTACAATATTTTCATTTACTGTAGATACCCCAAAAGGAAAATTCGCTGTTGATATAGCACTTGATACTTCATTATTATTTACTGAATCAAAGACATATTCAATTGCCCCGTTGTCCCAGTCCATAACTGCGTGCCACCCTTCATTTGGGTTTAATACTGGGGAAGTGTAAATCCCAGAATCAGATAAAGAACCACTAGCTGTAGCATAAGCACCAAATTCAGCCGTTCCACCCGCTAAAATATGAGTAACATCAATTGCAATATATAAACAACCTTCTGTTAAACCACCAGAATTTCTTAATGCTAAAATATTAGCCCTAGTATCTCTATGGACGCAAGGCTTACTGTCTGATTGAACTGTTCCCCTAGTAATCGCCATTTTAAACTTCCTTGTAATAATCAACTTCTAAAATAAAAGTATCAGTTCCATTTGCTATTGCTTGAAAGTTAGCCAATTCTTGGGCTATTCCGTTATGGTCTTCTGGGTTACAACCTAATAAGATTTGAAAATAATCATCAGATTTTCTTCCAATTAAACCAGTTGGAACGCTTCCGTTAGCGTACCACCTTAAAGGATCACTTCCAGAAACTCTTTGAACTTGAATTATAGAACCTACTGCCCCTACTGGAACTGTTAATAATTGAACTGTTGCACCTACTGTAATTCTTTCAGAAGCACCTTCTATTAAATCAAGTTTAGTATCTGCTGTTGGTATTAAATTTTCCCAATCCATACTAAAATCATATTTAGGCTTATTACCACATTTACATTTTAAAGTTCCAACTGGCGTATATGGGGCATCTGTTACTGGATCAAAGGCACCTATTAAAACACCGTCTTCATATTTATTAACTGCACAACCTACGCAAACTTCATAATCCCAATCTAAAGGATTAGAATTAACTGCTGTTACTGTCGTTCCGTCCCAGTCAATTTTTACACCTACACCAATTACCGCCCCTTGATTAGTTTCAATAACTAAATAAACATAATATGTATTAGCGGGTAATCCAGTAAAGTCATAAGTTTCAGATCCGCCTAATGGAATAAATCTTTTAGCTGTAAATTGCGGAACTAATTGTGCTATTGTATATGAATCATTTGCACTTGGTGTTGAAACATCTGTAATTGTTACTTCTGTTGGGCTTGTAATTACTACCGTTGCTTCTGTTGTGAAAGTTTCCAGTACGCAATCACATAATTTACTTGAACCGCCACCATTTTCATAATCAATTGGTGGTGTAGGTGGTGTTGAACCCGCTGTGATTGTAGTTACTGCGTTGTTATACCAAGTAAGCCAATACGCATCATCTATTGCGTGATTTGCTTGCTCTAATGCAATTATTGTTGCTTGATCTGTCATTAAATCCCCCGATTATATAATTATCTGCTAAACTTTCTATCTCTATATTCAGCAACCTTTTTTGCCATATCAACTGCTTGGTCGTTGGTCAATTTAGGATTTTCTTTTTTATAGTGACCCGCTGTAATATCTAGCGTTCTTCTATCTCTTTCAGATTGCGGAAGTGATGCCCACTTTTGCTCTGCACCAGTTTTTGTATCTGAAACTTCAATAGAACTTAAATCACGGTCGCCTAATTTATTAACCAGATCCCTTTCAGCTTTGTTAAGCCTTGAATTTCTTGGTTTCATATCAAAATATTTGCCCATAATCTAAGTCCTATAATTAATTAAGAAACTGCTTCTTCGTCCCTTAATGCTTCAATATCAGCTTTTCTTGTATCTTTCCAAGTTCTATGAGCTGTTACCCCCGCTGTATTAATAGCGTAATCTGCCTTGATTCTGTCATAAGAACCAATCGGTTTTGATGTTAAAGTGTCAATCGCACTGTTTTGCCAGTTTAAAAAACCCGCATAATTTGTAAATCCCATAATATCCCCCTAAATGGTTAAAATTTAACTAACTGTTTCTTCTTGCATTTGTCCGTATAAAACAATCTGCCTTGCGTCTTTCCAAGCCCTATGGTTGGTAATCGCTGTAACATTACTGTTGCAAGTTTCCCCGCCCCATACTGAATAAGCTATTGCACAATATTGAATAAACATAAGTTCCCCCTTTTTTTATATTATAGCTTACTTCTTCACTTTTTCCTTGTCTGTATTTTCAGAAGTATCTATTTTTGTTTCACTTTCAACTTCTAGCTTAGAATCCTTTGAAGTGTCATCTTTTGATTCATTATCTGAACCCGTTGCTTCGTCTTTTGATTCATTAAGAAATTCTCGCTTCTTAACTAATCCGCCAGTTGCTGAAATGTTTTTACCTTTTGCTGTTACAAACTCGGAAGGTTTATTGTAGTTTTTTCTAGTAGCTTCAAGAACTTCATTTTGCTTTTCAAGTCCCTTTTTCTTATTAGCTTCAATTTCTTTTATGGTTTTTTCAATTGTCATAATTTCCTATTTAGTTATTTTTAGGGTTTTCCTTCTCTGGCTTTTCTGGTGTTACTACATCACTTTTAGGTTTACCGTCTTTAATTTGTTTTTGCATTTGCTTAACTCTAGCTTCAAGGTTCGTAATCTTAGCATCTTTTTCTTTAAGCATATCTGTATTATTCCACATATTGTGCAACTTATCTTTTTGCCCTTGAAGGTAAGATCCAAGTTCCGTATAAGCTGAAATACCGTTTTTCATAATATTAGTTAAACCGCCAGATAAAACTGCTCGTTCACTCTTTTTCAGTGTATCAATATCAGCCATTACTTCTTGATGACTTGGTAAGTAAAAATCATATACTAACCACTTACGCCTAATTATATTTTCTATTGATGACATTTTAATATGCCCCCCAGATAACCTTAAATGCTTTGCAACTGGTATTGTTTTTCTTTTTCCGTGCCTTTTAGCATCTTTATTATATTTTGGATTTCTAACTGGAAAACCAGTTTCAGTCATTAAAAATTCGCCAGTCTTTGGATCTCTCGCAAATTCTTCTTCTGGAAGTAATACTTCTGTTACATCATTAAATTTAACTAATATTACATAAGCATTTAATGAGTTACTTTTATTAAAGCGTCCGTTCTTGATTTGATTTAAAATCTTTTCGCCTTCCGCTTCTACTAAAGTTCTAAATTCTTCAAATGAGTAGTTGAAGTTTTCGTCTTTTTTAAGTTTATTCGTCATAGTTTTTTACCTTTCCAATACAATTTTACATACAATACATTATTATTTTTTTTTATAATGGAAGGTGTAATAAACACCTTCCAGTAAACAACAATTCCTATTAAAGAATTGGTGATTCTAATCTACAAATTGCTTCATCTCTGTGTAAAGCAAAATCAGAAAAATGACAAGAAGCTACTAACTCTCTAAAGTATTCGACATCTGCATCACTTATTTTTGTTTTGATTGATTGGTCATAACAACCAACAAATGCCCTAGCGGGATCAAATACTGCGTTCATAAAGTTAGCACCGTCATCATCAACAACTGTAGTAACATAAATATCAAGCCCACCGTGTGTAGCGTAATATCCATTTGATCTTTGGCTTGAAGCGTGTTCAATCAGATCAGTATATGAAGTATTATTATTTCCATAAATCGCTGGCAATACCCCAGTCGCTGGGTTTAAAACATCTACCACACCAATTTCAAATGCTGTCTTTTCGTGAAGTACAGAAACTAATCTGCTATCTGTAACACTGTGTCCATTTGTTGATGCTCTAATGTTAAAAGCACACGCTTGTAAATCAAGCTGTGAAGCTGATACACCCGCTGTGTTTAAAACAGAAGTAGAAGTTGAAACAAGTGTAGAAATATCTTCTTCCATACCTAAAACAAATGCTTTAGCTTGTTCTTCCCCAATCTTAGTGTAAGGATCTCTATATCCGAATCTGTCCGCTTCTTCTGTAATTCTTGAAATTACTGTAGATTTAATCGGATTTAACAATGTAAATGTTTCAATGTATTCTGAATATAATCCAAATGTATATTGAACATTTTCTGGTAAAACTAATCTTCTTAGTTCCCCGTCTTTTGTTATTTTTTTTGTCTGTGTGCCTACTGGCATACCAACATCATTGATTAAGTTCAACCAAACTGCTCTTGGTGTCAAGTTAGCACTGGCTGACATCTGTACAATATCTGTTGGATTGTTTAAGTTTCCATAAGTTGTTGTAAATGGCATAATTCCCCCTTAGTTATTAAAGCCCTAATTGTTTCGCTTTAGCATATTGTATCTTAGGATCTAAACTTCTCCTATAGTTATCATCTTCAACAAATCTTTTATTATCTATTGAATCTAAAGCCGACGATCCACCATTTCCACCAGTAGTTCTATTTTGGTTCGGTTGCCCCGCACCACTTTTTCCTTCTGGTCTAAAATATGACGGTCTAGCTGTTTTTAATTCAGATATATACTCATCTAAAGACATATTGCTTTTCGGGTTGGCTCTCGACAACCGAATATTACCTTCTGAATCTTTAACAACTAAATTTCCTTCCACCATATCAACATCACGGCGTATTATGTTTTTGATGTCTTCCGCAACATCTTCATTAATCATTGTTGAAACTTTCCCGAAGGCTCGATCTACAACTTTTAATTCTTTAAGTTCTTGATTCCTAGCCCCTAGCCTTTCTTCTAGATCAGTTATTTTGCTTCCATAATCTGATTTGAACCGTTCTTTTTCTTGATTAACTCGTTCTTCAACCATTTGATTTATTTGTTCTGGATTACCGCCCGCTGATTGGGTTTGTAAATCTCTTAGCTTCTGGCGGTCTTCTTCAATTTTAGTTAAATCAACACCTTTATAAATGCCTAGCTGTTCGCTTAGTTCTGAATTTTTATTTGTTAATTCAGTCATTTTACTTGTTGCTTCTGCTAACTGGGTTTGCACTTCTGCAAACTGTTCTGCTGAAACCGTATTTTCTTCATTTTCTTTAGTCATAGCCGTTATTACCTAAATATATAATTAATTAATCGTTTCACTTGTTCTTCTGACATAGCCATAAACCGTCTAAATGGAACTCTGGAACTATCGCCTTGATTCCACCTAGCCTTCTGTCTATTAAATTCGCCAGTTACTGATATTTTACCAGATATTCCCTTCTTACCTATACCAACTTTAGTTTGAATAGAATTGAGCATATTCCCAGTTAGTTTTAAATCTGGCGGACTGGATTGTAAACCACGCTTCCTTTTATAATCTGCATAGCTTTTAGAATATGGTTTAAAAGTTGATCCTTCTGGGCTTTGCCCCTTTTTAGTTCTGGTTATGATTTCAGTTCTTATATTTGGCAAGGCACTATCTAATCTGGCTTTCACATTTGGGTTTATTCGGGTTATTGCGTCCCTAAAGTTTCCAGATTGTTTATATTTTATCAATGGTATCTCCGATTGGTTTCTTCTATTGTATCACTTAATTCAGTATCGTCTTCGTCTTCAAGTTCATAATCTACTAATATATTATGAAAACTTATTGCTATTTTCTGAACTAAATCTATTTTATCGCCGTCTAAATGGCTTGCAATCTCATCTAAAAAGTCATAAAAATCATCTTTAATTCTATTAAAATCATTTAAAGTTATTGTATATTCTTCAACTTCTTCTTCTTCTTCTAAATATGTAATTCTATAAATCTGTGCTTTATTCTTCTTCATTTGCTACTGGTTCCCAATCGTGGGTGCAATTATAACCACCCCCATAAATAAATACTGGCGTTAAACCTTGCCCGTTATCCATTTGTTGAATTTCTTCATAAGTGAATATCTTACCTTGCCTTTCAGCACAAAATGGTCTGGGCGGTGTTTTTGCTTTTCTAACTTTGATATATCTGAACCTTCTAGTTCCTTTCTTTAAAGATTTTTGTATTACTGAACTTCTTCTGAAACTGGTTAATGCTGTGTGCAAACT
>Ga0114953_1000306_pt1 | contig 36013 bp, 28 predicted proteins | sample SidtaG_FD_87298 | JGI IMG/M metagenome (GOLD analysis project Ga0114953, IMG submission 87298) | Marine algal microbial communities from Sidmouth, United Kingdom - Sidmouth_Male2 metaG | ecosystem: Host-associated > Algae > Red algae > Unclassified | place: Sidmouth, United Kingdom | collected...
GGACAAGAACATCATGAGGCATACGCATCGGATGAGGAGTCACCTATCTCTGAAGTCCAATATCTGTCCGGAAGGTGCGTATGTATATGGTGCGGGGATGAGTGTGTAGGTCAGTGCGCATTACCCGGGGAGATCTGACAACGTGTCGTTGATTGGCCTCACAGATGAAACCGCCTCCAAGAGCGCCTACAACGGGCGCGGAGCGTGGTGGAACAGTGGAGCCAGCCACATGAACCGAGCCCTGACCAAGAAATACTTCGATCATCTGGGCCTAGTAAATCTGCAGCAACGGGTTCGCTTCCTCGAACAGACATCGTCCCTATGAACCGCCGTGGTACGGAACCGTATGCCCGATGGTGTGAGAGGTGGCGGGGGTAACCCCGTCGCCTACTCGATGCCCAAATGTGCCCAAATGTCATCGGTGAGCCACTCTGGCACTTCGGGGGGACGAAATGGCGCAACCGTTCACGATTTCATGATCCAAAAATAGATAATAGCTAAAATAGAATATTATAACTCATTGACCATGAGTGAATTGCATTGAGTGGTTTCCCTGATGGTATGGAGGCTGCTCCTTAAGTAGCAAAGAGTTCTCCAACTAGGATCCCTTTAGGAGGGCCTAATCCAATTCACAAATTTTATTACGATGAGCAAGATTCTCGGTATCGATCTAGGAACAACGAATTCCTGCATGGCAGTGATGGAAGGCGGTGAGCCGACTGTCCTTGAGAACTCTGAAGGTGCGCGCACGACGCCTTCAGTCGTTGGCTTTTCGAAAAGCGGTGAGCGACTTGTTGGCCAGGCTGCCAAGCGCCAAGCCGTTACGAATCCAACCAACACAATTTTCTCGGCCAAACGCCTTATGGGACGGAAATTTTCCGAACTCAGCGATGGTGAAAAGAAAACGCCTTACAAAATCGTCGAAGCCTCAAATGGCGACGCCCACATTCAGGTAGAGGTCGCTGGTGAAACAAAGACGTATTCTCCGCAAGAGATTGCAGCAATGGTGCTCAGCAAACTGAAGGCGGATGCCGAAGCGAAACTGGGTGAGGCGATCACTGAAGCCGTCATTACAGTTCCCGCCTATTTCAACGACTCCCAGCGTAATGCTACCAAAGCAGCTGGTGAAATCGCGGGCCTCAAAGTGCGTCGCATCATTAACGAGCCGACCGCTGCGTCGCTCGCTTATGGACTGGACAAAGAAGAAGAGCAGAAAATTGCCGTCTACGACCTCGGCGGTGGCACCTTTGACATCTCCGTTCTAGAAATTGGAGATGGTGTCTTTGAAGTCGTTGCCACAGATGGTGATACGAAGCTGGGTGGAGATGACTGGGATACGACCCTCATCGATTGGGTGATCGAAGAATTTAAGTCCGACAGCGGCATCGACCTTACAGGTCAGCCCGATGCTCTCCAGCGTATCAAAGAAGAGTGTGAGAAGGCCAAAATCGCCCTTTCCAGCTCACAGACTTACGAGATCAACCTTCCGTTCGTGACCGCTGATGAGACGGGGCCGAAGCACATCCAGAAGGAACTTTCTCGCTCGAAGTTAGAGCAACTCACGGCAGATCTCTTTGCTCGCACGAAAGTGCCTGTCGAAAACTGCCTCAAAGAAGCGAAGCTCGGACCTTCTGAGATCGACCAACTCGTCCTCGTTGGTGGAATGACCCGGATGCCCAAGGTGGTTGAGACCGCTCGTGAGCTCGCCGGCAAAGACCCGCACCAGGGCGTAAACCCAGATGAGGTCGTCGCCATTGGTGCCGCTATTCAAGGTGGTGTTCTTAAGGGGGACGTGAAGGATGTTCTTCTTCTCGACGTCACTCCGCTGACTCTTTCGATCGAAACTGCTGGAGGCATCTCGACTCCAATGATTGCTCGCAACACGACGATCCCGAAGAAGCACAGCCAGACTTTCTCGACTTATGCTGATAATCAGCCAGGTGTTGAGATCGTTGTTCTCCAGGGAGAGCGGCCCATGTCGAAAGACAATAAGTGTCTCGGCACCTTTAAGCTCGACGGGATCGCAGCGGCTCCACGCGGCGTGCCACAGATTGAGGTCACCTTTGACATCGATGCCAACGGTATCCTCAATGTTTCGGCTCAAGATAAGCAGACGAACAAAGAGCAGAAGATCTCAATCACAGGATCGAGCGGCTTGACCGACGAAGAAATTGAGAAGGCGAAGCGTGAAGCTGAAGAGAATGCTGATGCAGACTCGAAGCGGAAAGACTTGGTCGAGGCAAAGAACAACGCCGATGGCTTGGCCCACCAGGTTGAGCAGCAAATGGAAGAACTGGGTGAGAATTTGCCCGAGGATGCCAAGGCGAAGATCGATGAGTCGATTGCAGCACTTCGTAAGACAGCAGAAACCGATGACGTTGATGCTATCAACAAGTCGATCGAAGACCTGCAGTCCGTCTTCCAAGAACTCGGAGCCCAAGCTCAGCAAGCTCAAGGAGATCCTACTGGTGGCGCAGCTGCCGCAGGAGGAGAAGGAGCAGCTGAGTCAGGTGAGCCTAAGAAGGCCAAGGCGAAAGTCGTCGATGCAGAAGTCGTTGACGAAGAAAGCTAAACTTCACAAAACAACCTTCTCCGGTGCTCAGCAATTTGAGTGACCGGTAAGATTTGGCTCTTCATCATCAATTTCCAATCGATGGTCACAGGGCCGACACAACAACCACGAAACCAAGAATACTACGAACATGGCTAACAAAATCCGCCCCCTCGGTGCGCGCGTCCTCGTAAAGCGCGTCGATGAGGAAGAGACGTCCGCTGGAGGAATCATCATTCCAGACTCTGCTAAGGAAAAGCCGCAGGAGGCCGAAGTGGTCTCGCTCGGTGCAGGCAAAGATGAAGATGGCAAAGACATCGAATTCACCGTTTCCGTCGGAGACAACGTGCTGATCTCTAAGTATGGCGGCACAGACGTAAAGGTCGACGGTGATGATCTTCTGATCGTCAACGAGAGCGACATCCTCGGTATCATCGAGTAAGCCAGTCGCTCGCCAACACACTAACACACCACAACTAATATTATGGCTAAACAACTTCAGTTCGACGAAGATGCTCGCAAGGCATTGCTCTCCGGAGCAAACAAGCTTGCTCGCGCAGTCAAGTCCACTCTCGGCCCTGCTGGTCGCAACGTCATCCTCGACAAAAAATTCGGTTCCCCAACAATCACCAAAGACGGTGTCACTGTTGCTAAGGAAATTGAGCTTGAGTGCCCTTACGAAAACATGGGCGCACAGTTGATTAAAGAGGTCTCTTCCAAGACTTCTGACATCGCTGGTGACGGAACCACCACTGCTACAGTCCTCGCAGAGGCCATCTACGCAGAAGGTCTCCGCAACGTCACTGCAGGTGCCCGTCCGATCTCGCTTCAGCGCGGTATCATGAAAGCCTCTGAGGCGATCGTCGGTAAGCTCGCAGAGATTAGCACTCAGGTCACCAACACAAAAGAGATCGCTCAGGTCGCTACTGTGTCTGCTAACTGGGACAAGGAGATCGGTGACATCATCGCCGACGCGATGGACAAAGTCGGTAAAGACGGAACCATCACTGTTGAAGAGGCGAAGTCGATCGAAACAACACTCGACGTTGTCGAGGGTATGCAGTTCGACAAAGGTTACCTCTCTCCGTACATGGTGACTGACACGGATTCCATGGAGGCCAATCTTGAGACTCCATACATCCTCATCCACGAGAAGAAGATCTCGTCCCTCAAGGACATGCTTCCACTCTTGGAGAAGGTTGCTCAGTCCGGTCGCCCATTCCTAATCATTGCAGAAGACATCGAGGGCGAAGCTCTTGCTACCCTCGTGGTCAACAAGATCCGTGGCACCCTGAATGTCGCTGCTGTTAAGGCTCCTGGTTTCGGTGATCGTCGCAAGGCGATGCTCGAAGACATCGCGATCCTCACTGGTGGACGCGTCATCACTGAAGACCTCGGCATTAAGCTCGAGAACGTCGATCTCGACGATCTCGGTTCAGCTCGCAGCGTAACCATCACGAAAGAGGCTACTACAGTCATCGAAGGTGAGGGAACAAGCGCTGACATCGCTGGTCGGGTTAATCAGATCCGCCGTCAGATCGAGGAGACCACTTCCGATTACGATCGTGAGAAGCTCCAGGAGCGTCTTGCCAAGCTCGCCGGTGGTGTTGCAGTCATTAACGTTGGTGCTGCTACTGAGACCGAGATGAAGGAGAAGAAGGCACGCGTTGAGGACGCCCTCCACGCAACTCGCGCAGCTGTTGAGGAAGGTATCGTCCCAGGTGGTGGCACCGCACTCATCCGTGCTTGCCAGCTTGTCGGTAAGATTCGTGGCCTTAAAGGCGACGAGAAGACCGGCGCTGACATCGTGACTCGTGCAATCGAGGCACCGCTTCGTCAGCTCTCCGCGAATGCTGGTATCGAAGGCGCTCTCGTCGTTGAGAACGTCAAGAACGCCGAAGGCAATATGGGCTACAACGTCGCTTCGGGTGAGTATGAAGACCTCATCAAAGCTGGTGTCGTCGACCCAACCAAGGTCACCCGTTCTGCACTACAGAACGCGGCTTCAATCAGTGGTCTCTTGCTGACTACTGAGTGTCTGATCTCTGACATTCCTGAGCCTGCGGCTCCGGAAGCAGGTCACGGTCACGACCACGGGATGGGCGGCATGATGTAGTCTCAGGGCTAGCATCAGCTAAAACCAACTCATAGAAGACGGCCCCGGTGGAGTAATCCGCTGGGGCCGTTTTTGTGTTTAAAGGAGGAGCGTTCTCAAACTCCGAGAGCCTCGTTAGAGATCGTGCTTCTTTAAAAAAGGCACTAACTCTTCAACACCAAAGTCGGCGAGTTTGAGACCATCCTCAGTGATCATTGACGGAGCTAAGGTGACCCCGAAAATCTGCATCATCTCGTCCAACTTTGCTGGATCTGCTCTGACGTCGATTTGTTCGAAGTCGTAGTCATTCTTCTTTAGGTAGGCGACCGCCTCCACGCACCATGGTCAACCGGGCTTGATATAGACTTTCATGCTCATAAAGACCGATAGCATTGAATTCGTTCTTTGAATCAAAGAATTCTGTCACAACAACATGGTGGTCTCCCAATAGATGGCAACCAAACCAGATCACGATACCATGTCAGCGATGCCAGCGTCCTCGATCGACGCAACACACAAGGATGGTGCCCAGCGAGGTGCCGAACCGCCCAGACCTATGATGAACCGCGAGGAGTTTTCTGAGGAGGTGCGTCAGCACCATCGGCAGCTAGTTAGCTACGCCGTGGCCCTAACGGGCTCTGATCCTCATCGAGCCCGCGACCTTGTTCAAGATGCGCTGATCACGGCATATCGGAAGCTCGACAAGTTCGATACAAGCCGAGATTTCTCGACATGGGTGCGTGGGATTATTCGCAATCATTGGCGCGACGAATTGAGGAAGAAGCGTCCGATTCCGATCGAGGATTCTGCCCTTCAGGCTCTCGAAGAACAGCACCGTCAGTGGGATGGGCTCTATACTCCAGAGAGTGATGTTTTTGACGCTTTGAGTGAGTGTTTGACGCGTCTGCCCGAAGATTTTCGCAGCGCAGTCGAGCGCTTTTACTATCAAGGCGACACCGGAGATGAGGCTGCGAATTTCCTGAAAACATCCCCCGCTTCTCTGCGAAAGCGCCTTCAACGAGCACGAACTCAGCTTCGAGACTGCCTCGAGCTAAAAACGGAGTCGGCCACAGGAGCAACTGCCTAAGGCATCCGCTCTACCAGATAACCTCAATTTTTTTTTCAGACAATGTCAGACGACGACAACAAGAACCGCTCAACTGGTTCAGACTCAGATTCGGAACACTGGTCTGCAGACCTTTCACCTAACGACTTGGCTATTGATGGCCTCCTTCGCGAGCATGCTCGAATGCAGGCCGTTCCTGATCGCGAACTTCTCGACGATCTCGAAGTAGCCCTCGATGGAGTGGATGCTGAGCATGCAATTGAAATGGCTGTTTCTGGAGGCAGCGCGGAGTTGGACTCCGATTCAGAGGACAACATTATTCGTCCCAAACGCTTTTGGGCTTCTTTCCCAGTATGGGGTGGAACAGCACTGGCCGCTTGTTTTGCAATGATGCTTGTCGTGAAAAACGCCGGTGATATGCCTGCGCCAGGCGGCTTAGAAGCAGTCAGTGACAGTGATGCTAAAGCACCGCCGCCGGTCATCTCGGCTGCGGTAGTGGCGGAAGATGCATCGCCGGATTCCAGTGTCCTTAATGGAGCTCCCGCCGGCTCTTCTCAAGGCGTGGCAGGTCGAAGCGACCAAGTTGCCGCTGCTACTTCCCCCAAGTCATTTTCTCTACTAGAGGAGGAGTCAAAGAAATCTGAATCCGCATGGAGATCAGTCGATCCCTCAACGCCGCGAGAGACGTCTGGCACTGAGATGGTCAGGCCTTCGGTTCGAGAGGAGCAATCGGAGTTAGGTCTTGGCGATTCTGAGGAAAGCCTGTTGAAAGACTTAGTGCTTGAGGGCGAAACTCATCAGGAGGGGTTAACTTCAGCTCAAGAAGCTAGGCAGATGTTGGTGCCTGAAGCCAACATGGCTGCAGAACGAGTAGACCGAGCGAAGCTTGTTGAGGGAGGTCTAGTAGAGAATGCTCCGGAACCTCGTCTCACACCGGCTCCAACCCAAATGCCTCCTCGTGTCGCTCCGCCTTCCGTGCCAAAGACTGCGCCCGACTCAATACCGGTTCCCGAGCCAGCGTTTCTTGGTTCGACCTCCGTCACCAGAAATGAAAAAGAGGCTGATAAGAACGCCGGAGGAGGTGGCGGATCAGAAGGGCCTGTTGGTAATATCAGGGGAAGAGCGGGTTCAGATGCATTTAGAGCTGCACCAACTCTGAGTAAGCCTGCACCTAAGACTAAACAATCGCTACCAACGAGTGGGACGAGATTCTGGTCAGACGGGGCGCAGGATCGAGAGTCTGAGTTGAAGAGGGCGTCTAATGCGTCGCTTAGGAAGAAGCATCTTTTGCAACCTTCTGCAGCGACGCCGTCGAGTGAAGCTTACGGGGCGTTAGTTGACAACGTCTTCAAGTCAGCTCTCGATCAACCGCTTTCGACGTTCTCGATTGATGTCGACACAGCGAGCTATAGCAACATCCGTCGCATGATTGGTGATGGCCAGAAGGTTCCTGCGGATTCGGTGCGGATCGAAGAAATGATTAACTACTTTTCTTACGACTACGTCGAGCCACAGAATGAACATCCGTTCTCTGTGAATCTTGAGGTGGCTTCGTCACCTTGGAGTGAGACGAATCGGATCGTCAGAATTGGCCTGAAGGGTCTAGAGATTGATCAAGACGAACGTCCATCGGCAAATCTCGTATTTCTTCTGGATGTTTCCGGTTCGATGAATAGTCACGATAAGTTGCCGCTGGTGAAGCGTGCTATGGAAACCTTAACTGAAGGGCTTAATGGCGATGACACCGTCGGGATTGTAGTCTACGCAGGCAGCCAAGGTATTGCTCTTAAACCGACCGATGGTGGTCGAAAGGAGCAAATCATCAAAGCGATCCGTGAACTACGTTCTGGCGGTTCTACAAACGGTGAGGGAGGTATCAAGTTGGCATACAAGATGGCTGCCGAACACTTCGTCGATGGCGGAATCAATCGGGTCGTCCTGTGCACTGACGGTGACTTCAATGTCGGAACGAGCAATACTTCGGAGTTAGTGGATCTCGTAAAGAAAAAAGCGAAGTCTGGAGTGTTCCTTAGTGTCTGTGGGTTCGGAACTGGCAATCTGAATGATAAAATGCTGGAGGCGATCACTAATGATGGAAATGGCAATTACTACTACATCGATTCGGCTAATGAGGCTGAAAAGGTGTTTTGCGATGACCTTGCCGGAACTCTAATTGCGATTGCTAAGGATGTGAAAATCCAAGTCGAGTTTAATCCCGCCAAAGTAAGCGAATACCGGCTGATTGGTTATGCCAACCGCATGCTTCGCAACCGTGACTTCAATGACGACATGATTGATGCAGGCGAGATTGGCTCGGGGCACACAGTAACTGTGCTTTACGAAATTGTGCCGTTCGGTGCGACGAGCAAAGCTCCGGAGGGAACGACTCTTCGGTATCAGAAGCCAGCTCCAGATCCGGTATTGCCAGAAGGTGTTGTCGATAGCCCAGAGTTGATGACCGTTAAGTTGCGTTATAAGCAGCCCGATGGAGACAAGTCGAAGCTGATCGAGGTTCCATTGATTGATGCAGGAACTGAGCTGGAAGAGGCGAGTGCCGATTTTAAATTCGCCACCTCTGTTGCGGGCTTCGGTATGCTGCTTAGAGATTCAGAGGCAGCCGGAGATGCTGATCGGGGACTCATTATCCAGTTGGCAAAGTCGGGGCGTGGTAAGGATAAGGAGGGCCGCCGGAAGGAGTTCATCGAACTCGTTCGAAAGGCCAAGCTGTAAGCAGCTAGACCACTGAACTTGAGGAGTTAGAAGCGTCGACTGGGTTTTCCGGTCGCCGCTTTCTGTCTCGTCTCTTACGCCAAAGCAGCTAGTGATCGAATCCAGGCGATGTCTTCAGGGCGAAGGTCTGCTTCACTAGCTCGCTTTGGTGATTCGAGGAACTCGCTGTAGACTTCGGAGACGGCTCGGGCGGTCATAAATAACACTTGGCGGCCCGGATTTCCTTGGTCGTGAAACGGGGAATCATCAAAGTCGAGGGATGGATCAAACTCGGCGCTCGAAGTTGCCAGCGCTTTTTCTAAGGTTTGCAGCATCGGATTGACCTGCGCCAACACTTCACTTTTGCCCATCGCCTTTTCGGCATCTTTTCGGGCGGTTTTTTGTTTTCTCTGGCGGTTTAGCGAACCTACGGAGTCGCCGAGAAATTTGAATATCCGCTTCGCGCGTTGCACGAGAAGAGCTTTGAGGCCGCGCTTTCTCCAGACCATCGCAGTGAAAAATCCGCTCAGTACGAAGAACAGGGGCATGCGAAACCCATGAATGAAAGTGAAGACGATGTCGAAGACCAGCGAAGGATTCGTATCGCGAACCGGCCAGAATGGAAAGGTTACATAGGCGAGTGTACCGTGGAGCACGATTCCCAGCAGCATAGCGATGGCTCGGAGAGCATCGAGGTCGTGTCTCCGGTCGCTAGAACTCATTTGGGACTTCTACTAGGAGCCGGGTGCAGGGGCAAGTTCGACAGGCAGCCATGTCTGCCACCTTGTTGACAATTTTCTGACAAGGCTCTGACCCCGAACTGACTCCCTTTATCCTGATCTCTGCCAAGCTCAGACAATGAAACTGACCCAAAACAATCGGATCGCCCAACGCCTGTCGATTCTCATCACAGTGGCCACCACACTCGTCGCAGTTGTGAATCCTCCCGTAGTCCATGCGTGGTCGGAGGAACTACTCGAAGCAGCGAAAACGTGCGTTGAGTCCGACGATCCAGCAGAACGGGAGGAGGCGATCGCGACCCTCCGGATTCAAGGGAAGGCCTGCGTCCACTACCTCAACGCCTTTGGTCTTTCATCCGACCGAATCATAGCCTTAAAGTCTTCTGAGGAAGTCGTCGACCTGACTGACGTAGACCGAAGATTCATCGACGCCATGGAGAAGGTCACACGCCAAAGAACAAGAATCCTCCAGCGCCGAATCGGGGGAGTGAGAACATAACGAGAAACATCCGCGACCGAGCTCTAGCAGGCTCTAGCAGGGTGTTGAAAAACTCGGCAACCTGTCGTCTTGAAGGAATTGTTGGATAGAAAAGCGGCTTCGCCGAATTGAAGGCTGCGCAAACCCTTCGGGCGTAACCTCATGAGAACGGAGTCGTTGTTGCTCGTCACGCATGGATGTTCATCCACTCGATCCTCGCGCCTAACCCTCGATCACATGAGGCTCCGCGACGAGTCACCGCCTTTTTCAACACCCTGCTAGGAGCCGAGTACAGAGGCAAGTTCAGAAGGCGACATGGCTGACTTCTTTTTGATAGCTCCTGAGTAGTCAGCCCTCACGATAACAGCCAGGTCTTCGGTCAGCCACTGACGGATCATCGGGGTATCATCAGGAGTTGTTTCGTCTGAAGAGTTTGGCGGCAGAAGGTATTCGATCGGCCCCTCGACCCTGCCGTTGAAGTAGCTGGCTTGGAATCTATCCAAGGTGCCTACAGGCAGACAGTCCGTGGCCTCGAGTTGGTCAAGGTCGTCAGGATAAAGTCCGTCGTTGTCGATGGCAGAGATTTTCGCAGCCAAGGCAACCTGTTTGCCGTTGTGGAGGCATGTTCTCCCAACATGACCTACAATCGTCGGCGTCATCGAGAAGAGTCCGAGCATCATCGCGCCGAAGATGAGAAGTCCGATCCCTGACCACACGATCACTCGTTGGGTGTTCTTAGGCCTGTCCGATGGCTCCGCTGAGCTCATAGTCCTACTGTTCGCCAATTTTCTGGCTGGGTAAGCTTGGAAGGGGGAGTCGTAACCAACCGGTAACTTCGGGTAAACACCTTGCAAACTCTGGGTTCGACACCACACTACGCCCCGCCTTTCACAGAGGCACCCCGTCATGAGCGACACTGAACGTAACGACCCGCCCGCTGAGGATTCGGGCACAGATGAATCTGCGAAGCCTACTGGGTTTGATGCGTTGGGGCTGGCTCCGGAAATTCTTCGGACGATCTCCGATATGGGCTATGAGAAGCCCTCGCCGATTCAAGAACAGTCGATTCCAGTCGTGCTCTCTGGTGTCGACATGGTCGGGATTGCCCAGACGGGATCGGGAAAGACCGCCGCGTTTGGTCTTCCGATTCTTCAACTGATTGATCCACAACTTCATCATCCTCAGGCCATTGTCGTATGTCCGACCCGTGAACTCGCGGTGCAGGTGCAGCGGGCACTCGAAGATTTTTCCAAGGGATTGGGTCGTGGTCGCGACGGCACTGTCCGCATGGCGACGCTCTATGGTGGCGCTCCCTACGACAAGCAGGTTCGCGATCTTAAGGGTGGTGCTCAAGTGGTCGTCGGGACTCCCGGACGGATCATGGACCACCTAAAGCAGGGTCTTCTCAAGCCGGGTGAGATTCGGATGGCGGTGCTTGATGAGGCTGACCGGATGCTCGACATGGGGTTTCGCGATGACATGGAGACACTGCTCTCGAAGATGCCTAGCGATCGGCAGACGTTGTTCTTTTCGGCAACGATGAACCCTGCGGTGACTCGTCTGATCAAAACGTTTTCCCGCGACCCCGAGTGGATTGAAGTCGAATCCGAGAGTCGGGCTGCGGATACTGTCGAGCAGTGTCACTACGATCTGCGCTGGCAATCGAAGCCTGAGGTTTTGTTCCGTTTGCTCGAGATGGATCCGCCCAACCAGGCGATTATTTTCTGCAACACCAAGCGAGTCGTTGATGAGTGCACGGAGGCGTTGATGTCGAACGGCTTTCCCGTCGATCGTCTTCACGGAGACATGACTCAGCCGATGCGCGAGCGCGTCTTGCGGAGGTTCCGGTCAGGACAAATTTCGATCTTAGTCGCCACCGACGTCGCCGGTCGTGGACTCGATATTGCTGCCGTCGACCTCGTTGTGAACTATGATCTTCCTCGAGATCCTGAGGACTATGTTCACCGGATCGGTAGAACCGGTCGTGCTGGGCGTGCGGGTCGCGCCTTGAGTTTAATTTCCAAGCGGGAGCTCCGTCTTCTTCGTCAGATTGAAAACTACGCCGGGCTGAAAATTCCTCGTGCCGTGATTCCTGGTCGCAAAGAGATTTTGGAGCGGCGTGCTGAGCAGCTTTTGGAAACCATTCGGGAAGATCTTGCCGTCTCTCGTATCGAAGGGCCAGCGCCGGGTAGCGATACCTTGGCAAAGCTACTGAAACCTTGGCCGAAAAAGGCCGCTGAAGGTGAAGAGGAGGAGGCGAAGGCTATCACTGAAGGTCAAGAGAAGGTTTCCGAGGTTCCTGAAGATAAAGAGGAAGCTACTGAGGCTCCATCTTCTCCTGAAGTTGATTCGACCCCGGCAGCGGATTGGGAAGAGATTGCCAAGGCCCTGTTCGGGCTTTGGGCGGGTGCCTCCTCTCGCGAGATCGAGCCGATCGCCGAAGATCGCGATCGCAATTTCAAGCAAGTCAGGCAGAACGACCGCAGTGACCAAAGTTACGGAGATCGCGAAGATCGTGGACGCCAGCGCAGTGAGCGAGGCCGCGGAGATCGTGGTCGAGGAGACCGAGGCCGTGGCCGCGGAGACCGGGGTGGGTTCCGTGATCGAGATCGCGGAGATCGTGAAGACCGGCGCCAGTCACGCAGTGACCGTGGAGGTGATCGAGGAGATCGCCGGGAGCCGCGCAGCGAACGCGGAGGAGATCGCGGCCGCAACTCAGACCGCTTTGACCGTGGAGATCGTGATCGGGATCCCCGTCACGGAGACTCTGTCCCCGACGGCATTCGGCGCGTCTTTATCGGCTTAGGAAAAATCGAAAATCTTCGTCCGGGAGAACTTGCTGGAATGCTCTACAATGAGGCCGCGGCACCGGATGGGGTGATTGGTCGGATTCAGGTGTTCAACAAGCACACTCTAGTCGACGTCGATGAAGCTTGGGCTGACAAGGTGGTTCGGGCGGCTCGTGGTGCACGTTACCGTGGCAAGCCCTTCCGTATCCGCTTCGACGAATACACTGGGTAGTCCTCATTTTCCTATCGGAAACAATAAGTCAGGGCGACGCTAGCCGTGGCGTTGTCGTCGTTGACGATCCGGATGTAGTAGACACCGCTCGTTGGTGGTCGCAGGTGGAGCCCCCGAAGTGTTCGGTCGGCGCGGTGGAATGTGCCAGCGTCGATGAGCTCTCCTTTCGAGTTGTAGATAGCAAATTTCACCCCTTCTAAGCGACCTGCATCGGCGAGCAAAAAACAGTACTCGTTCTGTTTGTAGAGGAAGACTTTGTGCGTGCGTGCTTCGCCAGTCGGAATCTGACCGCGCCATCGAGTGTCCCGTCGCTCAAATCCGTCGCCGGCAAGAACGCGGACTGCCTCTAGCGAAACTGACTCGATGGCGTCTTCAGCTTGTGCGAAAGCGCTCAGGAGGACACAACCGCTAAGCGTCACCATTGAGGCGCAGCGGAGACTGGTTAAAGGGAGCCGGAGGTTCATCCTTTCTCGTGCGGGGGTTGAAGGATTCGATCGATGAGATTGGTTACCTTCTCCCGAGTGGCTTCGATGCTAGCGGGTAGGGTATCTTGGCTTTCGGCCCAACGTCGTCGAAGTCGTTCGGTTTCGGCTTTTAGATCTTTGAAGACCGGCTGCCTTGCCGTCTCGGCGGGCAATTCGTTGATTGCAGATACGATGCTGCCGTAGATCTCCGCATCACCTATTCCGGTCGGCTTGCCTGAAATCACCGACACTTCAGCGCAAATCTCCAGGCAGCGCATCCATATGCCCTGTTTGAGAAGGAACGCCAAGTCAGCATCGGATTGACGTCCGAGCGCTTCGGCGACTTCGAGAGCAAGCGCATCGAATTCTAGACGGAGCGCTCCCCAATTTTGATCTTCGGCAAAAGCGAAAATGGCGGGTTGTCGGGCGTCCAGTCGATCAGCGAGTCCCAGGAACGTGAATGAGTCCCTGATGTCCTGCATGGTATTGCGAAGCTGCTGAGAGTCCCGCGCTTCTGCCGCCAGTAAAGCCTCGCACAATTGGACTCCGAGCCCGAAGGCGGAATGTTGCCGGTCGCCCGAGCCGCGTGGAGGTCTCGCGGTGCGGTAAAATTGGCGCCATCGCGGATTCGATTCTTTGGCGACTGCGCGAAAGACTTCGGGAATGGATGGTAGCGTCAGCCCCGTGCCAACCAGCTCTGGAGTCAGCCAATCCGGCGTCGATTCTTGAGCGGTGGCGTATTGAGGCACCGCAGTGGTCAGAGCGATGACGGTACAAATCCACGCAAGCAAGCCGACACCGTTCGGCTTAGCGTATCGGTCCTGGGCTCCCCGAGCCAAGAATTTGCAGAGGTGTGTCTTTCGTTCGCGTCTACTCAACAGTGACACTCTTAGCCAGATTTCTCGGCTTATCCACATCACATCCGCGGGCGACTGCGACATAGTACGAGAACAGCTGAAGCGGAATGATCGACAGTAGTGGCGACAGACAAGCCGGTGCTGGGGGGATATAGAGCACATCATCAACGATCCGCTCGAGTTCGGTTTTGCCCTCAGTAGTGATGGCAATCACCGGGCCCTTCCGAGCCTTAACCTCTTCGATGTTGCTGACGTTCTTTTCGTAAACCGCGTCATCGGGTGCGATAAAGATCGACGGGACTTCCTCACTCACCAGAGCAATGACTCCATGCTTCAGCTCGCCACTGGCGTGTCCAGAAGCCTGAATGTAGCTGATTTCCTTCATTTTGAGAGCCGCCTCTACCGCGATTGGGTAGCTAAATTGGCGACCCATGAACAGCATCGATTCGGCTTCGGTGTACTTCTCAGCGACCGCCTTAATCTTGTCCGCCTGGTCGAGGATCCGCTGGATCTTGTCTGGAATTTGCTCCAGCTCGTTGATCAGATCCAGCCCATCGGTTGTGCCAAGGTGGCGGATTCTACCGAGAAGGAGGGCAAGCAGAGTTAGGATCGTGACCTGAGAAGTGAAGGTCTTAGTCGCTGCCACACCGATCTCCAGACCAGCGTGCATGTAGACGCCACCGTCACTCTCACGAGCGATCGTGCTGGCGATTCCGTTGACGATACCGAGGACACGGCAGCCCTTGCGTTTGCCTTCCCGGAGCGCGGCGAGTGTGTCGAGAGTCTCGCCGGATTGGCTGAGAACAAACTGAAGGGTGTTTTTGTCAGTCGGAATGTTGCGGTAGCGGAACTCGCTGGAAATTTCGACTTCGGTTGGAATTCGAGCCAGTGACTCGAGAAGGTATTCGCCGACCATTGCAGCGTGGGAGGCAGTTCCGCAGCCGGTTAGAATGATGCGGTCGATATCGCGTAGCTCGCGTGGAGTCATCTGGAGCCCACCGAGCATTGCGGTGGCTTCATCATGTGAAAGGCGCCCCCGCATGGCGTCGCGCAGCGCATTCGGTTGCTCGTAGATTTCCTTGAGCATGTAGTGGTCATATGACCCTTTTTCCGCAGCGTCTTCTGTGTATTCAACCGCGCTGATTTCGTACTGCGCGTCGCCACCACCGAGAGAGGAAATTTTGAACCCCTCCGCTGAGATCGTTACCAAGTCGTGATCGTTCAGGTAAATCGCTTCTTGGGTATGTGCGACCATGGCCGAGACATCGCTGGCCAGAAAGTGTTCGCCATCACCGAGCCCTACGACCAACGGACTTCCTAGGCGGGCGCCCATGATCAAGTCCGGGATGTTCTTGTGCGCGACCGCGATGCCATAGGTTCCTTTGACCCGGGCCAGAGACCGGCGAATGGCACTGGCCAGGCGATCAGCCGCATCCTCGCCGCCGACTTCGACATAGTATTTACCCAGCAAGTGGGCGAGAACTTCGGAGTCGGTTTCGGAATGAAAAGTATGCCCATCGGCGATCAGCTCATCGCGCAGTTCTTGATAGTTTTCGATGACACCGTTGTGCACCACGGCGAGGTCGCCGGTTTCGTCGAAGTGCGGGTGGGCATTGGCATCGGTCGGTTCGCCGTGGGTTGCCCAACGCGTGTGAGAGATTCCTACCGTGCCTGAGACGTCCTGTTCGGTGAGAAGTTTGCGCAGGTTTTCGATTCGGCCAGAGCACTTGCGGACTTCGATTTCACCATTGGCCAAGATTGCCATTCCCGATGAGTCGTAGCCGCGATACTCCAGTCGGCGCAGGCCATCGAGGAGAATTGCTGGGGCTTGCTTATCGCCTACGTAGCCAATGATTCCGCACATTGTTTCTTATGATCTAATTTTGGACGACTGGTTGCCGTCACACTGATGGATTCCCTCAGACCAGAGATAGTCACGCGGGAGGGCGCGAAAAGTCCTCGATAAAGCGGTGCTGGTCAACGTTTAGGGGGAGTGGATCTGATTCGGTAGTTTCTTATATGATAGGATCTGAAATAGCACCGAATTGGCTTGGTAGAGAGCTTGCAGTGTCTAATTCTCGTTTCAGCCAAGCTTCCCCATGACGGTCTCCATATTCAGTTTCCCACTCGTCGCCATTTTTTTGGTCGCATTGTCTGGCAGTTTTTCCTGCGTGGCGGCACATTCCGAGAACGCCGATCCGATCGCACAAGCCAGGCGGGCTGCGGTTGAGATTTTGGTGGATGGTCGGTTAGATGGTTCGGGCTGGATTGCGACATCGGATGGTTCTGTCATCACGGCGGCTCACGTAATTTGGCGTCCTCATCAGAAAATTGAGGTGACGAACCCCGAGATCGGTCGCCTTCCTGCGGTCATCGTTGCTACCGATCCACAGCACGATTTAGCCCGGCTTCAAATTCAGACTCCCGAGGCCCGAAAGTTAGATTTTCCGATCCTTGAAATTGCCAAGGCGGCACCGGTTGAGGGTGGTGATGTCTTTCTTTACGGCAGCGCGCTGTTCCGCCATTGGGTTGCGGTTCGCGGCAGCATGGCCAGAAGAGAGCCGAGCTATGAGTACATTTCGATTTTGGGCTGCTATTGCAGATTCTCGATCATCGCAGCGCCTTCTCCTCAGGGAACTTCGGGTGGTTGTTGGCTAAATTCAGCCGGACAGGTGATCGGAAATCAGAGTGGATTCATCAACGACAATTCGAGCAACCCCTCAGGTCTGGCGATCGTTGCTCCAATCGATGCGATTCACGCGATCCTAACGGCAGAGGGCGATGGGAAGGCCAACACGCTTGGGTGTGGCTTCGAGGAAACCTTTAGTCAGTCCCCTGGATTTATGGCCCGACTTCCAGCCGGTGCAACTGGAGTGATCACGGTGCCGATTCGCAAAGGTGGAGCTGCCGAAATGGCGGGGCTGTCTTCAGAGACTTTGATTACCCATATTAATGGTGCCGCCGTCAGCTACCGACGCGAATTGATCGATGGGTTACGCGCCGTGAAGTTAGGGAGTCCAATCACGCTGACCTGTGTGACTCCGCAGAATCACCAACCGACGAACGTTCGGATCACACCTCATATGATTCAGCGAGCGATCCGCTCGAAATCTTCGAAGAAGCCACCAGCGAGTGGAACCAAGGTTGACAGGTAGACGTCGGGGCCGTTATTCGGGGCCACAACTCCATTCTACCTCAGCAACTTTTTATCATGAGCTCCGACATCCGCATCAATTTCAAGACCTCCAAGGGAGATATCAAAGCGACCCTGTTTGCCAGCAAAGTTCCTGTGACTTGCGCGAACTTCCTCAATCTCGCCGACCGCGGTTACTACGACGGCATCAGCTTTCACCGAGTAATCGCCAACTTCATGGTTCAAGGCGGTGACCCAACGGGCAGTGGAATGGGCGGCCCAGGTTATCGTTTCGATGACGAATTCCACCCCGAGCTCGTCCACGATCGTCCAGGCATTTTCTCGATGGCGAACGCTGGCCCGAACACTAACGGCAGCCAGTTCTTCATCACGCACGGCCCAACTCCTCACCTCGATCACAAGCACGCGGTTTTCGGTGCTGTTGATGAGGGGCAGGACATCGTTGATTCGATTGCTCAAGGCGACAAGATCACTGGTATCGAGGTTCTCGACCCGACCGACGATCTGTTCGCTGCCCAGTCCGCGCAGATCGCTGACTGGAATTCCCAGATCAAATAGTTCGTTCTTCCAATCACCGATCCCGCCATTTCCTCCGAACTGCTCATGAAGAAGGCGATCGTCATTCCTTCGTATAAGGCGGAGCAAACGGTGGCGGGGGTGATCGATACGCTTCCTCCAGAGCTGTTTGAAGAAGGCGGGATTGCCATCATCGTTAACGATTGCAGTCCGGATGACACCGGGCGCATCGCTGACGAGTTGGCGGCCAAGTATCCCGGGCAAGTCTTCGCCGTTCATCACGCGAAAAATCGGGGTTACGGAGGTGCGCTCAAATCGGGAATGCGTTTCGGTTTGGAGCAAGGCGCGGAGCTCTTCGCGATTGTTCACTCGGACGGCCAATACGCTCCTTCGATGGCTCTCGCCCTCTGTGAGCCGATCGAGCGCGGAGTTACGGAAATCGTTCAGGGATCCCGAATGAAGGGTGGAGGAGCTCGGCGAGGAGAACATCCGATGCCCCTGTCTCGCTACATCCCGAACAAGCTGCTGACGCTTTTTGAAAACCTCGTGGTTGGCACGAACCTAGCGGAGTTTCACAGCGGCTACATGGTCTACTCAAAGAAGCTTCTTGAGCAAGTCCCGTTCGAGCGGATTCAGGACAACTACAACTTTGATGCCGAAATGATAATCTTGGCTCACATGAGCGGGATTCGCACGGTCGAGATGCCAATCCCGACTCGCTATGACGACGAGACATCCAGTCTCAACCCCATCCCTTATGGCCTGAATGTGCTTAGGATGATGTGGAGGGTTTCCACTGGTCACTACCTTCAGTTGTTAGACGAACACTCCGTCGGCAGGGATAATGGCTGACGGTTTCGGGGGGCGGGTAGTTGAGGGGTGGCGGTCGCTTTCGGTCGCGAGCCGTATCCTTATCGCGATTTTTGCGACCACGGTTGTTGGTTACATTATCCTGCTCTGCTCATGGCATCCGCTGGATAAAGGCGCGGCTCGAATTGTCGACCGAATCGCCTCAGGAAAGCCAGTCCCGCCTCACTACTACATCCCTGTCTGGGGTTACTATGCGGCTGTCGCGAACTTGGTGGTTTCGGCGCTAGGGCTCGGAATCGCCCTCTGGTGGGGGCGGAAAATGGCTCGGCGCTCGATTGTCCCGGCACCGCTGGACACCACTGAACGCTCCGCTCCGCTTCCGACGCCCGTCTTGATTTCTGCCCTGCTGGCGATCGTAGTCGGCATGTTTCTGAACTCGCCGAGGATGCATCAGAGCTTTTGGGGCGATGAGGAACGCACCCTCAAATCGTTCACGGTCGGGCACTATGAGAGCAAGCTCACTGACTCTGGAATCGAGACAGAATTCGATCCGGTTTCGTGGCGTTACGTTTTCTTCGACTACCGTTCTACCAACAATCACATTCTCTACAGCGTGGTGGCAAAGCTGAGCCATCACCTGTTCCATCGGCCGTCGGATGATCCCGACCGGAACTTTTTCACCGAGTGGACATTGCGGCTACCCGCCTTTATTGCCGCTTTCCTAGGGATTCTGGCTTTGGCTTGGGCGCTCTGCCAATTGGGGTTCGGGCGCGCCGCGTTTTGGGCTCCGTGGCTTCTCGTCGCGCACGCTTGGTTTACCCGATTTTCGACCGATGCCCGTGGCTATGGAATGGTGATTTTGTTCAGCGCCCTTTTGATCGGAACCGTAGCAGATGTCATTCGTAGACCCGATCGTTGGCGTCCTTGGATTTGCCTAGGTATTCTTTCGTTTGCGATGATGTACACCTATCCTGGGGCGATTTACTCACTGGGGCTTCTGCACGTGGTCGCCCTACTTGGAGTTTGGTTTAGTCGTCCCAAGCCGGATCATTCTGCCCAAGAAATCCGGGCGACGAAAATCGATGCTTCGCTGCGTTGGTTGTTCTGCGGTCTTGGGGCTGCGCTAATCTTTGCCCAACTTTTTGGGCCATGCATTCCTCAGATGAGGGAATATATGGATCGAGTTTTCGATGCTGGAATGGGACCTCCATTGACTGCCAAGTGGGTCGCGGATGTCGGTGCGTATTTGTTGGTAGGTGATGCGTGGTTTCCTTGGGATCCCGTGAACCCGATGGCCCAAACCCTGAGTCGTCAGTTCGCAACATCACCGCTGCGGATGACTCTTGGGTTGGGAGCTGCAATCATCGTGTTCGTCACAGGAGTGGTCACTTTGGCCCGCCAGCGAATGGGCTGGAGCTGGCTTTTGGCATTTCTTGGTTCTCCGGTTTTAGTCATCGTTCATGCTCTGGCTGAAGAACGTTTCCTCTACCACTGGTATCTGGTTCCGTCGGTGATCGGATTTGTCGCGATTAGCTCGATCGGTCTCGCCACTATTTCCGGATGGATCAAGACGACCCCGGAACGTCGAATGGGGCGTTTTGTCCAAGTCGCGGTGGCATTGATCTTGGTCGTTCTCGTTTGGATTCCAGGCGGTCGTCGAAGTCAGTTGCTGAGAAGCCGCTCGATGGAGCCGCTCCGCGAAGGGGTCGCGATGTATCGCACGGTGCGCAATCCTACGCATCCCGACTTTGGTAGAGAGTCTCTGAGTGCCCACGTCCTGATGTATACGGAAGGTTACGACGGTGCTGCTGTGAGAACCAAAAGCCCGGCCGCGCTTCGCGACTTAATGGCTGAGTCCGATGCAACGGGTAAGCCTCTGTTTATTCACATGGCACTTCCGGAAATTGGCAAGCTCGTCATTCCGGATATGATGGACATTATTCTAGACCCAAATCAGTTTGAGAGGATCGCGACTCTCTACGGTCTATACCAGCCATGCAGCCGTGAAATCTATCACTACGTCGGCTCTGGCACTGGTAGTCTATAGCGGTACAGTTGGAAATTGACCTTTAGCCGTGGAGATTTTTTTGCTCTGCGGTTTTGTCACACGGCTTGCGTTGTGCTTAGATAATGGCGGTCGAATTTCGAAAAGCCCCCTTTCCAGGGGCTATGAGTGTCCCGCTGATGCTCATGGGCGGAGGCGGCCCGCGGATTTCTCGCCATTCAGTGAGAGCCGCGACTGGTTCCCATGAGCACAGCAACGAACGACACTCCTTATTCTCCCTATCCCGATGGCTTCCGTCGGCGTCGAGGAATTAACTGGGGCACGATCGGCCTCATGTATGCGTCCTACTATGTATGCCGCTACAGCTTCAAGTTCGCTACTCCTGGACTCAAAGAGGAATACGGCTATACCAACACCCAACTCGCTGATATTTGGGCGATATGGTCGCTGGCCTATGGCACCGGACAACTGATCAACGGCCTTCTCAGTGATCGGATTGGAGGCAAGAAAGCCATGCTGATCGGTGCGGTCGGAACGATCATCGTTAACCTGATCTTCGGGTTCTCGTCCTTGGTGAGTGTCTTCTCAACCTTCGCGATGATCTATCTCGTCAATGGCTATTTCCAGGCCTTTGGAGCACCGGGAATGGTCAAGATCAATGCCGCTTGGTTCCGTCGTGAGGAGCGTGGCACATTCGCCGGAATTTTTGGGGGGATCATTCAGGCAGGAAAGGCTGCGATCGGTGCGCTGGCACCGTGGATCCTCAGCGGCATGGTGATTTTCGGCCACGCGTTTTTACCCGAAGGCGAATGGCGTTGGCTATTTAGAATTGCCCCGCTGTTCACGATTGTCGCAGCGGTGCTGATGATCATCAACGTGAGAAACACCCCTGATGAGACGGAGTTTCGTGGGGTGATTGAAGACGAAATCGACAATTCGGAAGGGACGACAGTGGCCATTTCGGACGCTTTCCGGACGATTTTTAAGAACCCGTTTGTCTGGTTTTACGCGTTCGCCTACGCCAGCACGGGAGCCGTCCGACATAGCTCCGACCAGCTTTCGAACCTGTTCTTTCAAGAGCAACTCGGTCTCGACATGACTTCGGCGATTCCACTCATGGTCGCTGCATTTTTTATCATCGAACCCTTTACTGGTTTCTTCGGTTCCCTCATTTCAGGTTGGATTTCAGACAACAAATTTAAAGGAAAGCGCGCTCCGGTGGCGATGGTTCTCTACTTCACAGAGGCGATAGTGATCACGATTTCCGCGATCCTTCTGACTCAAGGGCTTGTCGAGCCAGGCACGTTCGGCGTCGTGGTTGCTTGCTGCATCATGCTGGCAATTGCGCTGACCGTGAATTCGACTCACTCGATCGTCGGTGCCGCCGCTCCGATGGATATCGGTGGAAAAAAATACGCAGGGTTTGCCGCCGGAGTCATCGACTCTTTCCAATACTATGGATCGGCGATTGCCCTCTTCATGACTGGCCGTGTGCTCGACGCGACTCAGGACGAGCACGGGTGGCTGTTTTGGTTCGTAATCATGGCGGGGTTCGCATTGGTCGGTGGATTTACAATGCTAGCTCTGGCCAGAAAACAGAGTCGAATGCAGCGCGAAGGAATTCCAGTTTAGGAGGCTATTCGCTCTTTTTTGGCACAAACTTTCCGATAGCCACACTACGGGGCGTGATGCTATGCGTTGAGCGTCGCGTTTTGCGATTGTTTGACCATGGTCACCATCTCCATCCAAAACCTCCACAAGAGTTTCGGAAAGCTTGAAGTCCTCAGGGACATCAACCTTCAGATTGAAGCGGGAGAACTGTTCTTCCTCTTGGGTTCTAGTGGCTGTGGCAAAACGACGCTGCTGCGCCACATAGCGGGCTTCTACGAACCGAACCGAGGAAAGATTCTTTTCGACGAGGAAGATGTCACGCGGAAGGCCGCTCACCTCAGGAACACCGCGATGATGTTCCAGAGCTACGCTTTGTGGCCTCACATGGATGTCGCAGAGAATGTCGCCTTTGGCTTGAAGGAACGGAAGGTGTCCACAGGGGAGATCGAAAAACGGGTCAGCGAGGCGCTCGAGACTGTCCGAATGCGTGAGTATTCGGATCGGAAAATCAACCAGCTCAGTGGTGGCCAACAACAGCGGGTCGCCCTCGCTCGTGCCCTCGTCGTGCGGCCAAAGTGCCTTCTTCTCGATGAGCCGCTGTCCAATCTCGACGCCAAACTTCGGCTCGAAATGCGTTCTGAAATTCGTCGAGTCTGCAAGGACTTCGGACTGACCGCTGTCTACGTGACCCACGATCAGGAGGAGGCGCTGTCGATGGCTGACCGCATGGCAATCCTCGGGAAAGGTCACCTGCTTCAGGTCGGAACACCTCAGGAGATTTATTGCAATCCGACGTCCATGGAGGTCGCGAGTTTTATTGGTGAGACCAACTCTGTCTCTGGGAAGGTTTCTGGATCCTCGCCAGACACCGATGGTTTCTGGACGGTCGAAACCTCCTGTGGAGAGTTTCTTGCCCGTTGTAGCGATTCCGATTGGAAGCCAGCTGATGGACACGATGTCGACCTCTCCATTCGGCCAGAGAGTTTACGGATTGTCGATTCCAAGCCAGACTTGAATGGGGTCGAAGTGTTTATCACCGACACGACGTATCTGGGCAAGGTTGCCCAATACGAGCTTCAGCACCCTGAAGGACAATATTTCCAAGTGTCTGAACTCAACCCACGTGGTCTTCGGGAAGCTGGCGGCGACGTGGTCTATCTCGAAGTAGACCCTAAGGACGTAGTGCTTCTTCCTCATGTTTAACTCTGCCCGATCCTGTCGCAGCGAAATGCCATGAAGCCAGTCGAGATGAAAACGGATGCCCGACCGTTGGCGCCCGAACCGAAGGTCTCGAAGACCGTAGGATTTCTCCGTCGCCATACGAAGGAGTGCATCATTCTCGGGATGTTGTTGCTGATTCTCGCGCTACCGTTTGTGCTGCGGTCGGCGATCCAAACTCCAATTCCGACTAAAGGCGAGCGGCTGGTCATTATCACTCCCCACAACGAGACCATTCGCTGGGAGTTTGGCGAAGCGTTTTCGCGCTACATGAAGGAGGCTCACGACAAAGATGTGATTGTTGATTGGAGAAATCCAGGAGGCACATCCGAGATCGCGAAGGTGTTGAATTCAGAATACGTCGCGGCCTTTGAGAACTATTGGAAGACGAAAAAACTGGGTGAATGGGCTCCGGTTGCTAAAGAGTTCAATAATCGAAAACTGAGCCCCGCCAAAGAAGGCGAAACCGAGACCTCAGCGCAGCGTGGTCGGCGTCTGTTTCTCGATAGCCACGATGTCGGAATTGGAATGGATTTGTTTTTCGGCGGTGGCGCCTATGACTTCATCACTCAAGCCGGAGCTGGGCATTTGGTCGCGACCGACGAATCCGGCCAATACGGTCTGCGCAGTCTAAAGGCCCAACACCCAGACTGGTTCGACGATGCGATTATGCCCGAAGAACTGAGCGGCGAACCGTTTCGCGACGATGACGACCGTTGGGCGGGGGCTTGTTTGTCGTCGTTCGGGATGTGCTTCAACAAGGACGGCCTTGAGAGACTGGGGATCGAAAACCACCCTGATCAGTGGGCGGATCTCGCGGATCCTCGGTTGATCGGTGAGATCGCTCTCGCAGATCCTGCTAAAAGTGGATCGGCGACGAAGGCCTTCGAGATGCTCATTCAGCAGCAGATGCAGCAGGCGATGGAAACGGAGATTTTTCGGGCCAGCCAGATCGACGATGAGCGCAGTGATGAGGAGATCGAGGAGGATGCGATTCGGAAAGGTTGGACGAACGGCCTACGCTTAATCCAACGGATTTCAGCGAATGCCCGATACTTCACCGACTCTTCCTCGAAGATCCCTCTCGATGTCGCTCAAGGCAACGCGGTGGCTGGAATGTGCATCGATTTCTACGGCCGCACCTTTGCCGAAATTACTCGGCGAGAAGCCGAACAACGCGGTGAAGTCGCTGACGATGGTTCGGGCCGAGTTCTCTACGTCACTCCTCGGGGTGGTTCGTCGGTCGGGGTTGATCCGATCGGAATGCTTCGGGGAGCGCCGCGACCAGATTTGGCTCATGCCTTTCTCGAATTCGTCTTCACTCCGGAGGGCCAGCGACTTTGGAACTACCGAGCCGGAACCGAAGGTGGCCCGCGACAGATTAGTTTGCGTCGGCTACCAATACGACGGGATTCGTATACGTCGGCCGATTTGGCCAACTTCGCAGATCCCTCGGTGTTACCTTACGAAACGGCCGATTCTTTTCAGTATCGAGGCGAATGGACGGGCCGAGCGTTTAACTCAATTCGCTTCATCATCCGACTGGCCTGTGTCGATACTCATGACGAGTTGCAAGAGGCTTGGGAGGCAATCATCGAAGCTGGCATGCCACGTGATGCGATTGAGGTTTTTGAGAATGTGGAAATGGTAAACTACGATATCGCGACGAATGAGATCGGGCCGGTGTTGTCCAGCCGCGCTAAACTTTCGGAAGTCCGGCTCGCCCGTGACCTCGCCGATGATTTTCGCCACCAATATCGAACTGCCGCCGACGTTGCGCGGCGGCACCAGAGAGCCAAAGAAAGCGCCGCTGCAGCAGCCGTGATCGAACCTTCTGAGACACCATGAGCCGCACTTTTTCGCTCTTCGTATTCGTCGGCGTGACGATCTTTTTCGCGATCTTCTTCGTCTATCCGATTGGACTGACCATGAAGGAGGCCTTCGTCACGACGGAGGGGGAATTCACTCTTCGGTATGTCATTGAGATCTTTCAGAACCAGCTCTATCGGGAGGGGTTCTACAATGCGCTGCGCATGGGGGTATTCACTACTATTGGCTGTTTCCTCCTGTCGATGCCGCTAGCGATTCTGGCCAACAAGTATGATTTCTTCGGCAAGAAACTGGTCAGTTCGGCGCTTCTTTTGCCGCTGGTTCTGCCGCCATTTGTTGGAGCGATCGGCGTGAAGCAAATTCTCGGTCAAGCGGGTGCGTTCAATGCGTGGCTTCAAGATCTCGGTCTCCAGGATCCGATGGCCCCGACCGACTGGCTGGGCGAGGGGCGGATGTTCGGGATCGTCGTGATGAACATCCTCCATCTCTATCCGATTCTATATCTCAATGTGTCTTCCGCCTTGGCTAACCTCGATCCAGCACTCGAAGAAGCCGCTGAAAATCTGGGATGCACCGGGTTGCGACGGTTCTTCAAAATCACCCTTCCTCTGGCTACCCCCGGTATCTTTGCCGGTGCGACGATTGTCTTTATTTGGGCGTTCACCGAACTCGGTGTGCCCCTGATTTTCGATTACGGTCGAGTGACTTCGGTGCAAATTTTTGACGGGATTAAAGACCTCGGTGGAAACCCATTCCCGTATGCATTGGTCGCCGTGGTGCTGGTGTTTAGCGCGGCGATTTTCTTGATTTCTAAGAAGTTGTTCGGCGGTAAGGCGACAGCGACCTCAGGTCGTGCGAGCATGGGGCGCCGGGCGATTCAGTTGTCTGGATGGCAGTCGTTCCTCTGTCTGTCAGTGTTCTTGCTAGTCATCTTCGTTGCCGTGCTTCCGCATCTGGGTGTGATTCTGCTTTCGGTTTCTGGTCAGTGGTATGGGACGGTCTTACCAGAGTCGTTCACCCTTCAGCACTACAACGACGCATTGGGCTCGGACTTGGTCGTCGGGTCGATTTGGAACAGTCTGCGCTATGCCAGTTTGGCGACGATTTTCGATATCTTTTTAGGGATCGCAATCGCCTACGTAGTGGTTCGAACAAAGCTCCCCGGAAGGGGCCTGCTGGATACGATGTCAATGCTACCTCTCGCGGTTCCGGGATTGGTATTGGCCTTTGGATACCTCGCAATGACTCGTGAAGGTCGCGCCTTCGACTGGATGATCGTCGGGCGTGATCCGGTCATTATTCTGGTTGTCGCCTACGCAGTTCGTCGATTGCCCTACATCGTTCGCGCAGCGGTCGCCGGGTTCCAGCAGACCAGCGTTTCGCTCGAAGAAGCCGCCCAAAATCTCGGGGCACCACCGCTGAAGGCACTTCGTAAAATCACTCTACCGCTGATTTCCGGGAACCTGATCGCTGGCGCGCTACTGGCATTCGCCTTCGCCATGCTCGAAGTCAGTGATTCGCTGATTCTGGCCGAGCAGGCAGAGCACTACCCGATTACCAAAGCGATCTATGGATTGTTTGGAGCGCTCGGCAATGGACATCTTCTGGCCTCGGCTCTCGGAGTTTGGGCGATGGTGTTCCTAGCGACGACGATTCTCGGTGCCGGGTTGATCTTGGGTAAGAAAATGGGTGCTCTGTTTAGGGTCTAGCGGAACGCCTCTGTGGCGTGTTCATCGGTCGTAAACTTTCCTCCGACAATTGCTTCTGGGGATCTCCCGTGCTGGCACTCCATCAATCTCGGGATATACTGGCAGCCGCCGATGAGAGACCAACTTCAAAATTTCGCAGCAACTCGACCCGTCGACGCTTGCTGGACTCAATGCCATGCTCCGTATGAGAGTATGTATTTTGGCACTCGCGGGGAGGTGATCGCTTGTTGCTACAATCGCGAAAATCCGCTCGGCCATTATCCGAAACAGAGCCTGCGAAAAATTTGGGACGGCAAGGCGGCCCGGGAAATTCGGAAGGGCATGCTATCGGACGACTCACTGCCAAAGGGGTGCGATCTGTGTGCCAGCCAAGTGATCGCTGGTAACTTCGGTGGCTTACACGCGGCCAAATACGACCAATACGCTGGGGGAAAATTGGCGGGTCTTCGGGACAAGACGGGTGGTTTTTTTACTCGAGGAAAACAGCGGACATACCCGACTATGATGGAGTTCGAATTGTCGAATTCTTGCAACTTGGAGTGTGTGATGTGTCACGGCGGATTCTCTTCATCGATTCGGAAAAATCGGGAAGGACTGGCTCCGATCGAAATGCCGTATGACGACGAGTTCGTGCGGCAGCTGGAAGAGTTTATTCCCCACCTGAAAGATACCAAGTTCCTTGGAGGTGAACCGTTTTTGGTCGGAATTTACTACGACATTTGGGAGCGGATGATGGAGATCAATCCGTCGATCACCACGCACATCACGACCAACGGATCGATTCTTACTAAGCGCTCGAAGCGAGTGGTCGAAAAGTTGGACACCTACATTGTCATGTCGATCGATTCAATCGTTCGCGAAACCTATGACAAGATTCGCATTAACTCTGACTACGACAAGGTCATGGAGTCGATGGATTTCTACGAGGAGATGACCCGAACGAAAGGTCGTTCGCTGGCTTTTGCGACTTGTCCGATGACAATCAATTGGCATGAAATGCCGGATCTGGTGAAGCACTGTGACGAGCGCAACATTCGGATTTATTTCAATACAGTGATCTTTCCTCGGGAGTGTTCTTTGCAGTCCTACGATTCAGAGAAATTAACGGAAGTAATTGCTCACTTTGAGTCCTACGCACCTGAGCCAGAAAGTAAACACCAGCGAGAGAATCAGGAGGTATTCCGAGATCTTATCAACCAGTGTCGCCACTGGCGCGATGAAGCTCGCGCTCGCGAAGAGAATCCTGAGGATGAGTCATTGGGGTGGATGCGCTTAAGCAATGACAGTATCTCTGCGCGTCCCCGCATTGACGAACTTCGTCGGCTGTTTCTTGAGAAATGGGACGACCGAGCTGGGCTGGCACTGCCCTTGGCGAAGTTCCGGAAAGACTGTCCCGATGAGTTTGTTTTCGTTCGCGCCTATTTCTATGGGGCACACTTTGCCTACTGCGAGCGAGAAGGCGTCGATCCAGATGTTCAGCAAATCCTCCGCAAAAAGACGGAGTTTCTCATCGCAAATTACGAGAACTATTCTGAGCGCGATGCCTATGCGGATCGCCTGATGGAGACCGATCCGCTGGAGACTATTGCTAAAGCCCACGGGATGGCGATCGATAAACTGAAGCTGTCACCGGTCAGCGCATTCGTCGGTGTGTGACCTCCATAAAAAAAGCGGCACCGCATTCGCAGTGCCGCCTTTCGGTTGAAAGAGAGTTCTTAGAAAGTCAGGTAGGCGCCAACTCTAATAACGCCCGTGCCACCGGCATCGAAGGATTCGCCATCAATGTCGAGGTCGCCGAGACTGAGGTATTGATAGCCGGCGCGGACGCCAAAGCTCTCGGTCATGTCCCAAGTCAGGCCGGCGCCGATTGCCCAGGCAAACGCCCAAGTGCTTTCGTCAACGGTGGTTCCTAAGCCGCTTACTTCGGTTCCCAGTCTAGCAGTACCTGCGCCTAACTCGCCATAAAATGCAATTGGATTGCCTTGGCCGAGAGGAACGGCTAGCCGGTAGAAAGCTAGTAGGGGGAGCGCTGTCAGTTCGGCATCGACGTTGAGTTCTCCGAGGTCAAATCCCTCGATTTCGCCGAGATCCAAATCGAAGTCGTCATCGAAAGTGTAGTATTGAAGATTGAGGCCAAAAGTACCAGTCACTTGACCACGAGACGTATAGGCGGCTTCGATGTCAAAACCTGTTGCGCTATCGAGCTCGTCACCGCTGAGGAAGTTGATGCCCGCGCCGATGTGAGCTCCGGCGTTCGCGCTTGACGGGAGTGATCCAGCCAGGGCAATTGCTCCGAGGGTGGCTGATGTGAAAATGCTTAATTTTCTCATATAATTAACTTATGCTAATTATTCGGGGGAATTGCAAGACGAAAGCTTGCGACTCGAACTTGATCGCACAGACCGCCCCATCCACAACTTCGCCGGTTTCAGTTTAAGAAACCACACCCTGACGCAGATCGTTCTGGCGCTTCAAGAACCGGCGACGACGCTGATCGATAAAGTCCTGATCGTAAATCTGCCGAGCTAGTTCACGGAATCCCGAATCCAACTCCTCAACCGACATGTGGGTTGGCTTGTAATTGATATCGAACAGCGTGCACAGCTCCCAAGCACCCGCTTGCAGAATACGATCTTCTTCAGTAAGGCGTTGATGGAGCGGAGTTCCGGGGAACGGCGTCATCAGGGTGATCTGAACTTCGTAGAGACCGGTATCCTGAACGAACTCAAGCACGGTATCAAAACTCCGGGTGTCGGTGCCATCGAGTCCGAGGACAAAACATCCATTCACGGTGATCCCGGCGTCTTGGATGCGCGCCACTGCTTCGGCGTAGCGATCGGCACGTCGGCGTTTCCAGTTCGACTTTCGTTCGATTCCTTCAATGGCAGCTGGGCTTGGATTCTCCAAGCCGATGAGGACTTGAGCGCAGCCGGCAGCCTTCATCTTTTTTAGGAGCTCGGGGTCGTCAGCCACTGAGATATCGGTTTCGGTAAACCAGCGCAGGCCTTCTCCGATCAGGGCATCACAGAGAGCGTGCCCATGGCGTTTGTCGGCGAAGGTGTTGTCGTCTGCGAATTCCAGAAACGGGTGGCTCCAGATTTTCCGGATGTCCGCGATCTCTGCCATGATTCGATCGATCGGCTTTGTCCGGTATTTGGGGTTCAGTCGGATTGAGGCGGCGCAAAAATCACAGTGATAGGGACAGCCGCGCTGGGTTTGCACTGTGATGCGATTGTAATGTTCGACGTCCAACAAGCTGAAGGCCGGCATCGGCGAGTCGGCGAAATCGAAAGTCTGAGCACGGGCATCGTAGCGCGGCTGAAGACGACCGTTCTCGAGGTCGGTGAGTAGTTCGGCCCATACGGGTTCGGCTTCACCAATGACAATCGAGTCAGCGTGCTGAGCCGCTTCGTCCGGCATCATTGTGACGTGAAGTCCACCGAGCAGAACCGTTGCGCCACCAGCTCGATAGCGGTCGGCCAGCTCATAGGCATCCTTCATCATTGCGCTGAAGCTGGAGATCGCCACGACATCGAGATTGGCGTCGGGAACTCCGCCGTTGAGAGCATCGAGATCGGGGACTTCGAGATACGAAATATCGAATCGTTCAGGTGTCATGCCCGCCAGCGTCAGCAGTCCCAAACTTGGCAGCGAAGCGATCACTTTCGAGCGTTCGACGAAGCCTGGAAGTGTCAGGCCCATCTCCATCAGTTCGGCGTTGTGGCATCGAACGCCACTCATCGCGATCAGTCCGATTTTCACGATGGCCAGGCAATGAGAGTGAGCACAATCCCGGCGGCGACACCCGTCACTGGGATGGGAAACAGATGGCGCATCGGTTTGCGCCAAGCACTGAGAAAGCAGCAGGTCGGCATCGATACTGCGCCGACTAGAAACGCAATCGCCGCCCATCCTGCGATGCCCGGAGCGAGGCCGATGATGTGATTGGTAACAGCGAATCCAAGGTTGACGAAGGCCAGTCCGAAGAACGAAATATGGCCGAGCCGAGTCAGTCTTCGCCGAAAGCTGTTGTAGCCTCCCATCCAGTCTTCGCGGTGGAAAAACAAGCCAATCACTGCGCCCGAAAGGACGCCTAATAGCATCCCAACCCAGCAGCAACGCAGGACAATCGAAGTGATCGTATGAGTGTCAGAGAACATCGTGTCAGGTGTCTTCGCTGGCTCGTCCAACGTCGACTACCTATCAGTATGCACTGCTTCTGGGGGCTTTGGCTATCGAGATTGTAGCTTCGTGAATTGAGGAAATCGATGGATGGCCGCTTCAGGCTCGTTCCCTCCTGGGCTACGGATCTGGATACCAACCCGACTCTGCAGATTCGAAGGCGACCTTCAGTCTGTTGAGCGGAGGATTGTAGACGCTCTGATCAGTTGTCGGCTCAAACGCATAGGTGAACTTTGGCAAGATTGCGATCTCCGTGATGTAGGCTGCATTCGGGTGTTCATCGAACCGGAAGACGAATGGTTTGTTGTGAATGCTCTTCCCGATTTTTTGCCAGCGGTTGGCTTCGCGGAATTCGGCGTTCTTGCCGTTGGCATCGACTGGGATTTGGGCGCGAACCCAAACTTCTGCTTTTTCGAGCCATGGGCTGCTCAGTCTGATTGCTGAGAGAGAAGTGGCATCAGTTAGGTGGAGCCGGATATGGGACTGGCCAAAGGGTAGGGTGGGATAAAGTTCGGGGCTGCCATCCAGTATTAGGTCTAAGGTTCGGGCACCGAGGTGGCGTTCGACCGTCATGTTTGCAGGAAGCCAGTCATTGACCAGATGCCGAAGCTTTCGGGAACTCGGTGGGGTCGGTTCTCCGAGTAGGTCGGCGTGGTGTTCTGCCAGATAGTCAGCGGCGACGACTGCCCAGCACGAGGTGCCGAGAACGCTTGAGTGGCCGTTGGCTGCATTTACCCAAAACTCGATGGGAGCCAGACCGCTGTAACGTGCATCGAGTAGGGGTTGGGAATCGACATGGGCGATTCCCAGCCGATCCATCTCAGTGGTCAGTAGAACCTGTTTGGCGGGACGTTTGTCTACGGAGCCATCGAAGCCACGCGGCTCACCAGCGATGAACAGGAAGAACGATGGAATGCCGGGTTTGATTTCCTCGGTGCGGGTTCCAGAAGGTTCTCCAGATGCATTCAGAGCTTCGCCGTCGTCTACCCAGACAACTCGCTTTCTCGGGTTGGAAATTCGTTCCATGTGCTCGCCAACCTCTGTCAGCGTTTCGAGGTAGGATGCCCAACTCGCACCCTCTGGATCGTAGATTTTGTCCAGCCACTCAAGATACCCGTTCCAGTGGTTGGCCCCTCGGATGATGCGTTTTCGGCGTTTTTGTTGAAGCTCCCAACTGGCTAAGGGGAAGACCTTATTCTCGACCAGATTGCCAAAACGTATCATCCAAGGATCGGCAGAAACGATGGTGCCCTGAGTGATGTCGCTATGTTCGACAATCTTCTCATCAGGGTCGTTGTGGCAGAATCCCCAGATTACCAGATCCGGATCGTAGGTTTCGACCAGCCCGTCAGCTCGCGCGATTTGGTCTCGGGTTGAGGCGCCGCATGCACCAGCTCCGATCACTTCGACCCGGTCATGGCCTCGGCGTCGGAGTTCCCGTTCGAGTTGGCTCCACCAAACATTGTTGATATTGGAGTATCCATCACCCCAAGCGAACGAGTCGCCGATGACTAAAATCCGGCGTCGATGAGGAATCCGTTCTTTGGTCGCTGGAATGGTCGCCGTTCGAATGACCCAGTCTTCGGCCTGGTCATCCCAGCCGAAACCGCCGCCGTTGCCGATGTTCCTGACGGCTTGGTTGTCCTTGTAGAGGATATTCTCGCGGCTCCAGTCGAGGGTGTTGACTGGCTTGCGAAGGTCGCCGGAGAACTGACCCGCAGTGTTTCGGGTTCGGACGAGCCCATTGAACAACCACGCATCGATCGCCAATATCGCCAAGATCACAACGAGCAGTCGGCACGGAAGTCGTAGGATTTTCCAGCGTCCCTCCGATTCGGCATTCGGAGTCCGTCTTGAACCGAACAGTAGTGAGCCGAGCAGCATCCAGAAACCGAGCCATCCGATAGGTGCATTTCCGGTGCTCTGGAACAGGAATTGCCAAATGAGGAAGGTTCCGAGCCAGATGCCAAACAGGGTAATCAGACCCGCCCGACCCGATGGGCGAACGAGGCCGAGCCGTTGGGCCGGGAATTTGGTGATCAACAGACCGATAGCGATGGCAACGATGGGTAAGACGAACCCAGAGAGTGGAGAGATCGCCCCAGTGATTTCCGTGGCAGGTTGTTGCCATTGAGGTGCAGGCGCGACTTGGCCGATATTGAGTTTGCCGAGAGTCCCAATGAGGGCACGAATTCCTCCGATTGCGACAATGGCACCGAGCAACAGTTGGGCGGAGTCAACGACTCGGCGCGCAAATGCGGCCAACTCCGGATATCTACCCATTCCGCTAGCTGGGCGCGATGGGGTTTCAGGGTCGGATTGGCTGTCTTTTTTGCTCGCCATAGTGATGGAATCGCTTGGCGACTCTAGTGGAGGGAGGTGCGCGGCGTCAACCCAGCCCGTGTTCGAGTTTTGAAGATCTTCGAGCGGAAAAGGTTTGCGACATCGCAGCGATGCCGTATCGCTGTGAAACCTGTCTCTGAATGCCGTTAAACACCGGAACTCAAGCCACCGTCGGAATCATACCGGCGCGATGGGCTTCCTCCCGATTTCCGGGAAAACCCCTGCATGAAATCGCGGGCAAGCCGCTTGTCCAACATGTTTGGGAGCGATGCAGCGAAACGAGCTCGTTGGACGCTGTCATCATTGCTACAGACGACGACCGGATTTCTGAAGCAGCGCTCGGGTTTGGTGCTCAGGTCGCGATGACTTCCGTCGAGCATTGCAGTGGCACAGACCGGATCGCGGAGGCTCTCGAGTCGCTCGAAAAGCCCTTCGATATTGTTGTCAATATTCAAGGCGATGAGCCTCTGGTTTCACCCCAATTGATCGACTCTCTAGTTCAATCGTTGATCGATGACACCGAGTCTGCCATGGCGACGGCGGCGAGCCCGATTTCGAATGGCTTGCTTCTCGATGATCCGAACGTGGTAAAAGTGGTCGCTGATGGCCACGGGCGCGCGATTTATTTCTCACGGTCTCCGATACCATATCGTCGTGGTCGACCTTCGAGCGGCACTTGTACACCGCTCCGCCACCACGGGATTTACGCGTTTCGGACGGAATTCTTGCGCGAGTTTGTTGAGTGGCCTCCTGCGCCACTCGAAGAGATCGAGTGCCTCGAGCAACTCCGGGCTTTGTACAACGGCGCCCGCATCCATCTTGTAATTACCGAAGAGGAATCCTTCGGTGTCGATACTCCCGACCAGGCGAGGCAACTCGAAAAGCTTCTCAACGCTCGGCAACAATCAGTCTCCGGCTCATGAAATACATCTTCATCACTGGCGGGGTAGTCTCGTCACTTGGAAAAGGCCTCGCCTGCGCATCGCTCGGCACGTTGCTGGAGCATCGGGGACTAAAGGTGATCGCTCAAAAATTCGACCCGTATCTCAATGTCGATCCCGGAACGATGTCGCCGTTCCAGCACGGCGAAGTCTACGTTCTCGATGACGGCGCAGAGACAGACCTCGATCTCGGTCACTACGAACGTTTTACCAGTGCCAAATTGACGCGTCTTAATAGCCTGAGTTCCGGTCAGGTGTTCGAGGAGGTGATTAAGAAAGAGCGTCGTGGTGAATACTTGGGCAAGACCGTCCAGTACATTCCTCACGTTACCGACGAAATTAAGCGCCGCCTTTACTTGGCTACCGAGCGATCCTCCGCCGATGTCATGTTGACGGAAATCGGTGGCACGGTGGGTGACATTGAGGGGCATATTTTCCTTGAGGCGCTTCGCCAATTTTCCCTCGAAGTGGGAAGGGAAAACACCTGCTTTATCCACGTCACCTTGCTCCCGTTTATTAGGGCAGCTGGCGAGATGAAGACCAAGCCGACTCAACAGAGCGTGGCGAAACTTAGGGAAATTGGTATTGCGCCAGATATTCTGGTCTGTCGCTCAGAGATCGAAATTCCTGAAGAAGAGCGATCGAAGATTGCCATGTTCTGCAATGTGAAGCCCCAGAATGTGGTGTCGTTTCGCGATGTAAAGCATACGATCTACGAGTGTCCTCTCGACCTCCGGGAAGATAAATTGGATCGGATAGTTTGCGAAGAATTGGGACTCGATACCCCGTCGCCGGAACTGAAAGAGTGGGAGAGTTTTGTCGATAGCATCATCAATCCGTCTCACCGGGTGAAGATTGCAGTCGTCGGTAAATACATCAATCTGCAGGATGCTTATAAGAGCATCTACGAGTCGTTTACCCATGCTGGTGCGGCGAACAAATGCGCTGTCGATATCGTTCGAATCGATTCGGAAAAAATCGAGAAGAACGGCCCTGAAGTCTATCTCGACAGCGTAGACGCCATCTTGATTCCAGGTGGTTTCGGTGACCGAGGGGTTGAAGGTAAAATTTCGGCAGCTCGTTACGCTCGGGAGAATGACATCCCGTTTCTGGGCATCTGCTTGGGCATGCAAATTGCTTCAATTGAGTTCGCCCGGAATGCCTGTGGCCTCGAAGGTGCAAACAGCACGGAATTCGAAAAGGAGACCCCGCATCCGATCATTTCTTTGCTCGAGGAGCAGGAAAAGGTCATCGATCTCGGAGCGTCGATGAGGCTCGGGTCACATGTCACAGACATTGCTCCCGACACCCTGGCATTCGACCTTTATCGGAGCGCCACAATCACGGAGCGGCATCGACATCGCTACGAATTTAACAGCGCCTACAGAGATCAACTTGAGGCAGAGGGACTGGTCGTTTCCGGTGTTTCCCCAGAGACGGGCCTCGTCGAAATTATTGAGGTTTCGGGGCATCCCTTCTTCATCGCCGCTCAATATCACCCTGAGTTCCTATCGAAGCCGAATCTTCCCCATCCATTGTTTTCGGGATTAGTGCAGGCAGCGACTCAGAGGTCGCAGGTTCACAAAGAGTCTTAGCAGGGTGTTGAAAAAGGCGGTGACTCGTCGCGGAGCCTCATGTGATCGAGGGTTAGGCGCGAGGATCAAGTGGATGAACATCCATGCGTGACGAGCAACAACGACCTCGTTCTCATGA
>Ga0114953_1000328_pt1 | contig 34882 bp, 32 predicted proteins | sample SidtaG_FD_87298 | JGI IMG/M metagenome (GOLD analysis project Ga0114953, IMG submission 87298) | Marine algal microbial communities from Sidmouth, United Kingdom - Sidmouth_Male2 metaG | ecosystem: Host-associated > Algae > Red algae > Unclassified | place: Sidmouth, United Kingdom | collected...
CATCTCGAACTCTGAGCTCATTGACCCCAGACTCAACAGTGTTCATAGATCTTGAGTGAGGTTGATTTAATATGCGTCCTGATTGCAATTGAAAAATCAAATAACCAAGATCTTTTCTTATATTTAATGGAAAAGACCTGAGTGTCTTTAAAGCTTTAAGATGCCATATAACGTCCTTCAAGATTTGATTGTATCAAATTCGATACACTAAGACAAGTCCAAATATCTCTTAAAAAGACTTTCTAATATACAACTTAAAGGAAGTATCAGGTTGAAGCTCGACGACGGTGGTGGATTGGGTTTGGTACTCAATCTCTGAGTCGATTTGGTCTAGAGCTTCATCGGTGGCTTGATCTATGATTTGGCCTCCAAGACGGCCTCCGGTGACCGTATCTAAAAGAGAACCAGCAGCGCTTGTTATAACCTTCCCCCCTGCTCTTTTGAGCTTTTTTGTTTGTTCCCGATTTACTTTGCCTTGAATACCCATGGCGCCATCTAAATCCATGGCCATGCCTGAGAATTTAATTGTTTTTTGATTGGGCAGTATAAAAGTCTGAAAAGTAATATTGACCCGATCAGATTGCGTAGCCTGCGCTTGACCAATAATCTTAGACTGGGATGGAATAACCACCTTGCCCTTTATAATAATGTCCTCATCTAAAATGGCAGTTACGGGGGTTCTAATATTGCTCGTCATAACTTTGCTGCTTAAGATAGCCGTAAAAGTTGAAGACTCTACAACCCCTATGTTTGTTTTGTATGAGCTGCTGCCCGTCTGATTGAGGGTAAGCTCATTGCCAAATTCAATGACATTATTTTGAGGCTCTATTTTCTTTAAAGCATGTTGCTTGAGTTTTATCTTGTCAGATAATTGCTTTCGGTTTTTGACTTCGGCTTTCATCTCTTCTAGGGAATCTGTTTCCTGCGCTTGAATATTTAGGGGTACAATATCAGAGTCTTTTTTAACAAGCTCTTCTTGTATGGTTTGTTTAGCGGAAATATTTTTTACCTTGCCTTTAGAAGCGATCTTTGGAGCTGTTTGTATTTTTACCTGCCTCCTATCTTGCTTTTGAAAAACCGAAACAGCAAAAAGAATTAAAAGCCCAACGGCAAGGCTGCTTGCAATCTTGATAAAGGTTTTGTCATATCTAGGGGGTGGTTTTTCATCAAAGATGGGAGCCTTGATCAGTTTTCTTTGCTTAAAATAATCGTTTTTTTCCTGATGATTTTGCCTGACAAAAAGCTCATAGTTATTTTTCATATTGGAAAAATCATCAATGGATTTATCTTCAGATATATCAAGGTTTAAAAAGGGATCTGTAGGCCGCCCTATTTTGTTAGATAGTTCATAGAGATCATTTAAAAGCGCTTTGGCGTCACCAAATCTATGATCGCGTTTGTAGGCAATGAGCTTAACAATGATGTCTGACAAGTCTTTAGGGCAACCCTGGACCTGATCATCGATGGGGATAAACTTTTGCTCTTTTTGATCCTGCAAGACGCCTAAAAATGATGTGGTTTGACTATGGGTAAAGGGCAGCTTTTTGGTGACCAAAAAGTAAAGTAAGCATCCGAGTGAATACAGATCCGCCCTGCCATCAATGAGTCTCACAGCTTCCTTGGCTTGGGTGGCTGTATAATTTTCAATAATCTCAGGGGCAATAAAGCCGCTGGTTCCAAACCGGTGCATGGTTGTTTTTAAGGCTGTTCCTAATTTAGAGATCCCAAAATCAATCAAATAGACATGTCCCTCATTGTTGATGATGATATTGCTTCCCTTAATATCCCTATGAATGACTCTGTTTTCTAAAGTGTGGGCATAGTTCAAGGCCCTGGCAATTTGAATGGCAATATCTACAATACGTTCATACCCATATGCGTACTCCATGGCGTAGTTATACAGATCAATGCCTTCGACATATTGGAGCACCAATATAGGGGCTTGTTTTTCCTTAAAAGTTTCGCCGTCGGTGTATCTGGAGGTCAGCTCATAACATTGCACAATATTAGGATGATTCATGGAGCTTAAAATCCGAGCTTCCTTTTCAAAGCGGTAAAAGAGATCTTTTAGATCTTCGCCCTCTTGGGGTTTGGAGCCCATCTTTAAACAGACATGCTTTTCTAAAAAGGTATCATAAGCTTTAAAAACATATGCTGACCCGCCAAGGCCTATGGTGTTTAAAAATGTGTACCGCGTATCTGGGTGAGGCGCCTCTTGTGTGTCGTCTTGAACTTGCTGCTTAGCAGGGTCAATCGGAGGTGTTAAATTTCCTGGCGCTATGTTTGTAAGCTCACTCATATTTATTTTAATAAAACCATACTCGCTTTTTTATTCGAAGGGGTTTTAAGCTCTAAGGTAAACCTGACCTTGCCATCTTTAATATTGGGGTAGGCAAAACTGCAAAGCGTTTCTTGATTGACCTGCAGCTGGGCACTTTCACAAAAGCGCTGGGTTTGAATAAGCTGGATATTGCGCATCTTGCCTTTACTAAATCGAAACATTTTTAGCTCAACCTCTAACGGATTGATCTGGTCATACTTGTGGTTTTTAATCCAAAATAGATAATAGGTGCGATTTCCTACAATAAACTTTTTTTTAGATTTAAATGTAATGCCGTGCGAAGTGTACTCTCCCTTCATTTTGATAAGCTTGCCCTGCCTGGCAAGGTTTTGAGCAATGTACTGATCTACCTTTTTAACAAAACTGCTCTCAAAGGTCTCAACCTTTTCTTGGTAGTTAGATTCAAGTTCTTGAAACTTTTTTTCCAGCTGAGAGTTTTTGGGCAACAAGCCTTCATAAAAATTAACCGTGATGTCATAATTTTTCTTCAAGGTTGGATGCAAGACAAAAGAGATTTTTTTCTCATTTTCAAAAATGATGGTGAACCCGTTTTCACTCTTGCCCATTGTCTTGGTATTTAAAAGCTTGATGCCTAATGTTTTGGGATCAATTTTACTGACCACATAATTTTGACTATCGCCATAGATCGTCTCGCTTATTTTGTACGGAAAAGAGATGGTGATGGGTACGCCCGGCTTGATATTAAAATTATGAACCTTTTTATGATGAACCGGATCTACTTTGATATCCCTAATATTGGCAGAGCTTATAGGGGTGCTCAGTAGAAAGCTTAGCGCCACTAAAAGAGGCCAAAAATAAAAGCTTATTCCTCGTCCTTTTTGTCGCTTTTTTCGCTCTCTGCGGAAGCTACATTGATCGCTATTTCCATCGCCTGGGATCTGGATATCTCGAAATGATGTTTTTCTCGCCATTTTTTCTGAATTTTGTCGAGCTTTTCTAAAATCTCTGGCGCGATGGTGATCGATATACGTTCTTTGGTCATAAAGCATCAATATAGTTCCTTTCATATTATTTGTAAATCATCAATATGACGAAATAATACCTTCATGAATTCTCAAGCTCATCTAACGCAATACCAGTCACGGTAAGTCCATAGATATTATCTTTGGATCTATCAATAGCTTTTAGCGTAAGTTGACCCTGATAGGGAATAAATCTGACCTTGGCATCCTGCCCCTTGGTTTTAGAAAACATATTAAAGTGGATTAGAAAATCTCCCCGCTTATCCATGTGCGCTGCCACTTTGGCAAAGTAAACTTGGGTTTTAAACTTTTTTTGAGCTATCTTATCCAAGCTTTTAGAAGCCTTCCAGGCTTGGATATGACTTGCTTTGAGCTCTGGCTCCATCAAGGATAAAGCTACAGATAAATCCTCCATCAGGGTGTCATGGTTATAGCCAAAGAGTTTGGTCAAAAAGGCTTGGCTAAACACCACAGCTTCATTTTCAAGTGGCGCGCTAGCTGGGCTTTTTCCATCAAGAAGCATGCTTTGACCTTTAGGACCCACCCGCACCACAAAGGGTGGCTTTTGATGGACATGAAATAAAAGTGCTAGACAAACCATGTTAAATACAACCAACGCAAGGATCACAATTTTACATGTTTGGATAGTGGCTTGGGTATTGAGCCACGCTCTTTTTTTAGTATCGATGCTCATCACCCCTTCTTCCTAAACAAATGGGTAAATTGATCTTTGATATGAGAAAGACCATTTTGCATCATTGATCCTTCGCGCTGATCATGTGAATCCCTGGAAGCAAATGCAACCGCGCTTTGGGTAGATAAAAGCCCCAAGACAGCTGCATCTTTGGCCACCTTGTATGAGGTTTGTAAAACATCATCTGCCGCGTTTGAGCTTTTGGTCACAATCCAGTGCGTGATTTGTGGAATCTTTAACGTTAGGACAATGGTGATTACTGAAAATGAAATCACACTAAAAAAATTAATCGACGCGCTGACCTCTGTGATTTCCCCGCTTGCGTATGACATGGATCCAAAGTGGGTATTTAAGAGCATAAGGAGTTTAAAAATAATAGCCGCTACCGGTTTCCACATGCAGGTTTCAAAAGCTGTTATATAATAATTGATCGGGTTTTCTTTTCTAGACTCTAAAAGTCCTACAATTAGGGTGATCGGGGCAATGATAAACAAGAACAAAAGTTTAAAGACGCGATAAATCTCAAAAAGTTTCAAAGCAATCACATGCACCATGGTGACGATGACCATCACAATCCCGGTGATTGAGCCTCGCAGGACGTCCCACAAGCTAAAGCTCTCATGAATCTTAACTGTTGTTGATTTTAAAAACGCCAAGTACTCACTCTTGGGCATCAAGGTAAAGGCCAGCTGCCCTGTGACCCAAAACATCCCGGAAAATATTTGTTTATGTAGAGCAAGCAGCGCGCAGATTAAAACCAGGCGCCCCAGCAAACTTATCATCTCACCCTCGCCCCTACCCTTGATGACTTTAAAGATCATCATCAAGGTGGCCAATGCAAAAACGAACGTGATAAATGGAATTTGGTAAGAATTTAGCTTTTGAGTTAGCGGCGCAATCACAGCCTCAAGCTCAGCAAAGTCTTGAATTAAAAACAGGTGCTCACTCACTCTAAAACCTCAACAAAAGCATGCGTTAAAATAGCCTCATCCATATGATGAGCTTGAGCCTTTTGCATGCCTGCGTGAATGTCTTTTTTAAGTTTAATAGACTCAACGTTTAAAAGCTCTTTTTCTATGCGCAAGGTTTCGCTGGAAGTTTTAAGCAAAAGTCCCAAACCCTCGTTGGTGATTTTAGATGACTCTGAAATCGACTCACTTTTAATATTAGCCTGGCGAAATTTTTGTTGATCCTCAAGAAGTTTTGAAAGGGTTATATCTTGCGTGTACTTTGAGCTGATCTGCGCCTGTTTTGCAATGCTTAAATCAGAACTGAAATCTTCAAAGGCAAGACCATCTTGCTTGGCGCGCTCAATATAAATAGTTTGAAGATATTGGGGCAGGTTATCAAAAGTGTAGGTGGTATCTACACCACCCTTTCTCAAGACATCTACCTCAGCTTCAATCTCTTCCATCTCTGTTAAAATCTCATGATAAGGATCTTCATAAAGATCGGTGGCGTAGCGCCGCACATTTTTAATCCCTCGTTTAAGGCTTTTAAGCTCACCCAATTGTTTATTGGCCATTCTCAGTGCTTTTCGAGCCTCGCGAAGCTGGCGTTGGAGAAGGGGCAAAATTGAGGTTGTTTCAAGGAGCTTTCCTCCCAAAGCTACAAAAGCTGATGAGGCTTTTGGGTGAACCACCGCTACGGCTAAAACAATGATAAGCCAAACCTTAAGCACTTTTTTCATGGGCCTCCCTCGCGTTAAATCCAAAGGGGTATTGATTGGCCAGCTCGATTAAAACCCGCAAAGAATCAAAATGTGAAAACTTGTCTTGAAAGTCTTCCTGAATTTCTAAATCCTTGGGATCAGTGGTGGACAGCCAGTACTCCAGAGGTGTGGGCACCACGCGCGCAATGAATTTATCTTGTCCCTGCTTTACAAAGCTTTCAGAAAAATGACCCGAAACTTTTTTTAAGCTTAAGATACTATCCACGTCCGCCTTGTTTAAACTTAAGGACTTTTCAATGGGCGCCATGTTTTCCCCGACTTTCAAAATAAACTTAGAGCTGCTGTTGGCCACAATAGCCTCTGAGATGGGGCACTTTAAAAAGTCAGAATATGATTGCGCAATGGATATAATTGCAGCATTAGATTTACGCGCCTTTCGGTACAAACCTTCAATTAAACTAGAGGCTGATTCAATGAGCTCCCAGGCTTCATCAAAGATGATAAGTTTTTTTCCCTTTTGCCTAAAGACAAAGATATCAATCCACGCGCTTAGAATCATAAATATGTGTGGCCGAACCTCTTCGGGCACGCCTTGCAAATCAAATCCCATGATCTGATGATTAAGATTGAGTATTTGCTTGTTATTAAACATATGCTGATAGGGACCCTTGGTCCAATAGGAGAGCTTATCGATTATTTTTTCAACGATACGCGCTTGCTTCTTGTTTGTAAATTCAAGATTTAAAACCTCTATCAGATTATCTAAAATAGGACTGTCAAAGCTTGCATAGAGTTTCTCTAAAGCAGAAGATAGAAGGAGCTTTTCCTCCAAACTTAGCCCTTTGCTGTCTTGATCATTGATAAAGCATTGTAGAATTTCAATCATGTGTTGCAAGGCCCAGGAGGTACATACGCCCTTATCCATCACCATAAATTTTGGAAACAGGGGATTGATGACCATTTGCGAGTCTAAACTTAAATATTTACCCTTAAACATCTCAATAGACCTTTTGTAAGAGCCGCCAATGTCAATAAACATCACCCGATGGTTTTGCGCCATATAAGGTCTTGTAATGTGGGAGGTAAAAAAACTCTTACCACTGCCAGAGGTTCCCGAAATAATGCTGTTAAAGTTTTCTAAATAGGCAGCAAACAGATCAAAGCTAATAAGGCCATTTAACTGATTTCTAAACATAATGGTGGGGCTACCCTTGCCCTTATAGGGCTCATACAAAGGGGCGAGATTGGTAATGTTTTGTGTAATCTCTTGATAAGGTCTTTTGGATAAGGTTCTAGAAGCCGGCAGGCTGCTTAAATAACCGCGCTGTTGCTCATACTCTTGAACAAAGGCGTCAGCCCCATTTAAACTACGAAAGGCTTTGATGATATCTTTGGACTGGTCTCTTAACTTAAATACATTATTTGCAAAGTGCGTGATGGAAAAATGAAACTTGAAGGTCTTTTCTCCCTTTTTTTCCAAAGCCTCGATATAGCCTTCATTGTCCTCAAACTTAGCTTCCATCTTATAGTTGCGCCTTTTGGCAAATAGGGAAAAGGTGGAAAAGGACTCTAAAATACCCCTATACCGATTTTTTGCCTGAATCTCCTTATACTGATCCATGCCTTGAACTTTAAACGAGCAGTAAAAATGAAAACTTTTTTTAAGTTGCATGAGTAATCTGTAAAACATAGCCGGATGAGACATCGACGGTTTAGAAAATAACGTCACTGTCTGACCATAGGTTTGGCCCGTGTAAAAATAATCTTTTTGAAAACATATCCCCTGAAACGTTAGGCGGTTACTCAAACGATCTTCCATGCCTTTGGGCAAAACGCCCTTTTGATTAAAGCTTTGGGTCATCTGCCAACGGTCTGGATTGAGGGTTTCATAAAGTAAATCAATGATGTCTTGTTTTCCTAATTTTTTAACTTTCGAAAAACTGTTTTGAAGGTGAGAGAAAATAGTTTGGGAAATAAAATCGCTTGCGCCCTTGTTTTTTTCAAAGTTTTTAAACCTATCTTTGCTTTGATGGGTGGCGAGCGTTAAAATTAAAAACACATCACTGCCAAACAAATTTGAGAATTTAAGAGCTTCAATCAAAGACCCACACAGGGCTATCCCAAAGGGCGTTGTGTTTTCCTGAGATTGCGCAATGGCATCATAAAGCCTCAAGCCTTTTTCATACCTGTTTTTAGATCGAAAAAAGGTCTGCAAATCCATCCCCTCTTCAAGAAGGTTATAGATACTTTGGATATCCATATTGACTGACAACAAGGCTTCTTCGGTCATGCCACTTGGGTCCAAGCCCTCAAATGAAAATATGCGGGAAACCGAGCCATCATCATGCATCAGGTGCTCACCCTCAATATCAAAGTATGACAGATGCCCGCTTAGGTGATCACTCACAAAGGGCCTCCAGGTTTAAATATTTTAGGTTTGATGTGGTAGCTTAAATAACTCTGCAAGTAGCCCATGGGTTTATCTCGCTTGAAGGTCATGCAAAAAATAAGGTAGGAAACTGTGGCAACGATGCCAAAAAGTGCCCATTCAAACAAAAAAAACATGATCACGCTAATGCCGCTTAAAACCACAGCATCGATTTTTTCAAAACCGTAGAACTTTTCATAATTGGATAAATGTTTATAGACCTTGTTCATATTCTTTACCCAAGCGTAGTAGAGAGCCACAAAATCACGCCGCTTCCCGCAAAGATAAACACCCCACCCCAAAACAAGGGGCCGATCTCATCTGAAGCGCTGGTTTTGCTAAAAGCAATCCGGCCGCCTGCAAAAATAATGGCAAAGGCAAGTAAAGACTTGGCAATGAGCTTAATATCATCTGCTCCACGATCTAACGCCCCTGCAATATTATCTACTGCCAGCACCTCCCCTATAATAATGAGGGATAGACTACATGCCAGAAGCCATAGCTTTGATATTTTCATCAAACACTCCTTTTTTGAGATGGTTGATTGAAACCACCGGTTTATGTGAAATAGGTTTAACGTTTAACTGGCCCACATTGATCCCTACTGCGCCCTGCTCAGCCTTTAAGAGTTTGCTGATCAAATAGCCTTGCCCAAAATAATGCAGGTTTTTAATCGAATTGGGGTGAAACTTGAAACTATTCGTTACCCTTGTAGAGCTCTCTCCCATTGACCAGTTGGTGCCTAAAAAGGTTTTAGAGACGCGCTCTGTGCGCAGAACCTCTTGATAGGTCCCAATATCTTTGGAAATTCGCTCAATGATATCTGGATCATCTTGGCTGTAGATAAATTTAGTTCGGGTATTGGACCAAACCTGATCTAAAAAGTCTTTGGCAACGCGATCTATGTCGGAGGCAATCTGCGTAGAGATGGTCCACATAATATTAGCTGAGCGTGATGTGCTTAAAGCAAGAGAGATGTTTTCATTTACATACTTGCCAAACTCATCGGCATAAATAGCAAACGGTATATCCTTGCTTGAATTCATTTGCCGGATTCCCAATAAATATTGAATCTCTTGTAAAAAGAGCATGCCCACGTCTCGGCATCTTTCCGGGTAAGAGGCAAAGGGAAGCCGCATATAGATAAGCCCACCCTTTTTAAGCTCTCCTGCCATATCAATCATGATCGATTGATTGTTTTGAATATTTTGATTAAGTTGCGGAATCGACTTGCAGCTGGCAAGCCAGGCTTCAATGCCTGCCAAAGACTTATCAAAGTCATTTTTTAATTTCATTTTCTTTCGCTTAATCGAATCCACCAGGTCTTTGTTTGAGCATTGGGACATCAAACCACTACGATACTCGGTGTTTTCAAAAGAAAGGTAGAGCTCCTTAAATGTGAACTGCTTTAAAACATCTGCCAAAAGCAAAAAAATTGGAACAAAGATTGATTTTTGAAAGTTAAAGTAAAACTCCTCACTACACTTAAAAATAGAATAGATCTTTTCAGCGACAATGATGGGATCCATCCCTTGGGGGATATAAAGCGGATTGTAAAACCAAGAGTGATCAAAGTCCCCAAGGTCAATACACTTGGCATCCTTAAGACGTCCTGCTTTTTTAGCTAAACCAAAAAAAGCGTCACGATCAGCTGCCTCTCCTTTTCCATCAATGACAATCACCCCTCGCCCATCTGGAGCGATCATGTCTTGGTACATCATCGTTTGCATCAGCGTTGATTTGCCGCACCCAGTCTGACCCAAAATCAGCATGTGCATGGACCGCACATGATCATCTAAAAACAAAGGGGTCATGTTTGGTTTGAACAATGATCTGATTTTAAAGAAAAACGTTTTAGCCTTAAGCCTTGGCGATTGACCCATAAAAGTTCCAGGCTGGTGCTTTAACCTTTGCTGCCGATCGATGATAGGCTCAGCATTAAAAGACTTAAACGCAAAGCCATACCCACTTAAATGAAAATCTGTCCCTATAATCCAGGCCCGCACATGCTCCAAAAGCTTTGCTGCTTTACGAAGCAAAATAAAAACAACTAAAAAAAAGCTTATTCCAACAAAGAGAGAAAGAACTGGCTTTGCCTCAAAAAACGCCCACAGCCTTTGGATAAAGCCAAAAGCGGATGTCTTGATGGAAATATATTTTACAAGCCACCTCTCAAAAGACAGACCTGGCGAAAGTGCCATAAAATTTTGGGTTAGGTAAATCCAGGCCTCGAGCATGACCAGTCCGCCTATTAAAAAACAAGCGCCTCTATATATAAGCAAGCGTACCATTAGGCGCTTAAATTTTGGGAGGCTTCCTTTGTGACAAATGTCTCGTTAGGATCCAGTTTTATCCCGTCTATATTCGGATTTACCTCACCATTGGGCTTGACCGGATCAAACAGGTCACCCAGCACAACCACATCCGTTGCCACAATCTCAGATGCCTTTACCTCATATCCATTGTCCAGCTTATACTTGCTGTACTTCAGGCGTCCTGTGACATGAACCACCACGCCCTTATCTATTTTTTTAATGAGGCTTTCTGCCTTTTCATCCCAAACCACTACTTTGTGCCAAAGTGTCTCTTGAAGTTCTGTATCCTTTTTTTTATAATTTTGCCCCACAGACATCTTTAATAGCGATTTTCCAGAATTGGTTTGCATCAATGTTGGCTTCTCACCCAAACGTCCTCGCACTACCACTAAGTTAATATACATACTTTGCCCCCTTAAAAGTTATTTAATCATACATAACATACTGTATATATAATTAGTAATATAAATACATACTAAATACAAGTTTTTGAGAAAAAGCATGCGAAAGTGTATTTTGCATACAAAGTTGCACAGTCCATATTAAATAGGCCTGTTATATGTTTTGTCTATTTTTATTTGTGATATAATAATTTACAAATGTGGTTTAAAAGGGATATCGCAAACGCTTTAAGAGATGATAAGAGTGTCATCCAGGTACTCAGGGGTCCAAGGCAATGTGGCAAGACAAGCTTGTTTTTGGAGATGGATCCCTCCTTTAAAGAACTCAGTCTAGATGACATTGACCTGAAGCACTTGGCCAATGAAGATCCGGCACTGTTTTTAAAACAATTTAATTCCGAGAAAATATTTATAGATGAGGCGCAATATGCACCAGACTTGTTTCCACTCTTAAAAAGGAAAGCGGACCTTTTTAAGCGCGAAAACAGCAAGCTTAAAACCATCATTCGTTTGACAGGTTCAAACCAAATTTTAATGGATCGTCGGGTGAAGGAAAGTCTAGCAGGAAGAGCCAGTTTTTTTGATATGAACACGTTAAGCTTGCATGAAGTTGCACGTCAAATGAGCCATATTTCTACGCAGAACTACTTATACAGAGGCGGCTGGCCTGAACTCTATCAATATCCAGACATTAAACCTAACGTATACTTGAATGATTATATTTCATCCTACATTGAGAAAGATATTGTTCTGGCTGCCGGTATTCAAAAAGTCATACCTTTTAGAAAGTTTTTAAAGCTTTTGGCTGGACGCGTAGGACATGTATTGGATGTTTCCTATTTTGCAAAAAGTTTAGGGGTATCTTCTACGGCCATTAATGCATGGCTTTCAGTTTTAGAAACCATGCATTTGATTGTTCTCGTACAACCTTTTTCGAACAATTTGAGCAAACGCTTGGTTAAATCACCAAAGGTATACTTTATCGATACGGGATTGGCATGTCGTTTACAAGGCTGGAGCGATGCAGATCCTATCCTATCTTCTCCCGCGCAAGGTTTTCTGTTTGAGAATGTCGTCTTTGGAGAAATATTCAAATTTATTTTAAACCACCGGTTAGATTGGGATATCTTTCATTGGCGTTCCAAAGATAAGAGAGAAATTGATTTCTTGGTTCAAACAGGTCCTGATCAATTTGTTTTCATTGAAGCTAAAGTCAGTCGACAACGTTTAAAAGACATTCGCACCTACCCTGAAGTGAAAAAAGTTTTTAAAGAAAAAATTCCAAAAAAAATCCAATGCGTTCAGGAAGGCGATGATATTTTAGGCGATGTCATCCCTGTCAGATATCTACATAATTTTTTTATGGAAATGATGATTTCACAGTATCAGACCAAACGCCCTAAAAGCTGAGCCCAAAGAGCCACAATATTTTTAAAAATGCTGCACTTCGCACTTGAATGGGCGCGCTTACAAAAGCAAGCACCTAAAGGTTATACTATAGCCATCCGAGTAATATGACGTCTCAAAAGCGTGGGTGAGGCACTTTCTTCAAACTCGATTGTTTTTTAATGTAAGATAAATTTTTGACCGTGTAAAACCGTTAGATTCTAGGGTGGACAAGTCACGCTGCGCTTGGCGTCGGGTGATCAGACCTCGGCATTGCTTCATATAATCAGCCACCTTGAAGCTTTTATAGTCTTGGATAAATGCTTGAAGCATACGCAATCTCTGATGTTTCTTTAGTCTTGTCTTGTTTTTCAATATAACCATCGGTTGGCTCCATAGGAATCCCCATGCTCGATATATATCGATGGCATAATACACTTCTTGATCTTGCCTTTGTGAACCGATAGACCTGAGATTGATAAAAAAAAGTTCGTTTCCTGCTCTAGGAATATTTGTCATCACAAGTTTTACAAATGCATTCAACAATGGGTCTGAAGACTGTCTTTCAAACTCTTGTACATGGGAGAGGATGACTCCAAATGCAGCTGGCCATTTTGTTGATTGCAATAAACGGTTGAGTTGCATTGGATTAAAGGCTTGCCAGTTCTTTGCAAGGAATTTAATCATAATTTCTCCCAAACGTGCATCAAAACGCGCCCACTGAGAACTTAAAACCAATATTTCTTCAGATACGTTTCCAGCTAAAAATGTATCATACAGCTTGGATAGTTTTTGGATTGATGGAAGTGGCATAATTTTATATTTGCCCTAAAACATCATCTAAAAAGGCTGAAGCTCTGTCTACGCCTGGCGTGTTTTTTTGGCCAAGGACATCAAGTTGCCGTTCAACTTCGTCAAGCTCAGCACCTTTTTTGATCAGTGCCAAAACGTGAGGGATATCTTTGTCTCTTGCGGCAAAGCATTTCATCAGAAGTATATCTTCTTTTCCAAGCGCTTTTGCGCTTAGGTGTTTGCCTTCAAAAACAGTGACCAGTCGGCTTTGATATTGGTCATCAAGGACAAACGTAAATGTAGAAAAATACGGATTGAGCCAATCTAGAGGTATGTTTAATTGATTACCAATATCTTCAATGATGGGGGAGAGCTCTTCGATTGTCATACCTTTAGGAATAGCATCAATATCCATTGTCGATAGCGGAAAGTCGTGTGCCAAAACCATAGCTCCACCTCCACCAACCAGAAGGTCGAGTTTGATTGTGATCCGCTTATCTAACATGTCTAAGGCATGGGTCATATGTAGGTGTGTTAACGATTGACGTTCCATAAGTTTATTTTACGACATTTAATATAATGTCGCAATAGGAATATTATCTGCCCTGTATGTCTTATTCTTTAGGTTTGCTCATCGGCGAGCTGCTTTGGTATGTAGGTTTAAATTTGGTTTAGGTTCAAGAGTGGGGTCTAAATGCCCAAAAGCTTCCTATTTAGAAGAATAAGTCTATTTTAAAGTTGACTTTATTTTAGTCCGTTCTAAAATAAAGTATGGTTAAGAATAGTTCCCCCTCCCCTTTAGGTATTAATCGAGCTTTGGCTGAGCATATCAAAACATACCTCCCTGAAAAAATGATCTTATACCAATCCCATTAAATAATGACGGAAATTTTTTCGCATTTTTCCTGTACTTAAAGGACTTCAGCCGGATAAAAACGGTCATTTATTCTTAGAATTGGTATTATTAAGTGGTCCCAGCCAAGCAGGGAAAACTTCCCTCTTTTGCAGAAGTTTCTTTAGCCTAAGACCCTCCATCTTGAGCCTCTTCCCCGCCCTTCCTGCGCAACTTTTCCCTGGGACTTTAATTGACCTAAAACTTTTTTTATAAAGGGGGTGCTGGCATTTGGATTTAACAAAACAATATCACCAAGCGTAAATGGACCCATCTGAGCTAAAATGGAATCAATAATCATTTGCTTTTTTGCTGGGATGGTGCCCTTTAACTCAACTTGTGCTTGGAGCGTCTGATACGCATCTTTAATCATTCTAAAGAAAAAATTACACCATGGAATAATTTCATTTTTTCCGTTTTGCCAATCTTGTGAACATTGATTCAAAACCTGATAATAACTTTCTTTATGATCTTCAACCCACTTTTCTAGGCTCACATATCTTGGCACTTCAAAACCGTGGTTTAAAAGTAACATTGTCGTTAAAATTCTTGAAACACGACCGTTTCCATCTCTAAACGGATGAATGCATAAGAAATCAAAAATAATAACAGCAATTAATAGCAGTGCAGGTGTATCGGGAACGTCTAAACAAGATGCATATTCATCACACATTTTTTTCATTGCAACAGCTGTATTTTGGGCAGATGTAGGTTTGAAGATCGTCTTAATTTCTCCATTAGGTAGCCTCTGAATAATTGTATTATCTTTGCGTTTCCATAGACCCGCATCACCTGCTCCAAACTGAGCCAACTTGTGTAGGTGTTGAACGCTTTTTATTGTCAGCATAGCAGGCCTGTCTTGAACATGTGAATAAACCCATCGCAAAGCTGACTGATATGCAACTAACTCTTCTTCAGGTCGGTCTTTTGGCTTTGACTTATCTAGGAGAATAGGACGTAACCTTTCAGGCTCAACTTCAACACCTTCAATTCTATTTGACGACTCAATACTCAAAATCTCAGATTGCTCACGTAACGAGGTCAGTAGATGTGGTTTTTGTTTAAGCCATAGGTCCTGTTTACCTTTAGACTCCATACACCCAGATAATAACCATAAGCTTGGGGCTGGTAGTGAAATACTATTTAACCGATCAAGTGTTAAGAGTATGTTTTCTTGTTTTAAGCTCATAGTATCCCATTAGTATCCTATTAATTTTAGAGTATCCAATTAATCAATTCTTTTTAAAGATTTATACCTTTTACATTACATACTATAAGTTGTAATATATCTAGATGATCTACTTTGCAAAAATTACAAAACAATCTCATGAATGCTTTTTAGTTGAATTTCCAGAGTTAGATGGATGCTTCACGGAAGGTAAAAGTATTGAAGAGGCCTTGAAACATGCCAAAGTAGCTCTAGATGTGTGGCTTGAATCCCACTGTGATCGAGAAATTAATATCCCAGAACCTGAAAATAGACGTGGCCAAACCTACCATGCTATTGAAGTGGACCTACAACTATCCTTTGCCATTATGCTTAGAAAACTTCGAAAGAAAAAGCGCTTAACACAAGCACTTATGGCTCAACGTATTGGGATTAGCCAACAAGCATATGCCAAACTTGAAATACCCTCAAAGAGTAATCCCTCTTTAAAAACAGTAGATAAAATTTCAAAAGCTCTTGGGATCCAACTTACTTTTAACCTTGCCGCTTAACAGATTTAAACCCCAGCACGATAGTGGCATCACAACTCGTCTCAAAAGCTACTATTTTATTTTTCCATAGGATGATTTTTTTTATGGAAATGATGATTCGAATACAAGCTAAAGAACTAGCAGCGCAAGTGTGTTCAAATTACGCACTACATCGCTCTAGATGCAGGACCTCGTCCGCGCTGGGAACGGTCGTTGCTGAGCCCCTTGGTGGGACTTTCGCGCTTCCTCCCTTGTGATCCAATAACAACAAGGCTACGCTGCGATATTTTCTTTTTTTAAACCTTCTAAAATAAACATACGCATTAAAACTTGATATGGGATACCTTTTTGATCAGCAATAGCTTTTAAAGTCATAATCGTCTCTCTTTTTAAGGCCACGCTTGTAGGCACCTTTCGCTCATTTTTAAGGCGTTTCATCGATGCTTTAATTTTGTCAGCATCAAACTCAACGTCATTGTATTCATTACTTGCTTTAATATACTTTTTCATAAAGCTCTCTTTCTCTTTTATTAGTATCTCTGCTGCTGATGGGCCTTACTAGACCATTTCATAGCGTAAAAACCACAAACAGTAATCGCCTATTTTTAGTGGATCTTCAACAACCCGATCTGGGCTTTTTCAAGCGATGGATACACTCAATCAAAGTAATGCTGGCGTCTGCATCGCTTAGGTCGAAATCTTATAAACCTTGTGCAAATCATTCATGATCTTGAAAAAGAAATATTGGATTCAAATCCATTCAACAAAATATATAGTAGTTTAGTTTTTATTTGGGACGGAACTGTATATTCTGGAGCCCTCAGCAAATATCAGGGAGTGCGAAAAAATTTCCGCCATTATTTAATGGGATTGGTATAAGACCTGCTATGGGGCTGAAACCCACATTGGAGTTTCGTTTAGGTTCAAGAGTGGGGTCTAAATGCCCAAAAGCTTCCTATTAGAAGAATAAGTCTATTTTAATGTTGACTTTATTTTAGTCCGTCCTAAAATAAAGTATGGTTAAGAATAGTCCTCCTTCCCCTTTAGGTATCAAGCGAGCTTTGGTCGAGCATATCAAAACTTACCTCCCTGAAAAAATGATCTTATTAAGTGGTCCCAGGCAAGCAGGGAAAACTTACCTGAGCAAGCATCAGATTTATTCAAGTCATATTTATCTTAATTTTGACGATGAGGATGACCGCATCATGCTCAGAGAAAAATCATGGCCTCGGGATGCAAGACTCATCATTTTTGATGAACTTCATAAAATGGATCAATGGAAACGTTGGCTCAAAGGAATTTTTGATAAAGAGGGAACTTATCCCCAAATTCTGGTTACAGGTTCAGCCCGAATGGACGCATTTAAAAAAGGGGGGGACTCTATGGCAGGTCGTTATATTGGTTTTCGGCTTCATCCGTTGAGTTTAAAAGAACTCAACATGGGAGCCAAGAAGGATCTTCTTAAGCAAATGATCAAGCTCGGACCCTTTCCAGAGCCATTTTTAAAATCACGTGAAGTGTTTAGTAAAGTGTGGCGAAAAAATCATTTGGATTTGATTCTCAAAGAAGACTTGTTGGATCTTGGCAAAGTCGTCCAATTGAAAAAAATTGCGATCCTTGTACAGCTCCTCTCAGAAAGGGTTGGATCAAACATCAGTTACAAATCTCTTGCCAAAGACCTTCAAGTCTCTTCTCCCACGATCAAACACTGGTTGCAAATATTGGAAGACCTTTATGTCGTTTTCAGAGTAACACCTCGATCCAGGGACATCAGTAAATCCATACTGAAAGCACCCAAATACTATTTTTATGATACCGGCCGGGTCAGAGCTGGTATGGGCGCAAAGCTGGAAAACATTGTGGCCTCCCATCTTTTAAAGAGAAATCATTACCTTGAAGATACGCAAGGTGAATACATCAACCTATTTTATATCAGGGACAAGGAAGGTCGAGAGGTAGATTTTGCCATTGAGCGCGAAGGTCACTTAGAATATTTAATTGAAATTAAGACATCAGATGCTCAGCTATTTAAGCCTCTGGCCTATTTTAAAAACAAACTAAATCCCCAATCATGTATCCAGCTTGTCTTTGACCTTCCAAGAAGAAAAAATCATGATGGCATTCAAATTGAGGACTTAACAACATTTTTGTATCAGCTTGAAGCATAAAAATTCGCCCGTTCAAGCACGATGTTCGCCATCTGGTTACCTCTTCGAATTATCACGCCCTAGTACTCCATCCAGAAAATTATCCCTATATAAAATTCCAGCCTCTGTCTAAAATCCTTTTAATACTAATTTCACAAATTAATTTTCGTTTATATAGCTCTCAAACCCTTTAAAATCAGTAAAACTAAAGGAGTGTCCTGTTATTATTTCATGGAATTGATATTAATTTGGTGCTTTCCATTGATTCGAAAAAAAAAATAAGGAAAAACTTTATGGACGGAGTACTAGTCTATATATGAGCCAATTTCGCTAAACGAAAAAATTATATTTACCCCCTTTGGGCAATTTGTACCCATCGGACTCCCAGGTGGTATGTATGTAACTACTATTTTTTTTCCATCATCAGAAAAACCTATAACATTAAATACACCTCCTTTTTCCGTAATACAACTGTCACCAAAACCAATTAAAGAGTCTTTATTTGAGAACTGTTGTGTAACTGGGGTTAGGTTTCTGACATCCACCCAACCTTTATCATTCACTAGTAATTGATCGCCTACCTTGTATTCACCTGACTTTTTTATTGTTTCCGAAATTATTGATTTAGATACTAGCTCCTTCATATCTTCAGTTTTTTCAAATGTTCTTCATAGCGATCTTCGAAAAAAAACAGTTGGGAACTTTCAAAAAACAACAAAGATTTATCTGGGCATGATGTTCCTAATGCGTCTCCAGGCGGCGTATACTCAGCGATTGTGATTTTTTCGTTGTCAGAAAACCCTTTAATACTTATTGTACCGCCAATTTCCGTAATACAACTGTCACCAAAAGAAATTTTTATAGTTTTATTAGAAAAAACCTGATCTATTTGATTTTGATTGACAATGTCAAACCAGCTAGAATCGGGGATATGAATCTCATCACCAACACAAATATGTCTCAGTACTCCATCCGGGGTCTCTAAACGTATTGAATCTTTTGTTTCATGATGAAGTATGTTTTCAACCAATTCTTTTTTCTTACTTATTCTCTGTTCAACTTCATCATACTTTTCCTTAAATTCATTCAACTTATCTCCAGACAGTACAAGCTTGATACCAGACGGGCAGGATGTTCCTTTAGATACTGATGGAGCAGTATACAACAGTGTATATTGATTTTGATTTACCTCAAGAACATCAAGCTTACCTCTAAATTTAATTACACACCTGTCACCATTTTTCATATCTACTTTATTTTTAGAGGGTTTACTTAATGAACCCTTTGAAAAATAATCTAAAAAATTCTGTTGCGGTCTATGATCGCCTGCTTTTATTACTACTTTTACCCATTCATTTTGAGAAACATTTATAACATCACCTAAGGATATTTTTTTTTGGCAGAATGCCGTCTCCTGGAAAAAAACTACTGTGGTAGCAGCCAACACTAAATAAAAAAAACTCTTAATCATAAATGTCCTCATTTCTGAGTATAGAAACATACAATATTTGTGCCAATTATATCTCAAAAAAGACAAAGTAAATCAAGCGCTTAAAAATAAAATGAATTAAAATTGGGGCCTCGATGCCCCATTTTAACCAAAACCACTCTATTTTATCACTTAGCTACATGCTATTTGAAAGTGGGGGCAGTATAGTGAGAAGTGCCAAATTCGCCCGTTCAAGTACGATATGTGCCATAAGGGAACAGTTAACAATTGGAGATCGCAGCAACAGAGACAGACCCCTTCTGCCTGTTTGGACACCACTTAACAAGCTTAAGCTTATCAAAAGCCGGCTCCAAAGCTTATTCTTACAATATCAAACTCGGCACGGGATGGGGTTTTGTAGAGGAGGTTCCAACCTAGATCTAACTTGATAGATGTGAAGTAGATTTTCAAGACCCGGCTGGTATTTATGTGAAGCCCTACCCTGGGCGTAAATCCAATATTGGGATCGGGTTTGAGCTCAAACAGGGGCGCAATATACAGAAAAGGCCTAATCGCCCTAGGTTTAAAGGGATAGATTCCTATCCCTGATTGAAACCGGATACTTTTGCGATTGGTTAGGCCAAACAGGAGTTGCCCGTCTGCAAATAGATGCTCCCTGAAACCTCTGCTATAAGAAACGACCCCATTGGTATCAGATATTTTTTGATCGGGCTCCAGCAGGTAGGGCTGGCTGATACCAAGAGAAAAGGTGTTTTGGTGCTCAAAGGCAGCTACATTTCCTGAACCCGTCCACAACCACAAGAGCGAGACCATCCAAAAGCGCTTTATTGTATAGACACGCAATTTACCCTTGAGACCCGATCTCCCTGTATCTCTGATATATTTTAAACCCACAAATCCAGGCATACTTAAAATTCCCCACTAAACTCAAGAAGAGGTTTTTGAAGCTCTTTTATTTTAAAGGGCTCTAGATTGATATCTGTAAAATCACCTCGGATATAAGCTTCCAAACTGCTGGATAAATCGGTAGTCAGCGTTGATACCCCAACTTGAGTTCCACCATGTAAGATGGCGCCCTCTTTACCCTGCCCGTCAAGTTTAAGATCACCCTCATAATCCGCACAAAGTTTTTGTAGCAGCCCCAGGGTGTTGATCTGGAGACTTGGATCGGTTGAGGGGTTAGAAGTAAAATATTGATAAGACAGATGCGAGAAAGCTTTAAGATAAAAACCATACGCTTGGGCTGCTTCCATTTGATCACGTATAAAATTTTGACCTTGAAGCCCTTTGATACCATCCAAGCCTAAAAGTTCTTCAAAACGTGTGAACATCTTCTGTAAATATTGTGATAGATTTTGATCTACCTCTGTTGAGGCCTTGGCTCTGGCAAAACACGATGCAAGGTGCGTGATTGGCGTAAGTACAACCGTTGATGCCTCGCTGTTATCAATGGCCAAAGAAAACGTCTCACCTCTACCCAAACTTATCTGGATACTTGGATCATGGCTTTCCATAAAATCACCTTCAGAGATTCTAAACTCTATATTTGCAACGTCCTGATCTACCTCGAAAGTGACTTCAAGCATGTTGTTTTGATTTACATACGTGTCCTGATCTAAAACAGCGCCTGTATTAATATCGATGATTTCATAAAAGCCTTTGGGGGTGTTTGGCACAATCACAGTATGCTCAATGTATTTTTCAAAATCAGCGCACCCAGCCATCATGTAAACCACCAAGCAAAATATGATCGGGCTCCGCCTCACGTAACCCTACCTAGGATGATATGATGAGAGGTGAAATGATAAAGCGTCATCTCCCCCACCCCAACAGTGAAGCGCTCCGGTTTGATGAATCGCGCATACCCGAGCGCCATTTTCAAAGGAAGCATAAGATGCTGTAATACTTTTAAAATTGTTATCATAAAAACTGCCCCGCATATCAACCTCAGTCGGAATGGTTTGATCTTTAAAACTGCCATTTCCTAGAGCCCCGCCTAGGCCCCTGCCCCAACAATAAACTTTTTTATTTTGATGGATCCCGCACCTGGTGGCTGTCTCATTGGTCATACTTCTCCAAACATTTGAAAGGCCTTCTGGGGAAGGCACTTTCTCAATTTCGGCATATGACCCGCCGTTATTTTGACAGTACAGTGGACCATCATGCCAATTTCTTAAGCATGCCGTCCCTGATCCCATATGAAGTGCAAACGCGTCCATAGAGCCATGCTTGACGCCAAAAATATCATGGGCTCCAAAAATTTCTCGAAAGCGGTCATGCGATGTATTGGGGGGCCCAAGAAGGGTTGAAAGATTAATCATGATGCCATCACTGATGCCCAGCGCTCGAGTAGATAGTGTAGCAACATGAGTGTAATAGCGTTCTTTACAGTTATTGAGATTATATCCAAGCCTTTGCGGCCGGGTATATATTTTATCCGTTAGACCTGTACACATGGAAGTTGCATTTAAGCTTGTGGCTTTCAGATACCCCCATGCCACAAGATGACCCCTCATTGTTAATCCAAAAGTTGTACCCCGGCCCATCGATATATGTTGCAAACCCCATCCATCAAGTTCTGGTATGTGAGAAAATTCTGTCTTTATGGGTTTGTTTGAATCCTTTAAACCATGGCGCAAAAACCCTTGCTGACCATCACCCCAGCAGTAAGTTTGATATTTGGTGGCAGAAGAAGAAACAGCGCATGTGGTGTCACCATAAATATCTACTTGGGAGAATGTTCCCTCTGGGATGACAACCTTTGTAGGGATCAGTCTCAACTTATTGTCCCCTGTACCCAGCTGGCCCTTGGTATTATTCCCCCAGCAGTAAAGATTAGAATTATCATGGATGGCGCAGATGTGATTTTTCCCCATGACGACACTTTTCCACTTGTTAAACGTGAGCGCGCCTCGCATATCAATTTCGTAAGGCGTATTGCGCGTTGGATTGATGCTTAAACCCAACTGATACATATTGTTATCGCCCCAACAGTATTTACGCTCATCTGTTAAACCACAAGTATGATTCTCGCCCGTTGTAATAGAACTAAATTCAACATCATCAGGAAAGTATGAAGCAATCACAGGGTATGGAATAGGTTGGTGATGTTTTTTACCCAGGCCTAACTGACCTTTATCTGCATCTTTTTCTTCTCCCCAGCAAAAGGGGTACCCTTGTTTTGTTACGGCGCACACATGATTGAGTGAAAGAGATACATCAACAAATTCATTATCAATTTCAATGGCTGAAAGATTAGGCTCAATGGGTTTAAAGGCATTTAAATCTTGATGATCTGTAATACCCAACAAATTCTTTTCAAATGAGCCCCAACAATAGAGTTTGTAGGTGATGGTGATGGCGCAGGTATTGTTGATACCGGTCACCAATTTTTTAGACAGATCAGTAGAACCAGAGCCCTCAAAGTCAACAAGGGCTGGTAAGACTTGATCTAAAATGTTACCTGTTCCAAGCTTACCTGAAGCGCCATCTCCCCAACAAAATGGCTTTTGGGTTTCATGAATTGCGCATGTATACTGATGACCTGCGCTGACATAGTAAAAGTTGTTTTCAAACTTATTAAAATCCATTTGTACTTCTACAGGTTCAAAGGATGGCTCCCCCTTTTCACCATTGCCCAGTTGACCCTTGGTATTATCTCCCCAGCAGTAAAGTTTAAATGAGGCGTGAACCGCGCAGGAATGCATATGGCCTGCAGACACATAGATAAAGTCACCTTCTATATCCGGAAGACTTTCTGAAAACTCAACGCGCGTTGGCACTCCTAAAGCATCGTTAGATCCGTTACCTAACTTGCCAGAAGCTCCATCACCCCAGCACATGATAAAATTGTCTATTGTGATACCGCAAAAATGATTGGTGCCGCCTGAGATATGTTTGAAGCGCTCCTGTCCAATCACTGTTTCATTGGCAAACTTAAATTTTTGATCAAGTCCTAGAATGCCACCTTCATTACTTCCCCAACATATGAGCTCTTGATTATCGTTAATACGACATGTGGTATTGGAGATAGAGGCCATCTTATCTTCAATAAATTTAAATCTTATGTTTTCTTCCTGCTTGGATGGACCACTTTCAGTAGAATTATCTCTTAGGTTCCGGATGCCATTACCTTCAGCGCATGCCAAGACTAAAAATCCCAAACAGATTAAAAAAAACTTCTTCATTAAAAATTCGATTTTATTTAAAGACCTCAATGTTATTGCCCCAACTGCCCTTTACTGTTGTCTCCAAAGCAATAACTGTTACCTAAATTTGTAATTGCGCATGTATGTTGGCGCCCAATTGCGGCACCTGTAATATTAAGCTCTGGGACTAAAAAATCATCCCCAACTGCAATAGGTAAGTATTGTTTTCCTATCTCTTGAGTACCTAACACTTTGCTGCCATTATAACCCCAACAATATAAGCGTTGAGATATATGAACAGCACACGAATGACTCTCTGATAAAGTTATATCAATAAACTTGTTTTCAATCTTTTCATCTCTCATGACAACATCTGCAGGATACCTGGCATCATATTGACCAGGAGGATCACTAACTCCGAGCAGATCACTATCTCCTTGACCCCAACAAAACAGAACATCATCGATGTTGATGCCACAGGTTCGCCCCGGTCCGGTTTGAATTTTACGCCATAAATTTTTAACGTTAGGTTGATTAAGACTAATTTCGGTTGGGTACGTTTGACTTTCCTCACTACCAATGCCCAACTCACCGCTAGTGCCCCTACCCCAACAATAACCTTTTAAAGTTATCGCAATTGCGCAGGTATACTTGTCCCCTGCTGAAACGTGCACAAACTTGTTTTCAAACGTTTCATCCCCTGGTCGAACCGCAACCGGATAATAAATGCTATTGGACTTATCAAAAATATTAAGATCAGCTTCTCCAAAGGCCTGGTTTGCTCGATTGCCCCAACATAAAAGGGTAAGGCTTTTATGAATCGCGCAAGTATGATCAAATCCAGTCGATACGTATTCAAAATCATGATCCAGACTGTGCCCTGACATATCAATTGGCTCTGGCGTGTTTTGATTGAGCGTAGAAAAATTTGCCAGCCTTCCATCAGCGCCATAGCCCCAACAATAAATCATGTTGGTTTTTGTTGAATTTTGATCTGTTGTGAGCGCGCAAAAGTGCCGATGGCCTCCTGAGATTTGTTTGAAGGTGATGGGCTTGTCTAGGTCACCCTCTTCAAAAACCTCAATACGAATTTTATCAAAGTTATTTACATTGGTGCCATCGCCTAACTGACCAAGGTCGTTCTCGCCCCAACAATATAGCGCGCCTTTAGTATCAATCTGACAAGACGAATATGGATTGCTTGCAATTTTATCTTCCTGAAACTTGAAGTTGTAGAGCTCCATGGCCGGTACGATAACTGGATCCTGCTCAATGACCGGGTCTTGATCATTGTCAATGATGGGAGGGCTATCTCCGCATGCCATCATGAAAAAAAACATCAACACATATATATAGACACGTTTTTGTTTGTTTATCATCCTACCCTCTTTGTATTGTTTGCCATCAGTATAAAGTCCCCCACCAACGTCTGTCACCATGTGTAGAACGCGCGGTGGTCGAATAGCGCTTAACCATAATGTCCTCAAACTTCATATCGGAAGAATCGCTATTTAAACGTGGGATGAGCTCTTGTAGAACTGGTTCATAGTCAGGGTAGCGCTTGAGAATCAAAGCTGTCTTTGGCTCCCCAACAATACGCATTACCATTGAAATGGATGACGCAGTTGTGATCTAACCCAACATCGATCTGAATAAAGTTATTTTCAAGGCCTTCTGGCATATCTTTTGGGGTGGGTAAAAGCACAAGATCTTTTTCTACGCCATCGCTGATCCGCTTGTTTTTCATCACACCCCAACACATAAGCTTACCCCCTACAGATATGGCGCAAGTTTGCTGATCTCCTGCTACCAATTTACGAACCAATTTACCTGAGAGCCTTACCTTTTGAGGGTGTTGTCTAGAAACCATACTACCTAAACCCAGCTGACCTTCATTGCCCCTACCCCAACAATACGCATTTAAGCTTTCATGGATCGCGCACGTATAGTCATGACCTGCGGTGACATGGACAAAAGCGTGTGAAGCATCGGTGGAGCCCATTTCAATCAAGGCAGGTTTTAAAAAATTCTGATCTAGATTGGCGTGGCCAATCTGGCCATAGGCATTATCTCCCCAACAGAAAATATACCCTTTGCGATGCACCCCGCAACTATGGGTAAAACCTGCAGATACATGAACAAAATCATTGTCAAATCCTGTTTCACTCATGTCAATCTCTTTGGGATGTGAGAAGTTTTGAGTTTCCCCATTACCCAATCTTCCAAGCTTTCCATGGCCCCAGCAAAAAACTTTATTACTTTCACCAATCCCACAAAAATGAGTTTCTCCTCCACTAAGGTGTGTAAGATATTTGTAATTGCCATTTCCACTGACGACCACCTCAGTATATGGCAAGCTAGTCAGAGAGTAATTGGTGTTTTGTCCGTAGTCACCCTCACCACCACAGTGGAGGTATTTTGGGCCTGTTCGTCTAAAACGCCTAAAGCTACATGATGTGTCAGGTGTGCTGGCCATTAAATGGTGATCAAATACAAAACCATAAGCTTGGATGGGGCTTTGAATCTCACCTCCATCAGGAGATGAAGTATCTTGCGTATTACCAGAAACCTCAGAACCATCACTTTCAAGCAGGTCTGAAGGTCCAAGCTCTCCTTCAGAACAGGCAAAAAAGAAAAAGCCACATAACAATAGACTGATTTTAAAACTGACCCTAATCATACACTCTCCCACATACAGATATAATCCAAAGACTTAAAACCCTCAAGAACTCCCCTAACAAATGTCTTTATTATATAGAAGTAATCCACATGCCAAAAATATAGACCAAACAAAACACCCCTACCTACTTTCCACTTCCACTTTTTATTCATATTCAATCTCTAGAAGCTCATTTACCCTAAGTCCAAATAGAAAGAACATCCCAAAAGTCAAAGTGCCTACAAGTTGACCAAGATAATTCTTTGAATGAGCTTGGTCAGCTTGTTTTGGCACGCAAAACCCTAATTTGGGCAGTCCTTTCAAACACTTACGAACCTTTAGGCCCGGCGCCCCGCTAGAGGCAACATAACACCTCATACCCACTCCGGAAAGTTGCTGATGGCTTGTTTTTTGGGTTTTTTCATCATAACGTCCTCTTGATTTATGACTTGATCAAGCTTTTCTTGAGCTGAAACATCCACCTGATTACCAAACATCAGTTGGCCTAAATGCTCATGAGAATCTTCTTTGACAGAAATGCTAAAGGGTATTTTTATGGTCAAAGGCAGCTGATACTCATCTTTGTATTTTGAATACATTTTTTCAAGTGCTTGTTTAATAAAGTACGCCCTAGCGTTTGAATTGACACTATAGTGCAGGGATACATTTTCATCCCTATTCTCAGAAAACCATAACCAGTATTTACTCAGGTTTCTAAGTAGTGCTTTGGTATATTTGGTACCATTATCGAATTCAAAAAAGACCTTGGCTTCATTTAAAGGGTTAATCAGTACGGCGTCAGGTTCAAAATAACCTACCTGTGTATCATAGCGAGTGGATGAATCAGGATTCCATAAAATAGATTGATCACCATACTCATGAAAAAAAGCTAGCATCACATCATTGAGGTGAAGTTGATGACTGATTGAAAAACTACTGGCATAAACACCTCTTTTGCGAATATCAAGAAACTTAAAACCTGCGCTATCGAGTGTCCAGACCCCTTGACTAAAGCCTACCAGGCAATTTGTTTTGCCTTGAATATTTTTAACAAACCTCTGTGAGGCCAGACGTCCTAAACGATTTCTGCAAGCGACTTTAGAGGCGTTTGAGAATAAATAGGCTTTAATTTGTTTGATGGTTAATACCCTTCCTAAGTTCAGAGCGTATAGCAGCTTGAGATCTCTTTTTTGTAATACAATCATGTCAACAAGTATTATTTCTCATACTTATACAAATTTATCAATATAAATATTACTAAATATTCTTTATTATGTTTTTTATATTATTTAATAATATAATTTTGATATATATGCTTATTCGTAGTATCTTTTTGTGTATAGAAAGTGATCTTTGATTTTAAAATATAAAAGTTTCTTAGAAGCTCAATATGAAGCTCTGAGAGGTGTTTTTTTTTCATAAGGTATGGGGGCTGCAAATACTAAAAAATGCAGCTAAACACCTAAGCTATACGTCGATCTGAAGTGCTGCTTTTAAAGCACTTCCAAGGCACGTAAGTGAAAGAAAAATAGCCCTTACTAGTCTTGAAATAAGACCAGTCCTAAACCATGACTAGTTCTATTTCAAGACCAGTCTTAACGTATGACTGGTTATAACCCATGACCGGTTATAAAACAGGATTAGTTATAATATGTGACTAGTCCTATTAAGTGACTGGTTATAAAATAAGACTAGTTATAATACATGACCAGTTCTATTTCAGGACCGGTCTTATTTTAGGACTAGTTTTAAAATAAGACCGGTCATAAATTAGGACCAGTTACAAAACAGGACTAGTTATAATGCATGACTAGTCCTGTTAAATGACTGGTTATAAAACAAGACTAGTTCTAATTTAGGACCGGTCTTGAAACAGGACTACCTAACTTAGACTTCGTACGTATTCTTTTTTTGAAACACTAAAATTTATTAAACAATGAAAGTTCATAATTTTTTAGCAAGTCATATAGTGTAACGTATATTAAAAGTTAAAGATTATTTGCATTGTACAGATTTTAGAAATATAATTTAAAAATCATACAATTTTGGAGTGGACAATATGAGAATAAACAAAGTTGACTATACTTACGCTAAGCTAAAAAATTTGTACGGATTTGAAGCTGAAAAAACTTCGATCTTTCATGCGGCATCAACAAAAAAAATACCCGAACCAAACATTAAAAAAACAAAGGATGGAAGAACACGCGCAAAATATTGGACTGTTAAAGAACTCCCAGAGATTGGAAAAGTTTATGGCTTTTTAACTCAACCCAAAAAAAGGAATATCATATGTGTCTACACCCCAAAGGGTGGGGTGCTTAAAACCACCTTTACCCACAATTTTTCAAGGGTACTCGCATTACACGGCATTAAAACCTTAATCGTAGGACTTGATGTTCAATGCAATGTCACAGGACTTACACTAGGTCAGACACTTAAAGCCCGAATCAACGATATTAAACAACTAGATACCCTCGACAAAAAAAAAGGGATCATGCATGTTATTAATTCAAAAAAAACTGGCTCAGATCCATTAGACGCAATCAGACAAACTGATATTCCAACATTGGACATCATAGAAGAAACGCATGAGCTTGCACAACTATCTAAATCAATGGTTGTAACAATAAAGTCTGAGAATCTTTTCAAAAAAAATCTTATAGACTGTTTAGATTATGCCATGGAGCAAAAAGGCATCCAAAAGTATGATGTTATTATATTTGATAACGGGCCTTCATGGACCCCCATTACAGAATCCTCGCTTTATGCCAGTAATGTTATTATCTCTCCTGTTGGGTGCGACGTTGAGTCTTATCGATCTCTCAATACCAATCTAGATATCATCAACCAGTTTAAAGAGAATGCTGAAATCTCTTGGTGGGATCAATTTATTCTTATCCCCACCTTGTATGAAAGAACCAACATTTCGAAACAAATTCTTAAAACATATCGGAAAAGTGATGTTGGCGACCAGGTAACAGATTATCAAATTTCAGTAGCATCTGCTGGGCAAAAAGCGGCTATTGATAACCTCTCGGTTATTGAACACGCTCCAAAGGATACGCTGGCAAATGAATACCGGGATGTCATTGAAGAAGTCTGGAATGAACGAATCAATCAATAGGACATGATACGATGACAAGCAAAAAAATAGAACCTTTTACAATTCAAATTAATACTGACAAACCCAAGACCAGTTCTATCTTTGATCCGCCTCGACCTATACAAATTGATGAACCACCTAGGAAAATGAAAAAATTCAAGCCGCCACAAAAGGACGCTGCTAACACCGCTAGTGATCAAGATCGCACATTCAGATCACAAGATGAATCTATGCGTAATTATTACCTAGAACAAAAACCAAATACATATGGCAGTTATACCATGGTTCCTAACTCCCTTTTAGATGTTCTTCCCAAACATGACTTTACACGAACAGCTCATCGGCTAATGTGGCTGATTATTAGAAAAACCATAGGCTTCCATAAAGATGATACGCCCATCAGTATCGATTATATGAGAAAATGTACCGGCATCACTAGCAAATCAAATGTTATTAAGGGATTAAAGCAAATTGAAGAGGCTGGCCTTGTCACAACCTATTATGATGAGGTGAGCCGTAATAAACATGTTGTACTTAATCCTACAATTTTTGAAGAGTTCAAATCTATCAAACAAAAGAAAATCAAAAAAGAAGGACAACAGAACAGCCAGTCACAAAACAGGACTAGTCATAAAGCAGCACCAGTCATAAACTATGACCAGTCACATTCCAAAACCAGTCCTGATATAGGACTAGTCACAAAACTTGAAGATGTAGTCACGAAATCTGAAGATGTAGTCACGAAACAAGGACCCAATAAAGAAAAAATAAATAAAATAAAAGAAATCTTTCTTTCTTATGACCAGGACGATGGAATTAAAGCTTTCTTTTTAAGAAAGAGAGAACTTTCTAAAAATATTATTGAATCAAAACTTGAACAGGAGTTTTATGAATACAACAAGCTACTTGAAACACACCCAAAAAAGGAGATTTGTGAAATATTAAACTTTATTGAAAAAGAGGGTGGGGTGGGTGCGCATCATGAAGGCAAAAAAATCAACTTCCCTTTCAAATACCTTAATTCTGGAGGTTTAGAGGCAGTAACATCAAAAATAAAACGTGGCAAAACAGAACACTTAGCCAAGCAACAAGAACAAGCGCAGGCTCAACAAAAACAAATTGAAAATGCTTCAATCGACCTTAAACAAAAACAGTATCGCTATTTTGAGCTTAAATATCCGGATGAAAAAAAGCAACGGAAAATTCTTGAAAATATCATTCGGACGGAGCTTGATAATGCTTTAAAAAAGCAACTCAAGGGCAATGAAGTGGGCTTACGTGTAGCTGCTAAGGAGTACTGGATTGAAAATCACTTCACAGTTGATAAGTATAACGCGCTCGCACAGAAGTAGGAAAAAAATAAATGGATGGGAAAAATAAAGGGGCATGTCAAGAGATCTGAGCTATTGCCTGTATTGTTAATCATGTCATTTTTTTTGGTGGATTTAAAAAAGAGAGGGTGTTTAGTCGGGACTGTAGCGAGAAGTGTGTAAGTTTAAATTCAGATTGCTTGTCGTAAAAAAGTGTATCGATCCATTGAACAATTGCAAAAAAATATTGATCTTTGGTTGCATGAGTATAACAATCAAAGAACTCATCAGGGCAACCATTCCTATGGAAAAACTCCCATGCAGACACTCCTTGATGGTAAAACAATTTATAAAGAAAAGGTAGATAACTTAAACGCTTCCGACACTTTATAATATCAGTTACCATTAGGGTTACTGTCAGAGACCAAGTCTTGGCTACTGCAGATTAGGTAGTTAGATATTCAAAACTTCTTTTGAGAATGATATAAAGTTAAGTAGAGTTATCTGGTCATTTATTTGGCTTTCTTTTTTACCCATATGAACCTGATAAAAATGTGGAATAGGGGTGCGGTCCATAAAGTATTTAATGTGCTTGGATATTGCTCGATCAGAAAGTTTGGCCTCAACAGCAAACAATGGTTTCTTGTTTTGTAAAACTACAAAGTCAATTTCACGTTTATCCGTATCCCGAATATATCGAAGCTCCATTTTTTTGCCTTGTGTATCTTGGATATGGTGGCAGTATCGTAAGAGGTGCCCGGCTACCATATTTTCAAAACGGTGCCCCAGTTCATCAACTTGACTCCAATCCCATAGATAAAGTTTTTGCTCTTTTTTCACAGCGCGAATTTTTGGTGCGCCATACGGGGGTAATAAATAACAATAGTAAAGACTATCTAAAATTTGAATCCAACGTTTAATGGAATGAAAGTTTGTTTCTAAATCTTCAGCTAAAGACGTAAAGGATAGGGGAGAGCCTACTCGCTCTTGTAAAGCCTCAGCCAAAAGCTCAATTTTGTTAAGCTCTTTTACATTTTCAATATCTCTTAAGTCTTCATAAACAAGCTTATCAAGCCTCTGGAGATGCCATCTACCTAGCTCGATTTCACTTTGTTCTAGCAAAGGCTCAGGGAATCCTCCAAACTTAAATAGAGGCTCTAAATATTTGGAGTCATGTTTAAAATCAGGCAATCCAAAAGGGTGAAGTCGATGATAATAATAACGACCCATCAAAGAATCACCACCTCGTCTGAGCGTATTGAGCCGAGCAGACCCTGTGATCATAAATTGGTGCGTATTTTTTTGAGTGTCATAGACCCCTTTAACAAGATTACGCCATTGACGATTTTTATGTATTTCATCCAAAATGATTAATTTTTGAGATCTAGGCCAATTTTTCTCTCGGATAAGTTTGCGATGTTCACTTAAATCCCAATTATAATAGCCTGGATCTCCTTCGATAAAGTTTTCTAAAAAGCTTTGAGCAAGTGTCGTCTTTCCAACTTGGCGGGGGCCGCCTATAAAAACCATTTTTTTTTGTAAGTCACGTTTTAGAAATAGTAGTTGGGCTCTTAATGGAAGCTCTTTGATAACTTTGGAGTAGGGCACATAATAATTATATATATAAGTATTCCGAAGTCAAGTTCGTAATGCTCATTAGTATTGCGATATTAGCATCGGAATTTTAATTGTAGGTCTACAGGGGTACTTGAAAAATAGAGAAAATTGACCTTATTTGGTAGAAAAAGACTATTGGATTATGCATGGTTTAGCAACGCGTTGTTTGCTATTTTTCTACACCGTTTAGAGAAGAGAGGGAAATAATGCGCTTTAACATATGCTGTATATTTACATATGTTTTTATTAAAGTTTGCATTTTGTTTTTTTGCAACTAGTAGCAATTTTGCTTTGATCGATGCTGCGTGATCATTTGTCATTGGATAGCCTGCATATAAGGACGAATCACATTTGTAACACCACAAATTTTACAATATTCCCAAAGCTTATCTGCCAGGATTCGATGTTTTTGTTTTGCTTCTTTAAGTGCTTCAATGGCCACGTCTATTCCTATTTTATTACGATACTTAAAACAATCAGCAATGGTTTTTTCGAGAGAATATATTTTCACCTCCACCTTATCGATTATTTTTTTTTGGATGCCTGCGCGGTATGTTTTTGTAGAATAAGTGGTCATTTTGACAGGAGGATAATCCATGCGTGGCTTATGACTGCCTTTGGGCATGGCAATCCATACATTTCGAGGCAGTTCGGTTGTAATGCTATAAAACTCAAGGGCGGAAAGAAGACAAATAACTGCTCTAGGGGCTTTATACGTAAGCCTAACAAGGCTTTCATGTTCTGAATATGGAGCATTGACTTTTCGATAAAGACCTCGATCGATCTTCTCAAGTTTGTTTTGTGCTACAAGCCTGGAAAGAATACTGCGAGAGATTCCTTTTTCTTTAAGGTCTCTAGGACGTATAATTCCTTTATCCTGTACCATTTGAAGCACAAGTTGTTGCTGTGATGTTTTTTTCATTACGTATCTATTATGTTGCATATTTACGTTAGTTACAACTATATAACGTAAATATGTAACTTTCTTCTTAAAACTAGCATACATTATTGTCGAGTAGACCAAGGGAGTTACCTCCCATAGCCCCTCACAAAACCTGACCTACGGCTTTCCCTTGTGACACATTTTTTTTCAATAATTTAGATGATAGAGAAACTTTTACCAAAGCTTATAATCGAACCCTTGCTCTTTATTATAGACCTACGGTGCCGTTTAAAGACATCATAGGAAGACTTTCCAGTTTTGTGAGCAACTCAAAAGAGGCATAATGACTTAAACTATAATTTAAGCATCGCTATTTTTTAATTTAACATAAGATACATTATCAGAAGTTAAATTATTGATATTATTGCATTATTTACTTCCGCATGCGGTTCAATTCTACCAAATCATCTTTGTCCACATCTCCAGCAGCGCAACTTTCAACAATTGTTGCAAAGTTGTCTTTACCTGTATCGGGGTATTCCAATTCGAAGCCGTGTAAGTTTAACAATGTCAATGCTATCAACGCTGCGGTACGTTTGTTTCCATCAACAAAGATATGATTTTTGATGAGGTAAAAGCAAAGTATCGCCGATATTTGTATAATTGCTCCAGCTGCAAACGGAGGCGCGCCAGGATAATATGCTGAGTGTATGGCGATTTCTATTCTTCCCGGATCGTTACATCCATGAATATTTTTTCCTTCTTCGCAGATAAATTTATTCAACGCCAATATTTGGGACGCTTCTACAGTGAAAATATTCACTTTAATTTATCCATTGTCTCCTTATGGTTTACAAAAGCTTTTTGCGCTTTTTCAAAAATATCATCATCAGAAGCTTTAAGAACAATAATCTGTTCTTGAGAAATAAACTTTTCCAGTGCTAGTTTGACAAGCTGTGGGAATTTTAAATTATTTTTTTTCAAATAACGATGAATCTTTGGTTCTAGATCATCATCTAGACGAATACTTTTTGGCAAGCCCATAATCACCTCCTTCTATTGGATTAACTATATCATATTCGTGTAGTAAAATAAATACAAATTAATACATTTTGCCCTGATCTATCTTATTATAAGTTAAGCAATGGGTTGAACGTAGGAACAAGAAGGTTGTAGATGACGCACCCACAGCCATTCGCAATTGGGATGCCAATGTGATTAGCTTGGAGAATTTCACCAGTGAATCGCCAAAAACATGTTATGGAAAAGCGTATCTGCAGGAGCAATAAGCATAATATTATCCATTGTTCCTGGCAAAACCTATGTTCCCAGAAACCCAACACAATCCAAGGTTTTTCAGATGATTCAAAAACATTGGAGACGTTTTGAGTGGGATATGGAAAATGCCAATGTTCATCTGCTATACTGCCCCCACTTTCAAATAGCATGGTGCTAAGTGATAAAGTAGAGTGGTTTTGGGCTGTGGCATACTATCCAAAGGCTTTGTTCGGATGGTCTGCACCGATTGCAAAAAGAATCGTTTTGTTGCCTTTTCATGCAAAAAAAGAGGTTTTTGCCCAAGCTGCTGTGGTAGGCGAATGAACGAAGGCGCTGCCTTTTTGGTCGATCATGTGATTCCACATGTTCCCATCCGACAGTGGGTTGTTTCCTTTCCCATGCCCTTACTTAAATAAACAATCTGCAATTAGAAAGATCAAACAGATATTACTAAACGAAGTGCTTGCATCTGAAAAAAATTCTTCAGAAAAAAATTGGATAAATCATAAAAAACTCAAACGAGGAAAACCTTTGAAGATATTTACTGGACCAAAGTTTATCCAAATATACTGCCCCCACTTTCAAATAGCATGGTGCTAAGTGATAAAGTAGAGTGGTTTTGGGGCCATGAAGCCCGAAACCAGACAATAAAAAAATGGAGGCAGAGTATGAAACGACGCAAATG
>Ga0114953_1000332_pt1 | contig 34832 bp, 25 predicted proteins | sample SidtaG_FD_87298 | JGI IMG/M metagenome (GOLD analysis project Ga0114953, IMG submission 87298) | Marine algal microbial communities from Sidmouth, United Kingdom - Sidmouth_Male2 metaG | ecosystem: Host-associated > Algae > Red algae > Unclassified | place: Sidmouth, United Kingdom | collected...
ATGCTTGGTGAGGGGCCACTGCACAAAATCTTTTTAGACTTTTCTGCCTATAAGAGGAAATGGCTTGCTTAGGGGTGGCGTTTGGATATCAGAGGTCTAGGGTAGCATCCAGTAATAAAAGTGGCCAAGAATGCCAGTAGCAAAAATAACTGCAAATATTACCAAAATAAAAATCGATATCCAAGCACATCCGTTTTTCATAAAGCTTATAACCAGCAAGTCGTTTGGAGAGAATAGGGCGAGACCATGAGAATCACAGTTACCACATATATTTATGAGGATGGCGATCCTGCAAGAAGGAAAGAAACAAATTTTGAGAACGTGGACCTGCCTAGTGAGGAATCGTTATTGATACGCGGAAGGAAGGCCGGCAATGCAAGCCATACGCCCATCATCAATATTGAACATGATAGCATTACGGCTTTCTCCTTAAAAAAAGATGGGCGAAACGGAGGAATGGTTTTTGAAAATATCACAGGGCAAACGATTCCTCTTAGATATGACGTTGAGTCGGGCCAAAGCCCATGTCCCCGAAAACTGGTCAAAGCTGGGGGGAAGGAAAATTTTCTTGTCCAGCAATTTCCGATTGATGTAACTTTTAATAAAGTTGATGCTGGTGTGACAATAAAAATTATCGAAGGTCAGCCCAGGTCAGGAAAATATAAAACTGTGATTTTTGCAGGAAAACCCCGGGTCGAAAATGAGTGAAAAGGCTGTCGGGGAAGTAGAAACAGTAACCATTAATGATTCTAGGGTCCAGGAGGATTGGCAGGCAAGGTTATTTTTCAAGAAATCATCCCCTAGGATTGAGGTGAATCGCGAGGGGGCACCTGTTTTTGTCAATTCCAAGAGGGTTAAACCACCCTTTCTGTTTTTTAGGAGATCCACAACACTGCCGTCCGAACCTTTTGAGATTACAATCGCCTCTGGCCGATTTTTGGTAAAAGTAGAGGATGGATTATTTGAAGTCAAGAAACAGGATGAAGGTGACATTGCCTTGGTGGCTCAAAATATTTGCTGGTCACCTGGCAACAATTTTAGCATTAAAAATGTGAGCTTCCCTCTATACAAAAAGAGCTTTCATCTTATTCTTGGTGTTTCCGGTAGCGGAAAATCTTCGGCGCTGAAGATCATCGCGGGACGCGAGCCTCCGCGTTCCGGCAAGGTGCTCGTGGACGGAAAATATCTTTATGAAAATCTGGAAAGCCTGAGCGAGAAAATCGGATACATCCCGCAGTCGGTCATCCTCCACGATTCCCTTACGCTAGAGGAGGTTCTGCAGTACGCTAATCGCTTGCGAACCGGCAAAGACGCGTCAAATGCCCTCAGTTATGTGAAAAAGGTTGGACTGAAAGGCCAAACGATGAGAACAGTGATTAAACGTCTATCTGGGGGGGAGAAGAAGCGTGCTTCGATGGCGATGGAACTGATGGACGAGCCTAGCATCCTGCTCCTTGATGAGGTGACAAGCGGCTTGGATCCAGGGACAGATCGCGATATGATGCAGCTGTTCAAGGGGTTGGCCGGGGAATCCACTGTTGCACTCGTCACGCACAACGTAAGTTACGCCGAATTTTGTGATTATCTTATATTTTTTATTGATGGCGCCCTTGTTTTTTATGGGTCTTTGAAGGAAGCTTTGGATTTTTTCAAGGTGAGCTCTATTGATGAAGTGTATAGTCGCATAAATGAAATGCCCCCTGGCGAAGCCGTTAAGAGGTATGTTAATGAATATAAGGATTATAAGACGAAAAGAGGGAAGAATCTTTACGAGTATCATGTCAAGCCTAGTGCATCAAATAAGGACGTCGAAGAGAATACTGGGTTGGATCGGAAATCGAATATTCGCAATCTTTCTGCAACCGATCAGTTTTTAACACTACTCGAGCGTTACTCAATACTATGCTCAAAAGACTTCAAGTTTCTAGGATTGCTGCTTGGTCTCGCGCCGGCCGTGGCCTTCATCGTGCTTCAGGTTGGAAACGCTTTGGCTGCAGTTAACGAGCCACACCTCCCTTTTGAATGGGACGAAGTCCTCAGCCAGCAAAGGGTGCTGACCTTTACCGCAGTTCTCACATCGATGTTTATCAGCTTGTTCTGCTCCCTGAGAGAATTTGTTAAGGAAAAGGACATCTATATCCATGAGAGGTTTTCCGGGCTCCAAGCCAGGCCATATTATTTCAGCAAATTTGTCTTTTTAGCATTTCTAGGCATTTTTCAGTGCGCAAGCATCATCCTGATATTAAAATTATATGGTGGATGGCTTGCTGGGGACGGCCTGGGTGGTACCTTCTATGTGTTTTTCATACTATACCTAATGTCGCTTGCGGGCACGAGTCTCGGACTCCTGATATCCGCCGTCGCAAAAACATCCGATTGGGCCTCCAATGTCCTTATTTTAGTGGTTATTCCGCAAATGTTACTATCTGGGGCTGTGGCGGAGGTGCGCGGCGTCGTGGAATGGTTTTCTATTACTTTCATTTCAACGTTCCACGGTTATGCTGAAATCCAGAATCAGTTCCCTGCTGATTTAAAGGAATTCTTGGACGAAAGTGCGACCGAGAGTCTGATGAATCCAGATCTAGACACACTCTGGGGGTCATTAGGGTTGGGCCCATCGGTTTTACATGTAGTGTTAATCGTTTCTCACATCATGTTATGCGTTTTTGTCACGATTAAGGTCTTGAACCGGCAAGGTGTTTCTGGCAGAAAGTAAAGATGTTGAAGTTGTGCATCATTTCCTTTCTCGCCAGCATGGGGCTTTACTTACTTGTAGAATTGCTTCTCTTAAGGAGCGGCCTCCCCGGGATGGAACAGGTATTTCTTATTCCCACTGTCACAGTCGTGGTTATTTCGGTAATTTGGGCAGTGGTCAAGGCATTCTGGAAAATGCCAGGATTGGGTGTTATATTAGGGCTTATACTTGCTATCTGCATTCATCCCTCGACGAAACATGCTTGGGCCTTTTTGCAAAACCCCAAAACTATTTACAATGGCTCAGAGCAAAAGCCACGGCCAACTCCCTACGATTTTCCTCATCATTCCGTGATTGGTAATTACGAGATCGACTGCAAAGAGGATGCGATCGATGATATTTTTGAGGCTGCAGATGGAATAATTGGGATTGCGAGGGGGGCTCTGGCGCCCGACGTCACCACCGAGGAGGAACTTGAATTTGGCGAGTCAATGCACGCAAAATTCAAAAATAATTATGTGCGAGGCGATTCCCGTTCACGAAAATTAAAAGGCATTCTTAAGAAGATGGTTCCACATGTTCATCGCACAGAATTAAACTATGAGATTCATTTAGTGGACAGCAAAGAGGTGAATGCTTGGACGATACCTGGAGGTAAGATTTACTTCACAACGTCAATGTACGAGTTCTGTCAGAACGACGATGAACTTGCGATTATTATCGGCCATGAAGTAGCCCACGGTGAGAACTTGCACACGAGAGAAATCGTAGAAGATTACAAAACAGCCAAGTTGATTGGCGCTGGAGGAGGGTTCGAAGACCTTTCGCTTGCATTATATCGTAAACTCGCCAAGCCATTTTCTAAGGTAAAGGAATTTGAAGCGGACTTTGGAGGATTTTATCTTGCCTCAATGGCAGGATTTGATCCAGGCGTCGGGGTCGAAATCTGGAATCGGCTGGCAGAGGGAAGAGTGAAAAATGACTTAGCTAAAATACTCAGTTCGCATCCACACCCCGAGATTCGATATCAATGTGGCAGAAACCACATCGAAGAATGTAAGAAGAGCCCTGATAAACCTAAAAGGGAAAATCCGGAAGACGGGCTATAATCCTTTTCCTGTGTTTCCGCCCGTCGGTCAATCAAAGGCCGATCCCGACGGCGACGCCAGCGACGGAATTGTAAGCCCATTTTCCGATTCACGGTATATCCGCTTGTGGTTGTCGCAGAACCCAAGGTGCGTGAGGATCTCCGAGATACCGGCAGCCCCAACGACGATGACGGTGATTTTCCTTGCCTTTAGCGCACCGCGCATTTTCGAGTCGTCACGCCGTTTCCGGGGTGCTTGCCACCCGCTCCGTGAGTGCCCGGCCAACCAAGGTAGGTTTCTACGGGGGGGGGGCATTTTTCTGCAATCGAAAAACCGTGGACCATCATATTCTTGGCTGCAACTTTGGCATGATGAACAGTAGTTGTGAATATCGTCTCCGACCAGCTATTTGGACACTTGCAGGCGCCAGTGCCTGCGGCTCGATGCGACTTCGTGCTTTCATCGATGGAACGAATTCGGGACCGTTGTCCCTGAGATATACACTCCGAGGTTCCCCAGAGTTCCAAGAGCTCGTCGAGGACCCACGTGACGGCATAGGCAGATGGACGTGGTTCTACAAAAATTCATCGACTCCGGAAAGCCTTCGCAGAACGGACATGTCAAAAGCTTCAACAGGACTTTCCTAGAAGACTGCCCCAACGAGCACTGGTTCCGCGACATGCGCGTCCGCAGGGAAGTGGAAGCCTTGGCGGCGCTTCCTACAACGCCAAGCGACCGCACAACTCGCTCGGCTATCTGACGCCGGACAGAGCTTTGCTGCGGGATTTCCGCAGGGCAGATCTGCGGCGGTCTATTCCATTGTACTTTTCAAGTATATCAACGAAATGGCGGGGTAGAAATAGGTTGTTTTCTAGTCCAGCGACGGCCCACTTCCCACCACCCAATATTATCGGAATTGACAAACCAAATCCGCTCCTCGGCGTAGAAAGCCGTTGGGACACTCTTTGATGAAAACACGGCAGAGGGTGAAGCGTCCTTGAATCGTTGGAGCGCATGTCGGCTCCTAATCGAAGATTGTGACTCGTTTCTTTCCACAACGCTCAACTGCTTGGGTCGACTAGGATAGAAGCCCTCAGCGGCCCGAAAGGTATGGACAATCAGCAAACCGTCTTGCTGCTGACTGACTCCAATGACGGCATCAAATGACAACTGCCCCTTGTTGAACAATTTTTCCGGTTCGATCCGGTCATAGACTACTGAGGTTCTGTCGCCATTGTAAGCTGACAGATGGATCGGGCGCTCGATAAACACAGCCTCGTCTAGGCTTGAACGAAACAGACTCCAATCCTTCTCATTCCGGCTTGTTTCGCGATACCCCTCGACTGTCTCCATGGGTATAACCTCAACTGAATCAGCCAGTATTAAGGCCTGATTTTTGGACGGCACTGCCGCCATTGGCTGTCCGTTTACATGGCGTCCAGGCCTGGATCCGGTTTGCAACAGTTCCTGTTCGGAAGGTTTGAATGAGACGAAGCGGGAGTTCGACGCTAGCAATGGACGATGGCCAGTTTCCAGCACGAGTCGGATGGGCGATGAGTCACCCTTTGCTAGGATTACGACCTGGTCCAAGGGAAGGGGCGAACTCTGATCGAGAGTAACATGGAGAACATTCGTTCCAACCTCTTGATGAACCCGCTCGAGCGAGCCTGGCTGAAGTTGAGACCACGAAAGGGCAGAGCAGGAATGCCGTCCGAAACTGGGGGGTACTTCTTCCACGTCGTAACCCGGATTTTCAGTGTGGGGAATAATTAAATTAAAATGCCCAGTGGAGTCGCGCAACAGGGGCTTCCCGCTATGCCGGAGTAGTTGTTTATTTGGCACAGGAACCGCTTGGTTTGTGTGGCCGCTGCCGGGGCTGAATACCCGGAACCCGAATTGGTCGAGCGTCCCGATCAAATCGGCATTGATAGCAATTATACGATCCGACGCCGTACCTGGAATGTTCCGAACACTGGCCCCGAGCTGGTTGCCACTTCCTTCGACTGCAAGTCCAACTGATGACGAATCTACTTTGAAGGAAGCGCAAGAGTAGACAGTCCTGCTTGGGTCATTTTCGATGAATTCTGGGACTCCCTCCGCGGTAACAGCAACGGTCGCAACCCGGTTAGAACCCTCGCCAAGATGGGCGCATAGGGCACCGTTTTCGTTTCGAAACAGTTGAGTAACCGTGTTCGATAAGCGAACGCTTGACAGTGGACGCAATCCCGCTGGTTCCCGTCGCCATGTGCTAATCCCAGTTCCTGAGTCGTTCAAGACAGCAATGCCATCGTTTATATGAACGACCGCTTTGGGTTCGTCGTAACCCAGTTTCCAGCCGAACCGAGTGCGGCGAAGGTCCACTGCTATTTGTTCTGAGGCGCAGGTTAGCCATGCGGAAGTACCGCCCTCTGGTCTATATAGCAAAAAAGATTGCGATGTATCCAGCTTGCCATCTACAAAGCGTCCCAAAATTGGGCGATGGGTATCAGTTCCCGCTTCCCGAGGCATCCACTTGATGGATTGTCCACTTTGGGCGCTTATCACGTTTGATGAGTCGTAGCTGTTGGGGGCGTGTTTTTTTACATCCCAAAGCTTTGAACCATACCTCTCCGACAACTCTTGGCCCAGAAATCTGTATCGTAATCGGCCGTTCTCATATATTATTGGCTGGAACCATTCTGGGGAATCGAATTGCAGTCCGGCTGAAGTCAACTGGCCAAGTTCAATGCCGGAGTTCTTTAGCGAGAACTTCAGGGTCTTCGCCTCCGGTGTCCACTCCAGCACTTCCGTTCCGCAGGCCACCGCATGGTGGCTTTTGAAGCGTGGTGGCATCGCGATGGACTTGGGGCGGGATTTACTATAGCGGAGCCAGCACCGCCCTCTCCCTTTTTCTGGAGGGTGGAAGGAAGAAAACAAAGTGGGGGCAGAATAGGAGAAGATCGCTGATTGCGATCCGTTTGACTCAATCGATTTGATTCTTTGGTGAGGAAGCCGGCCGGATTGGAATTCAAATGCCATTTTGGATTTGGGAAGTTGGAGTAAAGTGTACGTTCCTCCAGATTCACTCCGACGCGGAACCTTTAGGGCAGGTTGGAATCGTGAGGATGCGATACTCAAGAGCGTGTCTTCCATTGGTTCTTTGCAGTCAGGCGTCGGATTGGGTAGACTGGGACCAACGGCACTGCGCCAAACTCCGTTTCCATCTTCAAAACACAGCTTTCCCGCCCGATTGAAACGAATGCGGGGTGAGCCGCTCGCGAATGAATCGGCGCTCAATAAGTCAGGGCCAATTGCTATTGCCTCCAGTGCCGTATTCGTGAGAATTTGGTAAACGTCTCCCTTGTATTGAACTTGCGTAATGTTCTCGCCAACGCTCCAGGGCGATTTAGGATCCCAATCCCGAGTCCAGTCGGGCTTTGCATCTTTCCAGTCAATTTTGCCCTTGACTAGACTAGTTGCCAGCCACTTGTGACCTTCCGTCCGCACAAGTAACTGAGTTCCGCGCAGGCGCAACTCTTTCCCATTTCCCGGCAAGGGAATACTTGTGGGAGACGACAAGGTTATATCGTCGTTCCACTGCATGATCTGGAGTTCACCGTTTCGAGTAAGTGCAAATAAATGAAGTGTTTTTCCGAACAGTGCCGCCGTGCAGGATTGTAGCATGTCACAATCGAGGCGCCCCTCCGCAACGACAATGTTTCTGTCTTGCAAAACGCTTGAGGAGAGATGCCATCCTTCACGATTTGAAGTAGCATCAAAAAAACCTGATGAGAAATCTCGTCTCTTCTGTGGAGGCTTCTGTTTCGACTTGGCCAGAAAAAAGGACAAATTCCATGCAGAATCCAACCTTGAATACAGGACCTCCTCCTCATCTTGAATTCCAGTACGTCCCTCGACCCGTTCCATGGGCATGTATATACCGTCTGGCGCGGGACGGGGTAATTCTACTGGCTTTCCCAGAGGGGGCATTTCGAACCCTTCTACAGACGCCATAACACCGATGGCTCTTTCTTTTTCGACCTCAATCAGAAACGCCAAGGATGAAGGTGTGGCAAGCCCCCAGGAAAGGTTTGCAATCGAACTTGGTCTCGCAGATGGCCGAGCAACTGGATTTCTACGAGAGAGCTCGGCTTTGGCCCTTGTGAGTTCCAGAATACGCCCTTTTTGCCCTTCCAATAATGCAGCAACTCCTCTGGCTGGTACGGAGGGAACAGAAATGTCAACTGGACGAAAGTCGGCTGGCAACGGCACTGGCTCTCGATGGAGAGTACGGTTTTTGATAGAATGCCGCCAAACCCCTCCGGCTTCATCAATTGCATAATATGACGAGGCGTCAATGGGCTGAGAAACAAAGGTTCGGTCGCGAGCAAACCCATCTTTGCTGAAAGGCCCAAGAGCTCGATCCTTCCAGAAAAGGTTCTTCCCCTCAAAATGGGCAGAGCCAGAACCAGGAATGGAACTACTCGCGTTTATTTTCAAATCCCGATGCTTATTTGCAGTGATGATCTGGACCCGCCCCACCTTATTCGTGATCAAACCCATAAAAATATCACTTGCCCAATACCCACTCTTATGAAGGCGCACAGTCCCCAAGGCGAGTCCCTCGTCAGGAATTGCGACCTCCCGTGTCGCGTAACTTTGCTTCAAGGGCAGATGATCCACTCGATTTGTTTGTTTTACTATAACCTCATCCGTTCGGACTCCCAGCAGTCCGAACGTTTCGGCTCCGGGTTTTTTTTCAATCCTGTAGCTCAACCAAACACGGTCTTTAAGACTGCGAAATGCATGTTGATCCGCCTGCTTTACTTCATTTCTAGTGGCTTTTGGAATCTTGAGCCCCGAAATATTCAAGTCGCCGTTGTCCTCGAAAAGCACGGGCCTCCCTTCCATTTTACCGAGAATACAATTTGGCATGAATTCTTGCCCCCGCTTGCCGACCTGTAGTGTCCTAAGTGTTCCGTTTCCACTAGATAAGTAGAGCTCATTGTTTTTGGTCAAAAACCCTTGAGGATATGGCCAGACAGGAGGAGTACCGATCGGTTGGGGATAAATCCTCAAAAGGACCTCCCCATCATTCAACTCTGGTCTCACGAATGTTTGGAGTTTTGGATTAGGGTCGCTCGGCTTGAGGAGTATTTGGCCGGTTCCAAGTCGGAGAGCAGTATCGTGAAGAGGCTTGGTGGCGGGCAATGCCTTCTGAATCACGCGTTCCTTTCCTGTGAACGAGATGTGTCGGACTTCGTGCCGGTAACATACAAGCACACCGGTTTCGTCAAAAAGGGAACCGGCGGGGAAGCTTTGATTGAGCAAAGGTAGTGGGCGAGCGTTCGGTTTCAGTTCCAGTCGATCGAGCCAGAATTTATCGCCATCTACTCGCTTCAACAGGAGTGCATCGCGGGTCCTGCCAATGTCGGACCATTTTCCTACCCCATTATTTTTTATCTGGCTCCACTGGCCTTGGACGGGGTCATAACCAAGCAGGGCGCTAGCGTCTCTGGCTAGGGTGAAGAATCTATTGTCGATTTCGATCCAGTGGGCCGGGTTCGGGCTTGGCTCATTTCGAGGACGGCTATCACGGAAGCCAGCAAGAACCTGACCCTTGGAGTAGAGACGGACTTCCTCCGGCCTATTCGCCAGATTTCGTTCGAGCAGTAGAGACCCATCTCCCAACGAGGCCCGTGCCCACGCTTCATTTGGGAGAGGCCGATTTCCTTCAAGGGCCTTCACAGAATACCCAACGTCATTTTTCACCAATGCGATCAGCGATTCATCGAGTTTCCCAATTGCGTTGGCCGAGTGTGTTGGTCCGGCCAAACCGGTGTCGAGTGAAATGCGGGCCGCATGCCGTCCATCGCAGACCCACAACGATCCACCGTGTGGCAATGCCTCCCGAATCTGTAGCCCCCTAGTTTTGGGCCGTACGGGGCCAAGACTCCGTACGCCGCCATTGGGCATTATCAGCGTATGATGCTGATCTCCCGCTTTGGCACGGGTACGAGAGTAGATACCGCTGTTCAACTCGCAGATGTCTTCGCCTTCTATAACCAAGTCTGCTGCCTGCTTCTTCTCCTCCCAGCGGTATACGCCCCCCGGATCGAAGAGATGGACTTCGTTGAGAACTTTGGAAAACTGCCACTTGTTTCCAAGTCCTGCGGGATGGCGGGCCTTCAGTGACCGTTTTGAGGTGTCGTAAAGGGCTAGTTGTTCATTTGTATCTTTGAACAATAGATTGCCCCCCCCACCTGGTGCACACTCGGTCAATGCCGGCGGGAGGGAGGTGGAATATTGGAACAAGACATCCTCCTCACTTTTCAAGGCACCATCATTTGCGTCAAACAAACGCGACCAATGACCGCCTCGGCCAACAAAATAATCGCCAGGATTTTCGAGCAGTTTTTCCAGCTTGTGTTGAACCCTTTGCCAAGGGACACCGTTGTCGTCCCACGCGAGCATCGTGCCGTCAGGCAAGCGTTCAAAGCGCTTCACAACAACGTCACCAAGACCGATGAACTTACGAAGGCTGGTGTCACGAAACGCTGACCTACGAGAACCAGCTAAATACAAAGTGTCTCCATCGGAAGCGGCGGCACGGAAAGAACCAATTTCCGACTGGGAATCCCATCCTCCACAGATAAGTTGCGGTTCTTGGTCCGGACGGAGAATGTAAGCATCTTGTTGTTTGCGACGGCAGGCAACTACTCCTGCGTCACCGGGGGCCTGAATTTTTTGAAGCCAATCCGCTCGGATTTTTTCGTTTTGAGGATTGTCGGGGCAGTGAATTTTCGAGTTTTTGTCGGCGAATACTAATTGGTTGTCCATCACTTCGATTTCGACCGCGTCAACCGAGCCCTGCCCTTGCCATTTCTCCCATGACAGCGTGCCTCGGTCCGCTTGGTAAATTTGATTGCTGGATGATAGAACATACAACATCTCATGACTTGCGGCAGCCCGCTTTAGAGGGACACTTGTGGAATTCGACTTTGGTACAACTAGATGCATCTCCTTTTTTTTATTCTCTAAATACCAAATTTCGCCGTCATTCCGACGGAGGAATAGACGGTTCCCCGCGCCTGTGGTCTCTGCCACATCATTCAATTCGTATGGAATTGGGTCTCCATTAGGTCCTACCCAGTATACCTGCCCCCCTCCTTTACTGGAACTCGTTATAGCCCACATCCCGAGGCAGGCCTCATTTTCATTCTGGGGACCGACAAATTCCCAGTGGTGGTCTCGTGCTCCAGTATCCAACAACTTTTTCCATTCTCTCGCGTCCGTGTCGTACCACGCTAGTCCGGCCGCATGACCCACGAGCAGGCCATCTTTCCCGTGACGCAATGGTGACACTCCAGAAACAGGTAGAGCCAGAGGCTCCTCCGGGACCGTTGGACGCCAAACCTCTTCTGCTACCAAGTCTCCATTTTTGGCAGTTAGTCGTATAAATCCACGCTCTCCCAGCCCGAAAGTGCATCCGACACCGCTGCGAAGATCGCTCCAACTATCTGTAGCAAGGCGCACCCACCTTTCCGGGTCGCGATAATAGAGTCCGCTATCTATACCAAGCCCGACTTGCATCCCGACTGATTTCTCGACCTGAAGGCGGGTGAGGCTTCCTGGTCGCAATCCTTCACCTTTCGGTAATAACGCCGAAAATCCAATGAGCGAAGAATCTCGGGCAAGATTAGCCCCTTGATACAAGTGCCAAGGCCGTACCTGACCGGCATCACCGAAATAAAGATCTGGTCCATCTGATCTGGTGGCGACGGCGAGGAGTTCTCCATATGGTCTTTCACTTGGCGAGGTGTGTATCAGCTCGGTCTCTATGGGTCCTTGGTCCAAGAATTTACCTTCGCCGACTCGTCCATTGCCTGTCAGCAGGATCCGACCTCTTAGTTCATCAACATGGCCTAGCTGCGAAACCTCTACGTCGCCAATCTTGCAAGGCGCACCACGGGCAGAGGACATTCCGTGCAGAAGCGAGTCAAAATTCACAAATCGCCCGTTGGCGAAACCCAGTCTTAGATTCCTCCCAACTGGATCTGCTGAAATCAAACTCTTGTCGTCAAGTCCCCCTGCAAGTTCAACTGACTGCTGTAATAATTGGGCCTTTGACACCTCAGGAAGGTCAGAAAGTGGAAATTTGACCAACCTAGATCGCACGCGTGTTTTGGAACGAGGATCAATTTGCTCCAACGCGAGGTATGCGGTTCCCTTCAGGCTGTCCCAATGGACAATCCGTTCCGTGATGCCCAAAGCCTTCTCTTGAATCTTTCCATCTTCCTTCCCCGGAACATGTCCGGCCCGAGTTGAGAATAGGATCAAGTCTCCACCGTCGCTCCGCGGAAGAGCCAGTCGGTGGGTCTGTGTCTGTGGATCCAGCCATGCCGCCGCATGATCTGTAGATGAAAGGGAGGTGGCGGGTGTCGCGTTACGCCATGGAGCACCTACAATCCCTCCATCATGGGCGAGTAGCTTGAACCATACTTTTGATACGTTCGCCTTCTCGTCCCCAAAAATAAGCCACAGGCCTCCGGGCATGGATCCTTCACCATCCGTATGTCTGATTGACCGAACTCCCTGCCAAGGCACTAAAATGTCCGCCTGCATCCTATGGCGCCAAACGCCATCCTTGCAGTCGTACAGCCCCCCCCCCGCAGTACGCACCCATAATGTATCTCCTTCCTGCAATAGTTGGACGATGGCGTCCTCTGTGCTGAAAGGGCAAGTGAACTCAGATACTTGGTAGGCATCTGGGTTGACGATCAGTTTTATGAGCGTCGCAGGCTTACTATGATCTTTTGCCTCCGGCTTTTGAGCGATCCAAAACTCCCCGGAATCAGAAGCGATTTGGACGGCAGTTTGGATTCTTGAGGAGAGGGTTGCGCCGACGGGCTCAATTTCCCGTAACGTCCGCTTGTGCTCGGAGTAGCAGAGGACACGTCCATCACAGATGAGCAATTTTTCGGTGACACCACCTCTTACTTTTGCGTTTGCGATTAGTCTAACAGAGCGCTGGCGAACAGGTTCAACCCCCGTGCTTCCGATCAAGGTCCACCAGCGGCCGGACCCCCGAAGTTGTACATCAACTCCCGCTGCATTGGTTGAGATACCATCGGCTGGCAAAGTTTGGATGAGAATGGAGCCATCATCCCCAACAGCGATGTCATTCAGGAAGTCTGAACTTGGTCCATCCCAGACTTCACGATCGGTCTTTAGCCGGAAGGTATCAACATCCAATCGATGAACGCCGCCTCCATGGGACGTAAAAACTATTTCTCCAGTTCGCTCGGAAAAATCTGCGCACTTGATGGGATGATCACGGTAGTCGTGATTTCGATGAATATCTTGAACGGTTTTTGCCAACTCTCCCCTTGGCCAGGGCCAAGCTGCAACGAGGCTGAATAGGCAGAGCGAAGTCGCAAGTACCATAGCCGGCAGGAACTTGCCTGGTCCCAGCCAAATTCCCCCCCGGCTCGCCCCAGGAAAACGCATACGGCGTTGACCACTGGCGTTGCGGTACCGAGAGACAATTGGAGCGTGGAGCTTGCTCGGTGGCAGGTCGGCCTGCGCAACTGCGAGCGCCCAGGTGGTTCTTTGTTGTTGGCGATCGCTGGGTTCCAGAGCGTCGTCAGTCGCATGCATTTGCTGCGCGCAATCGGCCCGTATTCGTTCCGAGGTCGCGAGCATTCCCTTGCTCAGATCGGAGAGCTTGGGATGAACCAAGATAGATTCAGCCCAAGTTGGCCACTCGTTCCGTGCAAAGTGGTCTGCGTGCAGCAAGCATATCGCTTTACCAATCCCGCTGTTCAGAGCGTTATCATTCTTCAAGCGTTCGTGAACACGACGGATTGCCACATCTGACCGAGGGTGTTCTTGGCTTTCAATCGGGCTTCTGCGCCAGGAGTTGGCCCAACCCTTAAATGGCTTTGGCACAAATGGGTCAAACGCCATCAACACCTTGTTCCGAGCTTCTAAATGGGTCCCCAGAGCCTGCTCTGTGTGGCGCAAATAGTCCCACCCGAACAGGAAGCGTTCCAGCCATCGAGGCGCATCGGAGGTTCCTATTTGCTCAAATTTTTCAATGAGATGGAAAAGTTTGAGCTCGGCAACAAAAAGCTCCAGAAAGTGGTCGGCGGCGGGAAGGATATCACCACTGTCCTTCTCCAACTCTTTTCGCAGCAACCGTGCAGACTCGTCCACACAATGCTCCAAGGCAAGTTCGGCGGAGAAGCTTCGAACGCAACGTAGCCCGATGCGAAAACGCATCCAAATCCATAAACGTGGAAATACACCAAGAACGCGGGGGAAGGCTCCAAGGTTTAAGTCCTTTTTGTCATGGAGGCTGGCAGCCGCGAATTGCATGATTTTTTCATGTCTTCCGTTGCTGATGTGATATCGAGCCCAGCGGTAAACGATGAATGGCCGCAGGATTTTCACCGAGAAAATCGTCACAAGCGCTATCACGATGCCGACGAGTAATATGTCTGCCCGTTGTGCGATTCGCGCACCTCTGATGAAAAAAGCGAACATCCAGAGCCCCATGCCTGCAGTCAAGCCATGGAAAATTCTGGCATGCAGCCCATGAGCTCGAATTGGTGAGCCAATCGCAACGAGCACCATCGCTAATAGTAACGCTAGCGTCGAGGAACCGAGCAACCAGTCTGTGGCCAACCAGGCGCGCAAGTTAAATAGCCTAGCCACCAGCGTGGCCAGAATGTAGCCCCCGATTGTGCAAATAGTGCCATGAGCGACGCGCTGTAAGCTGGCACTTCGCAACTTCCATTCTAGGGAATCCATTCTTGGCTCCGCTCTTTCATTGTGTAGGATTATCTATGGTTTCTTCCAATTTGTCTATCCTTTCCAAGAGTTTCGCGACACCTCTTGCCCGCTCCTCTACACCTTTTGCTCGCTTCTCTGCTTCTAGAATGGGCCCGTCGAGATAGCTCTCTAGCTCGCGCTGCATTCTTTCAAGGCGGGAGGTGAGCGCCGGCGCCGAGTTGCAAACTTGCGCCGAGTCCGCTTTTTTCCTAAATCGTTTGAACCAGTTTTTTATTTTGTTTAACAATTTAAATTCCCCATCACTTCGTTGCGACTACTCCGTGCCTGCTGGAGCAGATTGTTAACCTTGGTTTGATTTTCGCTTTTTCCATCTCGCCAGTTTTTGTCCGCCAGACGGACACGACCGGACCGTTCTTTCTCCAGTTTGCGTTGCTCATCCACTTGTTTATTTACGCGTTTTAACTTGATCGAATCTGGGGAAAAATCTCGCTGGAGTCGACCCGAAATATGCTTCAGAAGAGTAGTTTCTTGATGTAAACTTGTGACTGCACCAACTAATTTGGTCAGCGGGGCGTACAAAAGATCGGCATTTTGTCGCAATCTCAGGCTGAACTGTTGGACAAGGGGGGCGCGTCGAATCTGCATTTCTACCTCTTTCTCATTCTTGGCAACCAGGATAACCATCCACCTCTGCTGCGCAGGTGTTTTTTACTATTTTTTACGGCGAATTGAAGTTCTCTAAGCGCTTTCGAGCGCTCACTGGAGACACCCGAGCCGCAAATCTTCAAATAGTTTTCGATCTTTCTTGTTGCTATCAAGACATTGTCTGTCTCTTTCTCTAAAGAAAGAAGATACGTTTTCTCTCTCTGAGCGCTTGCCTCTCGAATCTTTGCCTTTCGATTTCGGAGCCTTGCTTGGTCTACCCGCCTTTTGACTCTCTCTTCTAGTCTTTCAGTATCCGATTCCAGTTTCGCAATTTTTGTATCCATATCTCCGACCTTCTCCATTGCCCCTTCAAGTGCCTTCGCTGCCTTTTTTAGATCCTTTTTGGCTCCCTTTGAGAGCGTGTCTAGATACTCTTTTTCCCGCCGCTTGAGTTCATCAACGCGTCCTGACATCGCTTGCCTCATGCTCTTGAATTTTTGGAGTGCGGTGTCTGTTTGTGTTTCGATCCCCTCGATCTCCCTCAAGGCATCGGTTGTAAATACATCAGACTGCTGAATCTGGTCATGGATTGCAGTTCTCCACTCTTCGTTTTTCTTTAACCAATCCAGGCGGATTTTGGACGTTTTCTCAATCAAGGCGCCACATTGCTCAACGAACTCCAAAAACGCAACACGTGCGTTTGATGCCACCGCGTTGCCATCTTTGATCACCTTCTTTCCTTCCAGCACACGTTTTTCAGCCTCCGCCATTGAGGATTCAATCGCATCGATCTGAGCCTTAAGTTCGCGGATGTAATTCTCGGTAATACCTTGCAATTCCGCAGTTAATTTCTCACCACCTTTGAGCCAATCTGCTTCGATACTTTTTTGTTGATCTGGAAGTTCAAACAAAAGTTCACTCTGCGGCCTCGGATACATGGAGGGGAGAAGATCTCCCACGACCTCGTGAATTGGGCGTCCACGTGATAAAAGTGTATATTTCCACCCGCCTCCATCTTTATCTAGTACGATTATACCATCTTTACCATAGTCTTCATCTAGCTTCATCGCCGTTAAAAGACTCCTTCGTAAGCGTAGTGCCAGTTCGCCGGAATCGCTAGCGCTGAGAAGCAGGTCAATACGGGGCACGAACTGGAAATCTGCGGGAATAAAGAGGCGAAGGTTAAGTGCATCGAATCCCGCCAAGCGATTGTAGCGACGGAGTTCAGGCCATGCCGCTTCACTTTCTATAGCGTAATTCGAAACAAAAAAATGATTGAATTCCACTTTCGGCTTATTCTCATCTTGGACTGCGAGTCCAAAGTACTCCATTTTGGCAAGACCCGCTTCGTTGTAGTCTAACATCGCCAACATCGGGGTGGAGAACGCATCAGGAGCCGACCGATATTTGTACAGCACCTCATGAATTCTACCAGGGTCGTGTGGCGTTGTTGTTCGGCGAAGTTCCAGCGGGATATCCGGACAGGTCGCTGGTGTCGCCCTTGGCGCTCTGGGTAGAATATCTGGTAGGAGCTCCACGGATGGCAATAGGCGCCGTTTGTCCGCGCGGGGTGTGAACGCATCGTATTGTGGACGAACGCTGCTTCGTTCACTCCATAGATGCAGAGTGTTCCCACTAGGAATAAAATCCCCATATTCTTTGGGTAGCTCGGTACCAAAAGGTAGGAATACAGAATAGTCAGAATTGTAGGATATGAGAACTTCCGGAAGCCCAGGGAGATCGTGCGGCGAAGGTCGGCTACCGTATAGAGCCTTGACGAAATAAAGGGTTCCCAAAGGATCTGGATTCGAATTGAAAGAGCCCCTCAATTCAGTGACATCAAAACGGTCGCAAAGTCGCAGGCGCAACGAGCCGTGGGTACTCTCGTCTAGAGGACCGGGAACTACCAGAAAGCAATCACCACCGTCCCAAGGCTCTCGATTTACTCTTTTCGGAGGCACATGCTGGTAGAGTTCCTCGGCAGGAAAAGTTTCCTGATAGCTTTCGCCCGGAGGAGGTACAAATCTATTGTGGGCCTCGTTTGCGAAATTGATTTCCTGTTCCGAAAGTTCCGTATTTTTGATGATCTTACAGGAATGATATACACCATTGGTGGGGTGTTCAATTTGGTAGTCATGCAACCAACTCAGGTCACTTTTATTTGGGCGGATATGGCTGAAAAATGGGAAAACGCGTGTTTGTCTCAAATATATTGAATTTCCATTCATGGCGCTAACTCCACCTCAACCGAATCAGAGGCTGTCGAGGGGCTCACTTCTCCGAGCAGAATCGAAACCAATTTGGTTGCTAAACTCCCAAGTTCTGGACACTCGGTTGGGCTCCCGGCACCAGAAAGTTCCCCCAACCTGGAACCGCACTTTAATTGAAGTTGTTGGTTGTGAAGTACTTCGACTTGCACTGCTCGACGGGTTCTCGAGTAGGCTTGGGTATCCCTCAAGCCATTTTCGGCTTTGGAATCCGAGCCGAAGAGGGCAATCGCATGCATGTCAAAACTAGCCTTGACGCCATCAAGCCGGTTTTTGGGCCAGAGAGGTAGGCAAGAGTTCCAGCTCGGTAGCACCTTCGCCACCTCTCCAGCCATCTCCAAGGGGCTTGGTGCGGTGTCCGGAGTTAGTGGCAGTCGTACCAAGCAGGCATCTAACATGCCAATCCTGATTTGAAGATGCCAGTGAAGGCTCGAGGTCAAGGCTACCAACTTGGAAAGAAAGCATAATCCGATTGCCCGATACCAACTTGCCCGTGGCGTCTCTCCCGGCTTGACTTTGTAGTCCATGCCACTGGGATTCGGTCCGAGCATTACATCGACCAAGAGCTCAGGCACACGGTTGCTTTCTTCCTCCTGTTGATAGAACGCTTGTTGCAGTGCGCCTTGTTGGTGCTTGTCCCAGAACACCAAAGAAGTGTCTCTATTCAGAAGCAGCGCAAGTTCAGAGGGGACGAGGCGCATGAAATTCTCCGGGGCTGGCCCCATTTCAGGTCGGGCATATTCCCCGGCCCGCGAAAGACGGAACTCTGGGGCCTGCCCCCCCCGACGGGTCGCAGCCGGAGGCTTTTTCAATTGAAGAAATTCCGATTCGACATGTTCCAAAAGCCGCACTAGAAAGGGGTCGATCGCCAAAACCATGCCCCCCGGGAAATCTCGGCTCGCAAATAGGCCAATGGAGCGTGGTATAAGCCGAGTGTATGGTTCTGGGTCTGCCAACCTTTCAATCAACAATTCCCAAACCGTGGAATTGGATCCCGGCCGACCTTCAACCCAATCAAGATCTGCCTCCACTGCGGCTTTGATGGCTTCCTCAACTGATTTGTCTTCCAAAATCTCATCAGCGGTTGGAACAAGATCCATGAGCACCCGAGCGAGAGTACGAAAAGCCATCCATCGCGAGGAGCCTGGCTCCCCGCCTTGAGTAAGTGAACGGCTCCTCGGATTGAATCTTAGCCGAAACCACTCCATAAACCGAATGAGATCTGGTCGTTCCGGCCTTGAAATTGCCCAATCTGTCATCTGCTTGAATTGAGAACGTTCAGCCAGAAGGTTTATGGCAAGCAGTGGGGGCAGATAGAGACGCTGAAAATAGAGCCTACGCAGAAGCGATGCGACTGCAGGTAATTTTTCGGTGTCGAACTCCCACATGGCATAGTCAAGCAAACCAGTCAGGAGTTTCCCCGCATTCACATTGTCATTGTCCAAGATACTCTCCCTCACTCGACCGAGTTTCAATCACTCTCCGACAACGTCCCGCACCCTCAGAACTCCGTGCGACATGCCTGAACACTTCGTAAACTCCCGGGGTCACCGTGGACGATCCTTCCCCTAGTCCTCGTCCCGACAACAGGTCAAGAGTGCACGCGAGATTCCAAAGTTGGCCGAAGGCTCGGTCTGATATGTGCAAGGAGCCTATGCCCTCTTGCAGAGTAAAAAAGTTGGTCACAAATTCCATATACCGCTGAGATTTGCTTGGATCTCCCGCCCATGTTATCGCCATTTGACTGTGTATGTAATATCGGGCGAAACGGAGGTCGTTTGTACAGGTAGGTGGGCTTGGTGCATCACGTTGATGAGTGAGGCTTTCCTCGGCGAGACGCATCGACTTTTTCAGCAACTGCTGCGGGCCAGTTGCCTTGGTCCATTGTTGGGCGGGAAATTGCCCGCCTTCAAGCAGGGGCCGCACCCAAACGCGTATTGGAAAGCGGTCGAAGAAAGCCTCGAGAGCCTCTTCTGCCGGACCAAAGTTACTGGCCCCAATCAATCCGAGCAAGGGAACGTCCTTCGGCCCATCACCGCAATCGTATTGGCGTTCGTTAATGATTGTAAGTAGCGTATTGAGAATGTGGCTGCCTCCCCGAAACACCTCATCCAAGAATGCGATCTCAGCCCGTGGTAATTTCCCCTTCGTGTTTCTTTTGAACTTGTGGTCTCTTGTTAATGCTTCGAAATCTATGCCTCCAAATACTTCTTCAGGCATTGTGTGGTTGGTTAGTAGATACTCGAAATAGTTTTCATCCGTCACACCGAATTGCCTGGCGATTTGGCGCACGATGGCACTTTTGGCGGTTCCAGGGGGCCCCATCAGCAGGATGGGAATCCCACTTACGAGCCCGGCCATCGACATGCGAATCGCTTCCCCCCGACCTGCAAAATGATTGGATACATTAGTTTCCCCCGCCTGTAACCGCGTCCGAACTGCGTTCCAGCAATCCTCTCTGCCTGTATAGGTTTCCCCCATTTCGAGTGTTGCCAACCAGCCTGCAAGCTTTTCAGAATCGATCCTAGCAGAATCAGTCCGCACATTTTCAAAATTTGGCTTCATCAGTTTCAATACTCCATAGTCGTCAGGTCTTCTAGTTCCGAACAAAGCCACTTTATCAGATTCGAGCCATCTGGACAGTGCCAGAGGATGGCATTTTCAGATTTCACGAACGTATTTAAAATGGTGTTTTTTGCTGACGCCAACTTTTCATCATAGAATTTTCGATTCTCACGGTCTTTCCAGTGCCTGACATTCGATAGCGACCACTCAACGATCATCGCTCCGAAGGAATTGAGGAGTTCGTCGTTGGGCTTCGTCGAAGGCGGTGGCGAGTACAAAGGACGCAGCCAACGAAAGACCCCGTCCGAGTTCAGCGAGATCTTCGAATTCGCAGGTTGGAATGCTAGGCAAGGAGGCAAATCCAAGTCCTCTTCGACCGCTTGGTGTTTGCCGAGGCGCCTTGCCCAACTGCGGCGAATCCCTCGGTAGGCACGCCGCGAGCCAAATTCCCTTAATATTCTGCCGGGTGGCGGGGACGTACCGAAATTGCCGAGACCAACGCGGGGCCGTGGCAGGCTCTGTGCAATCCAGCGGGTGAACTCTATGAATTCGCAAAGCTCTTCTGAGTCCCCATCGCTCCGTTGTTTCCATTCGCGGAATGGTTGCTCGAACAAGGTCGCTATAAATAGGCCGTCGGCGCTGCTGGCCAAGCCATGCGCACAATGGTTGTCGAGGGCCCGCGCGAGCACGTCCTGCTTCGAAGTCGCTGCATGCCACAAACATGCGGAAACAGCTACCTCACTGGTCTGCGGAAGATCTGCAAAGCTACGATAAACGCCAATTTTTGAGAGGTGACGAGCTAATATCAAACGAGCGATTCGCCGTAATTCGGGCGCTCCGAAAAGAAATACCGTTCTCCAGTCCGACCAGATTTTTTTTCCCTCGGCTACGCTTCTACAATCTTTCACCAATAGCTCCCTCTCCCCATCGGCAAGGTATCTGATCCAGGCCGTGGCAAGTGTGCGCTGTAAGCCGATAAGTTCGTCCACTTCCTTTTCGGCGGCCGAAACGGCTTGAGTCATCCGAGCTGCGAAAATACTCACTCTTCCGTTCCCAATTTTTGTTCATCAGGATCAAGTTTGCAGAGGTCGTCTCGTTGCCGCTTCTTCTGTTCAAGATCTTCCCGAGCTTTTTTAATCGACATTTGGATTTGCGCAATATCGTTAGTAATTGCCACTTCCTCCTCCAAAATGGAGGCAAGTAGATTCTCCTCTCTTCTCAGAGTCATTTCTGACTCACTATGCCGGTACCTTTCCTCTAATACTCGAGCGGTAGTTTCATGTAACTTTTGACCAAGCCCATCATAGTTATTTGCCACGACAGAACTCGCCTCTATCAAATCTTCCACTGCTTTGGATACACAATTTTCTGGCAGGTGTCCTTCGGAATTGAGCCGGCGGCCATCTAAGAGGTCCGAGATGGAGGAAAGAAAAAACGCGCTACACCGCGTCCATTCACAAAGATGTTGAGTCGTTTGAGTGGTTCTGTTCGACGCCATTCTGATGAGTTCAATGCCTAGGCGGAATGCCTCAATCTCGAGTGGTTTCCAGTGCTCATCTTCATTAAGCCCGCTTAGGATTTGCTCCAATTGGTCTAGAATCGAATTGGGGGTTAAAGATTTATCATGCTTATCCATTTTGTTCCGATATATCACGAAGTATAAGTTTGCTCTCCTTGCAATTTTCCTCTTTTGAGCCGGCAGGAAATCTTTTGGTATTTCCATTTCACTCTAGCATAGTACAAGTGGAGGTGAAGCTACAAGCTGAATTCTGAGCCGGACGTTCGCTAGACCCTACTGTTCGGAGGGCCATGCTATCGAGGTGCTGAAGGCCTCAAGGAGCGTGGAGGAGGCCCAAAAGCTTGGGCGTATCCTGGGAACACTTCGAAAGGTGGAGCGCGGTTTGGAGCGGCGACGAAACACTAAGTTGCGGTATCTGGGACTCGACGAGAAGCAGTTCCGCCGGGGCATGTGTACCTGAGCCGTTTGAGGGTGTGTCCTCGAGGTGGTCGAGGGGCGCAGTCGCGAATCGCGGAAAAGCTGGTCAACAGCGCCGCTGAACTTCCGGCAGGCTGCCCCAGTGGAGGGGCGGTGCCCCTCGACAGGTGGAAGCCTTACGGGAAGGCGGTCCGTTTTCGTGCTTGGGCACGATCGGATTCGTGGCTCGAAGTCAAAAACCAGTCCGTCAGCACATCAGGGCCCTGCAATGGTGCCATTTGTAGGGAAATCCTCCCAACTAAATGGTCCCACTCATCAAGCAATACACCACCTCAGCGGTTCAATGCCATTCAGCAGCACGGTTCTAGGATCCGAGGATCAGCGAAGGTAAAAAATAGGGGGACTCCGCCAAAACGAGATCCCGTTCACCTAACGAATCGGCAATCAAATGAACCTTTCTGGATCGCAGCGTTACAAAACCATGCAGAAGTTTCCGAGCGCTGGAAGCTTATGTTCGCTACCGCGAAACTATTTCGTCGAATCATCCAAGCGCAGCGTATTAGCCATTTTTAGAGTCCAGGCCAAGTACTCTGGTGTCTGTACCGCCCAACCCCGTTTGTCATTGGTCAGGGTAAGCGTTTGATCGCCGAGTGTCTTGTTGATCCAAAACGTATAACCTCCGTGATCACCCGCGTTCAGAACGACAAGGCGGTTGGGTTCATCAGTGATGAGTTCCTGAAAAAAGCTGTCTTTCATGGCCGCTTCTTTGGCCGCGGCTAGATCTACGCCTTCAACCACATTAAAGGGATGCCGTGCCTCCATTTCAATATCCAGTGGTGGCAAGAGGCCTGTTGTTGTAGCTACCAGCCCGGTGTAGGTCATTGGAGGGGTGTTGCCTCATAAGTCAGGACACCGAAGCGCCTCGAGCAGCGCGCTCAGGCGTGTGCGGTTGCCTCAAAATAGAGGACACCGAACTCATGAAGAAGAGAATGAGTCGGAAAAGCAAAGAAGAGTACCTTGAACTGATGCGCGGGCGGTATGGTCGTCTGACGGGCCGCCGTGCGAAGAGCCTGTTGCTGGACGAGTTTTGCGAGGTGACGGGCCACGAGAGGAAGTATGCGCTGAAGCTGCTGAACGGCCGTCGCTGCGGGAGGGGGGCCGGGCGCGGAGGAAGGTCCCGGAGCTACGGGGCTGCGGAGGAGGAGGTGCTGTACAACATCTGGTGGCGGGCGGAGATGCCGTGCGGGAAGCGGCTGGTGGGAATGCTCCCGGAGTGGCTGCCCTGGTACGGGCTGCACTTCGGGGAAGTGCCGGAGGAGGTGCTGGCGAGGGTGCGCGGCGTGAGCGCGGCGACAGTTGACCGTCTGCTGGCGAAGAGGAAGGTGTGCAACGGGCGTCGCCGCGGGATGCCCCCGCGCAACAGCGCGGTGAAGGCGGCGGTGGAAGTTCGGGCGGAGAGTTGGGACGTCGTGGAGAGCGGCTGGCTGGAGGCGGACACGGTGGCGTTGTGCGGCGGGAACATGAGCGGGGACTTCATGTGGGCGGTGAGCGGAACGGACATCCTCAGCGGCTGAACGGAAGTGCGGGGGATGTGGAACTGCGGGGCTGCGGGGACGTGCAGGGCGTTCGCGGACATCGAGGAAACGCTGCCGTTCGCGCTGAAAGGGATCGACACGGACAACGGGTCGGAGTTCCTGGACTGGCACGTCGTCGGGCATTACGCGGACCGCGATGTGTCGGTGAAGCAGGCGCGTTCGCGGCCGTACCGGAAGAACGACCAGGCCCACATCGAGCAGAAGAACTACACGCACGCGAGGCAGTTGCTCGGCTATGGGCGCCATGGCCACGCGGAGTTGGTGGAGGCGGTGGACGGACTGTTGAAGGCCTGGAGCCTGTGGAAGAACCTGTACCATCCGACGATCGCCAGCTTGAATGCAGGCGGGAGGGAGGTCGTCGGATCCGGCGGCACGAGAAGGAGGCAAGGACGCCGCTGCAACGGCTGGTCGATGCCGGGGAACTGAAGGGCCGGGAGAAGGCGCGCTGGGAGCGGAGGCGCCGGGAGATGGACCCGTTTGAATTGCACGAGACGATCGAAAACTGGCTGTAGTGCATCGTGGAGAAGAGCGGCAAGCTCGACGCGGCTCGTCGGGGGCTGTTACTGGCTTCGCTCCGCTCAGTCAGGAACAGCCCCCTCCTCACCGCGCCGGCACGGGAAGGGGAGGAGAACCACCAAGAGAAGAAAGGATGATGCTTCGGTGTCCTCAAATATGAGGCAACCAGCCTAAACAAGCAGCTGCGCTTCGGTGTCCTTTTCTATTGAGCCAACAGGGAGGTGCTCGAAGCCGGCGACGGCATCTTGTGTCGGGTGCAGGCTAATTTCCACCTGCGCCGAACTCGCGTTCGAATTTGATGATCAGAACGAAGCGGGCTTTTCCGTACGCCGCTGGTTCGCATTTCGCCTTGGGATCGATCAGATCGCTTGCGAGATTCCATCCAGCCCTCAAGCGCTTCTGGTTCTACAGGAGCAAGGCGCGGGCCGGCAAATTCTTCGATGGGTGGTACGGATGTTAGCAACTTCGACGGGCTCCTCGCCTACATGGACAGCCGCATCACCAACTCCCTTGTCAGAGGCCCTCAAGGCGAAGATCCGAGCTCTGAAGGCCAGCGAGAAGGGGGCGGCCCCCTCCGAAAATTAGAACCGCGATGATTTGGCTGAAACTCCAATTCTACAAAGTTGCCGGAGCGTCCGAAATTCCATAATTGACAAGAAACAGAGATTTAAGAAGATAGAGAGGTAGCCAACGGGTAGTGATGACATGAATGAGCCAATGGAAAATCAGAATGAGTCATTGGAGGATAAGTATTCTATACCTCCACGCTATGCATTTGTGGTTGTCCCAGTAATATTCTTAGTATTGCTGGTTGTCCCGGCACCAAAATCCGGGTGCGACCACAAAACTGGCTCTGAGAACAACCTCATCGTTAGAGTCATGAAGGAACCTCGCGCTATTTCAAAGCGTGCGGAAAATATGAATTTTCCCTATACCGAAGAAGAGCGAAGCCTGCTCAAGGACTTGTCGAAACACAATACAGTGCGCGCATCGATTCAATCCGAAAAAGATAGACTAAGCCAGGAGCGCATAAAGCTAAAAAAGGAGGTGCAAACGGCAGAGCGAGATGTAAAGATCTCAGATATAGATCTTAATTTAAAGGCCCAAGATCGGTTATGGAAAGAGTACCTTGCGACGATCCCGGATGAGCATAAACGTAGTGGAAAATTGCGTCAAATCGAATACTGGGACTTCACCTTGTATAATGCTAGTTCAGAGGCTCCATCTCAGATGGGAAACGGTTACATTCTCAGCATTTCAGAGGCAGTTGTGGAGATAGATGAGAAGAAGCCGATTCGATTCGGGGACAGGGTATCAAGATTTTCCGTTCCTGTGTACGACGAAAAGAAAGGTTTCTACGTTGCTCCCCCCCCCTCACTTCTGGCTCAAAATCATGCCGGTGGCAATGGCGATGGGATCTACACACAGTTGCATACCAATAAGCCAACCAAGACCTGGGCAGACGTTACTCGAAGAACGTGGGTGCCCATAAAGAATTAAATCGGCCATTACATGATCTACACAATTACACAGGCTAGGCGGAAAATTTTTGCAAATACAGCCTCGCTGGTTCTCGGGCTTTCAATCGTAAGTTTCACGCATATACGACTCTATCCTCCAGGGGGCTACATTTTTCCCGCAGACCTTGAACCCTATAGATTCTGGATAGCACTGCTGTATATCTTCGGATTTTCCCTCATCGTTTTAACCCTAGTTTGCGCAGTTCCCAGGACAATGATTTACATCTCGAATTGGCGGTATGGCCCAGTTCCTGTGGCTAGGATTAGAGGCACGGACTACAAAGCAACGCTAGACAAGGCATTCAAAGACGCTGGGTACAGTTGCTTTGTGCTCTTGGCCCTTATCCACCTCTGGATAATTTGCGAATGGTACATCCTAAAGAGTGGCCAGCATGGTCATTTACGCATGACACTGCTAGGGTTCATGCTGGTATCCTGCCTGGCACTCGTGATGACACTCTTGTCAGGCGCAGTCAAATCCGGAAGGGCTACAGAATGGCTGGATATCGAGTCGACGAAGTTGGGCGAAGGAGACCATGAATTTACTTATAAAAAGCGGCCTCTCTTACATTTAATTCGCAAACCAGTGATTCATGCGGGCAAGCCTACAAAGGATGGTTTTTTGGCTGGAGACAGACTCTGGGTCTTAAAGGACATGTGCCTAAATGTTTTAGCATTTGGCGCCCCTGGTTCAGGAAAAACCAGATTCGTCCTCTATTCACTGCTACGGGGATATTTTAGCCAAAAAAACTCCGGAGGACTCTTCCTTTTAGATGTAAAAGGGACCTTTGCTACAACCCACGAGGGCGGCCCTTGGGAAAATATCCTCGATAGTTATGAAAAGCTGCGGGTGATAAATGGCGGGGACATCTATAATCCTTGCCTTGACGGAGATCCAGAGGAGGCCGCAATGTTTTTAATTCAGGCCATTAGCAGGGATAAAAGGACGCAGGAAGATTACTGGATGGACAATGCTCAAGCCTTTCTTAGCCATGCAATCACTCTTCTTCGACTGTTTCAGAAATACAAGGCAGAAGACCCGCCTGACCTGTTTTCAGTCATACAACTTGTCACGGACGAGAACGCAATCAAGAAGAAGCTGAGTCTTCTGTTGGTTAAAAACAAAGGTGATGAAATTTCTGCCGAAGATATACCTCTGATAGATAAAACCAATGACTATTTCATGAAGATATGGATGCGCAACCCCCCGAAATTTAAAGCTACAATTGCAAATGTCTTTACTGCTGCTGTTAAGAATTTAACTGTTTCCGACAAGGCATTCCTGACTGGAGAGACTTCATTTGATATTGATGCGTGCATTCAGAATGAGGACATTGTTGTTGTGGATTTGAGATTCCTCTCAGCGGGTGCCTTGCCATTCGTCGCCACGTTGTTGAAGGAGCGGTATTTTAATGGTATATTGGGTAAAAAAAAGAAAGACGGGGAATATCCCTTCAGTTTGTTCTTGGCTGATGAATATCACGCATTCTATTCGAGCCAACTGAAGGAAATAACGGCCAGTGGTGATGCGCACTTTTTCTCAATATCGCGTGAGTACAACCACATTAACATCGTGGCTACCCAGAACATCAATCAGTTTTATGCGAACCGAGATAAAGCTTCTATTGACAGTTTCTTGGGCAATTGTTCCATAAAAGTATTTTTGCAAAACACCGACATCGAGACCAGGGCCTTCGCCGCAAAACAGGTTCCAGAACTGGTTTATCCGGATAATGACGAGCCTGTTCTCAAAGCTTCAAACTTCATCCTTGGGGCTCCAGATGCTCATGGTCATAAAGATTACGGAAATGTCGTGGAGTCCTATATTATTGACAACACCCAGACAGGGAGGAGATACTACCCCCCAAGGCTTCATTATTGGAAGGGTGGGGGGTACACCTCCTCCGACTCATAAGAGGCAACAAATGACTTTAGAGCCCGGTCTACGCAAATATAAGTGCAGAAATAATAGTAAGAGGTTAAAAGTGGATAAAGAAGAGTGGGAAAAAAATATAAAGGAAATAAATAGGTTAAAGGATAAGGCCAGAAAGGCGGACCAGCAGCACAAGATCAATGAAATCCGTTCACAAGTCCTTAACCAAACGCTGTCAGAGGAAAATGCGAAATTTTTCGATGGATTGCCCTTGGAAGATCAAGAGAAGCTCATTGAAAACCCTAAGGAATTCACCCCTCCACCTGGGACCGAACTCCATCACAAATGGAGCCTGTCGGCCATGGAGAAATCCGAATGGCATCCTGACTTTTACCGCCCAACCGTCTATGCCCCAAAAGGAGAGCATTTCAATAAGTACCACGGTGGAGATACAAGCGTGCCTACCTATGGCAAACCCCGAAATCCAGATTGGGAAAACACCGGGATGGAGGTTGTTGACCGCCAACACTTTCAGCCGCAAGAAGCTCCCTCCGATGAAGCTTTGTTAAAGGAGTCCATTATTTGGGCAGAAAAACGCAAGGCCCAACTTGAAAATCGCTTGCAAAATAAAAAGTACGAAAAAGATTCCGAGGATATGCAATTGCAAGTTGCGGAGCTCTCAGACGCACTCGGCGAAATGGGGATGAAGGTTGACTCGGTTAGCCATGAGGAAATCGAGAAAAATGAAATAAAGATGGAAGCAACAGTGAAGAATGAGGAGATTGAGAAAATTGAAATCCAGATGAAGCCGCCGGAAAAGGAGTTCTGAACGATGAACTCTAAGGAGAGTAAGGAGAAGAAATGGAAGGATAGATGGAATGGCAAGCCGATTTACAGGCGAATGTACTATCATTTTGTTCTCTGCTCGATCGGGGTGACGCTCTGGTCGGGTGCCATCTCCGGCAAGGTCTTTGATGCCGTTTCTGTAATGTCTTTAAGAATTGAAACCCTTGTCGACACCAAGACGAAACTCGGTGTAGCGAATGCAGATTTAAGCAAGTTGAAAGACGTCCTTGAAGGGGTTGACAAGATAAGAATACCGATCCTGAAAATCCAAGGGCTACCAGAGGTCGATGTCAATTCCTACAAGAAGGCGGTTACGAGCGCTGGAACTTCAATCGTGGAGGTCAATGAGATTTTAGATCGTCTGTACCGAGATGCCAGTACAACAAAAAAAATCTTGAAAATCGTAGGATTCTGCATGTCTGTCGGCACACTTTTCTGGTGCCTTCAAATTCTTTGGGCATGCTTTAAATTAACCGCAGATTACAAGACGAACTTTGCCGGGGTGGGAGTGCTGAAGCGAGGCGGATATTGGTCATGCTTCGTGATCGATATCGTGGTGGTGATAGCTTGCAACATCGGGCTTTGCACCTACATTTGGAACCCTTACCCTTGGGGGTAAATGATGATCATTGGCACACATGGTGATTACAAATGGGAAAAGTGCTCTTTGCTAATCACTCTTTACAAAGCGGAGGAAAGCTTGGTTAGCACCTCCATAGACGCACTCTTTACTCCGAGATGTGTAGCATGTTGCAAAGACGAGAATGTTCTCATTGCCTCGCTCCATTCGTACTGTGAATATCTAACTGGCCTGCGTAAACAGCGGAAAGTGCCGGTAGTTCGTTCGGCACACAATTCATTTTACGATACTCTACCGACAGATCCGCTCTCCCGAAACTATAACCAGGATCGCGGGATCGGGGTTGAGTGGCGGATTAGCAACGGAATCGTTGTCTGTGATGCAGATCAGGCGGACAGGGGTACATTCGAGGAGGATGCATCATATTTCGCCAGAGAACTTCATAATTATTCGAGGCCGTTCCCCCCAGGATTTACTGCCTTGGTTCATGGTGCGCTTAGGAACCCGGAAAAAGGAGATAAGGGGTGGTTCCAGGATTTGGATGTCCCCGAACTCCCCGCACCAGTGGATATTAAAGTGGACCACGCCGAAGTTTCCTGGGATATACATGTTGAAGATGCCATCTCTAATGTGAAATGTTATCTCGAGTATTTTCGAGGCTGTAAAGAATTTCTCGTAACCAGTTCAAATCCAAAGATCACTTCAGAAATGCTGTACGAAAAATTTAAAACCGATTATGGCGAAATTTTGGACAAAAGTATAGAAGGATATCCTTTAGATTTGGAAATCCAAACCTCAGTGTTGGTCGAGACCCTTTCCGGAGAATTCCGAATTTACTCAAGGCCTTTGAGAGAAAAATTACTTTTTAATCAATTCTATTTTAAAAAGTTAAACTGATGCACTATTTTAATCCATACCGACATATTCGTTGTTCTTATTGTTGTTGCGACTTCCGACTTGGGAGGGCATTGCTGGCGCACGATGATCCGCAGGCGAAAGAGTATTCCACGGCACCTCAAAGTTTGTTTTGCAAGTATATGCTTGGGTCAACTTCCTCCAAGCGTTTTGCATGTCCCGAATGTAAGCTCCGTCTGTCTAACCTGGAAATTTCAAAAGCATCCCTCTCCAAAACCATCGTGGTTGTCGGGCCGCCAAACACCGGGAAATCAACATACGTCGCGATGTTAGTTGATTCGTTACTTGGGAACGATGGGTATAAATTTTCACGTTCAATAGGGCTGCAAACGTACGATCCTCGAAGCGAGGAGTATGTAGCGTCGACTCAAATGGTGCAACTCCGTTACGGAAGACTTTTCACGGCACCTAATAGTCATGGTGAGGTTGATTTGTTGGAGGCCACGAGGCCGGATGACTCACGGTTGACGGTTCCACTTCGATATATGATTGAAGCATCGAATGCCTCCTTCATAATAAACATTATGGACAGCGCTGGAGAGTTATATGGTAATTTAAGAGGTTTACAATTCTCGACGCACCTGAAAAGGGTTGATGCATTCATCATATTGCTTGATCCGGATGCATTTCAACAGAACCTGTTTGGCATGCAAGGGCGAGACAAAAACATGGGCATCCATCGTATTATCTGTGAGACAATGCTTGCGAATTGGGAAGATGCCCAGAAACTCCCAGCGGCTTTTGTTGTTCATAAGTTTGACAAATTAAAAACAATGGGAGTACTACCTGGTGGCATTACTCAAGCTTTTCTTAATCAGAAGGGCGCGTTAATCGAAAACTACGTTGAATCCATTTCTACAAAGTTGGAAGAATGGGTGCGTCAGCACAATCAAAGTGATGGGATTTTTGATTTTTTTGACAACAGGGCCTTCTTTCCTGTGTCTTCTTTGGGAAGTACTCCCGTAACGAGGGGAGGTTCAGCATTTCTAAAAGGGCCACCCAAACCATATGGAAATACACATCCTATCGCTTGGTTGCTCACACAATTTTCAAAAAAGTAGGTGTCGTGAAGGTTTTATTGAATAGATTATTATGAACAGGTTTTACTACACCTCTTGTCACGCTAATAAAAGCGTTTCGGGCCTCAATGGCATGGGGGTTCGTGCCAAATCCGGTGGCTTCGTTCTGAGAAGCCAGCACAAAGATCTTTTATATTATAATGAAGATTCATTTCGGCCAGATTGCCCTGATCGACTGGTCTTTCACCCAGTAGGGCAAGAATGGCATCTCTCTTGCACCACACTAACTGAATTTGACTTCGCCGGAAGACGTGGCCCTTCGTTTTTTTCAGACTGCTTAGTTTTCGAGAAGAAGCCAAATGTTAGAGATGTCTTGAGCAGTTGGAACTCCCTCGAATGGGTGCGGAACGACGGAGAATATGAAAAAGAGATTGAGTCCCCTGCGGCCATACCGAAGGGAGTCGCTTCGAATACTGCCGGCATTGCCATCAACGACAACCTTTTATCTGCAATTATTTGGAGTCTGGAGGTTGTACTGTTCGGGGATGCGCAAAAGGTATTCTACATTATGCCGCAGCACTGTTTCGTCGAGATTATGGGGGCACTTCATTCTCTCCTGCCAGAAAACGCTTTCCCGTACTCGTTTTCGACTTGTGAATCACTGCCCAACCGAGCTCAAACATTTTTTAACTGTTATCACGAAACAACGGATCAGATCAGAAAATTTCAGACCAAAGCTTCATCCGAAACTCGAAATTTCTTCTGGAACGATAAAGAAGATCACACTCGCATTCCAGACGATCACTTCCAAGATCTTTACAATCGTCTTTCCTGTGTATTTGAATTCCCACAAATTTTCGATGAACTCCAATTTGTACTTTCTTTTTTTCAGCCTACAGATGGTGCGCAGGGCTACTCGGAGTTCATCAAGAGTTTGTTGGAAGGGCCGTTAACCGAATTAAATCGACCTATTTTCTGCAAATTCTGCGAGGACTTAGCCGCTCAGCAACAAAAAGAGAGAAGAATAAGGTACGCAAGGTGCTTTCCCGGTTTCCTGAAGCATTCCCTTTCGATTTATTTGGAGTCACCATGCCGCAGGGATATTATTTCATTCGATTGCGTGGATCCCGAAAACCTTTTAGTCCGACTAACTGAATTGCTGACTGATGAAGATTCAGATTATTTAGTTCCCTATCTGGAGTGTGTGGCTGAAAAACGCAACGACCCCAACGCCTCCCCCCCATGGGATATTTCGACAAGTGGCAAACTCCTCAGCAATCATCCGGAAAATCTTCTTGTCAAATTACTGGATTCGCATGAATTCCCCCCTGGTTTTGCTCAAAGATTTATTTACCCCCTTTTCCCCAGTGAGCGCTGCCTAGACATCATATGCCGAGGTGAAAATTTCACCATGGAGGACCAAAACTATTTCTCACAAGTCGAGGGGCATTCCCTTTTGGCTTTCGCCAAGACTTTAACACACACAAATCGTGTTCAATTTTCCTTTTTCCTTTTAGCCAGTCATAAAACACCAAGTATATGTGACCTCCAACTAGATACGCTCCGAAAACTAGCCCCGGCTGAACTTGGACGTCTTTGCGATCATCTTGACCGGAAGGAGTCCTCCGAAGCTTTTCACAACATACTTTTGAGTAACGCGGATCTAAGGTCTCGTTTCACTAAAAATCGCTCTTTAAAGTTCGTGCTCGAATCCTGCCCAATCCACATGCGCAAACGCTGGGTGAAGGAATTTTTAGAGCAATATGATTACCATACATTATCCGAGCACCTGCACGATTTTCAATTACCTGTAGGTGGCATGCTCGAGGATTTACCCTTGGTTAGAGTGATTTGCTCTAGTACTTCTCAAATTGTCAGGGAAGATATTATCACACTGGCGCACCTCAAGCCCACGGGCCTCGGAGCTTACCTTGCTCAACAATGGGCTGAAGAAATTCACAATGATCAAAAACCGGATGCTTCTAACATTCTTTCACTTCCAGTAAAAATGGTCGTTGAGGACTTTCTCAGAGCGGTCGGCAAAGATAAAAAACTTTGTCGTAAACTTTATGGGAAAAAACATCAAGAGAGTCTTCTCGTGCTACTGATGTGTTGTTCTCAACATCTCGATATTTACCGCGGATCATTTCTTCAAAAGAAGATGACGTCGAAACGCTTCGATTCTTTGTTAGCTTCGTCCTTCTTGGAAATCTCCGATCCTTTGCAACCAAACCCCAAGGCACAAGGAATGACGCATGATTTACTTGAGCCAAGGAGGATGCTTTTAAAACTTCGCCCTCCTAAGCGCAATTTTCTGCCTAAAATTTGGTAGACGATGCAAGCACATAGCTTAGCACTTCGGGGACAGTTCAGGGCGGTCGAAGTGTCTCCGGCCAAACGCCCATTTTACCAGGAAGTAACTCTCGAAACTGTCCACTTTCTGAGGGAGACCAGCTACATTCTGAGTTTATTTCCCGCGAAGTCAAAACTCAGCACCCAGGGGGGGCCTGTGTTTTGAAGCCAAAACAGTAGGGGATACCGACTTTTTTCGGACTGCATCATGAATCGGCGCCACCACAAGAAGCATACGTTCACGAACACCGGCGAACCACAAGCCGAGCGTCCTTCAACCAGGTTCGGTCCATGGATCTGGAAACGACAAGATCTCGGAGTAGTGATTCGGGGATGCACTCGCTGAACTTGACCGATTCCCGAGCGTTCTCCAGATCTTCTTCGGTCAGCAACTTCGCGAGATTCTTGGCGGAACCAATCCGCTGACGCAGAACATCGGCGTCGATGTGCCCAGGGAAAGTGACTGCGAGATTGTCGCATTTCACTTTGTCACCGAACAAGGGTTGGGCAATTCGGGCGATGGTGAAGTTGATCCGTTTGCCGAGGAATGTCCACAGGGCTTGCCGGCCGTCAGCATGCTCCAGCAGCGGTGTCTGCGATTCGGGAACCCATGCATACTCCTCGCGCATGGAAAGCAATCGGGTCTTGGTGCGCTGGGTCCAAGCCTCTGAAACATCTTCTTCCGTCAGGATAGCCCGCATGCTTTCGCACATGGTGCGTCCGAGACCTGGGCCGTCTCCGAGCCACCTCGGACGGCCTTCCAACTCGGTGGGCAGGACGTGAACGACATGCCGATTCCAGTCGATGTCTTTAACTAGCCAAGCCTGAGCGCCGAGCAGCAGCACGGGTTGTCCATCACGTGGGAACAGGCTCGAATAGTCGACAAAGCCCACTTCCCGCCGCCCATTCAGCACGGTGTAGAGAGGCGGACTAGTGAACACCGCACAGACATCCATAAAGTGCTGATACCCGTACAGCCGTTGGCCCTCATCACCGAGCCAGGTCACGTCATTGTCTTCGGCTAGAATCGATTCTTCCAGCATGTGGCGGAAGACAGCCCGTGCCCGCTGTTCCCCGTAGACATTCATCATCCGGGCGGTTGTCGCCTCCCAATCATGCATGGCCATCGCGCCGTCCTGCAAATGAATCCCAAGGATCTGTTGGGCCGCCACGTGCAACGGCAGTGGTGGCCCCTCGACCGATTCAACGAAGCCCTGTTGCCAGAGTCGGATCAGGGCGGCGGCCTGCATCAACGCGTCCTCATTCGTGGTCAGAAACAGGCAGTTTGTGTGCGCCCCGCCGGCCCGCCGACCGGTACGTCCCATGCGTTGCAGGAACGAGGCAACCGTGGCGGGCGCGTCGATTTGAATCACCCGATCGAGGTCGCCAACATCGATGCCCAGTTCAAGGGCGCTGGTGGCCACGATGACGCAGTTTTGCTCTTCGGCGAAGGCCTGCTCGGCCTGGCGGCGCTTTTCGGCGCTGAGCGAACTATGCGAGACGTAGGTCTTCACCTCGCGACGGCGCAATCCCCGTGCAAGGTTCTCAACCCGTGCGCGGCTGTCGCAAAAGACCAGCCGTTTCTCTCCCCGGTGGAGTCGGCTGATGACCTCGGCGGCATTTTCGAGGCTTCCAACATAATCC
>Ga0114953_1000333_pt1 | contig 34770 bp, 30 predicted proteins | sample SidtaG_FD_87298 | JGI IMG/M metagenome (GOLD analysis project Ga0114953, IMG submission 87298) | Marine algal microbial communities from Sidmouth, United Kingdom - Sidmouth_Male2 metaG | ecosystem: Host-associated > Algae > Red algae > Unclassified | place: Sidmouth, United Kingdom | collected...
ACTGCCCGCGGCGACATCGGCGAGAAGTTCGGGTGCGATGCCGATGCCATTGTCTCGCACCGAGATTCGGATTGATCCGGCCAAAGGGTCGACGCGTGCTCGCAAGGTCACGGTTCCCCCTTTGGGTTTGGGGGCAATGCCGTGCTTGACCGCGTTCTCCACGAGCGGCTGGATCACGAGGACCGGGACCTGGGCGGGCAACACCTGGGGATCGATGTCGTAGTGGACGCCCAGCCGTTCAGAGAAGCGCGCCTGCTCCAACGACAGGTAGGTGCGGACAAAGAAGTACTCCTGCGCGAACTCGGCGTACTGGCCCTCCTGTTGCGTGGCGTAGCGGAAGAAGTCAGCCAGCCTTTGCAGGAGCTGGCGAGCCTCATCAGCGTCGGTGCGGCTCTTGCTGGCGATGGTGTTGAGCGTGTTGAAGAGGAAGTGCGGATTGATCTGTGAACGCAACGCGTCAAGTCGAGCATCACTGGCGAGCTGGGCCTGTTGGGTCAGGTCACCAACTTCCATATAAAGCGATAGGAGCCGGGCGACCGCGTCGAGCCGGTCAATCGGGGGCGGGCTGGTCTCGTCGAAGGTGACGCAGAGCGTGCCGACGATGTGATCGTCGACTCGTAGCGGCGTGGCGACCACCAGTCCTTCGCCGCCGTCCACCCAGACTGAATCCCCGGCCCCGATGGCTTCGCGGCTGGCGGCACTGAGTGCGGTGCGATACGTGTAGCTCGGCGTGTCCTGGTGGTCAGGTTCGGAGGCCAATGACTCGATGGATGCCGCCGCTGCCGCGTCGGGTGTTGAAGCGAGTGCGGTGCCCAGCACGCGTTCGGTGTCAGTTATCTCCACCACCCGACCGCCGGTCACGGGCAGAAGCAAGGTGGCCGATTGAGACAGCGCGCCGTCGGCCAAACCCTTTCGCAAGGTCGACATGGAGCGGCCCACCAGGGCAAGAGGGTCACCGAGCGGCGATTCGATTGGAGCGGCGGAAAGGCCACTGAGGCGCCGCGGTCGCCGGATGACCGACGGATAGCCCCAAACGACCAGAAGGTTTGCGATGACGCCGATAGCGACGGTTGGTGCGGTGGCGAGCGGGCTCGACGGCAGTGTCTGGGTGCTCAGCCAGACAACAGTCCATACGAGGCTGACAGCGATCAGGAGAGGGCGAGCACCGGTCATCGTGCGGCCTCAAGCGTGGCGCGAGTGAGACGTTCGGAGCGGCGGTCATGAGCTGAGCCATGCATGATGACCCAGAAACGATCGACATTCGGCACGGGGTCCGTTGCCAACGAAACAACGATGATCACGAGGGTCACGAGCGGACCGATCAGCAGTGTTGGCGTTTGAAGAATGCCAATCGATTTCACGAGCCCGACGACGATCAAAGGGAGGCTGGTTGCCAGCCCAACGGCAATTCCGGCCACGACTCCCGCCGCGGTCGCTCGTTGCCACCAGATTCCGAGCAACACTGCCGGCGTCAACGTGCAGCCGGCGACCGCGAACGCCGCGGTCACCAGACTTGCGACCACCGACGGCACCGAGGAGGAAATACGGCTGGGGTCCAGCGCCACGCCCGAAGCGGCCGAACCGAGCGCAACGACAATGACCGCGAGCTGGCCGGCGCGCATGGCCTGCAGGCGGGTCGCATTGGGGTTGATGTACTGCTCATAGACGTCATGACCGAGCGAAGCCGACGCGGCGAGCAGCAGGCCGCCGACTGTGGACATGATGGCAACCAAAGCGCCGGTGAGCATGACCGACATGCCAATGTCGCCCCCGTAGACGCGTCCGAGAGCCAACAGCGCATGCTCAGGCGTCTTCAACACCCCGTCGACCGTCAACCCCGCCACCCAGGAGTCGGTCTTCGCGGCGTCGGAGATGACCGACCTGGCTGCAGTTCCTGCCATCACCGCCAAGGTGTAGAAGAGTCCAACCAATCCGAGCACCCACACGGTGGTCATGCGGGCGGCACGGCCGGTCGGACTGGTGAAGAATCGGTTCATCACGTGAGGCAGCCCCATCGTCCCGAAGACCAGGGTGAAGAGCAACGCGAATTGACCCGTCAGCGTGTACCGGGCACCCGGTTCGGCGAACCGCGCTGGTTCGCCGGTGATCAGGTTGGTGGTGGATACGGTGCGGAGCCCGCTGTCGGTATCCACCACTCGGGTGAGCGGCTCACTGTTTGCTGTTTGCACGGCGTCGTTGTAGGAGAATCCCGCCGTCAACAGCGCCGTGCCCAGCCACAGCAATGCGCCAAGCAGAACCGCGAATTGCAAAGCCTGGTTCCACGTGGTCCCGCGCATGCCGCCGATGACGACCACCAACGCGGTGACAAAGCTGGAGGTGACGATGCCGGTTGTGTACGGGGTCAGACCGGGTATCGCATAGTCGGTGTAGAGCTCCCACGCCAGGCCGCCGCCCACCGACTGCGGGATGAGGTAGGCAAGAATGACGATTTGCACCGCAATCACGCTGACGATGCGAACGGCTTCTGACTCGAACCGGCGGGCCAGAAAGTCAGGGATCGAACGTTCGCCGAGGCGACGCAGCGGAGCCGCAACGAAGAGCAGTACGGGCACGAAGCCAGCCGCAAACCCGGTGGCATACCAGGCGCCGTCGAGCCCGGCCGCGTAGACCGCGGCGCCCACCCCAAGGAACGATGCCGCCGAGACGTAGTCGCCGCAAATGGCGAATGCATTGGTGGCCACTCCCACTTGACGTCCCGCGAGTTGGAAGTCGATCGCGGTGCGGGTGCTTCGGACTTTGGCAAAGAGGGCAATCGCCAAAGCCAGGCAGAACGCCAGCGCCAGCAGCCACAGGCCGTTGTCAGCCATTGAGGCTGAGTCCTTGTGTCACGTCAGCCATCGCTGGCCACCCCCGAGGTTTCGGCCACCGAGGTGGCGCCCATCATTCGGTGCTCGATGCCGTTGGCCAGCGACGCGGCAGCAGCCCCAAGGATGAGAAAGAACAGGTAGAGACCGAATGCGGCGAGGACGAAGCCGGGACTGAATCCGTTGAAGATCGTCGTGTCGGTGACCCAGGGAATCGTCGCGATGGCAACGCCGACACCCAGGGTGCCGATCAGGAACACGACGAGATAGCTGAGCGCCACGCGGCGCTGGATGCGCCAGACCGCTATCACCTCAGCCGGAGTGTCGGTGTCATCGAAGGACGCGAACCCTCCAACGCCTCCACCGTCGCCAGGACCACCGACTCGGTCGGCCTGCAGACGCGGATCTGGATCAGGGCCCCATTCTGATTCCATCGTCGAATGGTAGGGGTGGTCTCGACGGCGTGCAGGCATTTCGTATCCACCAACCGTCTCCTCGGCGGCAATTCGCTCGGGTGAGCCGCCGAACGGTCGATATCGGGCTCCGAACGGTCAAGTGGCACCCGTTCATCGGGCACTGGAGGCTCATGCGGACCGCTCGGTGGGCGCGGCATGCCGTTCAGGAAACGTTGCGAGCCGTGCGGCGATGTTCTCTTGGCGAGAGCGTGCGGTGAGGGTTGGATGTGACATGCGACACGTTGCCTGTCAGGCCGTGTCCAGGCGCAAGGGGGAAACTTTGACACAGGGCTACGACTATCTGGTGTGCCGCGGCACGCCCGTGAGTCACACTTCGGGGGTTCGGCGTTGACCGTCACGGAGCCGCTCGTGCGTGCCTCCTCGGCGGCTGCGGGCGCAACGACGATTGCATCGATGGCCCGCGATTGGGCGGCACGCAGCCCCCGCCAGGTCGCCCTCCGCGAGAAGGACCTCGGGATCTGGAAAGAGTACGACTGGGCCACCACGTGGGACCTGATCGAGACCTCGGCGCACGCTCTTCTGTCGCTGGGGGTGGAGCCTGGTGACCGAGTCACCGTCCACGCGGAAGATCGCCCGGAGTGGATTCTGCTCGACATCGCGACGGTTGCAATTCGGGCGACAACGGTCGGCATCTATCCGACCAACCCCGCGGCTGAAGTCGACTACACCCTGTTCGACTCCGGCTCGGTCGTGCACATCGTTGACGACCAGGAACAGGTCGACAAGGTCCTGGAAATCGATCCGGCCCACACCCGGGACCTTCGAGCCATCGTCTACCTGGAGCCGCGAGGATTTGCGGAGCTCGACGATGACCGTTTGCTGTTCTGGGACCAGTTCCTCGAAAGCGGTCGCCAGCACCGTGATGCCAACCCGGGAGCGGTTGCCGGCCGCATGTCAGAAGCGCAGGACGACGACATCATGACGCTCGTCTACACCTCCGGAACGACCGGCCCGCCCAAAGGCGCAATGCTCACCAACGCCAACTCGAAGTACGCGATGCAAAAGATCGTCGAGGAGCAGGAGGCCTACCCTGATAAAACCCCTCCGAACCCCAAGGACGAGATCCTGACGTACCTGCCGCTCTGCCACGTGGCGGAACGGATCTTCTCGACCTGGACCCTGCTGGCGGGCGGCCCCACGCTGAACTTCGCCGAATCGATTGGGACCGTGACGGCGGACCTCCGCGAAGTGCAGCCGACGTTGTTCTTCGCCGTGCCCCGTATCTGGGAACGACTTCATGCCAGCGTGCAGATCCGTCGCAACGATGCGTCTCGCTTCAAGAAGCTTTGGCTCAACCAGGGCCTGAAGGCCGCGGCAACGATTGGCAAAGCCAAGGTTGCCAACGGCGGAAAACATACAGCGGCAAGTCGCGTTCTCCATTGGATCTTCTACCCGCTGGTGTTTCGTGCCCTCCAGGAACGCATCGGCCTTCAGCATTGTCGCCGGGCCGCCAGTGGTGCGGCGCCTATCTCTCCTGAAGTGCTTGAGTTCTTCATGGGGATCGGCATCGAGGTCTTCGAGCTCTACGGCATGACCGAGAACACCGCTGTCGCAACCGTCAACTACCCGGGCCGGGTCAAGCTCGGCACCGTCGGCGAGCCGTATCCGGGAACCGGTCTACGCATCGACGATGCCACCGGTGAGATCCAATGCAATCACCCCGGGGTGTTTGCCGGCTACTGGCAGAAGCCGGAAAAGACGGCCGAGGCGTTCACCGATGACGGCTGGCTCCGCACCGGCGATGTTGGCGAGTGGGTCGATGGCACCCACGTCAAAATCGTCGACCGCATGAAGGACATCATCATCACTTCAGGCGGAAAGAACATCTCACCGTCCGAAATCGAAAACACGTTGAAGGCCTCGCCCTACATCAAAGAAGCGATGGTCGTTGGCGACGGTCGTAAGTACCTCACCGCCCTCATTGCCATCGAGATGGACGTGGTTGGTGACTGGGCGTTGCGGAAGAACATTCCGTACACGACCTACCGGGACCTGACCGAGAAACCAGAGGTGGTCGAACTGGTGAAGGACGTTGTCGACGAGTGCAACACCAAGTTCGCAAGGGTCGAAGGTCTCAAGCGGTTCAGTCTCATTCCCAAGGAACTCGACCACGAAGACGGCGAACTGACCGCCACCCAGAAGCTGAAGCGGTCGGCCATGCTTGATCACTTCGGTGAGATCGTCGAGGCGATGTACTGATGCTCTCGCTTCTCGCTCAAGTCGACAGCGCCGGGGCCATCTCGACGTTCGCCAACACGGTGGTCAAAGGTCTGGCCATGGGTGGCGTCTACGCCATCATTGCCCTCGGCTTTGTGATTATTTTCAAAGCCACGCAGGTCGTCAACTTCGCCCAAGGCGCCTTGGCTGCCGCCGGTGCGCTGTTTCTGTCCTTCCTCGTCTTTGACCAGGCCAACAGCGACGCACCCCGCGGGCAGACGCCCTTCACGTGGTGGCGTGCTCCATTTGCCGGGGAGGGCCTCCCGAGCACGGCGGAGCAGTTTGCCTCCATCACACTCGTTGCCCTGGTCGCCGGGCTGGTTGTCGCTTTGTTGGTGGGAAAGAAGATCTCACCACATGCGCTCGGCGTGGCCTTCCTGGTGTTTCTTGCCTGTCGCTGGCTGGCCACGCGTTCGGGGTTCACGTGGCTCGACTCGCCCTTGCTCAGTCTGCTCATCGCGTTGGCGGTTGGTGCGGTTGCGGGCGCAACGTGGAAGCTCTGGACCCCGCCGAAAGAGATGCTCATCGCCATGGCGGTGGCCGTTGTCGCTCAGTTCGTGGTCGCTCTCATCGACACCGAATGGGTTGAATGGATGGGCAACCTCACCATCGCCCTGCTCTTTGGTGCGCTCTTTGGAACGGTATTGGAGCGGATCGCAATTCGACCGATGATCGGCCAGCCACTGTTCTCGATGGCCATCATCACGCTCGGTCTTGAGATTGTCATCCGCCAGTTCGCGTCAGACTCCGTGCGAATTCTGAGTCGCCCGGTGAGCGCACCATGGGCGGCCGACCTGGCGACCGAAGGATCCGATGGCGGCTTCCGACTGGCGGGCGCCTTCTACAACTGGAGTTGGGTCGCCATCCTGATTGCGGCCTGCTTGTCCTTTGTTGTTGTGAATGTCTTCTACCGGTCCAGGCTTGGCGTGGCGATGCGCGCGGTCTCGTTTGACCAGGAAGCGGGCATGGCCCAGGGCATCAAAGTCGGCCAGGTGTTCGCCATTGCCTGGGCGCTCGGCGCCGCGCTCGCCGTACTGGGCGGTGTGTTTGCGACCCAGCCACCGATTTCGCAGGAAGGTGCGGTCACGGCAACGACCGCGCTCGTTGCCTTCCGGGCTCTGCCCGCCATCATTCTCGGCGGTCTTGATTCAGTAAAGGGAGCCTTGATTGGTGGCCTCGCCATCGGTCTCGCCGAGATCTTCGCCGGTGAATACCTGGCCACCTGGCAACGCACATTGGGTGCTGGCTATCAGCAGATCGTGCCCTACATCGTCATGCTCGCTGTGCTCCTGATCAGACCCTATGGCCTGTTCGGAACACCAGAAGTTCGGAGGGTCTGATCATGCAGAAACGACCAAAAATGTTCACCTCCTACAAGGCGGCCACGGCCATCTTCCCGACCAGCCTGCAGCGCTGGATGGCGGGGGCTGGACTGCTGATCCTGTTCCTCATGCCGTTCAACATCCCGCTGATCTCGGGTGCAGTGCCTGAATCCTGGCCGCTGCTGTCGGACATCCCAGTCCTGAAGGACGGTCTGCCGTTCGTTCGGTTCCTCGGCGACGCCAACTGGATTCGGCCCATGACCGAGGTGTTCATCTTTGGCATTGCCGCCCTGGGTTTGAACATCCTCACCGGGATGGGTGGTCAGGTTTCGCTCGGCCACTCGTTCTTCATGGGTGCTGGTGCCTGTACCGCGGCTGTCCTCGGCGGTGCGGAGGGCGGTCGGTTCTGGGGGATGGGCCTCCCGATCTGGATCTGGCTTCCCGCCGCCGGTGTGGTCGCAGGTCTGATCGGCATTGTCGTGTCGCCCACCGCCGTGAAGCTGCGAGGTCTGTATCTCGGCATTGTGACCTTGGGGCTCGTGTTCATCGGTGTCCATCTCTCACGGGTGTGGCCCCAAATCGCGGGCGACACCGAATCCGGTCGCAAGTACCCCGAGTTTGACCTGAAAGTGTGGAAGGAAGAGCAGCCGCTGCTGACCATCTCCTCCGATGACACCGAGACCGGGTTCTTTGGTCTGAACCAGTTCGAAGTCAACGACAAGCAGAAGATCTACCTGTTCTGCCTGATGGCCCTCGTCTTCATGGCGTTCCTGGCCAAGAACATCATGCGATCCCGCACCGGACGCGCCTTGCAAGCCATCCGTGACCGCGACATCGCCGCTGAGGTCATGGGTATTGACGAAGCCAAATACAAGCGCATCGCCTTTGCCATCTCGTCCTGCTACGCCGGCGTAGCAGGTGCGCTCTTCGGTGCCTTCCTCGGCAAGGTCGCCGGCAATCAGTTCGACATCTTCCTTGCGGTCGAGTTCATCGCCATCCTGCTGATCGGCGGCGCCGGAACAGTGTCCGGAGCGCTGATGGGAACCTTCTTCGTCGTCATCCTGCCCGAAGCTGTCAAGAAGGTCACCGAGTGGCTCGAACATCAGCAGCACGAACAGGGCTTCTGGGAACCGGCGGCCAACCTGCTGTTGACCGAAGGGCCCGGTGATCTTGGCCCGGTCTCGACCGCCTCGATCAGTCCGGGCTGGGCGCTGGGCGTCTTCGACTGGAACGTCGTGATCTACGGATCGTTGATCGTTGTGTTCCTGATTTTTGAACCCCACGGTCTCTTCGGCATCTGGACGAAGATCCGCAACTACTGGAAGGGCTGGCCATTCAGCTACTAGCTGGCGACGCTCGACAAAAAAGATCTTGGGGCCCACGTCCCAAAGAAACCAACTGGCCCACACCGGTCAGGAAAGCAGGAGGGATATCCCAAATGAAACTATTGCGAATGATGGTGGTGCTTACCGCCTTGTGCTTGTTCGCCGTTGCGTGTGGCGCAGCGGAGGATGCAGCTGATGGAGTCGCAGACACCGCCGGCGACGTAACCAGTGACGTCAGCGATGCCGCTGAAGGCGTCGTTGAAGACGTTACGGGTGGCGACAGCGATGACGGCGGCGGCGAGGCCATGGCGTCCGACGGCCTTGCGACCGACATTGGCGTGACCGATGACGAGATCCGCATCGGTCTGTCCGCAGACCTCTCGGGACCCTTCTCGGGTCTCGTCTCTGCGCTGGTAACCGCCCAGATTGTCTACTTCGACCGGATCAATGCGAATGGCGGTATCGCCGGCCGACAGATCGTCCCCGTCACGCTCGACAGTTCCTACGACGTGCCCACGCACCTCGAAAACTACGCAGAGCTGTCCCAGGAGAGCGACGACGGAGTTGTCATGTTGAGCCAGTCCACGGGCTCTCCGCACACCTCAGCCATCGCGGAAGACCTCAAGAAGGACGACCTGATTGCGCTACCGCTGTCCTGGTACTCCGGTTGGGGCACCGACTTCGGCGCCAACGTGCTTGAGATGTACACGAACTACTGCATCGAAGGTATGAACGGTGTCGAGTTCCTCGTCGAACAGAGTGGCATGGACGCGCCAAAGGTCGCGATCGTTTCACGGCCAGGCGAGTACGGCCAGGACGGCGCCCAAGGCGCCAAGATTGCTGCCGAACAGCTTGGACTTGAGGTCGTTGACCTTGAAGCATCGATTGCCGGTGATGACTTCACGCCGATCGTCTCCACGCTGATCTCCGAAGATCCGGACCTGGTCTGGATCACGTCGTCGCCCAGCGAGCTCGCCCAGATCATCGGTGGCGCGGCGGCTGGTGGCCTCGACGCCATCTGGTCCGGCAACTCTCCGTCCTACAACGTTTCGCTCCTCGACTCCGAGGTCGCAGCAGCGCTCGACGAGTTCTACTTCCACAGCACCTATGCCGCCCTTTGGGGCGCCAACAACTCTGCTGGCATGCAGGACATGATGACCACCATGCAGGCGGAAAACCCGCAGGGCACCTATGCCGAGGCCGACTCCTACTACGTGGGTTGGACCCAGGCCATGCTGACCGAAGCGATTCTTGAGCTCGCCGTCGAGAAGGGTGACATGACTCGCGCCGGTGTCGTGGCCGCGGCCAACGAGGTGACCATCGACTTCCAAGGTCTGGCGCCGGATCAGTTGTGGTACGGCGACCCGAACGACTACGTCGTTCGTGCGTCCTACATCTACGACGTGGTGCTTGCCGACGCCACCCCCGGAACTTCGATCACCGAAGACGGTGGTTCCGGCCTGGTGATCCTCAAGGACAACTGGGTCGGGAACGTAGCAAAGGACTTCACCTACACGGGCCCCTGCTTCGTGTCTGAAGGCTGACAAACCCACTGCGGTCTGGACCCTGGCCGAGGGATTGCTTTTCCCTCGGCCGGAGTCCGGGCCCGCCCACTGTTATCACCAGCTCAGGAGAAGAGAGAGCACGTGCTCGAAGTCGCCAACCTTGAAGTCGTCTACAACGAGGTCATTCTCGTTCTGCGAGGACTTTCGGTCGAAGTTCCGGACGGAAAGATCGTCGCGCTTCTGGGCGCGAACGGAGCTGGCAAGACAACAACCTTGCGGGCGATCAGCGGCCTGCTCGAGTTCCATGAAGGCAAAGCCACCAAAGGCTCGGTCACCTGGAACGGAGAAGACATCACCCACCACGAGCCGGATGAGATTGTGCGGTCCGGTATCACCCAGGTCATGGAAGGTCGGCGTGTGTTCGCCGAGCTGACGATCGACGAGAATCTGCAGACCGGCGCCTTTACCAACGACAACAAACAGTCGGTCCAGGAAGCGTACGACCGCACCATGGAGCTGTTCCCGGTCCTCCAGCGCCGCCGCGAGCATGTCGCCGGCTATCTGTCTGGCGGAGAACAGCAGATGCTTGCCATCGGTCGAGCGATGATGGCAAATCCCAAGCTTCTGATTCTCGATGAGCCGTCGCTCGGTCTGGCGCCGCTCCTGGTGGAACAAATTCGCGACATCGTGGTCGATATCAACAAGAGCGGCGTGAGCGTGCTGCTTATCGAACAGAACGCCGCGATGGCTCTCTCCATCGCCGACTACGGCTACATCATGGAGAACGGCAAGATCGTTCTCGATGGCCCGGCCGAGAAGCTCCGCAACGACTCCGATGTTCAGGAGTTCTACCTCGGTCTCCACACCGACGAGTCCGGTGAGCGGAAGAGTTTTCGAGACGTCAAGCACTACAAGCGCCGCAAGCGCTGGTTGTCCTAAGGAGCCTTTGTTGTGACCGAACCGCACCTACTTGAAGTCGACGACATCACGCTCCGATTTGGAGGCGTGACCGCCATTGATGGCGTGAGCTTTCACGTCGACGATGGCGAACTGTTCTCGATCATCGGCCCCAACGGCGCCGGAAAGACGTCGTGCTTCAACACGCTGTCGCAGGTCTATCGGCCCCAGGACGGCGACATCCGGTGGCGAGGCCAGTCGATCCAGGGGATGCGACCAGACAAGGTCGCAGAGTTGGGCATGGCCCGAACCTTCCAGAACATTGAGCTGTTCGCCAACATGACCGTGGCCGACAACCTGCTCACCGGTCGCCATGTACGGATGAAGAGTTCGTGGCTGGCCTGCGCAATCTGGTTTGGCCCGGCCCGGACTGAGGAGATGGAGAATCGGCGCAAGGTCGAAGACATCATTGAATTCCTCGAGATTCAGGAGTACCGCAACCAGCCGGTTGCCCTGCTTCCCTACGGCGTTCAGAAACGGGTTGAGCTTGGCCGGGCGTTGGCCATGGACCCGGTGCTGTTGCTGCTCGATGAACCCGTCGCCGGCATGAACCAGGAAGAGACTGAGGACATGGCCCGGTTCATCCTCGACATTCGCCGAGAACTGGGCATCGCCATGATCATGGTCGAGCACGATATGGGTCTGGTCATGGACATCGCCGACCGCATCATGGTGCTCGACTTCGGAAAGAAGATCGCCGAGGGCTATCCCGATGAGATCCAGAAGGACCCGGCAGTGATCGCCGCCTATCTCGGCGGAGAACTGTCGCACTAGCGCTTCAACTCTGCACGCGCAGACGTCAGCCATGCCATCTTCGCCATCTTCGCCATCTTCGCCATCTTCGCCATCTTCGCTATCTTCGCCATCTTTACGAGAGGACTTTCAATGAACGACGCCATCGAAGCACTGCTGGACGAGCGTCGAACCTTTGCCCCATCGGCTTCGTTCGCCAGCAACGCTCTGATCAACGACCAGGCGATGTATGACGCGGCGGGAGCCGATCGGTTGGGCTTCTGGGAAGACCAGGCCCGCCACCTCGACTGGTTCAAGCCATGGGACCAGGTGCTCGATTGGTCCAACGCACCGTTCGCCCAGTGGTTCGTCGGCGGCCAGCTGAACGTCTCACACAACTGCCTCGATCGTCACGTCGAGGCGGGGCTGGGGGATCGGGTCGCCTATCACTGGGAGGGTGAGCCCGGGGACACGAGGACGATCACGTACTCGGCCCTGCTCGCTGAGGTGTGCCAGGCCGCCAACGCCATGCGCGGCTTCGGTGTCAGCCGTGGCGATCGCGTGGCCATCTACATGCCCATGATCCCGGAGCTGGCGGTGACGATGTTGGCGTGCGCTCGTATTGGCGCCGTCCACTCGGTGGTGTTCGGCGGGTTCTCGGCGCTTTCGCTGGCCGATCGGATCAACGACGCAGAAGCCAAGCTGTTGGTGACCGCAGATGGGGGCTGGCGCCGGGGAGCGCCATCGATGCTGAAGCCGATCGTCGACGATGCGCTTCAGTCCTGCCCGACCATCGATCACTGTCTGGTTGTGCAGCGAATCGGCGATGCGGCCGAAGCCTCGCTGATGAGCGACGGCCGCGACGTGTGGTGGCATGACGTCATCCCGGAACAAGCCACCACCGCCGACCCCGAGTCGATGGACAGCGAGGAGTTGCTGTACCTGCTCTACACCTCGGGAACGACCGGCAAGCCGAAAGGGGTCATGCACACCACCGGTGGCTACCTGACCCAGGTGGCCTACACCCACCGCTACGTCTTCGACCTCAAACCAGAAACCGATGTGTATTGGTGCGCGGCCGACATCGGCTGGGTCACCGGACACAGTTACATCGTCTACGGCCCGCTCGCCAACGGCGCAACGTCGGTCATGTACGAAGGTACGCCCGACACGCCGCGCGAACCCGAACGCCACGGCGCCGGTCGTGCCGACTGGTCCAAGGACCGGCTGTGGGACATCATCGAGCGCTACGGCGTCACCCAGCTCTACACCGCCCCGACAGCGATACGCACGTTCATGAAATGGGGCGTCGAGTGGGTCGAGAACCGTGACCTGTCATCGTTGCGGATGCTCGGTTCGGTCGGCGAGCCGATCAACCCTGAAGCGTGGATGTGGTACCACACCAACATTGGTCGCGGCCAGGCACCGATCGTCGACACCTGGTGGCAGACCGAGACCGGCGCCATGATGATCAGTCCATTGCCCGGCGTGACCGCCTGCAAGCCCGGATCGGCAATGCGGCCCCTACCCGGTATCTCGGCCGAACTCGTTGATGACGACGGCAACACAATCGATGCGCCCGGTGGCGGCTACCTGACGCTCACCGAACCATGGCCGTCCATGCTGCGCGGTATTTGGGGCGACCCCGACCGGTTCGTGGAGACCTATTGGTCGCGCTTCCCCGGGAAGTACTTCGCCGGCGACGGCGCCAAGCTTGATGACGACGGCGACCTGTGGCTGTTGGGACGCGTGGACGACGTCATGAACGTGTCTGGCCACCGCATCTCGACCACCGAGGTTGAGTCCGCGCTTGTCGATCACCCGTCAGTGGCCGAAGCCGCAGTAGTCGGCCGAAATGACCCTACGACCGGTCAGGCCGTGAGCGCGTTCGTCATCCTGCGGGGTGGAATCGAGGCCGGAACCGAGCTCGAACTCGACCTTCGCAACCACGTGGCCACGCTGATCAGTCCGATTGCCAAGCCGGCCGAGGTCGTCATGGTGCCGGAGCTTCCCAAGACCCGGTCCGGCAAGATCATGCGCCGGCTGCTTCGCGATCTTTCCGAGGGCACCGAACTCGGGGATGTGACCACGCTGGCGGATCCCGCCATCGTCGACATCATTCAAACCGCTTTCGCCGACGCCAGGAAATAGTCGCCATTCCGGGATCGGAGTGAACGGCCTGACAGGTCCGGTCACTAGGGTGAGGCCATGGCAGCAGCGGCGCGGCGGCGTCTGGATCAGGAGCTTCTGCGCCGGGAAATGGTGGAGAGCCGGGAGCAGGCTCGCACGCTGATTGTGAGCGGTCACGTCACCGTGAATGGCGCGCCCACCACCAAGCCGGCCCGGCAGGTCACCCCCGGCGATGCCATCGTGGTTCTGCAGCCGCCTCGATTCGTGGGGCGCGGTGGGCACAAGCTGGAAGGCGCACTGGACGCATTCGATCTGGAGGTCACGGGGGCGGTGTGTCTGGATGTTGGTTCGTCCACGGGCGGTTTCACTGACGCCCTTCTCCAACGCGGCGCGCGTTCGGTTGTGGCGGTTGATGTGGGTACGCATCAGCTTCACGAACGGTTGCGCGCCGACGTCCGAGTTGACGTTCGAGAACAGACCGACATTCGCTCGGTTGCTGTCGAAGAGATGAAGCCGCTGGCCGACGTCGTTGTATGCGACGTGTCCTTCATCGGACTGGATCAGGTGCTGCCCACGATGCTGGCCTTGTGCACGCCAACGGCGGACCTGGTGCTGCTCATCAAGCCGCAATTCGAGGCGGGTCGCCAGGAGGTGAGCAAAGGTCGCGGTGTGATTCGGGATCCGGCTATCTGGGCCCGGGTGTTGGAAGAGTCGGCCCAGGCCGTGCACACCTTTGGCGGCCGGGTGGTCCAGGCGTGCGTGTCACCCCTCAAAGGCGGAAGTGGCAACGTGGAGTTCTTCTTCCATGTGCAGCCCGTGTCCGGTGACCGCTTCGAAGCCGACGGGGACGCGCTGGTCGCAGGATTTGATTCAGAAGCACTTGCCGCGGCAGCCGACGATCTACCCTGACCCGGTGGCCGTCATTGCGCTCAACATCCATGGCTCGCGTACTGACGCGCTGAGCGAAGCGCGCGTTCTGGCGGACTGGCTGGCCGACGCCGGACACGAACTCCGCGAAGTGCCCTCACTGTTCAGCGAAGAGGGCGAACGTCTCCTGGCCAGTTCGGCCGAACACGATCAGTTGGTGAACGGCCTTGACCTGATGGTGTCGCTCGGCGGCGACGGTTCCATGCTCCGCTCGGTCAACCTGGTGGCCGATGCCGGTGTGCCGGTGCTCGGCGTCAACTTCGGCAACATGGCCTACCTGGCCGAGATTGAAGCCGACGGCCTCCAGTCGGCGGTGGCCCGCTGCCTGAATGGCTCACACACCATTGAAGAACGCATGCGAGTGGCGGCGCAGGTGGTGCGAATGGACGGCTCGGTGGAGGAGTTGGGCTCGGCCCTGAACGAGGTTGTTGTTGAGAATCTTGAGAGCGGCCGAACGGTCAGGCTCGAACTCACCATCGACGACGACCGCTTCACCACCTACAACGCCGATGGCGTGATTGTGGCCAGCCCCACCGGGTCCACGGCCTACTCACTGTCAGCGCGGGGTCCTATTGTCGCCCCTACCCATGAAGCCATCATCGTCACGTCCGTTTCGCCGCACATGCTCTTTGACCGATCCCTGGTCCTCAGCCCCCATTCCCGCGTCCAGCTCCTGGTTCGGCCGGACCGGCAGGCGTCGGTCGTATTGGATGGTCGTCAGCTGGCGGCGTTGGAACCCGGAGATCAGGTGGTGTGCACCCGTTCACCGCATCCGGGGCGCTTCGTGGCCTTCGGCCCCCGTGACTTCCTTGGGGTCCTCAAGGACAAGTTCGGTCTGGCAGATCCAGACAGCGATGACTGAAGGAGCCACCCATGCTGGTTGAGTTGGCCGTCCGAAACCTGGGCGTCATTGAAGAAGCGTGCATCCTCCTGGGACCGGGACTCATCGCTCTTACCGGCGAAACCGGCGCCGGTAAGACACTCATTACCGAATCGGTGCTGCTGCTGACCGGCGGACGAGCTGATCCGTCGCTGGTCAGAACCGGTGCCGGCGAGGCGGAGGTGGAAGGTCGTTTTCTGCCCCCCGGCGACGATGCGGAAGAGATTGTGGTGCGCCGGGTGATACCTGCCGATGGGCGGTCGCGGGCGTACCTGGACGGTCGGCTTGCCACGGCGTCAGCGTTGACTGATGCGGTGGGGGATCTGATTGACCTGCACGGTCAGCATGGGCATCATCTTCTTCTCCGCCCTCCGGCACGACGGGCGGCCGTGGACCGGTTTGGCAAGGTGGACCTCGCTGAACTCCGGGAGGCGCGTTTGGCGGTGCGGGCGGCCGAAGCTGAGCTTGATGAGCTGGGCGGCGACGACCGGGCGCGGGCCCGAGAGATCGAACTCCTGGCGTTCCAACTCGAAGAACTGGAAGCGGCGGGGCTGGGTGATGCTGATGAGGATGATCGGCTGATTGCGGAGGAGGGTCTGCTCGGCGACTCGTCGGCGCACCGAGAAGCAGCCATTGGTGCCAGTTCGCTCCTGGGCGCCGACGGCGTTGTGGGCGATGGGCTGGCTCGGGCACTGGGATTGATCAGGGACCGTGACCCTTTCAGCGCGGAGGGGGTCCGGGTGCAGTCGTTGCTGGCTGAAGCGCTGGATGTCGCCGCCGAGCTGCGGGGCGCAGCGGAGACCATCCAGGATGATCCGGCGCGGCTGGTTGCGGTGGGGGAACGCCGCCGACTGCTCAGTGAACTACGCCGCAAATACGGCGCCTCGCTGGCTGACGTGGTGGCCTACCGGGAGGACGCAGCCAAACGGTTGCAGACCTTGCGTCGCTTTGATGAGCGGGCCCAGGTCATCGACGCGGAGATGGAACGGCTGCGCGACGCGGAGAGAGTTGCCGCGGCCGCGGTTGGTGCCGCCCGTCGGGCGGCCGCTCCCCAGTTGGCCAGGAAGGTACAGGCTCGGCTTCGGGATCTGGCGCTGCCAAAGGCGCAAATCGAAGTGAGCGTGGGGGAGGACCCGGGCGACGATGTCGACTTCCTGGTCTCCATGAACCCCGGCTTGGCGCCCGGTCCGGTCGCCAAGGTGGCGTCGGGCGGTGAGCTGTCCCGGGTGATGCTGGCGCTCCAGCTGGTAGTGGCCGAAGCTCCGCCCACGATGATCTTTGATGAGGTCGATGCCGGCGTTGGTGGTCAGGCGGCCACCGCGGTGGGTCAGGCCCTGCGGGAAGTGGCGGTCGGCCGTCAGGTCCTGGTGGTCACCCACCTGGCCCAGGTGGCGGCGTGTGCCGATAATCATGTCCACATCTCCAAAGGCGAATCACCGGACGGCCGGGCGCTCACCACTCTGGTCGATCTTGACCAGGCGGCCCGGGTGGTGGAACTCTCCCGCATGCTTTCCGGTTCCCCCGACAGCCAGACCGCCCAGTCTCATGCCGCCGAGCTCCTCCACCAGTCCCAAAGCGCCCAATAGTGATGTCGAGCGAGCTCACACGATGTCGGGCTGGGTGCAACGTGCTGCCCACGATGTCACCGAGTTTTCCACAGGCCCAGTTCCCGCATCGCGCCCCCGACCCGCGATAGCCTGAAATCCCGTGACCAAGCACATCTTCGTGACCGGCGGCGTGGCCAGCTCTTTGGGCAAAGGATTGACCGCCTCATCCCTGGGCCGACTGCTCAAAGCCCGAGGTCTTCGGGTAACGATGCAGAAGCTGGACCCGTACATCAACGTGGATCCCGGCACGATGAATCCGTTCGAGCACGGCGAAGTTTTCGTCACCGATGACGGCGGCGAAACCGATCTTGACCTCGGTCACTACGAACGCTTCGTTGACGAGAATCTCTCTCGGGAGTCCAACGCCACCACCGGATCGGTGTACTCCGCGGTGTTGGCCGCGGAACGCCGAGGCGACTACCTGGGCAAGACCGTGCAGGTCATTCCGCACATCACCGACGAGATCAAGAGCCGCATCGCTGCCCTCAAGAGCGATGACATCGACGTGATCATCACCGAAATCGGCGGCACGGTCGGCGATATCGAGATCCTCCCGTTCCTCGAAGCCATCCGCCAGCTCCGACTGGACGCCGGCCGGGACAACGTCGCCTACGTGCATGTCACGCTCATTCCCTTCATTGGCCCCAGCGGTGAACAAAAGACCAAGCCCACGCAGCACTCGGTCACCGAGCTGCGCAGTCGAGGTATTCAGCCCGATGCCATTGTGTGTCGCAGCGAAGCCCCCATCTCTGATGACCTCAAGCGCAAGATCAGTCGGCTCTGCGACGTCCCTGTCAATGCGGTCGTCAACGCCCCGGACGCGGACTCGCTGTATGAAATCCCACTCATCCTTCACGACGAAGGTCTTGACAGCGCCGTTTGTGACCTGCTGAGTATTCCCGGCGAACCCGATCTCACCGAGTGGGAGGGGCTGGTCGACAAGGTCCGCAACCGGCATCGCAGCGTCAAAATCGGCATCGTTGGCAAGTATGTGTCCTACATCGACGCCTACCTGTCTGTTACCGAAGCCCTGCACCACGCCGGCATCCACCAGAGCGCCACAATCGACATCGACTGGATCGAAGCCCAGGAAGTCGAAGGCTTGATGGCCGAGACTCGCCTCAAGGACCTTGACGGCATCGTGCTTCCCGGTGGCTTCGGCGAACGGGGCATCGAAGGCAAAATTGCCGCCGCAAACTTTGCCCGCGAAAACGGGATTCCCTGCCTGGGCCTGTGTCTGGGTTTGCAGGTCATGTGTATTGAATATGCCCGCAACGAAATGGGCATGGCCCGGGCCAACTCCACCGAGTTTGATCCCAGCTCACCCGACCCGGTCATCGACCTCATGGAAACCCAGCAGGGCGTGACCGAACTGGGTGGCACGATGCGCCTTGGTGCCTACCCGGCCAAGCTCGCCCAAGGCTCCCAGGTCGCCGAGATTTACGGCGACGAAGTGGTCTATGAACGGCATCGCCACCGCTACGAATTCAACGCCAAGTATCGCAAACGCTTCGAAGATGCCGGCTTGCGTTGTTCAGGTGATTCGCCCGACGGCCATCTGGTGGAGTTCATCGAGCTGCCCGGGCACCCGTTCTGGGTCGCTACCCAGGCGCACCCTGAACTCAAGAGTCGTCCCAACCGTCCGGCGCCGCTGTTCCGAGCGCTGGTCGCCGCGGCGTTGGATCGATGCGAAGGCCGCAACCCGCACCTGCTCAACCCGCAGCTTATTGACCAGGGTGCTCGGTCGCTGGAAACCGAGCGCTGAGTTCCCGTGGCTGACGCCACTGATCCGGTCTTCACGCCGATCAACGAAGAGCTGATCCACCAGGGGTTTGTGATTCGAACCACCAACATGACCATCAAAGCGCCCGACGGCTCCGTGGTCAATCGTGACGTCGCCCGGCACCCCGGCGCAGTGGCGATCGTGGCGGTGCACGACAACCACATCATCATGGTGCGGCAATACCGGGCGCCGGTGAACCAGTACATCCTGGAAATTCCGGCTGGCCGCTTGGACGTTGCTGGCGAAGACCTGGCAACCGCGGCCCGACGGGAGCTGGTTGAAGAGATCGGCTTTGACTGCGAAGCGCCAGAACTGCTGGGGTCCTTCTGGAATTCGGCCGGGTTCTGTGACGAACTGACCCACGTGTATCTGGCGCAGAATCTCATCGCCACTGATCGGGCATCGGACGGGGTGGAGGAGGAGTTCATGGAAATTCTTCGCTACCCGGTGGCGACCGCAGCATTGATGACAACCAACGGCACCATCACCGATGCCAAGTCCTTGCTGGGACTGTTGTGGGCTCTGCCCAAGCTGACGAGCCCGTAACCCCCTCCTCGCGGCCGCTGCCGCTGGAGGTCGATGAGTTCCTGGCGTGGATGCAAGTCGAACGCGGACGTTCCCCCCGCACGATCGAGGCCTACACCCGGGATCTGCGCAACTACGTCGCCTGGCTTGAAGACAACACCCTGAGCGTCGGCACCGCCGGCGAAGCCGACCTCATTCGCTGGCTTCAGGAACTTCGCAGCACCGGAAGGGCCGCGTCAACGGTGGCCCGGGCGGTGGCTGCTGTGCGCTCGTTCCACCGGTTTGCCGCGGCTGAGCAACTGCTGGTCGGAGATCCCACCGCCGGTGTGGAAGTTCCCCGGGTGCCCATGGGTTTGCCCAAAGCGCTCACCGAAGCCGAGGTCACCGAGCTGTTGGAAGCCGTTGACGGTGACACCCCGGCTGACCGTCGGGACCGGTCGATGTTGGAGATGCTCTACGGCTCGGGGGTGCGGATCTCGGAACTGGTCGGGCTCTCCCTGGCCGACGTCGATGTTGAGGCTCGCCTCATGCGGGTGATGGGCAAAGGGTCAAAGGAGCGCATCGTGCCGATTGCTTCATTGGCCTTTGAGGCGCTGATCGAATGGTTCTCGCCCGGCGGGCGAGCAGAGTTGGAGCCGGCGTCCTGGGGGGACCGCGACGCGTCCGAAGCCGTGTATCTGAACCAGCGGGGCGGCCGGCTGAGTCGACAGGGAGCCTGGGGCGTGGTCAAGAAGTACGGCGCCCAGGTTGGCCTTGGTGCGCGTTTGTCGCCGCACGTACTCCGTCATTCCTGTGCCACCCACATGCTTGATCATGGGGCCGATATTCGCACCGTGCAGGAGCTCCTGGGTCATGCTTCCATCACGACCACCCAGATCTACACCAAGGCCAGTCAGGAGCGGCTCTTTGAGGTGCATCGAAAGGCGCACCCCCGCAACACGGTGTGAGTATTCGTACACTTGTGGGGTGATTGTCGCTCCGCCCCACGTCCAACATCTGGTGAAGCGATTCGTCGGGTCACTGTCCAGCAAGCCCCCGGCCGTGTCGGACCAGGAGTGGCTCTTGTCGCTGCTGAATCCCCGCGAGGTTGCCTTGTTCAGCGCCATGAGTGCTCCCGACCGGCGCCACGCCGTGGAATGCGCGCTGGCGGCGCGTGATCTGCTTGGGTCCAACGCCACCGACGTGTTGATTGTGGCTTCTGCCCTTCACGATGTGGGCAAGACCGAAGCCGATCTGGGAACCTTTGGTCGGGTTGCCGCCACGTTGCTGGCCAGAGCGTTTCCCGTCGGCCGGATCCAGGCGTACGGCCATCATCCTCTTCTGGGGGCGGAGCGGCTGACGGCCGCGGGCAGCGCGCCCGAGGTGGTGGCATGGGCTCGGGAACACCACCTGCCCGTGGAAAGGTGGACGTTGCCCGAAGCGGTCGGCCGCGCCCTGGCCGAAGCCGATGGAGAGCCGGTTACGACCTCATCGGGGCCTTCTCGCGCGTGAGTTCATCCAGAACGACCAACATCAGCGCGGCCCACGTGAACAGGAAACCAATCCACCGGTCCGTGGCGATGGATTCATTGAGATAGAGCCAGCCCACCAGGAACTGGCTGATCGGATTCAGGTACGCCAACAGCCCTACGACGGTCAGCGACACTTCACGGGCCGCAGAGGCAAACAAGACCAGCGGCACCACGGTGGCCGCGCCCGTGCAGAGGATGAGGAACCATGTCCACAGTGACCCGTCGCCGCTCACCGGTTCCACCTGTTGGCTGGCGATGATGAGGCTGGCAACGGCAAACGGTGCCACGATGCCGATCTCCACGGTGAGCCCATCGATGGCGCCCCACGGTCCCTGCTTGCGAACCAATCCGTAGAGGGCAAAGGACGCCCCAAGGATCAGCGCAACCCAAGGCAGGCCGCCCTGGCGGATGAGAATCCAACCGATGCCGATGGTGGCCAGCACGATGGCGATGACCTGAAGGCGCCGAAGGCTTTCGCCAAGAACAACCACGCCCAGCGCAACGCTGAACAGCGGCATCAGAAAGTAGCCAAGCGACGCCTCCACGGCTCGCTCGTTGGCCAGCGCCCAGAGAAAGACGGCCCAGTTGGTGGAGATCATGGCTGATCCGGCCAACCCGTAGACCACATGGCGGCGGCTCAGATTCCGGAACGGAAATTCTCTCCGCGCCAACCATACGAAACCGAGGGCGGCCATGCCCATGCTGATTCGCCACCCCAGCTGGTGGACCGGTGCCACGCTGGCCAGCTCCGTCCAGAAGATTGCGCTCACACCCCACCAGAGGTAAGCGAGAATGACAAGGAATGACGCACGGCGCATGAGCGCCACACTGTACGGCTGCGGGGGGCGAGCAATCCGCTATCCACTCCGGGTCTTCCCAACCCAGCGTCGGCCCATGGACAGACCGGCGAACGCCACGGGCCGTCTCGGCGCGCAAACGCGCTGACCGACGCTTCGATGACCACCCGATCTGGTCGTCAGACGGAGGAGCGGGCCAGTACCCGCAAGGTCGATTCCAACTCTTCGCGTTCCACGTAGCAACCGCGGAGCCAACGATCCCCGGTGGACCGATCCAGGGCGCCTCGACCATGGAGCATGCGGCGATTGTCAAAGCCCAACATCTCACCGGCCTTGAGCTTGACCGTGACCACAAACTCGGGTGCTTCAGCCAGGGCAATGGCGACGCGTCCCAATGGGTGCGCGGTGGGAGAGCGGCAGGGGTCGCGTGACCGGTTGGGGACACGCCCCATGCCCGCAGCCATCCGGGGTGATAGGTGCTCCTGTCCACGGGTCCGTCGGACCACCACACGGTGAGTCCACCATCACCATGGGGTTCGGCCCGAGTGATGCTGAGGTCTGCTGGAATGTCGGTCAGTTGAAGCTGTTGCTCCCGGCTCACCGGGTGGGTGGTCACCGGCTCCGGACTGTTCTCCCGAAGCACCAGACGATGATGGTCGGTGATCTCTCCGTCATCCCAGGTGACCCGAACGCCGCCACTCAGCAGCTGCGCGTCAGCCACCCGATGCTCAATCGGATAGCTGGCAAAGTCCGGCAGCAGGTAGGTCTCCATCGTCTGCGCACGATAGTGGCCGGCCGCTACCCTGAGCCGTTATGTCTGAATCGGCCAACGCAGGCGAAGAGGCTGCTCGGCGGCGTACCTTCGCCATCATCTCCCACCCCGATGCGGGCAAGACCACCCTTACCGAAAAGTTCCTGCTCTACTCCGGCCAGCTGACCGCGGGCGCTGGCTCGGTCAAGGCCAAAGGTGATGGCCGCAGCGCACGCTCTGACTGGATGGATCTGGAGCAGCAGCGTGGCATCTCCATCAGTTCAACGGTGATTCGTTTCGAATACCGGGACCGATTTGTGAACCTGCTGGACACGCCCGGTCACAAGGACTTCAGCGAAGACACGTTCCGCGTTCTGGCGGCCACCGACGCGGCCATCATGGTGCTCGATGGCTCCAAAGGAATTGAACCGCAGACTCGACGATTGTTCGAAGTGTGCCGGGAGCGCGATGTTCCCATCGTGACCTTCATCAACAAGTGGGACCGGCCCGGCCGGGACCCCTTTGAGCTGCTGGACGAGATTGAAGAGCAGCTGGTGCTGGAGCCGGTCCCGGTGACCTGGCCGGTGGGTCAGTCCGGCGACTTCCGAGGCATTCTTGATCGGCGAGATGGCGAATTCACCCGCTACACCCGCACGGCGCGGGGCTCGGCCATGGCGCCCGAAGAAGTTGTGGATCCGGAACGGGCGGCCGCCGAAGAAGGCGATGCGTGGACTGACGCCGCCGAGGGAATCGAGCTGCTGGATGGCATTGGTCGGGAGTTTGATCGCAAGCGTTTTGAGGCCGGCGACCTGACCCCGGTGTTCTTCGGGTCCGCCCTGACCAACTTCGGGGTGGGCAAGCTTCTGGACGCGGTGGTGGATCTGGTTCCGGCGCCTTCAGCTCGCCCCGACATCGAGGGAGCGCCCCGGGCCGTGGACTCACCGTTCAGCGCCATCGTGTTCAAAGTGCAAGCCAACACCGACAAGTCCCACCGCGACCGTATTGCGTTTCTCCGGGTCTGTTCCGGCCGGTTTGAGCGCGGCATGGTGGTCACCCATGGCCCAACCAACAAGCCTTTCGCCACCAAGTACGCCGCGTCGGTCACCGGCCAGGATCGGGAAACGTTGGATGAGGCATGGCCCGGCGACGTGATCGGTCTGGTCAACGCCAACGGTTTTCGCGTGGGCGACTCGGTCTACAACGAACCTGCGGTCACCTGGCCCGAGATGCCGATGTTCGCCCCGGAGTACTTTCAGGTGGCGCGCCCGGCTGACACCTCAAAGTTCAAGCAGTTCCGATCCGGCATCACCCAGTTGGACGAAGAAGGCGTGGTGCAGGTCCTCCGCGTCCGAGATGTTGGCGATCAGGCGCCGATCTTTGCGGCGGTTGGACCGTTGCAGTTTGAAGTGGCGCGGCATCGGCTGGAGAACGAGTTTGGAGCACCAGTCAACCTGGCGCCGACCACCTGGAACGTTGCCCGACTTACCGACGCCGAATCGGTTCCACTGCTTCGCGGCTTGCGCGGCGTCGAGATTGCCGAACGGGCCGACGGCACGATCATGGCGCTCTTCGAAACCGCGTTCCGGGTCCGCCAGATCGAAGCCGACAATCCCGACATCACCCTCACCCGCATGATGGCCGACGCCAACGCTGACGCCATCTGGCGCCGCTGAATTTGCGGATGGGCGCAGGACCGCGTGTGGTCCGGCTGGCGTTGTCTGAAGACAACATGGGTTCCTCCTCTACGGCGGCCCCGTGCCGCCAGTTGCCCTTTGGACGCGGGGGTGGAGAAGATTCGTCCCAGAAATCGCGCATTTGTCACCTGCTCCCGTACGCGACGAAACTCGGACCGGGAGCGGCCAGCCGGTAGGAACCGCTTGATCTCGCGGGTATTGGGATCGGCCAGCAACATTTGGTTGTTCGATCCGTCGGGCTGGCCGCCATCGGTCTGGATCCACATGCGCTCGTTCTCGTCGACCCACAGGCCATTGGGCGCACCGAACTGGTTCTCAGCATCGATGGTCGAGCCATTCTCGCCCTGCACCAACGCCAGCCACTCGCCCTTGCCGCCCTCGTCGAAGCGAGCGACATAGAGCGTGCCCTCCGCCAGTGGGCTGTTGCCAGCGGCGGCTTCGCCTGCCCAGTCTTTGGCGCCAACGAACTTGTACAGGTAGCGAAGCGCTGATCGTCGCCCATGTAGATCACGGCGGCGCCGTTGGCCGCGGTGGCGAATGCCGCACCCTCGTGCTTGAACCGGCCGAGCGCGGTGTGCTTCACCGGCTTGCTGTTTGGAGCGAACGGATCGATTTCGACCATCCAGCCAAAGCGGTTCGGTTCGTTGGGGTTCAGGTCGGCGCGGAAGCGGTCGTCGGTGGTTGCCCACTGATAGCCGAAGCCCTGTTCCCCGACTCCGTAGCGAGCGTTGATGAGGGCCTGCTCCTCAGAAATGTCGTGTGCTGCGCCTTCGGTCTCTTCCCAGAAGTAGCCGCTGAAGTTCTCTTCGGTCGTCGGGTACGTGTCCCACGGTGTGTAGCCATTGCCGCAGTTGTTCCAGGTGCCGATTGGGGTCGCGCCATCCGGGTCGGCGTCGGTCTGCAGGAGGCGGTGTCCACGGCGGGGCCCGTCATCTCCGCTGGGGTGTTCACATGAATGCGTCGGGCGTAGTCGGACTCGACCGTGCTCCACTTGCCGGAGCTGTCCATCTCAATCTCGACCACCGACACGCCGTGGGCGGCTCGTTTGTCGACCGCCGGCTCAGCGGGGGAGAAGACCCATGGCGTTGCGGGCCCGTTCCAAGGTCGCGTTGGCCACGGTGTTGGCCTTTGCGGCTCCGGCCTGAAGAATCCGAAGGGTCTCGGCCGGGTCGGCGGCAAGCTCGTTGTAGCGCTCCTGAATGGGGCGGACCATCTCGACCACCGCTTCACCGGTGGCCACCTTCAGGTCCCCGTAACGCTCGTACCCTTCGCCCACGGTCTCGGGGTCGCCATTGGTGACGGCGGCGAGAATCGACAACAGGTTGGAGACCCCGGCCTTGTTCTCGGGGTCGTAGTAGACCTCGGTGTCGCTGTCGGTGGTGGCCCGCTTGAACTTCTTCTCGATGGTCTTCAGATCATCCATGACCAGGACCGTTCCGGCCGAACCGTCATTGGATTTCGACATCTTGTTCTCGGGGAACTTGAGGTCCATGACCCGCGCCCCCGCGCTCGGGATCACGTGCTCGGGCACCACAAAGATGGGTTCCTCTTCGGTCCCGTAGCGGCTGTTGAACCGATTGGCGATATCCCTGGCCAATTCGATGTGTTGACGCTGGTCATCACCCACCGGAACCTGGTCGGTGTCATAGAGCAGAATGTCGGCGGCCTGCAGCGCCGGGTAGGTAAACAAGCCCGCAGAGATGAATTCGGTGCGTTCGCCCTTGTCTTTGAACTGGGTCATGCGATTGAGTTCCCCGAAACCCACGGTGCACTCCATCAGCCATCCGCCTTCACCGTGAGCCGGCACCGAGCTCTGCGCAAACAGAATGCAGTTGTCCGGGTCCAGGCCCACCGCCATCAGCATCTGAGCCATTTCGAGCGTGCTCTGGCGGAGCTTGACCGGATCCTGTTGGACCGTGATGGCGTGCAGGTCGACGATGCAGTAGACCGCATCGTGGATGTCCTGAAGTTTGACCCAATTGACGATGGCTCCCAGCAGGTTGCCCAGGTGGGTGTTGCCAGATGGTTGGATGCCGGAAAAGACGCGTGCCATAGGCAGGAAAGGGTAGTTGGCAGCGGTCAGGTTCCCGAGCCAATTGGGGCGGGTTGGCTGCTACTTTCCGAGGGCCTTCTTGTAGGCGGCCAGCACTCGCTCCCGGGCGTGTTTGTGATCGACCATCGGCGGCGGATAGTCGGTGCCCAGGACCACTCCGGCGGCCGCCAGGTCAAGCGGCGCAGCCTCCCACGGGGCATGGATCGCCTTGCTGGACAATCCGGCAAGCTCGGGAACCCACTGCCGGATGTAGTCACCGGCTGAGTCGAATTTGCGGCTCTGGGTGAGGGGGTTGAAGACCCGAAAATACGGCGCAGCATCGGCGCCGGTGCCGGCCACCCATTGCCAGTTGCCCACGTTCTGGGAGACGTCGGCGTCGATGAGGTGATGGCGGAAAAACCTTTCACCCCAGCGCCAATCAACCAGAAGGTCTTTGACCAGGAACGAGCCCACGATCATGCGGACCCGGTTGTGCATCCATCCGGTCTGGGCCAGCTGTCGCATCCCGGCGTCGACAATCGGATAACCGGTCTGACCCGCACACCACGCATCAAATTCGGCCTTTACGTTGCGCCAGACAATGCGGTCGTAGTCGGGCCGGATGGCTTCAGTGGGCATCTGAGGGTTGTCCGCCAGCATGTGGGCGTACCAGTCGCGCCACGCCAGCTGGCGAACGAATCCGGCTCGTCCCGCGGATGAGTCGCCCACGATCTCCATCACCTGTCGGGGCGAGAGGGTGCCAAAGCGCAGGTCGGAGCTGAGCAGGGACGTGCCGTCAATCGACGGGGTGTCCCGGTCCTCCAGGTAGGTATCAACGCGGCTCAGGAAGTCGTTCAGTCGTTGGTTGGCCGCAGCCTCACCCCCGGGAATCGGCGTGTCCTCTGCGCCACCCGGGACGCCATCGCCGGGATCGTCGGCCAGATTCGTTTGGGACCCGGAAGGGGGTTGATGCCACGGCTCTGCGTCGGTGACGATCCATCGGTTGAAGAATGGGGTGAAGACCTGCGAGAGCGTGCCTTTGCCGGTCAGGACGGTGCCCGGACGGTGGACCATCGTGCCCCAGTGCAGGTCCGGATCCGATGAAAGCCGGTTGGTAACGGCGGTGTCGCGAGTGGTGGCAAACGGCGTGCTGTCCGCGTTCCAGCTGACGGTGGCATCATGCTCGGAGGCGAGCTGCGGGATGACCGAGGAAGCCTCGCCGTGCACCACCCGCAGCCGACCACCCGCCTCCTGCAAATCACGGTCGAGTGACTCCAGGTGGCTGAGGAGCAAATGTTGGCGTAGGGGGGATGCGGTGGCCATGAGTCGAGGGTCCAACACAAAGACCGGGATGGTCTGTCCGCCGCCTGCGGCGGCGCGCTGTCGAGCCGAGTTCCATGCCGGATTGTCATCCAGTCTGAGGTCCCGGCGAAACCACATGATCGTGTTGGTTGCCATCACCCGAGTTTGCCACATCGCCGACTATTTACCCGTCCAATGTTGCCTTTCGCGGGGTAGGGGCGAATAGGGTTCAAGGTCATGAGCTACGCCGTTGAAACGCCGTTGTATGACGGCCCGTTCGATCTGTTGCTGCACCTGATTCTCAAAGAAGAAGTGGAGCTGTTTGACATCAGTCTCACCACCATCGTCGATGCCTACATCGCCGAGATTGAGAAGATGGACCAGCTCAATCTGGAGATCGCCACCGAGTTCCTGATGATTGCGGCCACCCTTGTTGAACTGAAGAGCCGCCGCCTTCTGCCGGACGCTTCGGGCTTGGACCTCGATGACGAGTTGGCGTTGTGGGAGGAGCGGGACCTGCTGCTTTCGCGTCTTCTCGAGTGCAAGACCTTCAAGGACGCGGCGTCGGCCCTGCATGTCCTGACGTTGGACGCCGCCCGGTCCTATCCCCGCCTGGTGGGACTTGAAGACGAGTTCATTGGCCTCATGCCGGACCTGCTGGAAGGCGTGGAACCGGTCGACATCCTCGACGCGTTTCGCAAGGCAACCGCCCCCCGGCCCAAGCCCACTGTCAGCCTGCACCACGTCAATCCCATCCGGATTTCGGTGGCTGACGCCTGCGAAGACGTGGTGACCGAACTGGCCACCCAGGGTCAGATGAGCTTCCGGGTGATGACCGCGTCGCTGGTCGACCGCATCGAAGTCGTCGTTTACTTCCTGGCGGCGTTGGAGCTCTACAAGCAGGGCCTCATTGACATCACCCAGTTTGAGACCTTTGGCGAGATCACGCTTCAATGGCTGGGAACCGAAGAGGTCAGCGACACCCGATTCCTTGACGCGGTCGACGCGTACGATGGCTGATGAGCGATCCAACCCAACCCGATCAGGACAAGATCGACGACACCCGCCGCGCCATCGAAGCCATTCTTCTGGTCAGCGACCAACCCGTGGAACCATCGGTTCTTGCGCAACTGCTTGAGACCCCCCTCGAGACCATCGAGAACGTCTGCGAAGAACTGTCAGCCGAATACCGCCAGCAGAACCGCGGCTTCGTCCTGCACCAGGTTGCGGGAGGTTGGCGCTATCAGACCCACATTGACCAGGCCCCGTACGTGGAGCGATTTGTTCTGAGCGGTCAGGTGGCCCGGTTGTCCGCCGCCGCCATGGAGACGCTGGCCATCATTGCGTACAAGCAGCCGATCTCCCGGAACCAGGTGTCAGCCATCCGCGGGGTCAACTGCGATGGCGTGGCTCGTACGTTGGAAAGCCGGGGATATATCGAAGACGTTGGTCGTGATCCCGGACCCGGCCGCGCAGTCATGTACGGTACGTCGGCGCTTTTCCTGGAGCGGCTGGGGCTGGCGTCGGTTGACGATCTTCCGCCGCTCGGGCAATTTGTGCCCGACACCGACATCGTCGAAGCGTTGGAGACCACCCTTCTGGTGGGCAACGAGTCCCCACTGGAAACGGCTGCGGAGACGGCGGCCTCAGACCCGACCGCCGCGGCCCCGGCCTCCGCCGGCTACGTCCACCCGGTGGCCAATCCGTTTGAGGACTCACCGGCCGGCGCCACCGGAGCCACACCGACCCGCGCTGCTGAGCAAGAATGACGGGCTCCGCATCGGGCCCCGGCCAGGATCCGATTCGGTTGCAGAAAGTTCTGGCCCAGGCCGGTATCGGCAGTAGGCGCATCTGCGAGTACCTCATCGAGGACGAGAAGGTGACGGTCAACGGCGAAATCGCAATCCTCGGGCGTCGCGTCAACCCAAACGTTGATGCCATTGCGGTGGACGGCGTGACCATTGGCGTGCGGTCGGACCTGGTGCACTATCTGCTCAACAAACCAGCGGGCGTGGTGAGCACGGCCCAGGACACCCACGACCGGCCGACGGTGACCGAGATTGTGCCAGCGCAACCGCGTGTGTATCCCGTTGGACGCCTCGACATGGATACCGAAGGGCTGCTCCTCATCACCAACGACGGTGACCTCACCCACCGGCTCACCCACCCGAGCTTCGGCGTGCCCAAGGAGTATCTGGCCCACGTCAAAGGCAAACCGAAGCGCGGCGCGCTCCGTTCACTTCGGGAAGGGGTCGAACTCGACGATGGGATGACGGCCCCGGCTCAGGCCTCGATGGTCGACGATCAGATCATCCGCCTGGTGATTCACGAGGGCCGAAACCGCCAGGTGCGGCGCATGTGTGAGGCTGTTGGTCATCCCGTGCAGCGACTGGTGCGGACGCGCATCGGCCCATTGCGAGACGGCAAGCTCGGACCAGGGCAGTGGCGGACGTTGACGCAGGATGAAGTTCGAGAGTTGGAACAGGCGGCCTGGGGTACCCCGGAGCGTCCGACGCCCGGCCCGACCTCGGACAGCCAAGCCAAACCCGCCAGCGGTCCGGACCAGGACCGATAGCATCGCCGGGATGTCAACCGTTCGTGCAATCCGTGGTGCCACCTCTGTTACCCGCGACTCCGGCGATGAAATTCGTCCCGCGGTGTGCGAACTGTGGCGGCGCATTGTCGACGCCAACGGCATCCACAACGACGATCTGATCAGCGTCATTGTGGCGGTGACCGACGACCTCCATTCCATGTTTGTGGGCACGGCGCTGCGCGAGGAGTGCGGACTCGATGATGTGCCGCTGTTGGGAACCGTGGACGCAACGGTGGTTGATGGCATCCAGCGCACGATCCGACTCATGGTCCATGTCAATTCCGAGAAGACCCGGGCCGAGATCGACCACATTTACCTGCGCGGAGCAGCCAAACTCCGTCCCGACCTGTCCGAGGACGGCGAGCGAGCCTCAGCGGCGGAGTCCACGTGAGCCGGCGAGCCAACATTGTTGGCACCGGCCTGATTGGTGGATCCATCGGCATGGCGCTCCGCAAGCGCGGCTGGCATGTCTGCGGCGATGACGATGCTGCGGACCGGGTTGCCGACGCCATCCACGTTGGCGCCATCGACGCCACCGGACTGGACCCTGACGCCGAGATCACCTTTGTGGCGGTTCCCGTCATGGCCATTCAGGATCAGGTCGAACGGGCCCTGGTCCGCACCGCCGGCGTGGTCACCGACGTTGGAAGCGTGAAAGGCACCCTTGCCGCAACGATCACCGACTCTCGCTTCGTGCCCGGGCACCCTATGGCGGGTAGCGAGCAGGACGGGGTCAAAGGGGCTCGTCCGGACCTCTTTTCGGGAGCCACCTGGGTGTTGACGCCCGGCGAACAGACCGCAGAGCACGCCTACGCCAAGGTCGGTTCGGTGGTTCGGGAGTTGGGGGCGGAGGTCATTTCGCTCGCTCCCGACGTCCACGATGCCGTGGTCGCCCTGGTCTCCCATGTGCCGCACCTGACTGCCAGCTCGCTGATGAATCTGGCCGATACTGCCCAGGCCGAACACCAGATCATGTTGCGGTTGGCCGCGGGCGGTTTTCGGGACATGACTCGGATTGCCGCTGGGAACCCCACCATGTGGATCGATATTTGTGAAGCCAACCGGGACGCCATCCTGGGCGCGCTGGACGGGTTGATGGACAACCTGGCCGAGGTGCGGGATTTGGTGGCAACTGGTGACCGTGACGGCATCGGCCAGCACCTCAACCAGGCCCGAAGTGCCCGAGTGAACCTACCCACCGGCATGCCCGAGGGCCTCGAATTGGCTGAGATTCGCGTCACCATTCCGGATCGGAAAGGCGAACTGGCCCGGCTCACGACGCTGGCTCCCGAGATCAACATCTACGACTTTGAGATTGCTCACTCGACCGAAGGACTGCGAGGCGTCGCCATCATGGTGGTGGCCCGTGACCGAGTCGAGGAGTTCTCCGCAGTCCTGCAGACGGCCGGCTATCAGTCGAGCTTCCGCCTCTTGCCGTGAACCCCGATCCCACCCCACTCATCATCGCCATCGACGGTCCGGCCGGATCGGGCAAGTCGACAGTCGCCAAGGCGGTGGCCCGCCGAGTAGGACTGCATTATCTGGACACCGGCGCCATGTACCGGGCCGTTGCCTGGGCCGCCATGACCGCCGGTATCGACGTGACCAGCGACCTCCCAGCCAACGATGAACTGGTGTCCGCCATCGCCCGTGGAATCGAGCTGGAGATGACCACCGACACCATTCATGTCAACGGCGAAGATGCATCGTCAGCAATTCGAAGTCCCGAAGTCACTCGGGCGGTCAGCCGCGTGGCCGCAAACCTTGGCGTCCGGGACGAGATGAGGGACCGGCAACGCCGCTTCGCTGAGACCAAAGGCGGGGTGGTGATGGAGGGTCGGGATATTGGCACCGTGGTGTTCCCGGACGCCGCGGTGAAGGTCTACCTGACCGCATCGCTGGGGGAACGAGCACGTCGGCGCGCCATCCAATCGGGAGCCGATCCGGCCGAAGTCGAAGCCGAGATGCGGCGGCGCGATGACCTGGACAGCAGTCGCAAACATGCCCCAATGAAGCGGGCCGACGATGCGGTGGAACTCGACACCACGATGCTGTCGATTGACGAAGTCGCCGATGCAATCGCCGCCATCGCTGACGCCATTTCCGCGGACTCGACAACCTCGGCCGGTGAAGCGGCGCAGGAGGGTTCGCATGGCTGATTCGACGGGTTCGACGATCAACCGGGACCCGGACCGCCACGGCGAAATCGTTTTCGGAGCTCCGCTGAAGTGGCGGTCCCATTCGTTCCGTTGGACTGCTCGGCTGCTGGCCAAAGGCGTCTTTTGGCGGTACTTCAAGATGAAAGTGGTCAACGGCCATCACATACCGGAGACCGGGCCAGTCATCATTGCGCCCAGCCACCGGTCCAACCTGGATACGCCAATGATCGGGGTCGCCTTTCCGCGATGGATGCGGTTCATGGCCAAAGAGTCCATGTTCAAATCGCCGTTCTGGAGCCAGTTCCTCACCGGCCTGGGTGGGTTCCCGGTCAAGCGGGGCACGCTCGACCGGCGCGCGCTGACCAATGCGCTGGAAATTCTGAAGCGGGGCGAAGCGCTCACCATCTTTCCGGAAGGCGCCCGACAGGAGGGCCCGCGGATCAAACCGATCTTCGAAGGAGCGGTCTGGATTGCGTCCCGCTCCAACGTGCCGATCGTGCCGGTGGGAATCGGTGGTTCGGCCAATGCTCAGCCCATTGGCGTCAAGATCCCCCGCCCAACCCCGGTGCACTTCTTTGTTGGCGAACCCATGGCGCCGCCCCGTCCGCTGCCCGGTAGGAAGCGGGTGGGTCGGGAACAATTGGACGACTTTGCCAGCGAGCTGAGGGAACGGCTGCAGGAACTCTTCGACGAAGCGCAGGCGAGTGTTGGTTCGCCCAATGGCGAATGGGCCGATGCCGACGACGAGCGCCGCCAGCCCTGGGACGAGCGCTAGTTACCGCGCTGGTTACGGAGCCAGGGAGTACAGGACGTCGCTGGCGTCGATCTGGCGGTCGGCACTGACGCCGCCCGCCACGGGGCCGCCCACACTCATGCTGGCAAAGCCGGTCAAGGCGCTGAGCAGATTTCTCAGCTGACGAGGAGGCGGGAAGTACTCCTCTTCATCGGTGACCCGTACTTCTTTCACCCCATCTCTGGGCGCCAGGAAGGCGAGCACTTCGGCCACCAGTTCTTCCGGTGCGGATGCGCCGGCGGTCACGCCAACCACGCCGGCGATGTTGGTCGGGAGTTCATCGGCGGAGTTGACTCGGTAGACCTTCGAGCACCCAAGTTCCCGGGCGAGTTTGGCCAGGGCCTGGGTATTGGATGAGTTGGTGGAGCCGATCACCACGATCGCGTCGCTGATCGGCGCCAGCTGGGTCACAGCGGCCTGCCGGTTGGTGGTGGCAAAGCACAGGTCGCTGCGCCCGGGGAGCCACATCTCGGGGAATCGATCTTTGGCGGCATCGGCAACATCGGACCAGTCCCGGTGGGAGAGCGTGGTCTGGGCCAGCAGCGCCAGCGGCTCATTGATGTCGGGCAGCGCGGCCACGTCTTCCACCGAGTCCACCCGGTGCATGGAGTCGGGTGCGACCGCCATGGTGCCCACCGCTTCCTCATGGCCCTCGTGGCCCACATAGATGATGCGGTACCCCTTGCCCGACCGGGTGCGAACCTCATGGTGAACTTTGGTGACCAGCGGACAAACCGAATCAACCACGTAGTCGCTGCGATCCTTGGCGGCGGCCACAACCTCGGGAGCGGAGCCGTGAGCGCTCAGCATCAGGGGCGCGCCTTCGGGAACTTCGCTGATGTCATCGACGAAGATCACGCCCTGGTCCTGGAAGCGGCGGACGACTTCCTGGTTGTGGACGATCTCGTGGTAGCAGTAGACGGGCGGCGGGAATGCTCGAACCAGGCACGCCAGCGCCTTGATCGCCATCTCCACCCCCGCGCAGAAGCCCCGGGGTGCGGCCAGCAGGACCGACGTCACCTCGCTGGCGGGCAAACCGGTGCTCGTCGGATCGGAAGAATCAGCGGTGTCATGAGCCACGTCCCCAGCGTAGAGCGCGCCGTAGACTCAGTGGGTGCCAGCGCCACGAGTGATTGAGATTTCCGCGGGATCCGCGGCCGAGGCGGCGGGCCTGGCTGTTGGTGACCTCGTGGTGGCGCTCAACGGGGTCATTCCCCGCGACGTGATCGAATGGCAGCAGCTGGTGGATGAACCGGAGCTGGAGCTTGATGTTGAGCGGTCCGGCATTGAGATGACGGTGCAGGTCACCAAGGCCCCCGGGCAGCCGCTGGGCGTTGACGTGGACGCCGCATTGTTTGATCAGGTCCGAACCTGTGACAACCATTGCGACTTCTGCTTCATCTACCAATTGCCCAAAGGTATGCGCCGGACCTTGTACATGAAGGACGACGACTACCGACTGTCGTTTCTCTATGGGAACTTCACCACCCTCACCCGATTCACCGAAGCTGACCTTGAGCGGGTGATCACCGAACGGCTCTCGCCGTTGTACGTGAGCATTCACGCAACCGATCCGGAAATTCGAACGGACATGCTGAAGAACCGGCGCGGTGCCATGAGCCTGCGATGGCTGCGAGCGATCCTGGACGCCGGTATTGAAGTGCACGGTCAGGTCGTGGTGTGCCCGGGTTGGAACGACGCCGATGTGTTGGAAGACACCCTGGCGGGCATGTTGGACATGTACCCGGAACTGGCGACCGTCGGCGTCGTGCCTTTGGGGATCAGCGATCACGCCCCCCACAACGATCGGCTTCGTGAACACACCCTGGCCGAAGCCCAGCACGTGGTGGACACCGTGGAAGCGTGGCAGGACATTTTTCTGGCGGCCACTGGCGAGCGGCGGATCTACGCCGCCGACGAGTAC
>Ga0114953_1000352_pt1 | contig 33942 bp, 25 predicted proteins | sample SidtaG_FD_87298 | JGI IMG/M metagenome (GOLD analysis project Ga0114953, IMG submission 87298) | Marine algal microbial communities from Sidmouth, United Kingdom - Sidmouth_Male2 metaG | ecosystem: Host-associated > Algae > Red algae > Unclassified | place: Sidmouth, United Kingdom | collected...
AAACCGTGACCTTCCGCGGTAGCTGACGAATCAGCTCAATGGCCACGCGGCGTTCGCCAGAGTTGGCGATTTCGTCGGGGTTGATATTGGGGATGAGGGTAGCCACGATGGGGTGTTATAGACGCGATTGGCTGTGAGGGGAAGGGAGATTTGGGAGACTCATGATACGGGATATCTCCATCGCCATCTGGCCCAATGGGATACGGGATGACAGGCGTCTTCTGGCATGGAAGGGCCGTCCTCCCGAGGCACGGGTTGCCGACGAGCGGCACTACGCCAGAAGGGTGGGACATCTGGCGGGTGATGGTAGCTGGTTTCTGGTAGACCATGGCTCCTTAGTAAAGCGCTACGCATTAGGACTTGGCTTTCCTGTTCTTAGGCTCGATCCAAATCAATAGATTGTCGGGGCGTTCTCCGAAGTAGCCTTCGAGCCAAGGGCAGAGCCAGACGTCCATGTCGAGCTCTCGTTCAATGTATTAGTCATCGACCTTGTCGAGTTCGGTGTCGGGGTCGCCGAGGTCATCTTGGGGTTCTGTGGCCAAGACGATATTGAGGATATCGGCGGTGACTGGGTCGACTCCGTGGATACGTTTGTAATGGGCGTCGATGACGAGTTCGGTGCCATTGAGGAGAGCCTCTGCGACGGTGTTCTCATGTTCGTGGTCGAATGCCCAGATGCCGTTGTATTGATAGTGATCGACCTTGCCTTCGACGCGGGCATCGGCAGGCCAAGGCCTGGAACATCGCCATCGATCTGGCTACGAATCTGATGCTCGTAGAGTGAAAGCCTACCAACCGCTCGATCACGCTCAGCCGCTCAATCTCTCGGGCGTAAGCCGTTGGGCGTAAGCCGTTTGGTGTAAGCGCGCGGGCTGAGCAGCCTGTCTCTGGTGCCCGTCTCGATAGGCTCGACACCGGATGGCAAGGGCTGGGGAAATAATCTTCCAAGCAGGGCGCAGCTCTGTGTAGCGACTTCATTCAGTCGCGTGAGCCTAGGCGAGCCTAGCCGTAACCCACACGTTCAACGCAGCACGATGCGTAATCTTTCGGGTGTTGACTGAAGTTCCGAGCGCCATTAGCAGAGTGTATCCGAATTAGTTCGAAACGATAGGAAAATCGGATACATCAGAAAGCCGACGTGGTGGAACGGTAGACACAGCGGACTTAAAATCCGCTGGGAGAAATCCCGTGCGGGTTCGATTCCCGCCGTCGGTACTGGCGCTTAAAGGGTGTTCGTTAGACAGCCCTCAACATTCTTCAAACAACAGCGCGAGGCGCTCTTGCCAGTTGGGGAATCATTGCTACGTTGGCCGTCCCCATGGCGGAGGAAGTTGAAACAACCGCGGCCGAGAAGGAATCTGACCTTCCGCCGTTCGAGAGCCTATCCTTTAAGGAGAAGGTCTGGAGGATCATCTTTGAGGCGGATACGCCGCCGGGGAAACTATTCGATGTTGTCCTTATTTGGTTCATCGCCTTGTCCGTCCTCGCCGTCGCTTTAGAGACGGTCGATTCGTTTTCCGGTCGCTTTCAAACTGCTCTGCGCTGCGCTGAGTGGATTTTCACCGCGTTCTTCACCATCGAGTACATTGTCCGAATTTGGTGCGTGCGTCGAAAGCGACGCTACATCTTTAGCTTTTTTGGCATCGTCGATCTGTTGTCGATCGCGCCATTTTATATCGGCCTCGTCGTGGCTGGGTCCCACCAGATCGCGATCATTCGAATTCTCCGGATGCTACGGGTTTTTCGGGTTCTCAAGATGGCCCGCCATGTCGAAGAGTCGTCGACTTTTATGGTCGCCTTGAAGAGGAGTCGGGCGAAGATCACCGTTTTCCTTTTCGCGGTTCTCTCAATCACAGTGATCGTCGGAACCCTGACCTATATGGTCGAGCCAGCCGGTTCGGACTTTACCAGCATTCCAAAATCCGTTTACTGGGCGATCGTGACCCTGACTACCGTCGGCTATGGCGATATCAGTCCAGTCACCCCGGTTGGTCAATTTCTCGCTGCGACAATGATGATCATGGGCTATGCCGTGCTGGCTGTGCCCTCGGGAATTCTCGGAGCCGAATACGTCAATGCCGAGCGCGATCGCAATGACCGAATCAAGGCGATGGTGATTGGTGGTGGAGCCGTTCAACTTAAGGGGATCGATGGTGCACCTGAGCATGGCTCCAGCCCTGAAGAAGTTCACGCCTCCCTCCTTCCGTTCTCAGGTCCTAATGGCCCCATTGTCGATGTATTTCGATGTCCGGAATGTGGAGCCGACGGCCACCGACAAACGGCCAGTTATTGCTTCTCTTGCGCCTCGCCCCTTCGCGATGATCCGCAGCAAGAATTGCCGATTTGGAGCCACTCGAATAAATCCGAAGTCGAAGACGTCGAGGATAAAACTTCGCCAACTGATGGCGATTCGGAGCCAGAGAAGTAGCCACCGTCCATTCCTAGTTTGCGATCGGCTTCTTCATGTCTACACCTGATGAGCTGCCTTGTAGATGGCCTCACAGGTCGCTGGAGACGCCAGCTCAACGATCCCGACTTTGGATGCTCCACGAAACGCACCTACAGCATCACGTAAGGCTTCCCGGACGCTAATTGCTAACATGAGTGGGGGTTCCCCAACGGCTTTGGAACGCCCTACCGTTTGCGGTTGGGAATCCGCGTCAGCCTTGAACAAGTCGACACGGAAATCTGCAGGGGCATCACTAAATGCTGGAATCGCGTAGGTGCTGGCACTGTGACTGAGCAAGCGTCCATCATCGGCCCACTTCAGTTCCTCGCGGGTCAACCAGCCTAAGCCCTGAACAAAACCACCTTCGATCTGGCCGCGATCGATGCCTGGATTCAACGAGTCGCCGACATCATGCACAATATCCGTTCGGAGCACTTTGTGCATGCCGGTGTAACCATCGACTTCGACCTCAGTGACCGCAGCCCCGAAGGCGTAGTAGTAGAAGGGTCTGCCTTCGCCTACTTCCCAATCCCACTTGAGATCAGGCGTCTTGTAGAATCCCGCAGCAGATAGCTGGATTCGCTCGCCATATGCCTTATCACAGAGTTCGGCCATCGGCATCGAAGCATCTCCAGCCGTGACCTGATCATCGGCAAAAACCACGTCTTCAGGTTCCGCTTCCAACAGCTTGGCGGCAACGGGCCGAAGCCGAGCCCGGATCTGCTCACAGGCATCAAGGACGGCCGCCCCATTCAGGTCTGTGCTGGCACTGGCTGCCGTCGCCGAAGTGTTCGGAATTTTGTCCGTTCGGGTGTGCATCATCCGCACTTTTTCTGCAGGCAGCCCGAGAGCACGCATCGCGATGCCTTGGATTTTCGTGTTTAACCCCTGCCCCATCTCCGTACCACCGTGGTTCACTTGGCAGGTGCCATCGGCGTAGACTAAAACTAAGGCACCGGCCTGATTATAGTGCTTGAGCGTGAAGCTAATTCCGAATTTGACCGGAGTTACGGCAAGCCCCCGCTTCACCCCGTTCGACATCGCGTTGAACACATCGACCTCTTTCCTACGCTCCGAGAATTGCGAACTCTTCAGCAGTTGATTCCAGATCGGAGTCAGGCGGTTGTCACCGATATCGGCACCGTAGTGAGTCATGTTGGTCTCACCCTCGCCGTGATAAAAATTGAGGGAGCGAACGACTTCTGGTCGCAGGTTCCGCTCGCCAGCGATTCGCGCGATGATCTCCTCAATCACTAGCATCCCTTGTGGTCCGCCGAACCCACGGAAGGCTGTATGCGAGCAGGTGTTTGTGCGAGCGACTCGCCCAGTGAAGTGGACATTCGGAATGAAGTAGGCGTTGTCTAAATGGAACAGCGCGCGGTCGGTTACAGGGACACTCAGATCGAGAGCCCAACCTCCGTCCGAAACCAAATCGACCTCACAAGTCAGCAAGCGACCATCATCATCATATCCGACACGGAAGGTCGCGTGGAACGGGTGGCGCTTGCCGGTCACCGCCATGTCGATGTCGCGATCAAGCTGAACAGCACAGGGCTTACCGGTTTTCGCAGAAGCGATGCACATAGCCGCTGCCCAAGGATTTCCTTGCGTCTCTTTTCCTCCGAATCCGCCGCCCATCCGAGGTGCTTCTACGGTGATCTGGTTGCGCTGGAGACCAAGCACCTCCGCGACAATGGCCTGAATTTCGCTTGGGTGTTGAGTCGATGCCTGAACGAAGAAGCTGCCGTCTTCGATGGCTTCAGCCCACGAAGTTTGCGTCTCAAGATAGAACTGCTCCTGGCCACCAAACTCGAAGGTTCCTTCGAGAACATGGGGAGCAGTATCGAGGGCCGACTTGGAATCTCCACGCGAGAGAATGTGGGGCTCCGTGTGGTAGGCTTTTTGTTCAATCGCTGCCGAGAGCCCAACAATCGGCGTTTCATTGACGTCGTATTCGATTTCAACTGCGGCGGCTGCGGCCTTCGCATAGTCCCGAGTTTCGGCGATGACGATGGCTATAATTTGGCCGTGGTAGAAGACCTCGTCTTCTGCGAAAAGCGGCTCGTCATGACGAACCGGGCCAACATTATTAATACCTGGAACGTCGTCTTTCGTCAGAATCGCCGCGACGCCGGGCATCATTTCGGCCGCGAACGTATTCACGCTAACGATCTTGGCTCGGGCTTCGGTGGACAGGACGGGCCAAGCTTGGAGACAACCGCGCCGGATGGCGTTGTCTTCGATGTAGCGTGCCTTACCAGTCACATGGCCAACGGCACTTTCATGAATCAAATCGCGGGAAGCATCCGTGCCGTTCGATTTTTCGAACTCGTCATTTCTGATTCCCTGCCAAGTTTGGGGCCGATCGACAGCCGCGCTTTCCTCGCCAATGACGAATTTAAACCACAAGCTCGTAACGACCAAATTGCGATAATTCGCCGAACCCCGAACATCGTCGAGTGGTGTAAAGACTTTACGCAAACAGGCAACAACATCGGAAAGTGAGTCGCGAAGGGGGCGGCCAACGATCAGTTTTTCAGCTTCAGTCGCCCGAATCGGAGTCGCGGCAACTCCGCCATAAGCAACACGGGCCTGGGTCACGATTCCGTTTTCGTCTTCACGAACAGCGAATGCGCCAGACACGATACTGATGTCCATTTCCCGACGCTTTGAAACCTTGTAGAAGGCGGAGCGCAAATTGGCTGGGGGCTCCGGGAGATAAATCGATCTGACAATTTCATCGGACTTCAGAGCCGTTTTCCGGTAGTCTTCAAAGAATTCGTGGATCGGAATGTGGCGAATTCCCGAGGCAATACTTTCTGCAACAACCGTGGCATCGAGCGCTAACAGAACCGGCGCCGAGTCCCCGATCGGTGAGGCCGTCACGATGTTTCCCGCAAGCGTGGCACGATTGCGAATTTGCCGACTGGCAAAAACATTGCTCATCGCGTCCCAGACCGGAACTGCTCCCGCCAAGGCGATCTCGATGTCAGTGAATGTGGCGGCACCACCGAAATGCCAGCCTTGGCCTTCGTGACGCTGGATCATCTTGAGATCAGCCACTGCCTCGGTGCTGATCAGCACTGGGAATTCGCGGCCCATTTTGTTGATCTCAACACCTATCTCCGTGGCACCAGCCACTAAACGTGCTTCTGGATTTTGATCGAGAAGCTCGAAGAGTTGGGGAAGGCTACTCGGCCGGTGGAACTGAAGATCACCGACTTTCGAAATGTGCTCAAATGATTCAAGCGGTTCGCAACTAGCAGGTCGGGGCTGAGGGGAATCCGCATTCTGGAGAGCCACTTCGGCGGCGTCGCGGATCGGGCGGTAGCCAGTGCATCGGCAAAGATTTCCACAAAGCAGGTCGGCAACAGCAGGCTGGTCTGGTTTGTCCCAAGTCGCGCCCTCGGCCATCGAGCAGACAATCCCCGGAGTACAAAAGCCGCACTGAGAGCCCAACCGATCAACCATCGCCTGCTGGGCAGGATGGAGGTCTCCATCATCGTCAGCCAAGCCCTCAGCGGTCACCAATTGGCGACCAGCCATGGAATAGAGAGGTGCGATGCAGGAGTTGAGCGCTCGGTAAACAGGCTCTCCCTCAGCATCGTTCTCAACAAGAAGGCAAGTGCAGGCTCCGCAATCGCCTTCGGCACAACCTTCTTTTGAGCCCGTCAGCCCACGTTCGCGAAGGAAGCGCAGAAGATTCTGATGGGTCGACTCGCCATCGATATCCAGCGTCCGACCGTTGACGGTGATTTGCGGAGGGGGACTACTCATGGCGGTCACGATAAACCGCCGACAGTGATTTTTCTAGTCCCCGAAAAACTCATTTTCAGCCCATTAAGACGGGCTGTCTCGAACTACGGAGCCTTCGCACCAGCCGGCGCTTCTTCCAATACCCCTGCCGCCCAAAAAACTCCGCTCGCGAGCAGTCGAATAAAAACAGGATCGCGGAAGGTATCGTCAGAGTGGCCATAGGTGGTGCCGAACACCCGAACGCCGGGCTTGTCTTTCGTCGCACCGAATTCATTAACCCAGATCACCGAATGTTCCTTGCCATCCTTTTCGCTGACGGAAGTGGCCAAGGTGGTCGCAGTCGGCCAAAGTTTTTCGACGATGTAGAGTTCATCTTTCGGAGTCACCCAATTGGCTGGGAAGCCTTTCATCGCTGGGTGGGCAGGCTTAGTCACCCTGACCGCATACTCCGAGTTGTGATCGTGTCGCTTACTGGTGACGCCCAAAAACTGACGCCAGTCATCGATCTCAGCGTCGCGATAGGTATGCATCGCGCAGTGGATGACGACCGAAGGTACTCCCGACCGATGAACTTCAGTGATACGGCGGATGTATTCGGGATTTGTAGTCCTGGCGAAACACTCATTGTGTACAACCACATCAAAACCCTTCGCCCAGTTCGGATCATCATAGAGCTCAATTTCTGCGCTAGTTCCCGTGCCACCATCCCGGACGACTTCCCACTCGATGTTGCCATAGGCTTCGATTCCACTGGTGATCGCAAGACCTTGAAACAGGTAGTTGTGGCAGCAACCTCCGGTGATTAGCAAGCCCCGGAGCTTTTTCTCTCCTTTGTAAATAAGTTCAACATCAGCGGGCTCAACCGGTGCCACCACATTGGCGATTTCTTGGCTAGACAGTGAACTCGCTGTGAGTCCGAAGACGACTAGGGACATGAGAGGGAGAGAAAGATGCTCAATCATATTCGAAAAACGTCTCCGGCTAGGCCGATATATCAAAACATGCGATCCGCTCCGTTTTGGGTGGATGGTTGCCACCCACCTGCTACAATTCTCTCTAGGGAAAACGAGCAACAAGAGCACATGATCGCTGAAGGATTTGAATTAATGGCCATTGGAATGGGAACGGTTTTTTCCTTTCTCGTACTCTTGGTCGGCTGCATGAAATTGCTGGGCAAAATCTCCGAACCCCTATCCAAGATTTTCCCAGAAGACGAGCCAGCCCTTCCGCCAGCATCAACCACCGCGATTGCGCCTAGTGCAGCAAATGCAAGCAACTCCAACGAGCGTGTCGCAGTCGCCTTAGCTGCAGCTCATCGTGCTCGGTAGGCTTAAAGAATTCCTGAACCATCTAAAATCGTAGAACAACGACATGTCGAAAAAGAAAGTCGAAGTCATGATCACTGCCTTCCGGGACGGTTTCCAATCCGTCTACGGAGCCCGGGTGTTCACCGATGATTTTATCCCCGCAGTTGAAGCGACTCGCGAAGCTGGGATTACTCACTTTGAAGCTGGAGGCGGTGCACGTTACCAAGCGCTCTATTTCTACTCCAACGAGTGTGCGTTCGACATGATGGACCGCTTCCGCGTTGCTGCAGGGCCAGATGCCAATCTCCAGACTCTGGCTCGGGGCATCAATGTGGTGGCTCTCGATTCCCAACCGCGAGACGTCATCGATCTCCACGCTAAGCTGTTCAAAAAGCATGGCATCACAACGATCCGTAACTTTGATGCTCTCAATGACGTCAATAACCTGATCGACTCTGGGCGCTCGATTACTGATCACGGTCTCAACCACGAAGTCTGCGTGACCATGATGGCCCTTCCTCCCGGTTGCGAAGGAGCCCACGACCCCGATTTCTACATGCAGACGCTGCAGGGAATTCTCGATGCGGGAATCCCGTTCACTTCTGTCTGCTTCAAGGACGCTTCTGGAACCGCCTATCCTTCGGTCATTCACGAGACCATCAAGCAGGCTCGCAAAAAGCTGCCAGGCGATACTCGGATTGTCTTCCATACCCATGATACAGCCGGAACCGGAGTGATTTGCTATCAAGCCGCAATCGAAGCTGGTGCCGACCAAATTGACCTTTCGATGGCGCCTTGTTCGGGCGGAACTTGCCAACCCGATGTTGCCTCCATGTGGCATGCACTGCGCGGCACAGACTATGAGCTCGATCTCGATATCGAGAAAATCATGGTTGCTGAAGAAGTCTTTAAGGACTGCATGAAGGACTACTTCATGCCGCCTGAAGCGAAAGCGGTGGAGCCGGTTATTCCATGGTCGCCGATGCCCGGCGGCGCGTTGACAGCGAACACTCAGATGATGCGCGACAACGGCATCATGGACAGATACCCAGAGGTCATTCGAGCCATGGGAGAAGTCGTCCGGCTCGGTGGTTTCGGCACCTCAGTGACTCCCGTTTCTCAGTTCTACTTCCAGCAGGCGTTCAACAACGTGATGTTCGGCAAGTGGGAAAAGTTTGCTGAAGGCTACGGCAAAATGGTGCTCGGTTACTTCGGAAAAACGCCCGTTCCACCCGACCCAGAAATCGTCAAAATCGCCTCCGAAAAAATGGGGCTTGAGCCGACAACCGACAACCCTGTCGAACTCGATGAAGCGAACCCCGAAAAGGGCCTAACTCCAGCGAAGGCGAAATTGGAGGAAGAAGGACTCGAAACCACGGAAGAGAACATCTTCATCTCAGCCGCCTGCGGCCAGAAGGGAATCGACTTCCTCAAAGGCGAAGCAACCATTGGCGTTCGGAAAATCGATCCCAACGAAAGTTCCGCTGCTGCCACAGGTGGTTCTGGAAGCGATCAGTTCACCGTCTCTGTCGGCGGACAGAATTTTGCCGTTCAGTTCGATGGAGCCGACAAGGCGACCGTCAACGGCACCAGCTACGACATTGGAATTTCGGAAGGAATTTCTGGCAATGGTGGATCTGCCGCTCCAGCCGGTGGTGGTGGAGGGGCAACCAGTCCCGTACAGGCGCCGATGCCCGGTGCAGTCTTCGCCATTAAGAAAAACGTCGGCGACACAGTCGCTGAGGGCGAGGCCGTGATCGTGCTCGAGGCCATGAAAATGGAAATGCCAGTCAACGCTCCGTGTGCTGGAACTGTTCGCGAAATCTTAGTCGCCAAAGGGGATCAGGTGGGTGCTGGCCAAACGCTGGCTACCGTCGGTTAACCAAGACTTGAGCAAGCAACTGCCCAACTGAATTCGATAATGATTTCTGACCAACCTTCCCGACGAACGCTCTGGATCGTTCTTGCCGCAGTCCTTTTGGCCTGCCTAGCGCTGCCATTCGTTCAGCGTGCCGACGCGCAAGACGATGCTCCCGTGATTTCACAGATCGCCATCGAGCCTGACTCGGCGAATGCGCCGAAACTTTCTTCTGAAGCGATCTCGGCAACGAGTGAAAATGCTGAGGGCGATTCTAAGCTTGGGCGCCTCTGGGGTAGCACGGGTATTCACGGGTTCCTCGGCCGCGGACCCGACAAAGTCACAGAGAGCGGCGAGACCAAACCCGGACAACTAGGCATCCTCAAGTTTGCGATGATCGCCGTCGGCTTACTGCTGATCTATCTGGGCATCGCCAAAGGCTTCGAACCGCTTTTGCTGATCCCCATCGGATTCGGGGGCATCTTGGCCAACATCCCCTACGCGGGAGTCGCCGAACCGGGTGGATTCCTTTATTTGGTCTACGAAATGGGAATCGAGACGACCTTGTTCCCGCTGCTGATCTTCCTCGGTGTCGGAGCCATGACTGACTTCGGCCCACTGATTGCCAATCCTAAGACGGCCCTGCTCGGTGCTGCCGCGCAGATCGGTATTTTCGTGACGCTGATCGGAGCGCTGTTCCTGACGAAGTTCGTACCGGGAATGGATTTCTCAATTCAGGACGCCAGCGCAATCGGCATCATCGGAGGTGCTGATGGTCCCACCGCCATTTTCTTAGCCAGTCAGCTAGCACCAGAGTTACTCGGGGCGATTGCTGTCGCCGCCTACTCCTACATGGCTCTCGTGCCGATCATTCAGCCGCCGATTATGAAAGCGCTGACAACTCAGAAAGAGCGGGAGATCGTCATGACGCAGCTACGACCAGTTACCAAGGCGGAGCGGATTTGCTTTCCACTGATCGTTCTCGTCTTGTGCATCCTTCTCCTTCCTTCAGCGACTCCCTTGGTTGGAATGCTCATGCTAGGCAACCTATTCAAGGAATGCGGAGTCGTTGAGCGGCTGTCCCGGACTGCGTCGAACGAGTTGATCAATATTGTCACCATCCTCTTGGGATTGGCTGTTGGATCGAAGCTCGCCGCCGACAAATTCCTTTCTACTGAAACACTCGGTATCATCGCACTCGGCTTAGTTGCCTTTGGAATCGGTACCGCGTGCGGGGTGTTGTTGGCCAGGGTCATGAACAAGTTTGCTCGAACCGAGGAAGGCAAGATCAACCCACTTATTGGTTCGGCTGGTGTCTCGGCGGTTCCGATGGCCGCTCGCGTCTCTAACCGTGTCGGAATGGAAGCCAACCCTAGCAACTATCTCCTCATGCACGCCATGGGACCGAACGTTGCTGGTGTGATCGGGTCGGCAGTGGCTGCAGGAGTACTACTTGCGCTTGTTGGCTAAGCGACGAAGGAGAACTTCTCATGCGCACTCCCCAATCGATCCGCGTTGCGGCCCTCACCCTAGCCGCAGCGCCTCTCCTATTTCTGTCCTCCTGTGGCTCGACCAAGGGCCCGCGGACAGTTGCTCTGGATGAGTTGGATCCGATTCGTGGAACTGCTGCGCTCGCCGCTCACCCGCAAGCGAGTTCATACGTGGGGTCAAGCTTTCTCGACGCCGTTGACCAAGCCGAAGCCGCTGGTCTGGATTGGGCGGCGATCGAGCGTGATGGCAAGAATTTCGCTGCCCCTGATCCAGCTCCGAATCAGATCCTGTTCAAGATTGTTAACGACAAGGTGACTGCGGCATTCAGCAACTAACAGGCGTTGTAAAGTGATCGCCGCTTGCTAACGCCCAGTCACACGAACCGGTTCAGCTCTTGCCACATCGGCCTCATCTGGAGTGATCATTTGTTCGGCAACCATCCGTTGGAGGACCGCGTTCCGTTCATCGAGAGCATCGGCATAATGTCGTACTGGGTGAAAGCCATTCGGTGCCCGGAGAATACCGACCAACATCGCAGATTCGCTGAGAGTGAGTTGAGAGACTGACTTCCCGAAGTACGATTCAGCGGCCCGACCAAACCCTTGGTTGTCATCTCCGAGGAAAACCCAATTCAGATAGAGGGCGAGAATTTCTTGCTTGGTGAATTCCCTCTCGATTCGCTTGGCCAAGGCCATTTCGACTGCTTTCCGACGCAGGGTCTTCGCTCGGATTCCGTAGGCGGTGCGAGCAACCTGCATGGTAATCGTTCCCGCCCCTTCTCGGAGGCGCTTTTCCTCGATGTTACGAACAACTGCCCGACCAACTCCGATCAAGTCGACTCCACTATGACTGAAAAACCGACTGTCTTCCCGAGCAGTTAGGGCGTCGATCAGGTGTGGAGGAAAAGCATCGATCCGAAGTACTTCTGGACGGATTCCGCCAATGTGAGGGAACGCCTCGTCGGGAAGTGTTGCCACGCGCTCAGCGTCGAGCATTAGCCTGAGGTCTTCCATGCGGTAACTCGAAGCAGCTCCAGAGACATAACCGCCCATCGCGGCGCCAATAATCAGACCGCAGACTAGAGCACCTAAAACCCATCGCCGGAGCCGGGGAAAACGGGCCAGAGTCAACCGTTCACTCCAAGAGGAGCGTTTGGGTTTTCGAGAGCGCTTCGGCTTCTTGGCGGCTGTTCGGGTAGATTTGGTCGAAGAAGACGATCCCGCCTTTCGGGAGGGCTTTGCCTTTTTCGTCACCGTCGCCATGCTCGAATAAGGTAATGGCATTTGCCAGTCGTTCAAGGTGACGGCATGATGCGGCATGGATTCTATGGTCGAACGTCTCGTCGATCTCGCACTCGAGGAGGATATCCGCGACGGCGACATCACTAGTGAGTTTTTTGTCCCCGCTACCGACCGATGTGTCGGCAGTATCGAAGCAAGAGAACCGGGTATCGTGTCTGGAGTCGATGTTTCGATCGCCGTGTTCAACAAGGTCGATCCAGATCTGGAGATCGAAATCGTGATCCCAGAAGGTGAGGAATTTGCGACTGGAGATACGATCATGAAGGTGACCGGCTCGACTCGGAGCGTGCTCACCGCCGAACGCACGGTGCTCAACTTCATGCAGCGTTTAAGTGGCATCGCGACCATGACCGCGGTCTACGTGGAAGCCGTGCAACCGCACAATCCAGCGGTACTAGACACCCGAAAAACCACTCCTGGCTGGCGTCATCTGGAGAAGGCTGCAGTTCTTGCAGGGGGAGGAACCAACCATCGAATGGGCCTCTACGATCAAGTGATGGTCAAGGACAACCACCTGCTGGCAGAGGGCAATTTAGAGGCGCTTCAGGGTGCCATTGATGCGGCGAAAGCTGCGCACCCCAATGCCAAAATCCAACTTGAGGCCGATACGATGGATCAAGTTTCCGACTTTCTCGATCTCCGCGATATCGACTACATCCTACTCGACAACATGGACCTCGACGACATGCGACGCTGCGTGGTTCTCAACGATGGCAAAGTCGACCTCGAAGCGAGTGGCGGCATTACTCTGCAAACCATCGCTCAAGTCGCTGCTACTGGTGTCCAGCGCATTTCCTCTGGGGCTCTGACCCACTCCGTGCGCGCTTTAGACTTGGGCATGAAAATCAATCCGCTCGAAGACACTGCGTCGTAAGACCGGCCTTCCGATTTTGGCAAATCTCGATCTCGACTATCTGGCAGAGGCGCTCTCCGGAGCGGCGATTGGTGGGCGCATCCGATTCCGCGAGGAGTTGGGATCGACCAATGACGAAGCTCTAACTTTAGGCGCCGACGGCTTTCCCCACGGCATGGTGGTCATCGCCGACCGACAGACTGCTGGTCGAGGAAGACGAGGGGCTGTTTGGGAATCACCGGCTGGGAAAAATCTCTACCTTTCGGTTCTCCTTCGACCAACAACGGATGTTCGTTTGTGGCCGCGAATCACCACCTTGGTCGCCTTGGCCGTCTCCCGCGCATTGGAAGCTACAGCCGACGTCCGAGCCCAGATCAAATGGCCCAACGATATCTATGTCGATGATCGAAAGATCGCCGGCATCCTGACCGAAACGCGAGTCTCTGGAGATGAGGAAGACCGATTCATCGTCGCTGGAACAGGAATCAATGTCTTCTCCGAATCAGAAGATTTTCATGAGGAACTTCGTCCTATCGCGACCTCGCTCCGGCTCGCCGATTCCAAATTCACGGCGACTCGCGAGGATGTCTTGATTGCCTATCTGCGGAACCTCCAAAGTCTCATTTCGCAGATCGACGATCACCCCTTTTCGGAAGTCCTCGCCGAGGTAACGAGAAGGTCATGGCTCATTGGCCGCCAGGTTGAGTGGTCAACCGCTGCTGGCCCTGATAAATCTGGCCATGCACTAAGTCTGGACGAGATGGGCGGTCTCGTTGTCCAGTTGCCGAACGGTGATCGACGCGTGCTGAACTCGGTGGAGAGAATCCGGCGAAGCCAGAGCTAGGTTGTCAAAATACCAAGACGGGCATCGAGGTGCGACACGCTGCTGACCTCGGCGAAAGAACTCTGTTAGGGTTTTCGTTGAAGAGTCATGATGAAAACACACTCATACACTGTCATTTCGGCAGTGGTTGGTCTCTTCCTTCCGTCCTCAGCTAGCGCTTACGTTCTTCTGGTCGACGACTTCTCATCAGGAACCACCACACCGGATTTTCGAGTCTATGAGAACAAGATTGATTTAGGCTGGCACAAGGCAATCGGCTACGGAGCTGTGATGCCATCCGAGTGGGACATCTCAGGCGGAAACTTGAGTAATGCCAGCACCGTTTCAGGATCCGGCTATCCGACAACCCAGCCGTCGGAGGCGCCAGTGGGTCAGATTCTCTCCAACGCGCTTTCGAGCGACCCAGCAAGTTCTCTGACAATTTCTTTCGACTACGATGTCGCTCCAGGGGATACGCTTTATGCTCACTTTTGGGGTTACACCGGAACTGCAACGGGCACCGGATTTGTCTCAAATATCGAAGCCGGCACCAATGGTGCTGCGAATGATGGCCAAGGCGGCGGCGGCAGCACCTTACAATCCTTCAATCTTACTGACGGTGCAGCTTCTGGTTTCGGTAGCACCGCTAGTTCCATTTCTGGTGCCCTCACAGGCAGCGGCCAGTCAACGACGATAATCGACATTCCTGCTCTGGGAATCCCAGGTGTCAGCACCCTAAGCGATCTCGATTACTTCTACATCGGATTCGCGAAAAACGAGGACGGCCTAGCAGGAACCACTTCCATCGACAATCTGGTTATCCGTGTCCCAGAGCCCTCGCGAACCGTGCTCCTCGGCCTCGGACTCGGGGTCGTTTGTCTCACTCGGAAACGCTAACCTACTGAGGAGCGACCGGCGTCACCTCCTTCGGAACTTCCGGAAGTGGTGGTGGCGGCGGATTGATCTGGAGAAGCATGGCTCTCGCAGCTTGGCCTTCGGGAATCTGTGCGAAAGCCTTGTCGATCAGTTCTAAACCTCGCTCGACGTTGTCACCGTTACCTGCGCGGCGCTGCAGATCGACTCCGTGAAGAGCCATCCGCAGTTTGTCTTGGGGCTCGGTATAGAGTGCCGCTGCTGAATTAAACAAGTCACTGGCCCGCTCGTTGTCGCCGATTTCTAGGCAATAAAGCCCCAAGGCTTCAAGCAAGGTCGGGTGGCCCCCGGCTTTGCCAGCTTTTTCCACCCGTTCAATGAAGATCGAAGGATCTCCCCCACCCCAGGCACGATGGGCTACTTGATAGGCCTTATAACCCGGGCTGTCCTCTCGGTCGTCTAAACCAGCCTGCCCCCCGAAGGGCCGGTAGAGCGGATCGCCAATCACCGTGGTCATCCAAGAAACCATCGGCTGCGACATCCAAGCGGCCTCGCCAAATGAGTATCCGGCAAGCAGGCGCTCCGTGAACAGTCCCAAATCTGGGGTCAGACTGAGAAACGGTTCGTAGACGTTGCCCAGTGTGGCCGCTGCTCCACGCTCCAAAATTGGGCCGCACCAGTGCTTAGTGCTATCGCGAAGAGTGGCGGCGCTATATGAATGAATATGCACCGCAACACCACCGGGGCGCATCTTGAAGTTCGAATTCAGAAACGGGCCATCGGCGTCTTGAGTGTACCAACCAAAATAGAGGGCGGCTTGTCCCATCGGATAGTTCAGCGGAAATCGCGGCTTGAGGTTGTCTTCAACGACTGGAATTCCAGCTTGGCGAATCGCCTGTGAAGCTTTTTTGAGCCACTGATCACCGATCATGTATCCAGGCCGATCTTCCGCAGCTAGATCGACATACCCCAATCCCCACAGCCCTTTCTTTTCGGCTTCAATCGCGCCATCAATCATGTTGCGAACGACTCCAAAATTCGGTCCGTCTAGCCGACCTACTAAAAACATCGGACTCTCTGCGAGGCGGTTGAAGGGTTGGTTTTGCCGGAAGTAGACATTTCGCTGAGGGCCTTCGATCTTGTAAGTGCCGTATTGAAGGAGGGTCAGCTCACTGTCGACCGAAGCCGCAGGGGTTGCCTGACTAACCTCGGGCTCACCTTCGCCGGGAGCGATTCGCAATGGAACGCCCTTGATGAGGGTCAGCACTCGCATCCGATTCGTACCGGGAATCGGGTGACCGCTTCCGCTCACATCCAGCTGCCACCAACCACGGTCAGTGAATACCTTTCGCAGAGGTTGGCGAATGGTGGCGTCAAACTGTGCCCTCGTGATCGTTTCTTCTGTCGGGCAATCGATTCCCAAAATTTGGGCACCCGGAATTTTTCGCTGCTCCGCGTAGTATTGAGCATGTTCCGCAGAGCCCTGCACCGCAGTGTTGAAAACAATCACCGTCTTCGGAGCCATGTCCCAGACGAGACCCCGCGCCGAATTTTCAGCGACTTTGGATGCAGGGATTTGTGCCTGCAGCTTGTTATCGCAGCAAAATGCGAAGATGGACAAAGCAGCCAGAATCGTGGCGAGACGTGATTTCATGGGGAGGATCACTGGAGAATGGTTATCGCGTTTTTTAATCGCACTTGCCGCGACACCTAGACAGGAGACCAATATTGCGACGGCTTAAACCAATAATGCTGATATTTTGAGTGAATTTTCGAACGCAGACCAGTAACGGAAATCCCTTTCGCCTCGGCGCTTTGGGGCTAGTGTTGCCGCCACCCGATTTTCGGCATTCCCAGAGAGATGAGTGAGCGGCACAAACAGTTCCCCTTTGATGCATTCGAACCCAAGTGGCAAGCCCACTGGGACGAGCACCAGACATTCCGTACGTTAAACCCCGGTGACGAGGGCTTCGACGGCTCGCGGCCGAAGTACTATGTGCTCGATATGTTCCCGTACCCCAGCGGTTCGGGACTTCACGTCGGTCACCCAGAAGGCTACACCGCCACCGACATTCTGGCGCGCTACAAGCGGATGAACGGATTCAATGTTCTGCACCCGATGGGATGGGACGCCTTTGGCCTGCCCGCTGAACAACACGCGATCAAGACCGGCGAACATCCGCGGATCAACACGGAGCAAAATACCGAAAATTTCCGCCGTCAGCTGAAGCGGCTCGGCTTCTCCTACGATTGGGAGCGCGAGGTCAACACGACCGACCCGAAGTATGTCCGCTGGACGCAGTGGATTTTTCTGCAGCTGTACAATTCCTATTTCTGCACAGACGCCAAAAAAGCCCGCCCGGTTTCCGAGCTCGAGTCCAGAGGCTGGACTCGCGAACAGATCGATGATGTCCGCTTGGCCTTCGTCGACGAGCGTCCGGTCAACTGGTCTCCATCGTTGGGCACCGTCTTGGCCAACGAAGAAGTTCAGGAGTGGAAGGACAAAGGCGAAACTGTTGAGCGTCGGCCGTTGAAGCAATGGATGTTGCGAATCACTGCCTATGGCGACCGCCTGATCGACGAGCTGGATGGGCTGGACTGGCCAGATGGGATTAAAGACCACCAGCGTAACTGGATCGGTCGTAGTGAAGGAGCCGAGGTCGCTTTTCAGATTGGCGACTCCGACAGCGTCACGGTCTACACGACTCGACCCGACACCTTATTCGGAGCGACCTACATGGTGCTCGCCCCTGAGCACCCGCTGGTAGACACCATCACCACAGCCGACAAAAAGGAAGCCGTCGAGGCCTACAAGTCGGAGTGTGCCAGCAAGTCGGAACTCGCTCGGACAGAACTCAACAAAGACAAATCCGGTGTTCATACTGGTGCGTTCGCGACCAACCCAGTCAACGGGGAGAAGATCCCAGTTTGGATCGCCGACTACGTCATGATGGGTTACGGCACCGGCGCGATCATGGCCGTACCGGCTCACGACGCTCGGGACTTCGAGTTCGCTCAGAAGTTCGATCTGCCGATTCTGCAAGTCGTCCAACCACCCGAAGGGGAGGATTGGCAAGGCTTCACGGGTCATGGAATCGCCGTCAATTCCGACTTCCTCAACGATCTTCCCACAGCCGAAGCCAAGGCCAAGATCTCCGCTTGGTTGGAGGAGAAGGAGCTGGGGAAAAAGACCGTCAACTTCAAGCTCCGCGACTGGTTGTTCAGCCGCCAACGCTATTGGGGCGAGCCGTTCCCGATCGCTTGGGACGCCGATGGCAACCACTACGGAATCAACGAATCCGAGTTGCCGCTGTTGGCACCCGAGCTCGAAGACTACAAGCCAACGGGTTCTCCAGAACCGCTGCTGACCAAGGCGACCGAGTGGGTTGACCTCGGCAATGGCCACAAGCGCGAGACGAACACGATGCCGCAGTGGGCGGGCTCGTGCTGGTACTACCTGCGCTATGCCGACGCCCAGAACGAAGACTTCTGCATCTCGAAAGAGGCCGAAGAATACTGGCTGGGTGGCGAGGGTGACGGCGGAGTCGACTTGTATGTTGGCGGCACCGAGCACGCTGTCTTGCACCTGCTCTACGCCCGCTTCTGGCACAAGGTGCTGTTCGATCTCGGCCACGTGTCGAAGCCCGAGCCGTTCCAGAAACTGGTCAACCAAGGCCTGATCATGGGCGAGATGGAATTCGCTGCGTTCAAGACCAAGGCTGGCGAATTCGTCAGCTTCAAGGATGTGCGCGAACAGGATTCCGACTACACCTCCAAGGCGAGCGGCGAAGAACTGATCCGAGTCGCTATCAAGCCGGACGTGGTAGAGAAGAAAGCCGACAACTTCGTCCTCAAAGACGACCAACAGATTCGCGTCCGCGCCAAAGCTGAGAAGATGTCGAAGTCCCGAGGCAATGTCGTGAACCCTGATGACGTCGTCGACCAGTTCGGCGCTGATTCGTTGCGTCTCTACGAAATGTTCATGGGACCTCTCGAGCAGGTCAAACCTTGGAACATGAAAGGCGTCGAAGGCGTCTACCGCTTCCTCGGCAAGGTCTGGCGGGCGCTGATGGAGGAGGACGGCGAAGCCTACAAACTCTCGGCTTCGGTGACCGATGGCGAGCCGTCGAAGGATCTGCTCCGCGCCTTGCACCAGTGCATTGAGAAGGTCACGACCGACACCGAGCGCATGGGTTTCAACACCGCGATCAGTGCGATGATGGTCTACACCAAGTCACTCACCGACGCCAAAGAGCGCCCGGCTTCCGCAGTCATCCCGTTCTTAGCACTGCTCAGCCCGTATGCTCCGCACATGGCTGAGGAGCTCTACGCTGCCATCAAAGCTACGTTCCCGAATGCTGCGTCAGCGGACTTGGCATCCCAACTCGATTGGCCGAAACACGATCCTGAATTGCTGGTCGACGACGAAGTCGAAATGGTCGTTCAGGTGAACGGTAAGGTTCGCGACAAAATCAAAGTCGCCGCGGATCTGTCCAACGACGAAATCGAAGAGATCGCCAAGGCTGCTGAAAAGGTTCAAGGCTTCCTCGAAGGCAACACGATCCGCAAGGTCATCGTCGTGCCTGGTCGCTTGGTGAACATCGTGGCGAATTAGAGCAACGACTGGTTACGAGCTCGCCACTTCATATGGCTAGCCGTTTGAATCAGGCAAGCAATGTTGATTGGATATAGGAGAACTGTAGAGTCTACCATATGTCTCCACTTCCAGAACTAGCGATCCGCAGGGTTCAAATTCAAAACTACAAAAGCATCGCAGCCTGCAATGTAGAGTTGGGACGACTTTCGATCTTGGTCGGACGTAATGGTATAGGAAAGAGTAACTTTCTCGATGCCCTCAGTTTTGTCGCAGACAGTCTTAACTACTCACTAGATCATGCGCTGAGAACTCGTGGCGGCATAAATGATGTCCGACGACGTTCCTCTGAAAGACCCACACACTTTTCGATCAGGATCGAGGTAGTTCTACCAGGGGGCCAGGTCGGCTCATATGGCTTCAAAATCGGTGCCAAAAGTGGTGGTGGGTTTGAAGTAACAAACGAAGAGTGCTCAATCGCTGCTCCTGGTCACCTTGACCAATCATTCTACAAAATTAGGAAAAAGAAGCTGACCCACCACTCGCTTGCTACTGCCCCTGCTCACACAAATGATCGCCTGTATCTAGTTCTTCTTTCTGGAGACCCTGAGTTTAGACCCCTATACGATGCGTTATCCCGGATCACCCATTACAACATCGTCCCCGATCGAATAAGAGAATTCAAACCAGCTTCTGAAGGACATATTCTTGCGAAGGAAGGATCAAACCTTGCTGCGGTACTTGCTCAAATTGATGGCCCTACCAAAGAGCGTATTCTCCTTTTTTTGGCCACTGTAGTTCCAGGAATTAAATCGATTGCTCGGAAGGCTCTGGGAGGAGCAGAAACCATTGAGTTTCAGCAAACGAGTGATGAAGAGCACAAACCCCAAAAATTCTTAGCAAACAGTATGTCAGACGGCACCCTGCGGGCATTGGGGATTCTCGTAGCTCTGTTTCAAGGTGATAGTAAGAGAGCACCTTCGATCCCTATCGTGGCTATCGAGGAACCCGAGGCGGCACTCCATCCAGCAGCTGCTGGAGTCCTCTGTGATGCACTAAGAGAGGCTAGTGAACGTAGACAAGTCATTGTGACCAGCCATAGCCCAGACCTTCTCGATCGTCCTTCGCTCACGGCCGAAGACCTTCTGGCCGTAAACACACAAGCAGGAGCCACCGTCATTGCACCGATCGATGAAACCGGACGCCTTGCCATTCGAGATGAATTAATGACAGCCGGTGATCTTTTGAGAAACGATCAAATCAAAGTGGATAGAGAAGTGTTATCACAACAAGACCTAAAGCTCTTTTAGATTCTGGTGATCACAATTTGTTCCATTGTAGAGGGGGATGGAGAGGTAACGGCTCTACCCGTTTTGGTTCGCCGCCTCGCTGCTGAGATCGCGCCAGAGTTGGGGGTCAGTATTGCTCGACCAATCCGAATGCCGCGTGGAAAGTTTATCAATCGCCCGGACGAGAGGGCAAAGAAGATTGCTTTCGCAGCTCTCTAAAGTGGTGATCCAAGCCGCTGCTTGATTCTTTTACTTATAGATGCAGACGATGATTGCCCAGCAAGTCTTGCACCTTCGTTGCTCGAAGAATGCAAAGCAGCTCGATCTGACGTCCCGATGGCCTTGACTCTAGCAAAACGCGAATTTGAAGCTTGGTTTCTCGCCTCCGCAGAATCCCTTCGTGGAGTTTGCAACCTTCCCGACAACTTAGAACGCCCTGACCAACCGGAAGGGATTCGGAATGCTAAAGGTTGGATCAAGAAAAATAGATCAGACAACCGCTACTCTGAAACAATCGACCAAGCTTCCTACTGTGCAAAAATGAATTTCGTGGAAGCAACTACGCATTCGCCCTCCTTTGCAAAATTTCACCGAGACCTTAAACTCCATCTCGAAAAATTCCAACAAACTCAAACCCCGTAGCCAAAGCAACTTCAAGAATGTAGCCTGCGAAGCACCGGAGGACTGCATCCGCAACCGAATCGACTTACTCACCTAACACTACTGCAACGGAACCTCGCCGGTGTATCCAGTAAGTTCCATGTAACCCTCACCGGTCTGGGTGCCTTCGACGCGAACAGCACCCTCCCAATAGGTGACGGGAAACAGAACCAATTCCTGCTCTGAGAAGGCGGCGGAAACGGTTAGGTCGATGTCTTGCTCGGGGATCTTCAGCGCCCACTTGATCGGGTATTCGCCACCGGTCGCCTCGGATGTCCAAGTCTCGATCGGTTCCAATTCGAAGTCGCCTTCACCGATTCGAATCCGAGTTCCGTCCTTTTTCCGGAGCGTACCTTTGGAGAAGGAACTCGCCGAACCATCAGCCTCGCGCAGTTGATAGAGCATCAAGTCGCTGCCGTCAGACAGATTGAGCGAGAACCAATCCCAACCGATTTGGCGCTCACCGAGAACGCTCGTGCTCCACTCGCGATCGAACCAACTGCTTCCAGTGACGTCGTTGTAGATCGTATCTCCGATCGCGACGCTACCGGTCGTCTTCAGCCGGGTAAACGAGTAGTAGTGAGATCCGTTGCCCTTACCCTCCGCCTTCTGACTGAAGCCATCCTTACCGTGAAAAATCGGCGTTCGGGTTGGTTCGAGATGCAGATCCAAAACGATGCCTTCGGACTCAGCTTGAATGAGCAAGCCACCTTCAGCGGTCAGAGTCAGATCCCAAGGCTCAATCCAGACCAACTTACCTTCAAATTCCTTTGGCACGGGTTCGCCAGAAACCAACTCTGCTGCGCCGGTTTCGCCATGAGCACCGCGCCGGATAATTTGACCGAACTTGAACGTCTCATCCTTCAGATCACTGATCGCGATGTGGCCGAAATACAGATGGTCTAGGACGAAGCTACTCTCTGCAGTTCCAGCTTCGGAGGGGGGGCGAATCCCTTGACGAAACCAGGTAATTTGATAGCCAAGGCGGCGGCCCTCGGTGGTCTTAAGATTGCCGGTGAAATACCACCATTCGGTTTTGAAATCCGGATGGCTCAAGTGGTCGGCCGGAAACTCGTAGGTCTTTCCTGGCGCTGCCATTCGCCAACCAGTCGGGTTCGCTGCTGGGGTAGAGACTTCGGTTTCAGCCGATTCGATCTCCGGTTCTTCGGTCGATGAATCAACTGATTCTTGAGCAACGAGCAATGCCGAAACTCCAATCGCCAAAACAGACATGAGCAACGCAACCCAAGGGCCACGCAGAAAGGTCGGCTTGGGAAAGACTCGGGGTTCCTGGTCAGGTCGACGCATTGGCAAAGCTAGAGTTCTCGGAGAGCGGGGGCTGGGTCGGCTCGTGATGCTATCCAAGCTGGAATGATGCCAGCCAAGGCACCTACTGCGGTAACCCAGATTGGGATCGGGACAAGCTCGCTCCATGGTAAAACGAAGCGAATTGTCCACCCGAAGAAGGCCAGATTGACCACCCACGTCAAGACGACAGACAAGGCAATTCCGCAAACGACACCGACGATGGCGCTACAAAGACCGATTAATCCGGCCTCGGTCATATAGCTGGCGGCGACCTGACCCCGCGAACCTCCGATGGCACGGAGCACGGCAATTTCGCGAATTCGCTCCCTAACTAAGGTGGTCAGAGTCAGAATGATACCGGCCAGGGCGACAGCAATCGCGATTGATCGAAGGACGTAGGTGACAGCAAAGGTCTGCTCAAAGATCTCGAAGACTTTCTGGCGCAGCTCCGAGTTGGCATAAATCGACAGCTCACCCTGCTGGCTGAATCGCTCGCGCAGGGTTTCACAAACCGCTTCGGGATCCGTTCCAGGTTCCAAGTAGAGCGCCAGGCTGTGGTAGCGAGGATCGTCCCAGTAGTGATCAAATGAGGCTTTGGAAATCGCGACTTTCCCCTGGTTGTCGGCGTAGTCGTAGAAGACGCCGATGATCGAAAAGACGACGTCTCCTGATGGTGTCGGAAGCGTCACGGTATCGCCTTCCGCGATGCCGAAACGGCGCATGAACGGCTCGTTGACCAAGGCCTTTCCGATTTCCTGCCACTGACCAGCGTCTGCCTCTGGTGATGGGCGCATCAAGGGCAAGTTGTCGCGCGGTGGGCCGCCGATGACTGACAACCCGAAGTTCGCCTCGTCCGTTGAGATGTCGACTTCTCGAAACGAATCCGCAGCCACCACTCCCGGAATTCCGAGGGCGACCTCTTTCACAGCGGGGTCGAGATAGGCCACCAATCCCAGCGTTTCATTTGCAGCGGGTGCTACAAAAATATCTGCGACCACCGTCTGCTGCATCCACAAGTCGACGGTTGTCCGAAACGATCCAACCATGATCGACACCCCAACCATCATCGCGATCGAAGCCATCAGTGCCGAAGCGGTCATCGAATTACGGTGGAGCGCTCGGCTCAAATTGTCGACTGCCAACGCCAAGGCAGGTCGGACTTGTGCCACCCCGCGCAGGACTTTAGCGAGAGTCAGCATTGCCGTCGGAATCAGCAGTGCGAACCCAGCGACGACCAAGAAACAGGCAGCAAATGACCACATTGGCGGAATGGTTTCGAGACTCAGCCCGGAAAAAATCGCTGCACCAACTAGGCAAAACAAACCCAGAATTGGCTGCAATAACGGTCGGCGGCGCCGTGGCGAACCCGGTGAAATGGCGACCGGGCGAAGAGCTTCGGCCGGTGGGATCGACGCGGCTTCATTGGCTGGCATCCAAGCCCCAACCAACGAAGCGAGTAATCCGTAGCCGATTGCTTGGAGAATGTGGAGCGGGTTGGCAAAGATATCAGCAGCGTGAACTAAAATATAGTGGATCGAAATCACACCCGTCACTCGCGCTAAAAACAGCTTCGATAGGAAGAGTCCGAGAGGAATTCCGATCAAAATTCCCAGGATCGCATACATCGCTGCTTCGCTGAGGAAAAGGCGCCGGATGGTTCCGCGGCTGGCTCCCGTTGATCGAAGGGTGCCTATTTCTTTCCGTCGCCGGACGACCGAAGCCGCAGCCGTGTTGTAGATCAAAAACACTCCAACCAAAATCGACACCATGCTCAACGCCGTCAGGTTGAGCTGAAAGCCTTTGAGCATTGTAGAGATCTGCCCGCTGCGTTGTGCCGGTGTCTGCACCACCGTTCCGGGAGGAAGAACGTTTCGCAGGGATTCTTGCACCGAGTCGATTTCGGCATCTTCTGCGAGCGCGACTTGGATTGAATCAACCCTACCTGCGCGGCCGAGCAATTCCTGCATCCAGCCAATATCCATCATCGCGATTCGGTCAGAGGTCGCTGAGTCCAGTCCCTCGGTCGATCGAATCATGGCGACTTCTAACTCGAAAGTTTGTCCATCGATCTGTACGGAAAGTAAGTCTCCAATCTCCAGATCATGGGAACGCGAGTAGCCCTCAGTGATTAGAATCTGGTTCGGCTTGGAGATCCATTCCAAGCCACCCGCTCCGATACCACCAGAGCCGCCGGGAGTGATTTCTGCGGTTTGAAAGGGAGTATGAGAAAACAGATCGATGCCGAGGATTTGTAAATACTCGCCGGGGCGATCAGGAAGAATCGCGTAACCTTGAATCACAGGAGTCGCTCCAGAGACTCCAGCATGGGATCGGACAAGAGGGAAGACGTTATCAGCCAGATTGCCATCGGCTCCGCGGACTTCGATTTGGCTTTTTCCAGAGACCAAATCGATGCTGGCACCAAAGGCACGACTGGCACTGTGATTGGCGACCTGAACTGCCAAATAGACCGAGACACCCAGCGCGATGCTGGCGATATTCAGCAGAGCGATCAGCGGATGCAAACGAGCGTGCCGCCAGACAAACTGGCGCAGCAATGCGAGCTGGTTGAGAAATGCCACGAATCTTGTTGAAGCATCCTGACACTTCAAAGCTATCAAGCCACTGGAAGTTGCTCTCTGGCAGCCTTTTTGATGAAAATGTTCAGTGGGTTTTGAAATACGACCTTTCAATTTCCCGTTTCAATCACTCTATGCGCTTGTCCGTCATCCTCTCCGCCAGCCAATCCATGACACGAACCAAGCTGAGCTTGCTCACTTGGCTAGGTCTGCTCATTTCGAATATCGCCTTCGCCGCCGAACGCCCCAACATCGTCATCGTCATCACCGACGACCAAGGCTACGGAGACCTTGCTTGCCACGGCAACCCGATCATTAAGACCCCTCATCTCGATGAACTCTACGGCGAGTCCACTGTCCTCACCGATTACCACGTCGCCCCGACCTGCTCACCGACTCGCGCCGCCTTACTGACTGGGCATTGGACGAATCGCACCGGCGTTTGGCATACGATCATGGGTCGCTCGATGATCCGCGAGAACGAAGTCACCCTCGGCCAGCATTTCGAAAATGACTACGCCACTGCCATGTTCGGCAAGTGGCATCTCGGCGACAACTACCCCTACCGCCCTGAAGACCGAGGCTTCGAAGAAGTCTACCGGCATGGCGGAGGTGGAGTCGGCCAGACACCCGATGTCTGGGACAATTCCTACTTCGATGGCGCCTACTTCCATAACCAGAAAATCGTTCCTGCCACTGGCTTCTGCACCGATGTCTTCTTTGAACAAGCGAACAACTTCATCAAAGAAGCAGCCACCAAGAACGAGCCCTTTCTCGCTTACATCTCACTCAACGCTCCCCACGGACCCCTTCACGCCCCCCAGAAATACCTCGATCTCTACAAAGACCAGGACGCCAAAATCGCCTCCTTCTTTGGCATGATCACCAACATCGATGACAACGTCGGTGCGACCCGAAAGCTGCTCGCCGATCTCGGCATCGCCGACAACACCATCTTCATCTTCACCACCGACAACGGAACCGCCAGCGGCGCAAATGTCTTCAATGCCGGAATGAAAGGCAACAAAGGCTCCGCCTACGACGGCGGTCACCGGGTTCCGATGTTCATTCACTGGCCAGAAGGCGGCCTCACCGAGCATCGTAAAATCGATACCCTGACCCACGCCATCGACTTCGTCCCCACCCTCATGGACGTCTGCGACGTGCCCAACACCGCTTCAGTAGAATTCGATGGGATCTCTCTCAAAGATCTTCTCGATCCCCAGACTGATGTCGAATGGCAAGAGCGCTTCATCATCACTGACTCCCAACGCGTCATCGATCCTATTAAATGGCGTGGTTCAGCTGTCATGTCCCAGCAATACCGCCTCATTAACGGCAAGGAACTCTACGATATCAAAGCCGACCCTGGTCAGAAGAATAACATCGCCAAAGCCAACCCTGATGAGGTCAAAAAACTGCGCGACTTCTATGACGCATGGTGGGCTGAACTTGAGCCCACCTTCGCTCAAACCACCGAGATCTACGTCGGCCACCCCGATGCGCTTTCCACCACCCTCACTGCTCACGACTGGCTAAACACCGGCCCGCCTTGGAACCAAGCCTACATCCGTTCCGCCGATGCCTACGGCGGGATCGACCATAAAACACAAGCCAAACACAAAGGCCACTGGGCGATCAAAGTCATCGAAGACGGCACCTACGACATCACCATCTACCGCTGGGCTCCTGAAGCGAAACACCCAATTTCTGCCAGTCTCCCCGCAGGCGAAAACGTCCCCGGAGCTTCTCAAGCCTTCCGCACCGTCCCAGGAGTCGCGCTTCCGATCAAAGAAGCTGTTCTACGCCTCAATGACAAAGAGGTCGACAAGAAGCCCGTTTCCGAGACGGACGCCCACATCACCTTCACCGCTGATCTGACCAAAGGCTCCCACAAACTGGCACCTGTTTTCATCACCGAAACCGGCGAGGTCGGAGCCTACTACGTTGTGGTGGAGAAGAAGTAGTGGCCTTCGATCTACGGGCAGTTATATGCCCGCTCGTTCGCTTGGATCACAAATACGGCAGAACCACGGGCGCTGGAGAACAGCGCTAGTGGTTCGACACAAAAGGATAGTAAGACTCACGCCGCTCGATTGAGCCGCGCGGGTGCCCGAAGCACTTATGCTTCGGCTGTCTCTTCAGGCTCGTCCTTCGGATCGTATTCTTCGATCTCGACACCCTCGACAACGAGGGCGAGCGCTTTCTGAGTCACGATGCTGTTGCGGATCCGAGGGATGCTTCCGTCTGATTGGAGCTGCTTCACAAACTTCTTCGGATTCTCACCCTTCTGTGAAGCCATGTTGAGGATCGCATTGGTCAGCTCCTGGTCAGTCGCTGTGATCTCCTCCTTTTCAGCAATCTGATCGAGCATGAACGAAGTCTTCACCTGAACGCGAGCGCGACGGCCGGCTTCGACCAAAATGTCTTCCTGTTGAGCGAGAATCGCATCCTCAGGCATTCCGTTCTGTTGAGCCTGCTGAGCCATTCCGTCGGCCTGAGCTTGGGTCTCGTTAGCAACCATGGTCGCTGGGAGATCGAAATCGATCGACTTGTCGAGGTGCTCGACAACCTGGTTGACCTTCTGATTCTCTAACTGCTCAGTCCACTGGCGCTCAAGGTCTTCTTTGATCTCAACGCGCAGTTCTTCGAGAGTCGAGCCCTCTTTGATCTTGCCAGCCAATTCGTCATTCAACTCGGGAAGTTCCTGCTGTTTGATACCGGAAACTTCGACCTTGTAGACCACTTCTTTGCCTTGGAGTTCTTCGATTCCGAAATCTTCTGGCAGCGCAACAGTGACGTCGCGGGTTTCACCAGAGACGGCATCGATCAAGCCGTTGCAGAAACCTGGGAGGAAACCTTCCTCGTCCATCTTGATCCACTGACCGGCAGCCTTCTCGACTTGCCCACCAGCGTTCTCACTGACTTCGGAAAGCGGCTTCCCGTCCAGCGTGCCCTCGTAGCTGACAACGGCGAAATCACCCATCTCGAGTTTGTGGCCTTCGTCGGCGTCATCAAAAGAAGCGTACTGCTGACGCAACCGGTCTAAACTCTGGTCGATCTGCTCTTCGCCGATCTCGAGTTTTGGAAGGCGGACATTGATGCCCTTGTATTCCGGCAACTCAAATTCCGGAGTCGTCGACATTTCAGCCGTGAACTTGAATGCGCCATCGTCGGTGTATTCGTCATCACTGATATCGTCGACTGAGAGGATCGACAGCTTTTCGCCATCGATCGCCTGACGGCAGCCCGCCTGGACGAGCTTGTCTAGGAGTTCGCTTTCGATCTGCTTACCGAACCGGGTTTCGATCACCTTGGCGGGCACTTTGCCTTTTCGGAAACCAGGAACATTGGCCTGCGAGGCGTAAGAGGCGATTACTGCCGTGCGCTCGGATTCGACGGTGTCCTTGGGCACCTCGATCTGGACCTTGGCCTTGCAGTCTGGGAGGCGTTCCACTTGGATATTCATCTTCGTTCTGGATTGGTCAAAAAAGATTCCCCTGAAACAGGGGGCGGAATTCTAGGTGCGCATCGACCAGTTTACAAACACTAAGGCGACCGTTCGTTGAGACTACTATTTCAGGGCGACTTTGCAATTTCCCACGATCTGGAACACGATGGGCGGCGATGGCGACAGATCCGGACAAAACAACTCCTTCAGGTGATGCGAAAGCGGCTGGCTCAAACCCACTCAAACGCCCGGAAGTCTGGCTACTGCTGATCGGGGCATTGGCAGTGATCATCTGGGTGCTGACCCTCGGTGGAGGAGAATCGGAAGGCGAAAGCTCTTCCAGAAACGAAGCGACCAATCCCGAGCAACTGATTCGGGACGCTGAGCCGACCGACAAACCCACGATCACCAGCCGCCGTGTGAAACGCGATTTCTCGAATGCACTGCTCGAGATTGATATCGATGTTACGGTCACAGAGGACGAACCCATGTCAGTGAAGCCTCCTGCGGTTCGTCTTGTCGGCTCCAAAGGCACCGAAGTCCCACCGTTTATCCTGCCATTTCATGAGTCCGCCGTGCTTCAACCGGGTGATTCGAAATCGGTGACCCTACGCTATTGGCTCGACGAAACTCATTTCTCTGGTGGTCTATGGCTCCATGTTCAAGACACTACGATCGAGATCAAGGATACCGGTCGCCTTGATATCGAAAGCCTCGAAAATCAGGCTACCATCGAATTTACGTCGGCTTCTTGGAGCACGAACTGAGTATGAATTTTCTCCTCGTCGACGTCAGTAACACCCGGACGAAAATTGTCCTCGCGAACAGCGAGACGATCGGGGAACGCATGATTGTGCCGACCGCCGGATTGACTGCTGACGCCCTCACGGAAGCCTTGGCGGGAGCCGGAGTCGAAGCTAGCCGAGCCCGCATTGATCGAGTCGTGCTATCGAGCGTCGTGCCAACCAAGAATACGATTTTCGAGGAGCAGTGGGGTGATCGGCTGACCATCATCGACCACCAAACCGATCTGGGCATCGCCATCGACTACCCCCACCCGGAACAAATCGGAGCCGATCGGCTGGCCAACACCGTGGCTGCTGCGCATCTGGTCGGAAGCCCGAGCATCGCCATCGATTTTGGCACCGCGGTGACCTTCGATGTCATCGATGACCAAAATGGCCCGGTTTATGTCGGAGGCGTGATTGCCCCCGGTCTGGAGGCGATGACGCACTACCTGCACGAGCGGACGGCATTGTTGCCGAAGCTCGATCTCGAGCGCCCAGCTTCGGCGATTGGAAAGTCGACCACCGACGCGATGTTGGTCGGTGCTGTCATTGGATATCGCGGATTGGTCAAAGAAATCCTTAGTGAGGTTGAGCGAGAAATGCTCGGCGAGTCGGCCAATCGATCCGTCCCGATTCCAGTGGTGGCGACTGGAGGAAATGCCCACTTGGTCTGCGAGGACATTTCCCAGATTCAGGAGATCTTGCCGAACCTGACTCTGGAGGGTCTGCGACTTGTAGCCCTGCGGCATAGTTCAACGCAATGACTCGGACTCACGCCATTCTGCTGATCTTGATTGGATGCGCGCTCTTTGGCCTCGCATCTTATTTTGGCACTCGGATGTCTGGGCGACTGTTGGTTGCGAGACCAGGCGCGCCGAGACATCCCTCCTAAATTCCTCAAAAATTGCGCGAACCGCTCGACAGTTCGGAAGATCCAACCGACGATTCGGAATGACTCGCGAGACCATGTCTGCCACCCTTCAGGAGATCGCCTTACTCCTCGAACTGAAGGGCGAAAACCCATTCAAAATCCGCGCCTACCGCAACGGTGCTGACGTCATCGATGCCTACCCTGGTGACATCGTTCAAGACGCTGCCGATGATAAACTCAAGGGCACCAAGGGAATCGGCGACGCTCTCCAACAGAAACTCCACGAACTCGCGACAACCGACGGTCTTGAGTTCTATGAAAATCTCAAAGGAGAGTTCCCCGACACGATCCATGAGCTCTTCGACATTCAAGGTCTCGGACCCAAAAAGATCAAAGCGCTCTACGATTCCATGGGTGTCGATTCGGTCGCGAAACTAAAGGAAGTCTGTGAATCCGGGCAAGTCTCGGAGCTGTCTGGCTTCGGGAAAAAGTCCGTCGAGAAAATCCTCGAAGCGATCGAGTTCCGCGAGCAGAACGCCAGCCGCTTCCGCTTGGAGGAGGTCGCTGGGGTGGTCGATACGGTGCTCGATTATCTCAAGGCGCACCCCGCCGTTTCGCGGGCCGAAGCAGCAGGTTCTTGGAGGAGGTCGAAGGAAACAGTTCACGATGTCGATTTCATCTGCGAAACCACAGACACCGCCGCAGTAACCAAGCACTTCGTCGACGGCCCATTTGTCGAAAACGTCATTGTTCATGGAGATACCAAGGCGTCGATTCATGTGGCTAAGGGAATCCAGTGCGATGTCCGGGCAGTTGAAGCAACCGAGTATCCGTTCGCTCTGAACTACTTCACCGGCAGCAAAGAGCACAACGTCGCCATGCGCAGCCGGGCGCTCGGGCGCGGTTACACGCTCAACGAATACCGACTCGCACCAACCGGTGATGAGCCAGGGCCAGGAAAGATTCAAACCGAAGAAGATCTCTACAAGTTTCTCGGCATGGACTATGTCGAACCCGAACTCCGGGAGAACACCGGCGAAATCGACGCTGCTGAAAATGGCAGCCTTCCCAATCTGGTCGAGCAGATGAACCTGCGGGGCACCTTCCACAATCACACGCTCGCCTCCGATGGAAAAGCGACCCTTGAGCAGATGGCCGAAGCGGCTATGGAACTCGGGCTCGACTACTTAGGAATCGCGGATCACAGCAAGGCCTCCTTCCAAGCCAACGGGCTCGACGCCGATCGGCTGTTGGCTCAAGTCGCGGAGATTCAGGAGCTCAACAAGGGCTTCGATGGTTTCCGTTTGTTCTCCGGCAGCGAGGTCGATATCTTAACTGACGGTGATCTGGACTATGACGACGACGTCTTGTCCCAGCTCGATTACACCGTCGCCTCGGTTCACAACGCCATGACCCAGAGCGAAGCGAAGATGACCGAGCGGATTATCAAGGCGATCTCGAATCCACACGTCACCATGCTCGGTCACCTAACCGGTCGTCTTCTTCTCAAGCGCGACCCGTACGCAGTGGATGTCCCCGCGATCATCGAAGCGTGCGCAGAGACCGACACGATCATCGAACTGAACGCGAACCCTTGGCGGCTCGATATGGATTGGCGCTGGTGGAAACTGGCCAAAGAGAAGGGGGTGAAGTGCGCGATCAATCCCGATGCCCATGACACCGGCGGCCTTCAGTATCTGCACTTCGGAGTCCGAATTGCCCGCAAAGGCTGGCTCGAACGCGAAGACATCGTCAATTGCTTGCCGCTGGCCGACATCGAGAAGCTGCTGGCCAAGTAGCCAGAGGTATTGGAAAACGACCGCCAATATTTGTCAGACCGTCCTTAGGTTCGACCCTTACCCAGCTCGATATCGATGTTGCGATGAACGATTGCTCCCATGGTCTCCAGACCATCGAAGTCTGTCGTGTGATGAAACTCATTTAGTTCAGTCGCCAACTGAGCGATCTTCTCAGGAGATGAGCACTCATCCTCTTCAAGCACACAGAAAAGCTTGTCGAGCCGTGGCCGAGCGACGGCGAAACGTCTCTTCACCAGATCGCGCTCTTCATCCTGATATTGTTTCATCGCCGGGTAGTTGAGAAACTCCGTGCACAGAGCAACGACCTGCTCATTCTCAGGAAAAAACTGCGGCAAATACATCTTCAATTCCCCCTCATACGACTGCTGGTCGAAGTCGATGGCTCGAACCCGGTACTGAACCGCTTCGAAGTCTGGGGTGATATCGACGACAAAGTTGTAGGAGCGCATATCGCCGAGAAGACGGATAAAACTACGCTGACTGAATTTTACGAACTCCTTAGCTAATCGAACGCGGTTGGTCTCTGGCAGGCTGAAATAGCGATCAATAAAGATGTCTCCGGGAATACCCGCGATATGTTCCTCAATCAGGGTATCGCCTTGAACGAGATAATTCATTCGGTTGGGCGATAGAATATGCTCAAGTTCCAAACCGTAGATCCGGTTAGCATCTGCGACTTTTACATAGAAATGATCGTAGTTGTCGTTGAACTGATTGACGACTCGCACTCGAAATGGGCGAGAATTTCCAAATTCACAGAAGTCGATTCGCTCAATATAGAGGTGTTCGCTAACTCGAGTTTCTCCGGTTTTCAGAAGAGAATAAATCCGGGCTAAACGTTCACACAAAGACCGCATCTCAGTCGGCCCATAAATCACCGTTTGCCAGAGCGTGTCGTTCCCATCGTTATCGAAAAGGGGTAGGCCGTCCTGAAATCGCTGAAGCTCGCGATAAAGTGGCGGAATTTCGGCAATTCTTCCATAGACCTCCAGATAGTTGCCTAAACTCTTACCAACGGGGTAAAATTGCTTTTTCTGTAGGTCGAACATCGCTAGCTAGACTTTACATCAACGCACCACCGACGGCGACAGAATACACGAATCTGGGCTCTTCTTTAGGGAAGGTCTGCTCAATTCCGCCACCTGCCACAAAGATGGAATTGAAGATAGCTCCGTGCTTCGTCCAAGAACGTTGCACGACAGTTCCGGTCGTCGTACTCTGGGACTATGACCGGGACGGTCATGCCACGGGTTCCACGGCGCGGGGGTTCTTCCGAGTTGCAGCCCGAATTAATCAGACCTTCTCTAGATTCAAAACTTTTTCACATGTCGAAGCGGCGACTCATTCTTATCTTCGGTGCAGTGATCTTCGCGATCTATCTCGCACTGCCGTTCATCGCTGGCTCTAAAAGCTGGGGAGACCGAGACGGCCCAGTGATCTACCCTGAAGGATTTCACTCATCGGCATACATCATCGGAGCCGAAGAAAGTGGGTTACCCAAGCCCCGACGATCCATGACCTCAATACTTTCCAACCGTCCCCTGTTCTACGGTCTGCGACGGAGACCTAAGTCAAAGAGCGAGCGGGCGGAACTTATTCGCGGGTATAATGATCGGAATCTCATCGACGTGCTTCATGCCGAGAATGCCCGGCTTGATGCACAATAGACGGTTCTAAATCCCGACGATCCTCGCTCGAACACGATCGGCAGCCAAGGATACCAACCTGGGTGGTGGGAGGGCGAAATGGAGGCGTGGGAAATTTGCGTGAACAGCAAAGGCCTTGCAGCTTGTTGGACAAAGTGCCATAACGAAGAGATCTCGGAACATTAGCGATGGCTACGGCCAAGAAGAATGCTCTTCAACAGCTTA